>Ga0209282_1000067_pt1 | contig 86942 bp, 83 predicted proteins | sample Mtrugardesep15_FD_187529 | JGI IMG/M metagenome (GOLD analysis project Ga0209282, IMG submission 187529) | Root nodule microbial communities of legume samples collected from California, USA - M. trunc garden sep15 (SPAdes) (version 2) | ecosystem: Host-associated > Plants > Roots > Nodule...
CCCTGACGCGATCTACAGCTTCAAGCACGCGCTCGTCCGAGATACCGCATATCAGTCGCTCCTCAAGAGCCGCCGCCGGGAACTACATCGCCGTATTGCGCAGGTCTTCGAAGAACTCGCCCCACATATCGTGTTCGCTCAGCCGGAGCTCCTGGCCCATCATCTGACGGAGGCAGGAGAGCTGCCGCAAGCCGTCGTGTTCTGGCACCGGGCTGCCGAGCACGCAACCGAGCGGGCGGCGAATGCCGAGGCCGTCGGCCATCTTGCCAAGGCACTCGACCTGCTCGCCCAGATGCCCGAGAACCCGGAGCGCTTCGAGTTTGAGCTGACGTTGTTGATCACCATGGGACGAGTGCTTACCGCAGCGAAGGGCTATGGCCACCCGGAGGTCGAGCGCGTCTACAACCGTGCTCTCAACCTGGCGGAGCGGATCCAGGAAACGCCAAGGCTGTTCCCGGTGCTCCTCGGTCTCACCATTCATCACGCGGTGCGGTCCGAGCTTTCCGCGGCGCGGGACCTGGGCGAACGGCTTCTGAGGTTGGCGCAGCAGATATCGGATCCTGTGCTCGTGGTGGAAGCGTCCTACGCTTTGGGCATTACCTGCTCCTGGCGCGGCGAATTCGCTTCGGCATGGAAGCACTTCGAGCACGGGATCAGCCAGTACGACATCGCCCAGCACCGCGCCCATCTAGCGCTCTACGGACAGGATGGAGGACCGATCTGCCTGTGCCGTGGCGGCACGGCGCTGTGGTATCTCGGCCACGATCACCGGGCGCTGGAGCTGATGGACGAGGCGCTCGTTATGACCGCGAGCCTCGGGCATTTGTTCAGCCGTGCCTATGTACTGACTTGGGCGGCGATTTTGCACGTGCATCGACGCGACATCGCCAAGGCGCAAGAGGCGGCGGAATTGGCCTTGGCGTTCGCGGCCGAACACGAATTTCCATTCTGGCACACCCAGGGAGTCTTCCTGCAGGGGTGGGCGCTGGCGGAGCGGGGCCTGATCGCGGAAGGCATAGAGCGGTTGCGAGACGGGTTGGCCGGGATGCAGGCGATCGGGTCAGGAATGACGGCGCCCTGGGCGATGGGCTTACTCGCGGAGGCACATGGAAAGGCTGATCGTTTCGCCGAGGGTAGCACATTGATTGACGAGGCGCTTACCATTGTCGCGCGCACTGGCAACCGCTGGTGCGAGGCGGAGCTGCATCGGCTCAAGGGCGAACTCATCTCATCGAGCTCAGAGTGCGATCCTGCCGAAATCGAGGCGTGCTTCCGCCGTGCGCTCGAGGTCGCCCGCATGCAGAATGCGAAGATGTGGGAACTGCGCTCGGCGGTGAGTTTGGCCCGGCTTTGGCGAGCACAGGGTCGTAGAGCGCAGGCCCGCGCGCTGCTCGTGCCGCTCCTCGGCTGTCTCTCTAACGGCCACGGGACGGTCGATCTTCAGGATGCTCAAGCGGTCCTCAATAGCTGCGGAGGTAGTAAATTGAGCACCTGAACACTTGCTCCGCTGCAACGACTTTTTGTAAGTCCCGGTGGAGCGATGACTGCAACCCGGCCGGGAGCAGATCTCAGCCGAGGGGCGTCCGAACTTCGGCTACCCACCCGCTCGAGACGATCGGCTCTTGCCCACACGATACAGCGGCAAACCGACTGTGAATCCCCTGGCTTGAGCAGTTTCGAACACTGGGACACCCAAATGCGGAGCACCCATCATAATACGTGCAGTTCCTACCCCATAAGTCGGTCCAGCAAAATCTTCTGCGATCTTTCGACCCAACGCCGATGAGCGTCGTCTCGTGGCAGTCCATCAGACGCAAACGACCCCGGACTTCGCAGAAAAGACGAGAGCGCTTCGGAGTAGCTGACAGATTCGAGAACGTTGAAATACTCGTTGTCTGTGATACCGCTAAAATAACCCGCTCCCTCGATCAGTTGCATGGGAGCGACCAGGACGCTTGTGAGTTTATTCTTTTCCAGCCTCTCAGCAAAATGTGGGAGATATAGGAGATTGTGCGCCGGCGAAGCAAATGCCGAGGGTTGTCGCCTTCTGATCCGCGTTGACCGGCAGTGATGTGACAGTACATGGTTTTTGACATGGGTGAGCGGAGAGTCCTCTATTGTTCTCCAGATTGGGCTCCCTCTCTCATGTATTGGGTTGGAAAACAGATACTTTCTAGGATCCATCAGGTTCGCCGCCTTGCAGAGGCGCGCTGCGTAGTCGTTGTACGCTTCGGGCTCCTGCAAAACGATGTTCCCGCCCTTCGGTAGACCCACTGTCGAGAGCGCATCGACCAGAGCAATAAAACGGAAGACAGGGTGAAGTTGTATGAGATCACCCATTCTGAGTTCGTTCGTACCATCCTTCGGGAATCGCGGGGACAGATTACAGAACGGAGGCAAAGGCGGATTCAGCGAAATATCTATGATCGCGAACAAAACTCCGAGCACACCGTCGTCGTTGATGTCGAGATCCTTGTTAACTTCCGCGAAGTAGTTCACGCATGCCACATAGAGTCTCCCAGGGTCCTTTTGGTGCATCTCCCACCTCAGTCTATGAGCGTCCTCAAGGCGTGCGGCCATTTCCTTTCCAATACCGCCATCCCCCCAAGTGTGGTGTCCGTTTCCGTAAAACTCCCGCTGATTGAGGACCGCCGAACATTCTTCTAACGCTCGACACGATAGCTTCCCGAATATAGAAAATATTTCAGACGGACGTGCATCAGCCTCCGATGGAACTTCAGCAGAAAAGTACGGATCAGGGCTGCGAGTGATGTGTTCAACTTCGTATGCGCCGTCAGCATGAAGGTATGCCACCCTCAGTAGATCATGCAGGCAGAACTTTGCCGCCATTTCCGGATGCCCCCTGCGAAAAACTAGATCGCAAACGAGAAGGGCGTTCCAATGGGCTGAGACGCGCATCCGATCCGAAGGAACGCCATCGATCTGGAGGGCGCCCCCGTCGAAGCGCCATAACGACTCCCCTTTTTCCCAACGACGCAAAACCGTTCTGCGTTCACGCAAATTCAACTCGCGCAGATAGCACTCAATTAACTCGGCGCGCCGATGCCGGAGAAGAAACGTGAAGACCCCCAACGTGCTTGCATTACATTGGGACCAATGAATGTTTTCATGGAAAAGCCCGGACGCGGAAAGAAGTCCCTCAGGCGTCTCGTCCCAGTGATCGTTCAACGCCACCGGAACTTCGCTCTCGACAAAAAGCGTTTCTGGCCAAAAGGAAGCCCGATCCCCCGCAGAGCCGATACGCTCGGGCAAGAATTCGTCCAAACGTGCCATAACCTATTTCACGTTCTTGGGTCCGAACTTCGCAATGGCAGCCGCCGCAATTTTCTTCATAACATCGTAGGTGACGCCACTCGCGGCTGCGGCTGCCAAGTACTCAAGGACGACACGCGCCACTTCGTATTCGCCATGGCGCTCTGCACTGAGTGGATCAACCGGCTCCGTGAATGCCTCAAGCTTGACCGCTTCGCGTTCAGCCGGGGTCAGCACCTGACGAAGCATTTCTTCCACTTGCCCGGCAGGTGCGATGATCGTGACCTTTGCGGTGCTGACATTGCCCATCAACTGTCTCCTTCCGGCGCGCGAACCCAGAGCCTAAGAGTACCGCGGGGCTAAGCAGACCAGCAAGTCGCCTAAATGGGTTGGTTTCGATCCACATTTCCGTTCAGCGGATCGTGGCAAGGCATGCATCCAGTAGATACATTATGCGATCTTGAACGCACAGAAGGGGAACATTCTCGGAACAACGCCCCCATTGGGCTCCCCTTGCGGCAGGGCCCTAACCAAGCGGTACGGCGAAGTGGGCCCGTTGCGCCACGCCATGCGTTGGCCGGCAAAGAGTAAACCTGCGTCGGAACTTGCCACTGCCAGATCCGACATCGGATACCTTGGATCGAATTCACCGGCGCATCGCTGCCGCAGCGCCGGCGGACGTATGGTCGCGCGCCGACTTTCTCGATATCGCCACTCCACACGCCGTCGAGAAAGCGCTGCAACGCCTGACCCTTCGTGGCGACATACGCCGCCCGCATCGAGGCCTGTACGACAAGCCTTGTACAAGCAGCCTCACAGGCACGATGGTATTTCCTCCCCGTGCCGCGTTTATCGACGCCATCGCACGGCGCGACAAGCTGCGCGTACTCGTTGACGGCATGACGGCCGCCAACGATCTCGGTTTGACTACCGCCGTTCCAGCCCAATCCACCATCCATGCCGATACCTATCCGCGCACGATCGAGATCGAAGCCAATGCCGGAGATCCGAACGCGGTCGCGCAGGTCATCTACAAGCTCGATTTCAAGCGCATCTCGGCCAAGACCGCCTTCTGGGCTGGTCGGCCAGCCATGCGCGTCGTTCAGGCGCTGGCGTGGTTTAGGGATGAGCGGACGAGCCTGAATGCCGCGGTCAACGGCATTGTGCGCCACCTTTCCCGCGATCCGAACCGGCTGAAGGTCGCGCAGGATCTGCGAGACAACATCCAGGCCGTTCCTGCATGGATGTACCCTCTGGTCGAGACGATCGCGGACAAACTCGCAGCTGGAGATCAAGGCGGTCTCACCGCGAACGCTGAACTGACACGGGACCCCCATGCAACAGACATTCGTTGAAATCCTGCGCTCGACTGCCGATGAGCGCCGCGCGCTCTTCTCGTCGGTCGCCGCGCAGTTGGAGACGCAGGCGGCCAACATTGAAAAGGATCTCTATGTCTGCTGGGTGCTCGACCTCCTGTTCAACCGGCGCCAAAGCGATCCGATCGGCCTCTCCTTCAAGGGCGGAACAAGTCTCAGCAAGGCATATGGGCTGATAAAGAGGTTTTCGGAGGACATCGATATTGGCATCTACAAGGCCGACCTCAATGTACCACTGGAAGCGGACAACGCCGCCCTTCCTTCCGTAAACAAACAGCAGCGCACCTTGGCCGAGCAGGTCGACGAGGCGGCGCGGCAATACATCTCCGGTCCGCTCAGAGAAGAGCTGGCGGCGGAGATCGCAGCCGTCGAAGAGGCGGCAGGACAGGCAGGACATTTCTCGCTCAGCTTTGGCTTCGACGCCTATCGCAAGGAAGCGCTCGACATTCTGGTGCTAAGCTACAAGAGTGTCTTCGATGCGGGTGACACCTATGTCCAGGCCGCGGTGCGCATCGAGGGCGGCGCGCGTCCCGACCCCGAACCGGCCGAGCCCCGCGAGATCGTACCCTACATTGCGTCGGAGTTTCCGAAGGAGCTCGATCTTACAGTTCCCAACGTGACGACGGTCAGGCCGGAACGAATCTTCTGGGAGAAGGTGCTGATCCTCCACGCAATGACCGAAATGACCGAAAAACGAGACGCCGAGGCCAAACCTGACCGTCCGGTGCCAGACCTCAATCGCTATTCACGTCACTATTACGACGTGCATCAGATCTGGACGCATCCGGGCCATGGCGCCGCCACGGCATCTATGCGCGATCTGGCGGAAGCCTGCCGGCGCCACAAGGAATTGATGTTTCGTGCGCCAGATCATCGGTACGATCGCGCCGTACCCGGCAGCTATCGCCTTGTCGCGGATGTCCGCGATGATCTTCGGTACGCCGCCGACATTCGCCGACGTCATTGCGAGCATCGAAGCGCTCGAGCATCAGCTTAACAATGCGGCAACCGACGTGTCTGGCATTGGCGGTACACTAGCGAAGGAAGAGACCCAAGTGGACTCGCTGGCGAGCGGCCGGGCTGAGCGTCACGGTCATCGCCGAGAAGCTCGGCCGGCATCGTTCGACGATTTTCCGTGAGCTCAAGCGGAATGCATTTGAGGATCCGCAGATGCCGGATCTGAGCGGCTATTGTTGCGTCACCGCCAACGAGATGGCACGTGAGCGCAGAGCCAAGCTGCGCAAGCTCGCCCGGTTCTCCCATGTGCGCCAATCGGTCATCGAGCGGATCATGCATGGCTGGTCGCCACAGCAGATCGCCGGCCGGATGCGGCTGGAGCGCCATCCGATCTGCGTCAGTTATGAGACGATCTACAAGTTCGCCTATTCCGCAGACGGCTAGGCCATCAAGCTGTGGCGGCACCTGCCGGAGCGTCGTGCGAGACGCAGACCTCGGCATGCCCGTCGACTGCACGGTCGCCGCTTCAGCCCGGAACTCAACATCCTTCACCGTCCTCATACTGTCGCCGCGCGCAAACAGTTCGGCCATTGGGAGTGCGATCTCATTCAGTTTCGCAAGAAGTTCGGCAAAGCCAACGTGACCTCACTGGTGGAGCGGGTCAGCCGCTTTGCGGTCTTCCAGCGCAACAACGAGAGGCAATCGAAACCGATCATGGACGGGCTGATTGAGGTGCTCCAACCCCTGCCCCACCCTGCTCGACGCTCCATCACCTTCGACCGCGGGACCGAATTCAGCGAGTGGCCTTATCTGCAGGCCGGCATCGGAACGCAGATATGGTTCTGCGATCCGCAGTCGCCCTGGCAGAAAGGCACGGTCGAGAACATCAACGGCCGGGTTCGCAAATGGCTTTCGAGAGAGGTCGATCCACTGTCGATCACCGACGGCGAGCTGAAGGACATCTGCGATCGGCTCAACTCGACACCGCGAAAGTGCCTCGGCTACAGAACGCCCGCGGAAGTCTTCCGCAAGAAACTGCTCGCGCAAATGCGACGTGTCGGTTAGCATTGCACCCGCAAGTCGCAGTTCGCCGTGAACTTACAAGAGTCGGTGCAACCGATGTGACGTTCCAATCTCCGCTTTTGGGGCGAAATCGCCGACCATTGGCTCAGACGTTGGATCTCCAGTGAGATGATCGCGTGTCGGACCGCGGCTTTCCGAAAGCCGGCAATGCATCCCGCGCCCTTGAAGGGATATGAACCCAAGGCACCTGATCCTATCGGAATTTGTGGCGTTGTTTTCAAATTCCTCCCGTGCACCCGATGAGGGTACTCAATAGGCAGCATGCTTGAACGGCGGCACAGGTGTGGCGCAGCAGGTCGGCCAGTTCGGAGACGTCGATCTAGACGAGACGTCGTCAGATATCGGAAAGTGACGGCAGGATGAGGGACGAGCCGGACAGGAACAGCAGAATGAACACGGCCAGGCGCAAGGCCCGCGGTGAAAGAGTCGGCGGCCACCGGCGGGCGAGCACCGTAGCGACGAGCACGGCAGGCAGCCCGACCGAGGCCCAGAGAAGGGCATAGGGCTGCCAGTCGCGGCTTGCGGCAACGATTCCGAGGCGAAACAGCGAGTTGATCGCAAATATCGTGACGAGCGTCTCGCGGATCACGACATATGGCATCGGTTGGCGATAGAATTGGAATACCAGTGGCGGTCCGGCTGTCGAGAACAGACCACCCATCAGACCACCCAGCCCACCGTACAGGACGAAAGCCGGCGCAGGCGACATCCGTGGGACAGGTGCAAGCCGTAGGACGAGTTGAAGGCCCGATAGGATGATGACCACGCCGAGGGTCAGCCGCAGCATGGAAAGCGATGTGGAGGCCAGCACGTCGAGCAGAACATAGCCTACGACAATCATCGGAATTGCACCTGCCAGAGACAGGAGAAGGGGTTTCCGGGCAATGTCGCGCCAACCGCTACCCATTACGACAGCGGCGTTTGCCAGCGTCAGAAGACTGATGACAATGGCTGCGTCAGGCAGCGGCATCAGGCCTGTCAGGGCAATTCCGCCCATCAGCAACAATCCAAAGGCAAAGCCTGTCAAGGTTTGGACATACGCGGCGATCATCGAAAGGACCATGAAGGCTGCGCATCCGGCCATAGAGATCATGGCTGGCCAAACCCGACCTTCAACGTCTCGAAAGGCGCGAGCCGTTCAAGAGCGGGCACCAGCCCGAGCCCTGGGCCTTCAGGCAGAATAAGGCTGCCGTTGCGAATGTCGGGCCAGACTGGCTCGACAGCGTCGCGCAGGGGATTCGCATTGACGTCGATCTCCAGCCGGCCGTCTCCGCCCGCTGCGGCCAGGATGTGGGCTGAGGCGACAAGGCCGATGCCGGCGCCAAGGAAATGGGGGCAGTATCGGCGCCCTGATGCAAGAGCCGTTTTCGCAACGGAAAAACAGCCGCTGACGCCACCCCATTTTGCGGCATCCGGCTGGATGACCGAAAGATGGCCGGCGGTAATCGCGGCATCGAAGGCTGAACACCCGATCAGGTTTTCACCGCCCGCCAGCGGGATCTTTATCTCAGCTAGGCCTGACCATACTGTCTCCACGGAGTCCACCCGGACAGGCTCCTCCACCCAGCCGAGCCCCAGATTCCGCACGGCCTGCAAAAAAGCGCGGGCCTGAGACTCGGAGAATCCCTGATTGGCGTCGGCATACAGTGTTTCGCCCGGTTCAAGTTGGTCTGCGAGGCTGCGGATCGCAGCCAGGTCTCGATCAAAGTCAAAACCGACCTTCACTTTGAAATCGCGATAGCCGGCAGCCCGCGACTGCGCGACGACCGCCTCCGCATCACGGATATGGATGCCGCTTGCATAGGCCCGCACACTTGAGGTGGCGCGCTGCGTCAATGCCCTGGCGAGCGGCTTGCCGCGCCGTCTGGCGGTGAGGTCCCAGTAGGCTATGTCCAGGCCGGCAATCACCTGCGCAAACGGCCCTGCCTCGCCCGTCTGAAGGCCAAGAATATCCGTGGCGGCGGTAAGTTCCCGCCACAGGCCGGGCGGGCTGGGCAGCGGCCGGCCGACAACACGGGGCGCTATATCGGTTACCAGAAGCCTGGCCCGATGCTCTGCGCCACAGGCCGGCCAGTTGCACCAGATCTCGCCCCAGCCGACCGTGCCGGCCTCGTCTTCAAGCCGGACCAGAACTGCCGGACGGTCGCGCATTGTTCCAAAAGACGTTGAGACAGGGCGTTCAAGCGGAACGCGGAAGACGAAGGCTTCCACCGTTCTGATCGTCATCGGAGATTCCACTGAAACGTCCGTCATACTTCACCCCGCGAGAAAGCCGCCATCGACGGCGAAGACCGTACCGGTCGCGTATTTCGATGCCGGCATGGCGAGGAAGACCACGGTGCCCGCGACCTCGTCCGGCGTGCCCCAGCGCTTCAGCGCCGTGCGGGCGGCAATCCGGTCGCGATGGGCCGTGTCCTTGCGGCCCTCGGCGTTGATCGACGTTTCGATATAGCCGGGCGCGACCGCATTGACGCGGATGCCCTCCTCTGCCCAAGCAAGCGCCAACGCCTTGGTGAGCATGACGACACCGCCCTTGCTGGCGCAATAGGCGGGAATGCGTGGCAGCGCGGAATAAGCGTTCATCGAGGCGATATTGATGATCGATCCGCCGCTTGCGGCAAGATGCCGACGGAACGCCGTCGACGTGCGGAAAGTACCGGTCAGGTTGACGTCGAGGACACGCTGGAAGGTCTCGATTTCAAACTCTTCATCGCGCGCCAGAATGCCGGCGCAGTTCACCAAGGCGTCCACCCGCTCGAAACGGGCGGCGAAGGCATTGACCGCCGCGTCGGAACGCACGTCGAGGATTTCCAGCGCCACATCCGCGTTTGTCGAAAGCGGCGAGCGGTCCAGGCAAGCCTGGTCATGGCCCGTTGCGATCACCCGGGCTCCACGCGCGTGAAAGAGCGAGGCGATCGCCGAACCAATATCGCCCGCCCCGCCGATGATGACAGTGGTGAAGCCGGGTGGAAAGGAAAATGGATCCGTCATTCCGGCACCTCAGATGCCAGCCATGGCGACGTATTTGAGTTCCAGGAAGCCTTCGATGCCGTATCTCGATCCTTCCCGACCCATGCCCGACTGCTTTACGCCGCCGAAGGGCGCCATTTCGTTGGCGAGCATGCCGGTGTTGACGCCGACCATTCCGGCTTCCAGCGCTTCGGCGACGCGCCAGACGCGGCCGAGATCGCGCGCATAGAAATAGGAGGCGAGACCGAATTCGCTGTCATTTGCCATGGCGATGACCTCCGCCTCGTCGCGAAAGGTGATGACGGGCGCAAGCGGCGCAAAGGTCTCTTCCTTCGCGACCTTCATCTCCTGCGTGATGCCGCTCATCACCGTCGGCTCGAAGAACGTGCCGCCAAGGGCGCTGCGCTTGCCGCCGACCAGCACCTTGCCGCCCTTTGAAAGCGCATCGGCGACATGCTCCTCCATCTTGGCGACGGCCCGATCGTCGATCAGCGGCCCTTGGCTGATGCCTGCCTCCGTGCCGCGGCCGAGTTTGATCGCTGAGACCTTTGCAAGCAGCTTCTCGGTAAATTCGGCGGCAACGGTTTCGTGCACATAGATCCGGTTGGCGCAGACGCAGGTCTGCCCGGCATTGCGGAATTTCGAGATCATCGCGCCTTCGACCGCGGCATCGATATCCGCGTCATCGAAGACAATTAAGGGTGCATTGCCGCCGAGTTCGAGCGACAGCCGCTTGATGCCGTCCGCCGCCTCCTTCATCAGCCAGCGGCCGACGGCTGTCGATCCGGTGAAGGTGATCTTCGCGACTTTCGGGTTGTGACAGAACTCGCGGCCGATCGGCCGGGCCTCGCCCGTGACGACCGAGAAGACTCCCGCCGGAACCCCTGCCCGCTCCGCCAGCACCGCCAGCGCCAAGGCCGAAAGCGGAGTCTGGGACGCAGGCTTCAGGATCATCGTGCAACCAGCCGCAAGCGCCGGACCGGCCTTGCGGGTGATCATCCCGTTCGGAAAATTCCAAGGGGTAATCGCCGCGCAGACACCGACGGGCTGCTTCAACACCATGATCCGCTGATGCGCGTTGGGCGCCGGGATGATGTCGCCGTCGATGCGCTTTGCCTCTTCTGCGAACCATTCGAGATAGGCGGCATTCGAGACGATCTCGCCTTTCGCCTCGGCCAGCGGCTTGCCCTGCTCGGCGGTCAGGATCTGGGCAAGGTCGTCGGCATTCTCGATGATCAGATCGTACCAGCGCTTCAGCACCACCGAGCGCGCCTTGGCAGACCGTTTCGCCCAGTCGACCTGGGCGATGGCTGCCGCATCGATCGCGTCGCGCACAGCCTCGACGCCGAGGTCGGGAATATCGGCGATGATCGATCCGTCGAATGGGTCGGTGACGGCGATCGACTTCCCGCAGTCCACACTTATCCATCGTCCGGCGAAATAGGCCTTGTCGGTCAGAAGGCTTCTGTCCTTCAAAGCCGGAACCGGATTAAACGATCGTTCGTCCATGGTCTTTCCTTCCGTCTCCGGTCGCCTCAGGCGGCGGCATAGCTGCTGGCAAAGTCACCTTCATTGCGAATAGTCTGGAAGGCAGGGGCCGGAGCATTCCAGCGCGGCGCCTTGGCAGCCGTAAGCATGCTGAGGCTTTTCAGGACGCCCAGCCCTTCCGCCGACAGCGCCTGGCTGACGGCTGCCGTGTCCGGGAAATGTGAGCGGATGGCGTTGAGCCAGATCGTGCGGCCGGCCAGGAAGCCGCCGGCGCCCGCCGCGTAGGCATAATCCAGCACGCGCTCGAACTTTTCCGGAGCGGCACCGCCCGACAGCAGAACCCAAGGGATGCCCGCATCGGCGCAGATCTTGCCGACGGCATCGAATTCGCGCTGGGCGTCCAGTGCTGCCGCGCTGCCATTGCGTGCGGGCAGGCTGTTGGCCGCAAGCGGGCTTTCTAGCTTCAGCAGGTCGACACCATATTCGGGCTTTGCGAATTCACGCACGCTCTCGATGACGAGTTCGGGCAGCTTGGTCGGCGATTCGACATAGTCGGCCGTGTGCCCGGCGGAGCCGAGGAATGGGAAGACGAGCAGTTCGAGGACGTAGGCGATGTCGTGCCGGCGGCAATCCTCGCCGATCTTGCGGACGAAGTCCTTCTGGTGCTCAAGCACATCGGCGGATGCGTCCGGCCGGTACCAGGCGAGAACCTTGACCGCATCGCCACCAAGACGGCGGATCTTCTCCACGCTCCAATCGGCAATGACCTTGGATTTCCGGCCGCCCTCGGTCTCCTCGGTGCGGTGATCCTCCAGCGTCACGATCAGCCCGCAATACGGCGGTAGCACGTCAATCGCAGCCGGGATGGCATAGTTCGGATCGAAAAGCATCGAGCTGCAATGCGGGGCAAGGTTTTCGACCAGCAGGCGCTTGGCGGTGATCATGTCGGAAAAGGGCACCGCCGACTTGTCGATGCCGCGGGCGGCGGCGATCGCTTCGAAAAGCGGCGGGCGCTGATCGAGCGCCACCATGCAGAAATGGCCCTCGCGATTGGCGAGACGGGCGAGGCCACGGGTTTTACCGAGTGTAAGCATGACGTTTCCTTTTCAAGATGACTTCAATTCGTCGACGAAGGGGATCGCGGCACGGCCGCCCGATCGTGTGCATTTGAAAGCGGCGACGGCACCCGCGAAGCAAAGCGCATCGGAGATGCCGAAGCCCGCGCCGGTGGCGAAGGCGTAGGCGCCGTGAAAGACATCGCCGGCTGCCGTCGTATCCACGACCGGCACTTTCGGCGCAGGCAGATGAACGAGATCGGAGCCCTCGCGCCAGGTCACCCCGTCGCCGCCCCGCGTGACCGCTACCATCCGGCAGCCGAACGTTGCAGCATGAGCGAGCGCCGGCTCGATCTCGTCACCGGCAAATCCACGCAAGCCCGGCTCCGAAAAAATCGCGTGATCAGTCAGCGGCAGCAGGCGTTCGAACACCTCCACATCCGCCACGTCTCCATCCAGGACGGTCGGGATGCCCCGGCTCCGCGCGGCGCGAAACAGCGCCTCCGCGCCTTCGGGCCAGCGTGGATCGGCAAGAACGCAATCCGCGGCAAGGTCTGCCAGTGGAAGCCACGAAGGGTCCGCAGGATAGCGGCCGCGAAAGTTGACGATCTGTCGCTCGCCGGCCGTATCGACGATGACGCCCGATACCGACGAGGCGCCGCCTTCGAAGAGGCGGAAGTTCTCTATGTCGACGCCCTCGGCCGCAAAGCCATCGGCCAGAATGCGTCCGGCGTCGTCGTCACCCGCGCGACCCCAGAAGGAGACGATGCCCCCGAGCCGTGCAACGGCGACGGCAGCATTGGCAGCCATGCCGCCGGGCTCGGTCAGGTGCTCACCTGCCCGGATCTTCTCGCTTCCCGAAGCGAAGAGTCTTTCGACACGCCAGATCCGGTCAAGCGCCGAAAGCCCCAGGCAAATGACCTCGGGATGCGCTTCATCGGGAATGGCAACGGCCCCCATCATCGGATTGCGTCTCCGCTCACCTTGTCGAATAGATGGGCCTTGCCCGGCAGCACGGAGAGTTCGAGCACCTGGCCTGCCTTCGGCCGCAGCTCCGGATTGACCCGCGCCACGCTGCGCACACCGGCGAGATCGAAATGCACCAGCGTATCGGATCCGAGCGGCTCAACCAGATGGATCGTCACCGGCAAGGCACCCGGCTGCCCCGGTGCATGAACGAAATGTTCAGGCCGGATGCCGAGAACGGCTTCGCTGGTATTGGCCGGCGTACCAGGCGCCGGCGCCGCCACATCCGGCGCGTCGGCAAAACAGAAGCCCGCGCCCGCACGCCTGATATCGAAGAAGTTCATGGCCGGCGAGCCGATGAAGCCTGCAACGAACTGGTTTGCCGGCGTCTCATAGACTTCTTCCGGACGGCCATACTGCTGGATCTCGCCACCCTTCAAAACCACGATGCGATCGGCCATGGTCATCGCCTCGATCTGGTCGTGCGTGACGAAGATCATCGTGGTCTTCAGTTCCTGCGACAGTGCCTTGATTTCGGCGCGCACCTGGCCGCGCAGCTTGGCGTCGAGGTTCGACAGAGGCTCGTCGAACAGAAAGACCTTGGGATCGCGCACGATCGCGCGGCCCATGGCAACGCGTTGCCGCTGCCCGCCCGAGAGCGCCTTCGGCTTGCGCGCCAGGAAGGGCTCGATGTGCAGGAGGCTTGCAGCGCGGAGCACCTTCTGGTCGATCTCGGCCTTCGTCATGCCGCGCAGTTCCAGCGCAAAAGCCATGTTGTCGTAGACCGTCATATGCGGGTAGAGCGCATAATCCTGGAAGACCATGGCGATATCGCGCTTCGACGCCGGCACGCTGTTGACCTTCGTGTCGCCGATGAAGAGCTCGCCCGACGTGGAGGGCTCAAGACCGGCGATGATGCGCAAGAGAGTCGACTTGCCACAGCCGGACGGTCCGACGAAGACGACGAATTCCTCGTCAGCGATCTCCAGGTCGAGGCCGGGGATGATGGTCAGTTCGCCGAACTTCTTGACGATGTTCTTGATGGTTATCGATGCCATGATGTCACCCAAACGACAGGACGGGCTTGATGAGCTTGCCTTCGGCGAAGCGGGCGAAATTCTCCGGCAGTGCATCGAGGCCGAAGGCGGCATCGACGAGCCGGCGGTAGCGGTCCTTGTTGGCCCGCAGCAATTCGACATTCGGCTCGAAGTCGCCGACCGGAAAGTAGAAGGTCCGGATCATGTAGAAGTCCTTTCTGCGGAAGATCTTGCCTTCTTCGATGGTCCAGGGCGCGGCGTTTTCGCCGACAAGCATCAAGGCGCCGCGCGGCAGCACCAGTTCGATGCCGAGATTGCGCGCTGCATGGGCGCCCGAGCACTCGAAGATCAGCTTGAAGCGTTTTTCGCGCGCGCCGACAGGATGCGCCTTCGCGCCGAACGAGACGGCAATTGCCAGGCGGTCTTCGTTCGGGTCGCTGATGTGGATGTCGCTGTAGCCGAGGCTCGACAGTGCCAGCACGACACCGAGCCCCACCGGGCCGGCACCGGTCACGAGGACCGGCGCCTTCCCGTCGGGAGGAACCAGTGGCATGGCGAAGCGCACGGCATGCGCCGAGGTGCCGATCGTGTCGAGCAGCAACGGCGCGAGGTCGTCCTCGATATCGTCGGGGACCGGCAGCAGGCAGTTTTCGGGAACCGGCACATATTCGGCATAGCCGCCGGGCCGGTTCCAGCCAATCAGGCTCGACACTTGCAGACACATCTGGGTGTCGCCGGCGCGGCAGGCATCGCAGTCGCCGCAGTGGACGGGGATGTAGATGGCGCAGCGTTGGCCATGGCGGGGATGGCCGGGCTGCTCGACGACACCGAAAATCTCATGACCGGCGGTGAACTCGGCTCCCTTGTGCCAGAGCTTGAAATCAGAGCCGCAAAGCGCGGTCCTTAGCACCCGGACGAGCACCTCGCCCTCGCCGACCGGCGGCATGTCCTGCGTCTCGATGGTGATCCTGCGGTCGCCGTGAAAGACGGAAGCGCGCATGCGGGAATTCAATCTATCAGTCATCTTGGTCATCCCTTGACGGCGCCGAGGGTGAGCCCCGCGACGAGCCAGCGTTGGACGAGAATGGCGAGGCCGAGGGGCGGCAGCGCGATGAGCGTGGCGGCCGCCATCAGCGACCCCCATTGGGTGGAGCCTTCGCCGACGAAATTGAAGGCGGCAGCGATCAGCGTTTTCGTATCGCTGTCCGACAGGATCAGTGCGAAGAGGAAGAAGTTCCACGAAAAGACGAAGGCGAGGATCGAGGCGACGGCGATGCCGGAGCCGACCAGCGGCATGGCGATGCGAAAGAGGATGCGCGTCACCGAGCAGCCGTCCATCTGCGCCGCCTCGAAGACGCTGCGCGGAACGTTGTCGAAGAAGGGCAGCAGCACCCAGATGACGATCGGCATGGTGATGACCGCATGGCTGAGAATGAGCGCTGTATAGGACCCGATCAGACCGACCTCGCGGAACATGATGTACCAGGGCAGCAGGAAGAGCGTTCCCGGCGCCATGCGTGCCGCGAGCGTCAGGATCGCCGGCCAGGTCACCCGCGACCAGGAGACCGCGAAGGCTGCGGGAATGCCGAAGAGAAGGCCGAGCAGCGTCGAGCCGATCGTCACCACGAAGCTGTTGACTGCATAGGAGAGGAAGGGCGTCGTCTGCCAAAGCGTCACATAGTTCTCGAACGTCGGCTGGAAGAAGAGGGTCGGCGGATAGGCGGTCACTTCGAAGGAGGGCTTGAAGGATGACAGAACCATCCAGACCGTCGGAGCAAGGATCATGATGCCGGCGATGGTCAATTGAACCGTATTCAGCCAGTGGAGCCAGCGATCGGAGTGGGGAAGATCGTTCATCGTCGTCTCCTTACCAGGCCACGGCGTTGCGCAGGCGGTTCAACATGAGAACCGCGCCTAGCACGATGACCGACAGCGTGATCATCAGGGCGCTGGAATAGCCGATGTTGAAGAACTCGAAACCGACGCGGAAGCCGTAGATGTTGAGCGTGTTGGAGGCATTGCCCGGACCGCCCTGCGTGGTGATGTAGATGATGTCGAAGAAGCGCAGCAGGTCGACGCTGCGCAGCACGGCAGCCGTCACGATCGTCGGCAGGAGAAGCGGCAGGGTGATGCGGCGGAAGATCCGGAAGGAAGAGGCGCCGTCGATCTGCGCCGCCTCGTAGACGCTCGGCGGCAGCGACTGAAGACCGCCCAGCACGATCAGCGCAACATAGGGCGCCCACTGCCACGTGTCGATCAGCGCGATCGTCGGGATGACCCAGACCGGCGAGGCCAGCCATTCGGACGGCGGCAAACCGACGGACTCGAGGATGTAGTTGGCGGCACCCAGCGACGGATCCAGAATGACGAGCCACATCATGCCAGCGACGACCGGCGGCATCATGAAGGGCGAGATCAGCAGCGAACGCAGCAGGCCGGACAGGCGCTTGGAATGGAACAGCAACATCGCCAGGTAGATGCCGGCGACGAGTTGCAGCACCATCGACAGAATGTAGAGCGCGAAGGTCACGTAGAGGCCGTTCCAGAACTCGCCGTCAGCCACCAATTTCGAATAGTTGGCAAGCCCTGAAAACGATCCCTCCCCCGTTGCCGAGAACGAGTGAAAGCCGAGCCACACCGTATAGACAACCGGGAAGGCGATCATCGCGACGGTGAAAATGACCGCTGGCGCGGAAAGTGCAGCCAGCTGCCTTCCCTGACTGTTGGTCGAACCATGTGTCATGAGCCGGTATCTCAAATGTTCGGAAGGAATGGTCCGGGCTGCGCTCGCACGGAGCCCGAATGTGTCACTTGCGGGCAATCAGCCCGTCGAGAGCGGCATCTGCCGCGGCGCAGGCCTCTTCGACGGGCTTCTGCCCCAGAAGTACGTCCTGGACCGCTTGACCGATGTAGTCGCGCGATTCCGGGTTGGCGACAATAGGATAGCCGACTTCCGAGGATCCCTCGGAGGCAAGCACATTGAGCGCCGCCTGCCAGCTTGCCCGGACCGGAGCTTCGGCGATCCAAGCCTTGTATTCGGCGTCCGACGCGACGGACGGGCGGGGCGCGGCAACGCCCTGAAGCGCCAGGCGCTTCTGGATTTCCGGGCTTGAGGCCCATTGCACGAAGTACCAAGCCGCATCTTTCTTCGCGCTGTGATTGGAGATTGCCAGCCCCCAGCCGATCGCCGTCGGGACCGTGCCCGCTTCGCCGGCAGGCAGCGGAATGACGTCGGTGTCCGCAAGGCGCTCGCCGCCTTCCATGATCGTGCGCAACTCGTTGGAGGATTCAAAGGCCATCGCCGCCCGGCCGCTGCGGTAAAGCGCGGAAATCTGGTAGAAGCTGTAGTTGGCCGCACCGGGTGGGCCGTATTCGCGCATCAGGTCACCATAGAAGGAGATCGCCTTCTTGCCTTCCGGCGAGCAGAGAGCGGATTTTCCATCAACGATGTAGGTGCCACCGACATTGTGCAGGACGTTGCTGAACGTATAGGCGATCGCCGGCTTCAGGCCGCGCGAGGCGAAGGGCGTCACGCCACTCTCGCAGGCCTTCACCTTCTCGGCCGCCGCGCGCACATCATCCAGCGACGCAGGCTTGGCGATGCCGCACTTTTCGAAGATATCGGTGCGATAGTAGAGAAGCGGCCCTTCGAGGTTGAGCGGCACGCTGGTGAGCTTGCCGCCGAAGGTCGCGGCCTTCACAAGTGCCGGGCTGATGCCGGCGAAATCGTATTCCGGCGCAACGGCGCTCTTTGCATAGTCGGAAAGGTCCGCATACCATCCGGCGGCGGCAAACTGCTGTCCCTCGCGGGAGGCGAGCGTCATGAAGACATCCACCTCGTCGCTGGCCGAGTTCAGGACCGTCATCAGTCGCTGGCGCATCTGCTGTTCCTGATAGGTGTCCACCTTGAGCGTTATGCCGGTCAATTCGGTGAACTCATCCTTGTAGGACAACACCGCCTGGGACCAGGGATTGTTGTTGGACAGGAACGAGACCGTTTCACCCTCATGCGCTTTCCAGTCGAAAGCGAAGGCGGACGTGGCCACGCCGGAAAGCAGAACCGATATCGCAGCCGTGCGGACGGATAGAAGTCTTGGCATTTTTTCCTCCACTTGTAGCCACCGAGATGGCGGCATCTTCAACGCTCCTCCCGAGCGCCAACCCAATGTAACCGGTTACATAGAATAATCGCTACAGCGCTGTCAACCGTCGGAAAAGGCGGCTCTCTGCTGCGTTGCAGCGATTATTTCGTTTGACTTGGAGACTTCAAGCGTCAAAAAAGCTTATGTAACGTTACATTGAGAGCGCGTCATGAACGAAAAACTGGAAAAGACCGGCATTCGGACAGTCGCCAGGCTGTCGGGCTTTTCGACGGCGACCGTTTCCCGTGCGCTCAACAATCCGCAAAGCGTCAGCGAAGAGACGCGAACCCGCATCCAGGCCGTGATCGAGCAGACGGGCTACGTACCGCATGGCATGGCGAGAGCCCTGTCCAGCAACCGGACGCGCACCATCGGCGCGATCATCCCGACGATCGACAATGCGATGTTCGCGCGGGGGATCGAGTCGTTGCAGAAGTACCTGTCCTCGCGCGGCTACATGCTGATCCTGTCGACCAACGGCTACGACATCGATGTCGAGCTGGAACAGGCCCGCAACCTCATTGGCCGCGGCGTCGATGGGCTCATCCTTCGTGGCGACTGCCACCACCAGGCGCTGCGCGACCTGCTTGCGGCGCGGGACATCCCTTTCATCAATGTCGGCATCTACAATCCGACGCAGCCCCATGCGAGCATTGGCGTTGATAACGAGGCGGCAGCGCATCGCGCCATGATGCATCTGATCGAGATCGGCCACCGCCGCATCGGCGTCGTCAGCGCGCTTCAGCGCAACAACGACCGCGCAAGCGCCCGTATCCGCGGCTTCAAGCGGGCACTTGCTGAAAACGGCCTCGACCTTCCGGCAGAATGGCATGTGGAAGTCCGCTATACGCTCGACGATGCACGCGAGGCGGCGCGTCAGATCCTGACCGGCCAGGATGTGCCGACGGCCATTGCCTGCGGCAACGACGTGCTGGCCTATGGCGTCATGCTGGAAGCCGAACGGCGCGGGCTGAGCGTTCCGACCGACCTGTCCGTCGTCGGCTTCGACGATCTCGAATGGAGCCGCCATCTGCGTCCCGCCTTGACGACGCTGCATGTACCGACGGACCTGACCTGGAAAGGCGCAGGGGAGTACATCCTGGCACGCCTCGAAGGCTACCGGGTGCCCAATCACTACGAGGTCGATTATTCGCTGGTCATACGGGAATCCACAGCACCACCATCTCAGAAGATGATCCAGTAGGTCTTGAAGGGATCCGAACTGTCGGCTGGTCATTTTGGTAGCTGATTGAGATGCTGAACAAATACTTAGCGCAAAGTCGCCCGAACCGAAGGATTTGTTCGCCATGGAGATCCTTGCCGTACAGGCATTGACCGGTATTGCATTGAGGACGCTCAGCACCAACGAGGATAAAGATGGCAACTGGCGTTGTAAAATTCTTCGCCCAAGACAAAGGCTTTGGCTTCATTACCCCTGACAATGGCGGCGCAGATGTATTCGTTCACATCTCGGCGGTGCCCTTCAGGATGGCCAAAAGGCCAGCTACGAGGTGCGACAAGACCGCAAGACCGGCAAGAACGTCAGCATTCTTTAAAGCAATGTCGCGTCGACCCGTCTCGCGGCAATGTACATTGCCGAGAAACGGGCTGCTAACATTATAGCTCAAAACGAAAATCACAGGATTTCCGTTTCCGTGATTGCATACCGGTCCGGTGTTACGCGAAATTCGCTAGGAAAAGAAATTTTGCGAGCAAATCGATGGCGGAATTAGCGACTACCGACATTTGCGTCGGGCGACAAAACCTTCGGAATGTACGGCGGATATGTCCTGGACTTCAGCAACGATCGTATCGCGGCATTCTTCAACCGCCACTCGCTACTTTGTAGATCCAGAGCCGGATGGTCAGATGAAATCTGAGGGGGTAAAAGTTGGACGCTGATTACCCCGCCAAAGACTTCAATCCGGTTCGAAGCTGACACGGCGGAACTGCGAGGCCAATCCCCGCTGCAGGGCAACAGCGCATTCGACGGCAACAACGATGCTGGAGAACTCAGCTAGAGGCCGTCCATCGGAGCGCGCGTGAGATCGTCGAGCGCGGTTATGAATACCTTTATGCGACGCTCAATCCGTCGGTGGAAGCAAAAGTCGTTCCCGCCGCAGTCGGTCGGGAAGTGTATGATATTCTCGACATGTTCCGCGCCTCGAAGGGTCGATGACAGACATCGGCAGGACCTCCTCCGGCCTTGAGGCGAATTTTGAAGGATTGGCCCAAACAACGCCCGCGCTCAACTTCGATGCCTGGGCCGGGCGACCATCTCATTTTCGTTCGCATAACCGCCTATAGCGGCAGCATGTCTAACGGCGAGCGAACCACACAAATTGAGGAAACCTACTTAATGTGAGAATCAGGAGGTCGCCGATCGACACGCTTGGCGATCGCAGCTGATCGCCGTTACCGGTCGATGTCGGCATGGTCGAGGCCGAAGTGATCCAGAACAAGCTGAAGATTGCGGCGATTGGATTTGAAATAGACGTCGAAGACATCGCCAAGCACCGGCACACTTCCCGCAAGCGTGTCAAAACCAACATTGACCAGCATCTTGGCGAGCTTGTCGTTCGGCACGCCGAGACGCCGAGCCTCGTTGACGATGATGAGACTGACGGCGGCGGCCGCAAAATCGCCAACGCCCGGGATCAGGCCAAGGACCGAGTCTGCCCCGAGCCTTATGCGTGTACCGGGAATTCCGAGCGCCGTATCCATCAGCCGCGCCAGTCCGCGTATCCGGCGAAGGCGCGTAAGCTGTTCGATGTGTATGTTGGGCTTCTTCATTCTTTTGTGTGATCTCCGCGCCCTGCGACTCAAATGTCATGCGGCAGCCTTATGCTTGCCAAGCTGCTTGATGGCCTGCTCAAAGCGGGCGCTGTCCATCGCAGTAATCCTCCGATGCGCTTGCCTTCGCCAAAAGCGCCGGGACGGTGCGGACGGTAAAGCGCTTTGGGTCGAGATTGGATTGGACCTGCGTCCAGGTGAGTGGCATCGACACGGTGGCACCCGGCCGCGCGCGGCGACAGGGGTGCCACGGCGGTCGCCATGCGGTCATTGCGCAGATCGTCGAGGAAAATGCGGCCCTCCCGCAGGCTCTTGGTCATTTTGATGAGATAAAGGTCTGGGTTGTCGCGGGCCATCTCTTGGCAGACCTCATGGGCGAAGCTTTTTGCCTCGGCCCATGAAAGCGGCTTGCCCGCGCTACTGCGAGCGGCGTCAGGCTTCTGCAAGACCACGGGCGGCAAGGGGGTGCATGTGGTCGTCACCGCCCAGGACTTGAACACGCCGTCGAGTTCCGGGCGAAGATCGTAGTGAAGGCGCGTCCGGTCATGTTTCTGGATGATGAAGCGAAGCCGGTTCGACGTTTTGACGGGGGCCACGCCGCTCGGTTCCTGGGTCTGCTTGAAATCCCGTTTTTTCTTGTAGTTTAAGAGCTTGCCATTCGCCATAATCGACCTCAATCCACCCCATCAGGAGATCCTTTCACTGAAGTCGAAAACCCGCGCGCAGGATTGTTGTTCCCGCCATCCCACGATGTCCCGGCTACTCCGTTGCAGGCGTCCCGCGTAGCGATTATGATCCGCCGGCGGCGTGAACGCCGCTCAGTTCACGAGGATCATCATGGCGACCGGCACCGTTAAATTCTTCAATCAGGACAAGGGCTTTGGCTTCATCACGCCCGACGATGGCGGGCAGGATGTGTTTGTCCATGTCTCGGCGGTGCTGTCGGGCGGGCCTCTGAGAGATGGCGCGAAGGTAAGCTACGATATCGGTCAGGATCGCAAGACCGGAAAGTCGAAAGCGGAAGACGTTCGCGCGATTTGATCGACCTCTGTGGGATGCGGCGGCTAGTTGCCGCCGCCGATGAGTTCGAAGCTACGATGATCTGGTTCGCCGGCAAAGAAACGCTCCAGAGCCAGCCGGAATCGTTCCCCGTCCTCCGCGGCAGCTTCGCTGAACAACGTCATCGACGAGCGGAATCTCAGATCGTCGGGCGAGCCGAAAATCCCATGGCCGAACGGTCAGATACCCCGAGGACCGCATTGACCGCCCGCGCTCTTTCGGCAAGCACGGGATGTCGGAGATAAGCCCGAGCCTCCTCTATAGAGCCAATGACGTATAAGTTCGCGGTGGGAGACCCAAGCGCACGCTGTTGCGGAAAGATGAACCACACCCAATGGGTTTCCTTGCGTCCGGCCCTGCGCTCAGCAAGGACCGTCTCGAAAACGGGGCCTTGTGCTGCAACGAAGCGAGAAAGCTCCAAAGGATCGTCCTCTGCCATCGATCGTCCTTTCGGATGATGTCAAATCGGTGCGGCCGCCGGCAGAACCGCGACGGGCACCGTTATTGCTGCCGCGCTGATCGCTACCGCCGCGGCAAGCCTGATCGGGCGTGCGCGTCGCGCGCGCCGAGAATTCCGTTCATACGCCATACCAATCCCTCGAGCTCCAGAACAGCATGCAAAGGCGGGAGAGTCCATTCCTTCTTGAAAGCGTGCGTGATCTCGCGAGCGCTCGCCATTGCAAAGCGCCCCGCGGCTCTTATCTTTTCACGAGAGGTCAACGGAGAAGCGGGCGATGAAGGAACTCGTCATCAATGTCGTGCGGGGCGATATGGCCGAAATCGTGGTGCCGAGCGGAAACAATGGCCGGCTCCGGTGCTCTGTCGTCTGCCTCTGTTGCGAGCGGGCTGACCAGCCGATGGACGACGATGGCTGCGGCATTTGCGATGCGTGCCTCGACTTGCCTGTTCGCCCAATGGATGCCTTGGACGGTCTTGAACCGACGCCCTTCCCCCATCATCGCTGACTACCCGTAATCGATGACTACCTGCAGCGATGGAACTCTGTCGCGCGTTCGTAAGTCGTCCGGGTCCTAATGGCGCTCCCCGAAAGTGTCGAGCGCCCTTCGTCATTTCTGGAGCCCGACGACGCTGCGACGATGCTTTGACTCCTGTTGCCGCGCACCAGATCAGCACCGTTGTCGGTCTCATGCAGATGGACTAACGGGCGCCGAGTTGACGTTTGGTTTTGCCGGTCCGTTTTGCGGTTCCACAAAATCGGTCCGTAAACCTCGTTGGAAATCCGAGTTCCGGTCAATACATTATGCGATCTTCTCAGCACAGTGTCTGGCTGAAGGGCATGTGGGTTATACTGCAGTCGGATAAAGGTTTGTCCTCGTTGCGCCTGGCCGAGGCTCTGGGGGTGAGCCAACCCACGGCCTGGCGGATGGGACACGCGTTGCGTCCGTCGCTGTTTTCGGTTGATAAAGGCCCGATACTCTATGCGATTTCTTGGGGCACAGAACGTAAACATCTCGAACGGCTAGTCAGCTCAGGAGATCGACCGCGGTTCGCGCCAGAGCCAGCGTTCCGAAGGCGATGGATCGCTCGTCGGGCTGATAGTCCGGGTTGTGCACCTTGTCCGACCGGCCTGGCTGGGAGGAACCGACGAGCAGCCGGAACGCCGGGACCATTTGCGCGATCAGCGCAAAGTCCTCGCCTCCCATGCTTGGTTCATAATCGAAGGCCACGTCGCCAAGCTGCGCGCTGATCGCACCCATGGTGCGCTGCAGCATGCCCGCATCGTTGAAGATGGGGGGCGTGCCGCGTCTGTAAGTAAGCTCGCAGCCCGCCCGGAAGCTCAACCCCACGCCCTCGCAAAGCCGGCGCAGGCCGGCCTCTGCCGCATCCCGGGCCTCCGGCTGCCGGCTGCGCACGGTTCCCTTCAGTTCGCACCGTTCCGGGATGATGTTGCGGGCCTCGCCGGCATGGATCGAGCCGACTGTCACCACGCAGGCGTCGAGCGCCCGCACATCCCGCGACACGATGGTCTGCAACTGCCCGATCAGCTGGGCCGCGATGACGATCGGATCGACGGCGGCGTAAGGACGGGCCGCATGCCCGCCCTTGCCATGCACGGTGATGTCGAATGAATCGACCGCGGCGTTCGCATAGCCGTGCACGATGCCGAACTGGCCGACGGGTATTTCGGGCCGGTTATGCAGGCTCAGCGCCATGTCAACGCCTTCCATCACCCCGTCGGCAATCATTTCCTTCGCGCCGCCGACGGCTTCCTCCGCCGGCTGAAAGATGAGGCGGACGTTGCCGGCCAGCCGGTCCTCCAGGCGCTTCAACACGGCGCCGACGGCAAGGACCGTCGCGGTGTGGAGATCGTGGCCGCAGGCATGCATGCGGTTCGCGATCTTGCTCGCATAGGCCAGCCCCGTCTCCTCCTGCATCGGCAGGGCGTCCATGTCCGCACGGATCAGCAGGGTCGGACCGGGCCTCTTGCCGCGGATGTGCCCGACGACACCGGTGCGACCGACGCCGGTCTGGTGCTCGATCCCGAGGCTCGCCAGGGTCTCCGCGACGAGGGCAGCCGTCCGGACCTCCTCGAAGGCGATTTCGGGATACTCGTGGATGCGCCTGCGGATATCGATGAAGCGCGCCTCGTTTCCATCGACGATAGCCGCAAGCAGCGACGCCACGTCATTGACGCCGGAATGGGAAAGCTTCTCGGCCACGGCTGACCTCCTGCCTCTCGGGTTGAATTTGTTGATGCGACCGCGTCCTAGTCGAGCGCCTCCGGCGCGGTCAGCCATTCAGATGACAGGCCGACAGGTGTTTCGGCGCGATTTCCTTGCGGACCGGGACTTCCACGCGACAGCGCTCCATGGCGAAGGGACAACGGGGATGGAAATGACAGCCTTTGGGCGGATCGAGCGGGCTAGGAAGTTCGCCTTCCACGGCTTTGAAACGCCGTTTGCCCGTTTCGATGCGGGGAACTTCCGCCAGGAGGGCCCTCGTGTAGGGGTGGTTTGGACGTCTGAAGACATCCTCGACGGGCGCTTCCTCGACGATCCGGCCGAGATACATAATCGCCACGCGGTCGGAAATGTGCTCCACCACGCCGAGATCATGGCTGACGAAGAGGTAGGTCAGGTCCAGCCGCTCCCGCAGGTCCATGAACAGGTTGATCACCTGAGCCTGGATGGAGACGTCGAGGGCGGCGACGCTTTCGTCGCAGACGAGGAACTTCGGCTGCACGGCCAGCGCCCGCGCGATGTTGACCCGCTGGCGCTGACCGCCCGAGAACTGGTGCGGATAGCGTGTCTTCATGGACGGATCGAAGCCGGCCAGTGTCAGGTAGTTGTCCACGTAGGAGGCGCATTCCGTCGCAGTTGCCATGCCGTGCGTCTTCGGCGCCTCCCAGATGAGCTCCTCGATAGTCATGCGCGGATTGAGGGCGGCCATCGGGTTCTGGAAGATCATCTGCGTGGCAAGGCCGGCCTCCTTCTGCTCGGCGGCAGACATTGTGTTGCGGTCCACCCCCTTCCAGAAGACGCTGCCGCCGGTCGGCGTAGCGATCCCGGCGATGACGCGGCCGAGGGTCGATTTTCCGCAGCCGCTTTCCCCGACGAGGCCGACGACCTCGCCGCTGCGAATGCTTAGGCTGACGCCATCCAGGGCATGAACCACCGGAGCGGGCTTTGCCAGCTTCAGGCCGAGCGCGATCTTCGCGGCAAGGTCCGGCCTCGCGCCAAAACGCTGCGTTATCGTCCTGGCCTCGATCAGGGGGGGCTCGACAGCCTTCATGATGCTGATACTTTCGTCACGGGATGGATGCAGCGGAAGGATCGGTCGCCCGAAGGCGCGAGCTCCGGTATGACGAGACAGCCGTCGTCCGCCCGCTCGCAGCGCCTGCGGAAACTGCAGCCCTGCGGGAGGCGGTTGAGGGCTGGCGTCATGCCGTCGATCTGGCGCAAGCGCTCGCCGCGTTGGTTCTGCGAGGGAACGGAGGCGATCAGGCCGGCGGTGTAGGGATGGCGGGGATCGTTGAGAACCTCGGAGACGGGGCCGGTCTCCACCAGCCGGCCAGCATACATGACGGCAATATCGTCGGCCAACCGCGAAACGATGGCGAGGTCATGGGTGATCCAGATCACCGCAGTCTTTGTCTCCTCGGTGAGCTTCTGGAACTCCGCGATGATCTGGCTCTGGATCGTCACGTCGAGCGCCGTCGTCGGTTCGTCGGCGATGATGAGGTCCGGCTTGTGCAGGAACGCGATGGCAATGGCCACCCGCTGGCGCATACCACCGGAAAACTGGTGGGGATAGGCTGCGAGCCGCTCCTCGGGGCTGGGAATGCCGACAAGGCCCAAGGCGTCGCGGGCGCGCTGCCGGGCGATATCCTTCGACACGCTCTCATGGGCCAGCACGGCCTCGATCATCTGCGTGCCGACCGACAGAACGGGGTTGAGCGTCACCGTGGGATCCTGGAACACCATCGCGATCCGCTTGCCGCGGAGACGGCGCATCTCCTCTTCCGAATTCCGGCTGAGATCCACGCCGTCGAAGAGGATCTCGCCCGAGGCAATGCGGCCGGGCCGCTCCAGAAGCCGGATAATCGAGAAACCGGTGACGGATTTTCCGGAGCCGGACTCGCCCACGAGGCCGAGTACGCGGCCGCGTTCAACGGAAAAGGACACATCGTTGACAGCCCGGATGCCGGACCGCCCTTTGGCCCCGCCGAACTCGGTGACCAGATTGCGTACCTGCAAGAGTGCGGTCATGATGCGTTCCTCGGATTGAGCACGTCGCGAAGGCGATCGCCGACCAGATTGATGGCGACGATTGTGACCAGGAGCGCAATGCCGGGGAAGAAGCTGATCCAGTAGAGGCCCGTCAGCAGATACTGGTACCCGGTCGAGATCAGCATGCCGAGCGAGGGTTCGGTGACGGAGGCCCCGAGACCGAGGAAGGAAAGCGTCGCCTCAAGGCCGATGGCGCGCGCCACCTGCATCGTTGCGATAACGATCACGGGGGCAAGACAGTTCGGCAGCAGATGCCGAAAGAGAATGCGCCAGCCCGGCAAGCGGAGCATGCGCGCGGCCTCGATATATTCCTTCTCGCGCTCGACGAGGGCGGTGGCGCGGACGGTGCGCGCATAGGTCGCCCATTCGGCGATGATCAGCGCGATGACGACATTGAGCACGCCCTTGCCGAGGACCGCCAGCATCATCAGCGCCATCAGGATAGTCGGGAACGACAGCTGCAAGTCGACCAGGCGCATGATCACGATTTCCGTCCGCCGTCCCATATAGGCGGCAAACAGCCCCGCCGTCGTTCCGATGATGGCGGCCGCGAAGGCAGAGAGCACGCCGACCAGCAGCGACGTGCGGAGGCCATAGAGGATGCCGGACAGGATGTCGCGGCCCTGACTGTCGGTGCCGAGGTGGTAGACGAAGCCGGTCATGGATTCCGAACCCGGCGCCAGGCGCCCGTCCATGATGTCCAGCTGCATCAGGTCGTAGGGGTTCTGCGGCGATATCCAGGGCGCAAAGAGCGCCAGGCAACAGATGACGAGGAGGGTAATGAAGCCGATCGCCGCGGCCGGCGAGGCGAAGAAATCGGCGAGGTACTTGGAAAGGCGGCCGGGTTCCGGCAGCGCTTTGTCCGTCTCTTGCATATTGTGTTCGGCCATGCGTCTAAGCCTTTGAATCCAGCCGGACCCGCGGATCCAGGATGGTGTAACAGACGTCGATGATGAAGTTCAGGACGACGAAGAGGAGGACCATCATCATCAGGTAGGCGACGATGACGGGCCGATCGAGAAGGTTGATCGAGTCGATGATCAGCTTGCCCATGCCCGGCCAGGCGAAGATGCTTTCGGTTACAACCGAAAAGGCGATGAGCGAGCCGAATTCGAGGCCAATGATCGTCACGACGGGGATCATCAGGTTCTTGAGCACGTGTACGGCGATCACCCGGCGCTCGCGCAAACCCTTCGCCCGGGCGAACTTGACATAATCCTGGGGCAGGACCTCCTGCACCCCGGCGCGCGTCAGCCGCAGGATGAGGGACGTCTTGAACAGAGCGAGGTTGAAGGCGGGCAGGAGGAGGTGCCTGATCCCCTCGCCGGTCAGAAACGACCATTGCACGCCGAACAGCTCCAGCGTCGGGCCGCGCCCGTTGGTCGGCAACCAGCCAAGCTCGACCGAGAAAACCATGATCAGCATCAGGCCGACCCAGAATGTCGGCAGCGAAAACCCGAGGATCGAGCCGCTCATGATCAGCTTCGACGAGACTCGGTTCGGATAGAGTCCGGCGTAAAGACCGAGCGGCAGGCCGAAGACGAGCGCGATCGTCAAAGCCGAGATCGCCAGTTCGAGCGTTGCCGGCAGCCGTTCCAGGATGAGCCCCATGGCCGGGCGGCCATAGACGAAGCTGTCGCCGAAATCACCGTGCAGCAGACCTTGCAGGAACAGGAGATATTGCCGCCAGAGCGGCTGGTCGAGACCATAATGGGCGATCACACGGGCGCGCTCAGCCTGATTGGCGTCGGGATTGATCAAGATATCAACCGGATTGCCGATCACGTTCACGCCGATGAACACGATCACCGTCATCGCGACGACGACGAACACCGCCTGTATCAACCGCCTGATTATCGATGTGACCATATTCTTCTCCAGGGCCCCTGTTTTCACCGCATTGTCCTACCCGAAGCGGTTTCGCTCCCGAGCGGTTTTCCGCCTGCACCCCGCTTTAGCCCAATAGAATCGATCCCCTTCATGATTTTAGATCGATCCGAGCCAAAATCGTCGTGATCTAGGCGACGGAGATCGCCATCCCGTCGCGTTGCGGATCGGCGGCTCCCCTGGAGATGCCGTTTTCTATCCTGATCGCGTGGACCGCCGCGAAGGCGTAGGTCTGGGGCGAGCGGGCCACTTGATACCCTTGCGCGCGCAGTTCGTCCTCGACCGAATGGCGGATGCGGTTGCAGATGTCGATGGTGTTCGACACCCCGACGATCCGCGGCGCGACCACCGCCTCGAGGACCGGCATGCCGAAGTCGATCATGTTCATCAGGCATTGTGCGACGGCCGGGGCGATATAGCTCCCACCCGGCGCACCGATCACGATGCTGGGTTCTTCGTCCTTGAAGACGATGGTCGGCGCGGCGGAACTCGGCCTGCGCTTTCCGGGAGCGATTGAACCGGGCTTCCCCGGAACCGGATTGAAGCGGCTCATGGTGCCGTTATACATGAAGCCGAGCCCGTCCGTGATAGCGCCGGACGGGCTGCCCAGCGTGTGGGTCATGGCGACGGCGTTGCCGTCCTTGTCGATAACCGAGATATGGGTCGTCTCGCGTTGCGACCGGTCGAGGCGCGAGACATTGGCTCTCTCACCGGCCTTGATCGACGCGGCCAGGGCGGCTGCATGGTCGCGAGACAGCAGCTTCTCGTAGGGCACCTCGACATAGGCGGGATCGCCCATGTGCGCGTCCTTGTCGATCGTCATCCGCTTCATGGCCTCGAACAGGATGCGGATATGCTGGGCGCTGCCGTGCTGCATCGTGCCGACGTCGAACTGTTCCATGATGTGCAGGAGTTCGAGCATCGGGAAACCGGAACCCGGCGGAGGCGATGTGGCAATGCGGTGCCCGCGATATTCGCCCCAGACGGGTTTCACGCGCGACAGCTCGTAGCGCGCGAGATCCTGCCGGTCGATCAGGCCGCCATTGGCCTTGAAATCCTCGGCGATCTGCTCGGCGATCTCGCCATGGTAGAAGATGTCGGATCCCCCACTGTGCGCGATGCGTTCGAGCGTCTGCGCCATGTCCGTGTTGACGAGCATTTCCCCGACATTGCGAATATTGCCGTCCTCATGGAAATACACGCGCCGGCCGGTGACGGAGTAGCGCAGCTTTTCGTACGTGTTCGCGAACCCGTCGTCCGACTGGTCCTTGGTCCAGTACCAGTGCATGTGGCTGCGGATCATGAAGCCGTCGCGGGCATAGCGGATCGCTGGTGCGATGAGATCGGCCCAGTCGAACGTGCCGTAGTCCCGGAGGGCCGTCTCGTAGCCCTTGAGGGATCCGGGCGTGCAGACCGCAAGGTAGCCGATATCAGAGACATTGCCTTCCAGGACGTAGCCGAAGCCGTCCCGGCTCTGATGCTTGATAGCGCCCAGCCACATGTCCGGCGTCGCCTTCAAGGGGGCGCGGGCGTAGAATTCGAGGACCTCGTGCACGCCCTTTTTCGGCATGTGCACATGCATGGAGCCGAACCCGCCGATGCCCGCCATCTGCGGATCGACGACGCCCTGCACGAAGGCGCAGGCGAGCGCGGCGTCGATAGCGTTGCCGCCGCGCTCGAGCACATGAGCACCTGCTTCCACCGCCTCAGGCTGCGGCGCGACAATGGTTGCATTTCTCATCTTGCGCGACGGTCCTTTGATACCTTTGCGAGGAAGCTCTTGACGTGGCCCAGCACCTTGATCCGGTCGTGGGAGACCCCCGGCACGCGCTCGAAGCTCACATTCACACCCGCATCGCTGAACGATTTCGCAAGCGCCGCCAGACGCTCGGGCCGCGTCGCGCCGGCATCGTTCGCGCCCTCCATGTAATACCGCCCGCCGGGCTGGTGGGTGATTTCCCAAGTCTCCAAATCGGCGTCGCCGACAACCATCTGAACCGGGACCTTCGCAAGTTCCTGCGGCTGGAACGGACGGCCGAAACGGGCCTCCAGGTCACGTATGCCGACCCACCAGTCGCGCGTCGCATCGAGAAGCGTAACCGAGCCGGGAGCGCCGATCGACGCGGCCCAGAGCTTTTCAGGGTGAAGGATGGCGAAGCGATGGGTGAAATGCCCGCCGCCGGAGAAGCCGAACATGGCGAAGGTCGACCAGTCCTGTCCATATTTGGCAGCGACTTCCTCGACCATGGCGAGAACGACGCGGTCATAGCGGATTTCGCCTTCCTCGATGAACTTGTAGCCGGAGCGCGCACCGTCGCCGAGCACGCCGACGGGGAAGATCGGACACAGGATGGCGCAATCGTTGTAGAGGCCGAATTCGGCGAAACCGTCCCGGAAATCGATGGCCGAGGTGCGGCCAGTGCCGTGCACGGCGACCAGTAGGTCGAGTTTGCGGCCATCGGCAGCCGTCGGCGGGACGTAGAGCAGCATATGAAGGCGCGGGTCGGCCCGCGATGCGAAAATCGCCGTCTGGCCGTAGTCATAGATTGCCTTCGCCCGGGCGTTGGCATCGCCCGTTCCGAGTTCCTGCATGATTGTCTCCTGGAAAGGTCAAGGTGGGGCCGCCTCGCACGGCCCCCAGGCCCGCCGTCAGTTTGCGGGTTTTACTTCATAGGCAAGGGTGTACTTGTCGCCGCGCGGCGTGTAGGCGACCGTCTTTTGGGCGCCGAGCACGACGTTTTCGTAGTGCATGGGCAGGATCCAGAGATTATCGAAGGTCTGCTTCGACAGCTCCTGCAGCAGCGGGACGCGTTTCACCTCATCAAGTGTCGAGCTCGCGCGGGCGAGCACCTCGTCTATCTCCGGGTCCGACACAGCGCCGCCATTATAGCGCCCGGTTCCCTTCTCCTCGTCGCGCGTGGCGACCAGGGCGACCGTCGGATTTGTCGTCTCGCCGGTGTTGACGCCCCACGAGCCGAGATAAGTGCTGTACTGGCCTTCCGCATAGGCTTCCGAATACATGGCCCAGGGCATCACCTCGACCTTGGATTGGATGCCGATGCGCGTGAACATCTGCCCGACGGCCTGGAGCACCTCGGCATCCTTGACGTAGCGGCCGGAGGGGCCGTGCAGCGTCATGCTGAAGCCGTCCGGATAACCCGCCTCTGCCAGGAGTGCCTTTGCGGCGGCCGGATCATAGGCGACGCTCTCGACCTTGTCGCTATGGCCGGCATAGCCTTCGGCGACGAACTGGTCGGCGACGGTGCCGTTCTTCTGCATGACGCGGTCGACGATGGCAGGGCGATTGATCGACATCAGCAGTGCACGGCGGACGCGGATGTCCTTGAGCGGGTTCTTGCCGAGGTCCGAACCATCCGCCGCCTTGATGAAGGGCGAGGCATCGCGGCCCACATCCATGCCGAGATAGACCAGGCGTGAGGACTGGCCGTTGATGATCTGGAGGTTTTCGCTCGCCTCGACTCGCGCCATGCCGTCTGCCGGAAGGGCTTCGATAATGTCGATCTCATCCGACAGAAGCGACGCCAGCCGGGCGCCGTCGTCGGGCAGGAAGCGCAGGGTGACGTTCGACCAGTGTGACGGGCCGGCGAAATAGTTCTCGTTCCGCTTCATCGTCAGGTCGCCGCCCGGCGTATAGGAGACGAAGGAATAAGCCCCGGTCCCGATCGCGCACTTGCCGCTGTCGAAATCCTGGACCGCCGCGTCCTTGCAGTCGGCGCTGATGATGCGGATGCGGCTGACCGAATTGAGAATCAGCGGATCGGGAACCTTGGTCTCGACGATGACGGTGAGCGGGTCCTTGACGCTGACATTCGCGATGTTGCGGGTGTAGGACGCAAAACCCTGGCTAGGCTTGTCGCGGGCCCGCAGCAGCGAGGCGACTACGTCGTCGGCGTCGAACTCACTTCCGTCATGAAACTTCACGCCTTCACGCAGCTTGAATTCCCAGTGCGTGTCATCGAGAGCCTTCCATTCGGTGGCAAGTTCCGGGGCGTTGGCCGACGTCCCTGTGAGATTAATGAGACTGTCCCAGATGTGCCGGGACGTCGCGTTGTTTGGCGCCGAACTGTCCTCATGCGGATCGAGGGTGGTGGGCGTCGTCGACATGCCGATCGTCAGGGGGGTCTCCTGCGCGGCGGCGAGTGCAGGAATGGCGATCGTGCCGAGCAGAGCGACGGCTGCTCGCGTCAATATATTTGCGGTCATGTTGTTAAATCCCAGTTGGAGTTCCCTGCCGGTCTGATGCCAGCCTTACGAGTGGTTCTGACCCTCTCTTGGAAAAAAGAGTAGGTTCCGAGGACGTTCCTTGTCAAACGGAAAACGATCATGTTACGGTCATCGTAACGTTCCATCTCGAGCCATAATCCAGTTATTTCTCTTAAGGAAACTCCCCAGTGAACGATGAGCGAAAACAGGAGAAAATCTCCACAGTTCAATCCGTTGATGTCTGCATTGATGTGCTTCTCGACGTTGCGAAGAATCCGGACTGCAGGTTGGCCGACATCGCCAGAAACATCGGTGAAACCAAGCCAAGAATCTTACGAATGTTACGCACAATGGAACGCCGAGGATTGGTCAGGAAGAGTAGTAGCGGGACGTATCGCCTCGGAAACACCGCGATCGTGCTCGGCACGGCCGCGTCAACGCAGGTTGACCTGGTCAGAATCGCAAACCCGATCCTGGAAGAGCTAGGGCAGAAGGTAAATGAAACGACCCAGCTGAGGATCATCGACAATGGCGAGTCCCTCTGCATAGCCAAGTTCGAGCCGACTCGGGATCTTCGGGTGCATTCTATGATCGGAAGGCGCCGACCGCTTCATGCCGGCTCTTATAAGGTTCTACTCGCCTACCTGCCGCCGCAAGTTCAAGCGCAGATGATTCCCGACAAGCTCGAGCGCTTCACCGCCCGGACCATCACGACCCGCGCCAGGCTGGAGGCGGAGCTGAAACGCGTTCGCGAGGCCGGGCATTGCGTCAGCCGCGGCGAGGTCAGTGATCAGCTTGTGTCGGTATCCGTCCCGGTGCTCGCCTTCGACGGCTCGGTCATTGCTGCCGTGAACATCGCCGCTCCAGCGTTTCGGACACAGGACAGCGACATTCAGCGTTACATCGCCCTATTGAAGAACGCCGCAAGGAAAATATCCGAGGGGCTCGGTTGGTGAAATTGCGACGGCGATAATCCGTTGACGATCTTACCTTGCGATGCGACGGTCCCTTGGCATTGAGCCCTGGCGGTGCACACATGAGAATTGCGAACGACAAACTTTCACCGATCGACCCCCGACGATTGCTTCTCCTTATGCGCACCGGATAAGGAGTATCTCGGAGATTGTTAGTCTGCTCGGCCATAGTGCCGGCGGAAGTCCTGGATAGCGCTTGGATGCGACGGCTGGGCATGCCAGTCAGCGGCGACACGATCCTGCGGCAGCTGAAGCGGGATGCTTCGCTCGCTTAGTGCGCTGCATTCCACACGATACATTATGCGATCTTCTGTAACGGGCGTTGCGTCAATCCCTTGCAAGGAGGGGGCCGTCCACATATGTCCGCAGTCGGAGCTTTGCCGCTGCTCTATGGGGTCTGCTGAGGACCGGTTGGCCAATCTTTTAGAGGCGCAGTCACCCTTTTGCTGCTGATCGCATAGCGGCCTAACCCATTTATCGTCCCGGCGAAGGGACCTTGCTGCGGAGGGCTGATGGCTGTGCCCGTCCGAAAGCCTGTCTTGTCGTCCCTTCGAACGCATCGGGAGGATCTTTGCTTCCCGCACAATGCGGCCGTCCGCATCCACCACGCACACACTTGAGTATTCCAGTGATACGTCGATGCCGGCATACTCTTTCATGGTAGTCTCTCCGTGCTGCTATGGAGCAGGCCACTCCTGACTCCGCGACACCATCATTGTGAGGGACGACCACCGCGCCTTCAAACCTGGCGGGCCGGTTCCGCGCGTTACACCATCTTCTTGGCCCAGAACGTGAACATCCGGGTGCTACTACCTTGAGCCTTTCACCGGATCGCTGAGGTCTCACCCAGCGAATACCGTCAACGGTTCAGCTGATCGTACGTCTGGCCGAAATCGGCGGTTTGAACCTGTTATGCGGCCACAGGCGCCACGAACTCACCGCCCAGGAGCGGAAGGCCGGAGACGGTGGCGGACTTCATCGGCGAGCCGATCCTCGGCCCCGACGGCATCGTGCCGCCGCCGAAGGGCTACTGGTCCAGGCCGTGCTCGACAGGTACGACTCCTGCTCGTCGCCGAGGAGGTCCCTGATCGTGTCCCGGCGGTGTAGGTCCTGAGGTTTAGGCGGCCATCAGTGTTTTCATTTAGGGTCGGGTTGTCCAAGACCAACCGATTGAAAGATCACCGATGACCAATGACATGATGAACGTGCGCTCGCTTGTTGAGAAGAGCGCCGATGCGGGTTTGCTGCGCGAGATGATTGGCTTTGCAGCCGAGCGGTTGATGGAACTGGAGATCGGCGGCGCGACCGGTGCTGGTTTATTCCATCCAAAGCAACCTCCACCGTCGGCCTCCGCAATTCCGACGAAGGTCGCCTGCGAGCAGAAGAGGAAGCGCTGGCCTACTTTCTGGAAAAACTAGCAGCTGACGAGCGGCTCTCGGTGACAACGGAGCGGCTTGCGCGCTTCGAACCCGTGACATTCGATAGCGGCATTGTCGAACTGATTGAGGAGGCGGCTACCGCACGGGGCCCGACATCGCGGCGAATGACATCAGGCGCTGGCCATGATGCCCAGATGATTGCAAGGGTCGCCCCTTCCGCCATGATCTTCGTGCCGAGCATTGGGGTATCAGCCATAACCCCAAGGAGTTCACGCCAGCGCCGATCTGGTTGCTGGAGCGAATATCTTGCTCGATGTTGTGCGGAAGCTTACCTTCCGATGCGAATAACTACGCTCTTTGATGGGTTTTGCGTTTCCGGTCTCGTCTCTTAGACCCGTTTTGGAAAGAGGTTATTCGTCAGAACCGTATAGCGCCAGCACCGCCTCCACCTCGACCTGCGCGCCTTTCGGCAGTGCGGAGACCTCGAAGCATGCGCGGGCCGGAAACGGGGCCTTGAAGAAGGTAGCGTACTCCTCGTTGAGTGCTCCGAATCTCGACATGTCAGTAATCAGCACTGTCGTCTTCACTGTCGCGGCGAGGTCGGTTCCGGCTTCTGCTGCGATGGCGGAGATGTTCTTTAGACACTGGCGCAGTTGTAACACCGGGTCCTCAGAAACAATCTCGCCCGTCGCCGGATCAATCGGTAGCTGGCCGGATACAAACAGAAGTTGTCCGACCTTGATCGCCTGCGAAAAGGGCCCTACTGCGACGGGGGCGTTGCTGGTGGATATGGCGGTGAGCATATGGTCTCCGTTTTAGTTGGTGGCGCCCGAGGGGCGGCTTTGGACAATTCCAACAAAATCAAATGGGGCGCGATTTTGCCTCGAGGATCACTAGAATGCGACCGGACAGTGGATTGAATCCTGTTTCTGCTGGTGCCCTCTAGTCTTCGGCTTCGGCAAACGTGGCGGCTCGTATGCGGCGCACGCCTGGTGTCGATACGACGATGAGCGCCAGCGCGGCCATACCCAGCAGGGTGACGCTGATCGGACTTGAGACAAGCGCCGACCAGTCGCCGCGCGAAAAAATTAGGCTCCGGCGCAGGTTGTCTTCGAGCATTGGGCCAAGGATGAACCCCAGCAGCAGGGGAGCTGGCTCGCAATCCAGCTTGAATAGGATGTAGCCGAGTATTCCGAACCCGCTCAAGAGGCTAATGTCGATTAAACTCATATTTATTGAATAGACGCCGATCGCGCTGAAGACGAGGATGGCCGGGAACATCATGTTGTAGGGCGTCGACAGCAGCTTTACCCACAAGCCCACCAGCGGCAGGTTTAGGATCAGGAGCATTAGATTGCCGATCCACATAGATGCGATCAGGCCCCAGAACAGCGCCGGGTTGTTAGTCATTACGCTAGGCCCGGGCTGGATGCCCTGGATCATCAGAGCGCCGACCATCATCGCCATAACACCGTTACCGGGAATGCCGAGCGTCAGCATCGGAATGAACGATGTTTGCGCGCCGGCATTGTTGGCTGCTTCCGGTCCTGCTACGCCTTCCATCGCCCCTTCCCCGAACCTGACCGGCCCCTTCGACAGCTTTTTCTCCAAAGCGTAGGATGCGAAGGATGACAGCGTTGCCCCGCCGCCAGGTAGCACGCCGAGAATAGAGCCGAGACCCGTGCCCCGCAGGGCCGGCATGATCATCCGCTTTATATCGGCAAGCGACGGCATCAGCCGGCTGATGCGGCGAACGGAGTGACTTGGCGCGTCGCTCGGTTCGAGATTGCGAAGGATTTCAGACAAACCATAGAGGCCGGTGGCAAATGCGACGAAACTGATGCCGTCGTAGAGATCCGGAACGCCGAAGGTGAAGCGTTCAAGGCCGGTATAGACATCGGCGCCGACGATGCCGAACAGCAAACCAAGCACGATCATTGCGATCGCCTTGATAAGCTGGCCGTTGGCAAGCGTCACCGACAAGATGAGGCCGAACACGATCAGCGCAAAATATTCCGGCGGTCCGAATTTGAGCGCCATTTCGCCGAGCGGCATGGCAAACGCGGCGACCACAACAGTAGCGATGGTACCGGCGATGAACGAACTAAGTGCGGCGGTCGCCAGCGCGATTCCTGCATGGCCCTTGCGAGCCATCTCGTAGCCGTCAATGGCCGTAACCGCCGAGGCGGCCTCGCCAGGCAGGTTGACAAGGATGGCAGTCGTTGAGCCGCCATACTGAGCACCATAGTAGATGCCTGCCAACATTATCAGCGATGTTGAAGCATCAAGGCCGAACGTGAGGGGCAAGAGCAGTGCTATGGTTGCGGTAGGCCCGACACCCGGAAGTACGCCGATCAGCGTGCCGAGGAGACAACCGAGAAAGCAGTAAAATAGATTGTCGACGCTGAGGGCTGTTTGCAGCCCGAACATGAGGTTGGTGACCAGGTCCATTTCAGCCTGCCCTCCATGGTTAGAGTGTAAACCAGCGACCAAACGCCGCCAGCGGCAGACCTAACCCCCAAATGAAAACCGCCGTGGCGAGCACCGCCAAAACGCCGGAAACGATTAGACGCGTCAGTATGCGCATTCCGGGCGCCGCAAGAGTGCCAACAAAGGCTGTCGCGGTTACCGCGAGAAGGAAGCCGGCTGGCCTCACGAGCACCCCGAAGAGGAGGGGGCTGGCAAGAACGAAAAGCAGCCTGATCGGAGCGACGAAAGTCATCTGCTCAGCGGAACTGAATATTCCTCTAACGGCGACGGCCAGTCCGAGACAGCCGAGGACGGCCGAAAGGATAAGCGGGAAAAATCCCGGCCCCATTTGCGAGACGTTGCCAAAGGAGTAGTTCCAGGCGATTGCGCCAAATCCGATTGCGAAGGCGGCAATAAAAACACCTGCCACAACATCCTTCTTGATGGTGATCGTGCCGCTTGCAAGGTCGGTCATCGAAGCGTCTCCTGGTTGGATGGGGGATGGGCCGCAACTTGCGGCCCTTCTTATTGCTTGGTGCCGAAACCTTACTGGCCGACCTTGATGCCGAGGCGGCTGATCAGTTCTCCGAATACCTTGCCTTCCTTCTGAATGGCGGTTTTCGCCTCTGCGGGGGAACTTGCAACGACCGTTGCGCCGAGCTTCGACAGGCGTTCCGCAACCTCGGGCTTCTTTAAAATGTTCACGACTTCGGCATTGAGCTTTTCGATGATCTCTTGCGGGGTGCCAGCCGGCGCCAGCATCGCGCTCCACGAGCCTGCATTATAGTCGGCATAGCCAGACTCGGCCACGGTCGGTATGTCGGGGAATTCCGGCGACCGTTGCGTTCCGCCCACGGCGAGTAGCTTCAGGCGTCCTTCGCGCACGAGTGCGCTGACTGAAGGAAGCGTGTCGAAAGCCATCGTCGCCACGCCGCTGATCAGGTCTGGATGAGCCGCCGCACTTCCGGCATATGGCGCGTGCACCATGTCGAGGCCGGCCAGGTCGAGGAACCATTCCGAGAAGATATGGACGTTGCTGCCGATACCTGCGGATGCGAACCCAAGCTGGCCGGGACGTTCCTTCACATATGCGACGAATTCCGCAAGTGTGTTGACCGGAAGGGTGGCAGGAACCACCAAGCCGACTTGCGTGCGCGCCATTAGCGAGACCGGCTCGAAGCTCTCGACCGGATCGTATGGAAGGTTCGGCATAAGCGCCTTGCCTAAAACGTGCGATTGCACAACGACTTCGAGCGTGTAGCCGTCCGGATCGGCGCGGGCGACGAATGTACTGCCAATCGAGCCGTTTGCGCCGGGCCGGTTTTCGACGACAACCGGCTGGCCCAGCGCCGGAGATAGGTGTTCAGCGATCAGGCGCGCGGTGATGTCGCCCTGGCCACCGGGGGCATAAGGCACGATCACCTGTATCGTTCGATCTGGATAGGTCTGTGCGATGGCTGGTGCAGCCAGGCCTGCCACCAGCGCAAGCGAAAGGGCTGCGACTCTGAAAAGTATCTTCATTCTCTTGTTCCCTCTGTCTTTTTCATTTGGCCGTGCGAAAGCCCACGGTCAGGCTCGGCGATATTGAGACGCACCATATCCCGCAGAAGCTGGACGATCGCCATCGAGCTTTCGCCTTCGGTGCCGTCGACGATGAAGCGCGAGGTGCAGTACCGCATCTCCCAGCCGCCTGCCTCGAGGCATGCTTGAACGATGCGTTTCTCGAGTTCTGGGGTCTGAACGAGATCGCGGTTCTTGAGAAGAAAACCGAGCATGGCGGCCACACCGTATGCGCCCCAGTTGGACACGGAAGCGGGCAGGAAGATATCGGTTGCGGTCACGGTCACTGCGCCGCCTGGCTTGTCAGTTTGGGTTTCACGACCATACGGGTGAAAATCCTGCATAAATGGATGAATGCGCCCGAAGCCAATCTCGTTGCCATTGTCGCCGATGCCGATGGTCAGAATGCCCCTTTCGGTCGCCTGCGCGATCAATGGGGCGATGTTGACACAGCCTTCGGGTGCAACGCCGGTCGAGTAGTGGACAATGCCGTTCTCGTTCGGGCCGAGGCGCTCGATCGTGACGATCGCCTTCGGTTTCAGGTCGTCGAGTAGCTTTCTTGCCCATCCGCGAATTTCGGATTGCGCCTCGGGTGCCGTGAAGATTGCGGCGCCCATGCGGCGGTTCTTGGCCAGTTCGTATTCACGGATCATGATGCCTGCGGCATTGCTTGATGCAATGACCGGCGGGGCATGGCAAACCTCTGTGACATAGACTGGAACGGCCTTTAGGCCCCAGAAAAGCGCCCTTGCCAGCGCGGCAGCTCCGGGAGGACCGTCGCTTTCCCCGTTCGGAACCTCAGGGGCATAGCCTGCACCGGTTACAATCATCACGACGTCGCCCGCGCCAACCCTGTCAACGAGCGCTTCGGCTGCGCGCGCCGTTATCGGCCGTCCGCCACCTTCGCGGCGAGCTTCATTATAGATCGGCGCGATGATGTTGTGGTTCATAGCGCGATTGCGCATTTCTACGGTGATCAGGCGATCGACGTACTCGCCAATGATATCTGCCATTTTCGTCTCGCAAAGTTGGTTTTGATGCCGCGAGCTAACAGCAAGAATTGACCCGTTTCCAATCGAATTAACGGATTTAGTATCAGCTTTTGTTATACAAGGACCAGTTGGCACCGGGAGATGTCCGACGTGCTCCCATCTTTGCATAAAATGTGTACGGTAGAAGAATGCGCACATTAAATCATCGACAATTGCTCGGCTTCCGCGCGGTCATGGTCACTGGGAGCATGACTGGGGCCGGCAAGATACTTCATCTCAGTCAGCCGGCAGTCACGAGACTGATAAAGGATCTTGAACGGGAACTGGACCTTCCCCTGTTCATTCGCACCGGCGTCGCCGTAAAGCCAACGCAGCAGGCGCTGGAGTTATTTCGCGAGGTGGAACGGTACTTTAACGGCGTCGACCGTATCGTCGAAACTGCGGGTTATCTGCGTAATCGCCGCGGCGGACGACTGCGAATCGCCGCAATGTCGACACTGTCGTCGCGTTCGCTGCCGGAGGCGATCCACCGCTTCAAGCAGATCGAGCCCGAACTCGATTTTTACGTACACTCAGACACCTCGCATCACATCCTCGATGCGGTCCAGAGGAACGAATTCGACATCGGTTTTGGACGCGTGCCGGCGGAGCGTACAGACATTGAGCATTTGCCGATGCCCACATCGTCGGCTATCTGCCTTGTCCCCAGACACCATCGGCTCGCGGCTAAGCAGTCGATTTCCGTTAGTGACCTTCATCGAGAGCAACTGATTTCGCTCGGAACCAGCAGCCTGCTTAGGCTTCAAATCGAGGCGGCACTAGAGAGCGCCGGCGTCAGGGGCGGAACAGTTATTCAGACGCTTTTCTCCAACACCGTACCCAGCTATGTCGCGCGTGGTCTCGGCATCGGGGTCACCGATATCTTCTCGGTGCTCGGGGCGGACCGTACCAACATCGTCGTGCGCCGCTTCACGCCGGAACTGGCTTTTGATTTTTCAGCCATCTATCCGCGCAGCGAGCATTCTCCTCTGGCCATCGCATTTGCTCGCACGATGTTCAACGTCGTCGCGAACGATATTGCTGAAGTAGAAGTGGCCTTGCAAAGCGTACGTTCGTGAACGAGTGGCTACATTCTGTTGGCGCCGCAATCATTGTCCACGAAAATAGGCGGCGTCACCTGCTTGAGGCCAACGAGTTGATGATTGGAACTTCGACTTTCCGCCTTCACCCTCCGGCGCAATACCCGCGACGCTGATCTCAAGCGACAAGGTTCTGGACCTCGAAGGCACAAAGATCGGCATCACCGCCTATCAACCCGCACACACGGACGGCGACATCTCGGTGTACTTCAAGGAAGCAAATGCCATCCATGTCGGAGACATCTTCTGGAACGGTCTATATCCCTTCATCGAGACTCGACGGGCGGGAGCATAGACGGAACGATCGCAGCTTCAGCAAGGTCATTGCCTCGGTGGGCGCCGACGCCGTGATCATTCCCAGCCATGGCAAGCCGCTCAGCACTCTCGACGACCTGAAGGACTATCATGAGATGCTGGCGACCATTCGGGACAATGTCGCAAGGCTCAAATCAGCAGGGCGCCCCGTTGAGGAAACGGTGGCGGCTGCGGTCGTCGTGTTATCGATCATGCGCGGGGGACTTATCTCTGCCATCGTCCTCCTGTTTGAAGCCTGGTCAAAACAGCCCAATTCGTCAAAAAAGAAGCGCATCATGTAAACCCAGCGCTCCAAATGCCGCACAAGCGGCTTCGTTCAATCCCGCTGAAACACCCGCATTCTCACGTTCAAATGCAAAGCGACAGACTACATTCGTGCTGGGTGATGCACAGTTTTTATCTCCAGGAAGTCTTCAAGGCCGAATATGCCGCCTTCGCGTCCGTTGCCCGATTGCTTGCAGCCGCCAAAAGGGCTGCCGTAGCGATGCGGGGCGCCGTTGATGTGCACCATGCCGGCGCGAAGGCGGCTCACGACGCGATCGGCGCGATCGGGATCGCCCGTCTGCACATAGGCGGCAAGGCCGTAGGCCGAGTCGTTGGCGATGGCGATCGCTTCCTCCTCCGTATCGAAGGGGATGATCGACAGCACCGGACCGAACACGTCCTCGCGGGCGATACGCATGTCGTTGTTGACGTCGGCAAAGATCGTCGGCTTCACGAAAAACCCGGTTTCGAAGCCCTCGGGCTTGCCCGGACCGCCGACGAGAAGGCGTGCGCCTTCGGCAACGCCCGCCTCGATCAGGGCCTGCACGCGGCCGAACTGGATATGCGAGACGAGCGGGCCGATGTGGGTGCCTTCCTCTTCCGGGTACCCGACCTCGGCCTGCCTGCCCGCGCGCTCGGCGATCTCGAGCGCCTTATCATAGGCCGACCGCTCGACAAGCATGCGGGTCGGCGCGTCGCAGGACTGGCCGGAATTGTTGAAGCATTCGCGTACGCTGCCGGCCACGCGATCCTCTAGGTCCGCATCTGCGAAGACGAGGTTCGGCGACTTGCCGCCAAGTTCCAGCGTCACTCGCTTAACTGTCTCGGCCGCATCCTTGCTGACGGCGATGCCGGCGCGCGTGGAGCCGGTGAAGGACATCATGTCGATGTCTTTGTGCTTGGAGAGTGCCGCCCCGCATTCGAAGCCGTCGCCGTTGACGAGGTTGAACGAGCCCGCCGGGAAGCCCGCCTCATGCACCATTTCCGCATATAGCAGGGCGTTTAACGGCGTGAATTCCGACGGCTTCAGAACGCAAGTCGAACCCGTGGCCAGCGCCGGCACTACTTTGAGCGCGATCTGGTTGATCGGCCAGTTCCAGGGCGTGATCAGACCGCAGACACCGATCGGTTCGCGGCGTACGACATCGCCGTTCGGCAACACTTCGCGGGTCTTGAGGCGCTTCAGCGCGTCGATGAAGCCCTGAAGGTGGCCGACGCCGACATCCGCCTGCTGCTCAGTGCTCATGGTGATCGGCGCTCCGAGTTCGGCCGTGATCGTGCGCGCCATCTCCCCGTAGCGGCGCTTGTAGATCTCGAGAAGCCTTTCGAGCAGCGCGAGGCGCTCCTCCACGCTCGTCTGGCTGTAGGTTGCAAACGCCCTCTTGGCGGCGGCGACCGCGCGGTCGATATCGGCCGCGGTGCCCATGGCGATGACCGCGATCGGCTTTTCCGTCGCCGGGTTGATCACCTCGAGGTCATTAGGCTTCAGCGGATCGACCCACTGGCCGTCGATGTAGAATTTACGTTCATTGCGCATGTGAGTCTCCGCTCTCAGCACGCGATCCGCTGAGGGCACTTAGAAAGGTTTTGAGGCGTGGCTCCTTAGGTTCAGTAAGTATGCGCTCCGGGGAGCCAACCTCTAGAATGCGGCCGTCGGCCATGAAGACAACCCGATCCGAGACATCCCGCGCAAAATTCAGTTCATGGGTCGCAACGACCATGGTGATCCCAGTTGTTGCCACCTCCTGCATAACTTTGAGGACCTCTCCCACAAGCTCCGGGTCAAGCGCGGAGGTCGGTTCGTCAAACAGCAACACTTGCGGGTTCATGGCCATCGCCCTGGCGATCGCAACACGTTGCTGCTGGCCGCCGGAGAGCTCGGCAGGATAAGACTTAAGCTTATGGCTGAGACCGACGCGAGTAAGAAGGTCTCTCGCTGTCCCCAGTGCCTGCGCCGGGTCTTGCCCCAAAACTTCGATCGGTCCAAGGGCAACGTTCTGTTCGGCGGTCAAATGAGCGAAAAGATTAAAGCGCTGGAACACCATACCGGTCGCTCGGCGCTGGAGGGCAATCTCGTGCTCATCCAGCGGCTGGATACGCTCTCCGATAATCCGATATCCGGCGAGCTCGCCATTGACCCAGAGCGCGCCACCGCTGATAGATTCTAGCTGATTGATGCATCGTAGGAACGTGGTCTTTCCCGAGCCGGAGGGGCCGATGATGCAGACGACCTCCCCTTTCGCGATGTCGAGATCAATGCCCTTAAGAACCTCGAGCGCTCCGAAGCTCTTCGAGAGGTTTACGGCGGAAACGACGTTCACAGCCTCCCTCCCCGCCCAAAGCCGCGTCCGAACCTTTTTTCCAGTTGATACTGCCCGACCGACAAAATCGATGTGACGATGAGATACCAAAAGGCTGACACGAGCAGCATCTCGATCACCTTGAAATTGTAGAAGTAGATCGACTGCATGACGAAGATCAGCTCGCCGAAACCAACAATGCTGGCAAGCGAAGTGTTTTTGGTCATTCCGATGAATTCATTGCCGAGCGGCGGAATAATGACGCGCATCGCCTGTGGGAAGATTACCTTCCGTAAGGCCTTGCCTCGCGTCATGCCAATCGCCTTGGCCGCTTCATACTGTCCTGCGTCGACCGAGAGCAGCCCCGAACGGATGATCTCCGACATGTAGGCGCCTGCATTAAGGCCAAGCCCGATCGCCGCCGCGGCGAAGGGTCCCATCAGATCGACCGTTTGCCAAGAGCCCAGACCAGGAAGCCCCGCGACCGGGAATACCAGTGCAAGATTGTACCAAAGAAGCAGTTGGAGGAGCTGCGGCGTACCGCGAAAAAGCCAGACATATGTCTTGCAGATCCAGCGGATGACCGGATTGTGAGAGCCGAACCCGACAGCAAGCAACACCGCGACGGACAATCCGATCAGCATCGCAACGACAGTCATCAGAATTGTAAAGCCGAGTCCGACTATTGTAATTCGCGCCAGCAGATACTCCCCAACCACGCTCCAGTCGATCTGCGCATCAACAAAAGCTTTGAAAACGAAGATCGCAAATGCGATGGCGAGGGCGCCCAGCAATAATCGTAGCGGGCGGAACCGCCTGATACGTACGGCTTCGGCGATATCCAGGCGCGGCAACGAGGTTGGCATAGCCGCAGCCGCTCCTGAACCGCGATGTCGCGTGCTCACGGCCGTCACTCCGGATCTTTGTTAATCGTTGGCATCGGATAAGCCGCGGTGGTCAGCTTCCACTTCTCAAGTAGCTTAGAATAGGTACCGTCCTCGAACTTTCGCTGGGCGGCCCAGAAGAAAGCATCGCGAAGCACCGTATCATCTTTGCGGAATGCGATGCCTTGGAAGGTCACATGGATAGGCTCGCCGATCAGCTTCATCGCACCCTTCTCCTTTTCGAGGATTAGGTCGATTCCCTCCAGAGCCTGCACCGCAGCCTGCGCCCGCCCTTGCTTTAAATTGATAATCTGCTGACCGAGATTGTTGTCGAGAATGATCTTCAATGGCGGCTTGCCATTGTCGTCACAGGTCTGTTTGGCCCACTTCTTTAGCTCGTCCGGCATAGAGGTGCCTAGGCTGACGGTTGCGGTATGGCCACACAGGTCGGATGGTTGTGAAAGCGGACCATTGGTCATCGCGTAGATTTGAGTCCCTGACTTTAGGTAATCAATGAAGTCGGCGGTCGCGCGCCGCTCCGGCAGATCCGAGATGCCGCTCATGATTAAGTCGACCCGTTTGGATACGAGCGCCGGAATCATTTGCTCGAACGCGCCATCCACCCATTCCGTTTCAAGACCGAGTTCGGCCGCGATGGCATTACCCAAATCAATGTCGAACCCGATGAGCTCATTGCTCTTAGGGTCGCGCATCTCCATGGGCGGAAACCCAGCATTGACGGCGATGCGAACCTTCTTTGCCGTCGCTATACGGTCGGGAACAGCCGGCCGTTCGTCGGCCCGTGCAGCGCTGCCGTGGAAAAATGCCGCGCAGAGCAGCAACGGAATCAGATGTTTGTGCATTATACTACCCCTCTCTTCTGTTTTGATATTTCGACGACCGAAGCTTCGCCCGAGGCTGTATGCGGCTTTTGCACCGCGAAGCCTTCAAGCGCTGCAAGCGCCGCCTCAACGCCGCCGGATGTGTGGGCAATCCCGATAGCGCGCATGCCGAGTTCTAAACACCCTAGGGCGCCGATAAGCTGGGGAGCACCGACATGACCCATGTGCCCGATCCGAATTGCCTTGCCTTCCAAGGCGCCAATGCCCTCACCGAGAAGGACACCAAACGTTTGCTTGCAGACATCGACAAGCGGCCGCGCCGCGCCATCGGGCACTCGCATGACCGTAACGGTCCCGGCCTGTTCACCGGGCGTCAACACATTGAGATCTACCCCACCAGGCATCGTCCAGTGCTCCACCGCAGCGCGAGCCGCGCTGGCGAGCGCATCGTGCCGGGCAATTACCGTTGCCAGCCCCTCTTCCCGGATCAGCTGGATAGCAGCCTGAAAGCCAAAGAGGAGACTGACGGGCGGCGTCCCAGAATGCCAGAAGTAATGATCCGCGCGGTCGCGCAGCGCCCAATCCCAATAGCTCGTTCTAAGGCCGGCCATTTGGTGCGCCTTGCGCGCTTTCTTACTCACGGCATGAAAGGCGAGCCCTGGAGGCGTCATTAGCGCCTTCTGAGAAGCCGCCACTGCGACATCAACTTTCCAAGCATCGAATTGGAAAGCCGTAGCCCCCAACGAGGCGATGCAATCGACCATTAGTAGCCCATCGTGACTCGCACCGTCGATAGCGCCACGAATGGCCGGGATATCGTTCAGGACACCGGTCGCGGTGTCGACCTGAGTAGTAAGGATAGCGCGGATACTGCCTGTGGTGTCCGCCCGAAGCCGCTCTGCCAAAGCTTCACAGTTGACCGCGCGCCTCCAACTCCCTGGGAGAACCTCGATGCTAAGCCCAAGCGTCTCCGCGGTCTCAGCCCAATGAGGTGCAAAAAGTCCGGATTCAAGCGCCAGTACGCGGTCTCCGCGGCTTAGCGTATTACACAGCGCCGCCTCCCAACCACCGTGACCATTGGCGGTGAAAATATACGGACACTCGCGGGTCCCGAACAACTCTGAGAGACCTTGAAGGCAGTCGAGTGAAACGTCGTGTAGCGGGCCATGATAAATATCGGTCGCCGGACGCGACAATGCTTGGACAACGGCCCCCGGCAACGTTGTCGGGCCTGGGATCATCAAAAGTTCCGTTCCTGATTTCAGCAAGTGCTCCCTCCACGCATCGCTCCAGCTGAATCCATCTAACGTCGGCGTTTAGATATAGTCAACTCCATTTTTAGAGTCAGCTATCTTTTTAGGAAGCCCCACAGTGGCGGCAAAGTTCCAAAATCTTTTCGCACTGGCTTGAATTCCACATGCACTGGTGCGAAGGAAGTTGTTCCATATGCAGAACGAAGCGCAAGGTTATGCCTGATCCTAAAGACGACACACGCTCCTCGGGCGCCGAACTGTTGCATGAGGGCGAGCACTGGCTGCTCCGCCCACACATGTCCACGCAGCCGTCGCGTAGCGGCCCGGGTTTGGTACCGGCGCTGGAAAACACCATTGCCGTCCTGCAATACCTCAACGGAACGGCGCCCCACGAAGCCTCCTTGACAGAAATTGTCGAGGCGCTTGGCATTTCAAAAACGCATTGCCATTCTATCCTCAAGACACTGGTACATTTTGAATGGCTAAAATACGATCAGCGTTCTAAGACATACCGGTTGCACTCCGGCATTTTCACCAGCGCTTCCAGCCTGCTCAATTCGCCCGTCTTGGACGCGGTCCGCCGTCATCTCACCGCGCTGGTCCATCGTGTTGACATACCCTGCCTGCTGACCCAGCCGATGAACGACGGGGCCTATATTGTCATTGACAAATTCAATGGCCCCACGAGCATGGAACTGTCCTTCCCCGTGGGTCACCGCTTTCCGCGCGACGCCTGCGCGCAAATGCGGGCGTATCTGGCGTGGCAGTCACCCGAGCGTATCGATGCCTGGTTCAGAAACTGGCAGCCAACCCGCTACACCTCGCGCAGCCCGCTAACGGAAGAAGACGTGCGGGCAGGCATCGAGGCAACCCGGCGGCGAGGTTATGCGGTCAGCAAGGGCGAATTCACCGAAGGCATCATGGCGATCGCCCTGCCCATCTTCGATCGGGACGGCGAGGTCTCCTATGTCTTCAATTGCTCCTTCATGATCGACCGTTTCCTGCCGCTCGAGGAATCAGTCGCGCGCGAAATGCTCGTGGCGCTACGCGACATTCATCGCGACACGCTGGCGCGGCCACCGGCAGCGCCAGCCTTTACCGGGCCGTGAAACACGGGTTTCCGCAGGCTAGCCGCTCGCCGCGGCCCTGCCGGCGGGCTGGCGGATGATGTAGCGGCCCCGTCCCGGAGCGCCCCTGAACATTCCGTTCTCGATGATGACGTCCCCGCGTGACAGGACCGTGTGGACCGCGCCCTTGACCTGCTTGCCCTCGTACATCGTGTAGTCAACCGCCGAATGAAGCGCATCGACGCTGAGCCGGCGCTCGACAGCCGGATCCCACACCACGATATCCGCATCGGCCCCGATCGCGATCGTGCCCTTGGCGGGGTAGAGGCCGAACAGCTTTGCCGGCGTGGTCGAGACGAGATCGACGAAACGACTCGGCGTCAGCAATCCGCGCACAACGCCTTGCCAGACCAGCACCATGCGCTCTTCGATGCCCGGCGCTCCGTTGGGGATCAGGCGGAAATCGTCCTTGCCGATGTCCTTGCCACCCTTGAACATGAAAGGCCCGTGATCGGACGAGACGACCTGGAGGTCGCCACAGCTCAATGCCTCCCACAAAATATCGGGCTGGCCGGCGGTGCGCGGAGGCGGCGTGTAGATATATTTGCCGCCTTCGAAACCTGGCTGGTCGAACACTTCCTCGGTGATATGGAGGTAATGGCTGCAGGTCTCCGCCCGCACATTAACCTTGCGCGCCCGTCCGCGCCGGACTTCCTCAAGGGCTTCCGCACAGCTGACATGAACAATATACAGCGGCGCGCCTGCGATCTCCGCCAGCGCTATCGCGCGATTGGTCGCCTCCGCCTCCACGCGCGGCGGGCGGCTGAGCGCATGATAGCGGGGCGAAAGCTTGCCCTCGGCGGCAAAGCGATCACGCAGGAATTCGACCGCATCGCCGTTTTCCGCGTGAACCATGACGACGACACCGCGCCGCGCCGCTTCGTCGAGCACCCGGATCATGGTCCCGTCATCCACCATCGTGTCGCCCTTGTAGGCCATGAACAGCTTGAAACTGGTCACGCCCTCAGCCGGCAGCGCACCCAGCTCGGACAGCGTCTTCTCCGACGGATCGGCGACGATGCTGTGGAGGGCGAAATCGATGACCGCTTTCGGATCGGCGAGCCGGCGATGTGCGGCCAGCGAAGCAAGAAGACCCTGTCCGCGAATCTGCGGGCAGAAATTGACGATACTCGTGGTGCCCCCATGAGCAGCGGCTACGGTTCCGGTGAAAAAGTCGTCCGCGGTATCGGCGAGAACGCCGGGCGTCTGCAGATGGGTGTGGACATCCACGCCCCCGGGCATGACCAGCATGCCGCGCGCATTGATGACGCGCACATCCGGCGGCGCCTTGATCCGGTCGGCGATCGCCGTGATCTTTCCGTCCCTAGTGGCGACATCGGCGAGAAACATATCGCTAGCCGTCACCACAGTCCCATTTTGAATGACTGCGTCCACGCGCAAATTCCTCCCTTGCATGGCAGTTTCAGGCGCGCCGTCCCCGGCGCGTCCTGGCGTTATCGCGCGGTGTATCCGCCGTCGGCCACGAACGTGGCGCCGGTGACGAAGGACGCCTCACGTCCAAGAAGGAAGACGATGACCGACGCGATCTCGGACGGCCGGGCAAGCCGCGCCATCGGAATGTTGCGCGCGGCGTCTTCAACGGTCAGGCCCAGCCGCTTCTGCTCCCGCTCCATCATCGGCGTGGCGACGCCGCCGGGCGCTACAGCATTGAAGCGCACGCCGCGGGTCGCATATTCCAGCGCCATTACCCGCACCAGGTTGATCACCCCGGCCTTGGCGGCGCCGTAGGCTGCAAGGCCCAGTTGACCGACGGTACCGAGTTCGGAGGCCACGGCGACGAAAGAGCCGGCGCCGCTTGCTTCCAGATGCGGAGCGGTCAGCTTGCCCAGCAGATAGACAGCGCGCAGGTTGACCCGTTGCACCGCATCCCAATCCTCGGATCGCGTTTCCGTCAGCGAAGCCGTCAGGCTGATGCCGGCCACCGCGGCGACGGCGTCAAGCCGCCCTTCCGCCTCGATCACCTGGCGGACAGTCGCGGCCAGCGCCTCCTCGTCCGCGACGTCCACCGTAAGGCATCGCAGGTTGGCAGACGGTCCAAGGCTGGACAGCATCGCGCTGTCTCTGTCGAGCGCATAGGTAATGTAGCCCTTTCCAAGCAGATCGGCCGCCGTGGCGGCTCCTATGCCGGAGGCTGCGCCGGTCACGAGGGCAACGGGTTTATCGATGGTCACGGTTGTTTCTCCAGTCTTTTGCGAAAGGGTTATTGTGCGGCATGCGCATCGTTCTGGCCCGCGAGCATCAGGACGGTGTCGCGCCGGGATGCGCCGGTGCGGGCGAGATAGATGCCCGCGCAGGTGAAGGCGAGGATCGTGAGACAGAACATGACGGCCGAGACGGCGGCGATATCGCCCTTCAGGCCCTGCCTGACCGAAGCAAGGATATAGACGGGCAAGGTCGTACTGTTGGCCGTGCCAACGAACAGGGAGACGATCACGTCGTCGAAGGACAGCGTGAAGGCGAGAAGACCACCGACCAGAAAAGCCGGCATGAGCAGCGGAAGCGTCACGGTGAAGAAAGTGACCATGGGCGTGGCGCCCAGATCGGCCGACGCCTCCTCGATCCTGGCATCCATTCCGGAAAGCCGCGCGCGAACGATGAACGCGACGATGGCGCTGCCGAACAGCGCGTGAGATATGGCGATACGCAGGATTCCGATCTGCAGGTCGATCTTGACGAACCAGGTCAGATAGGCGACCGCCTTCACGATCTCGGGAAAGGAAATGATCGTGAGCAACAGCAGGCTCAGGGGATAGGCGATGGCCCCTGGCCGGCGCCCGAGGATCAGGCCGCTCATTCCTCCGACGACAAGGCTGAGAAGCGTGGAAAGAACGGCGACGGTCAGGCTGGTGCGCAATGTGGCGAGGATATTGCCGTCCTCGAGAATGCGCCAGTACCAGCGCCACCCCGTCGCCTTCCACGCGATCAGATAATTGCCGGTGTTGAACGAGTAGACGAGGACCGTCACGATGGGAAGCAACAGGAAGAAGACGACGGACAGCGACCAGGCGCCAAGCAGGACGGACTTTGCCGGGAGTGTGCGGAACGTGCTCATCGGATCGCCCTTCTGAAGAGCGTCGGAAGCCGCTGAAGACCCGATCCCACGGCGCTCATCGCCAGGACCGCGACCACCAGAACGAAAACCAGCGAAAGCGACATGGCGGAAGCCAGAGGCCAGTTTTCTCCCTGCAGGAACTGCGAATAGATCAGTGTTCCGACCATCATGCCTTTGGCCCCGCCCATCAGCTCCGGCGTCACGTAGTCGCCCGTCATCATGATGAAGACCACAGTCATTCCAGCCATGATGCCGGGATAAGTGAGCGGCAGCGTGATACTGAGGAAGGTTTGCCAGGGACGGGCGTAGAGATCACGGCTGGCGTCCCGGTGATCGCGCGAAAGGCGCTCGATCGATACATAGATCGGCAGGATCATCACCGGCAGGAAATTGTAGACCAGCCCGAGCAGCACCGCAGCCCGGGTAAAGAGCAGACCCTGGCCGGGGGCAAGCAGGTGCAGGCTCTGGAGAACGGCGGAAATATCGCCATTGGCGCCAAGAAGAATGCGCCAGCCGAGCATGCGAAGCAGGTAGCTCGTCCAAAACGGCAGGATGACCAGCACGAGAAACCAGGGCTTCAGGCGTTCCGAACAGCGGGTGCTGATGAAATAGGCGACCGGGTAGCCGATCAGCAGGCACAACAGCGACCCCGCCAGCGCATTGCGCAGGCTGTCGGCAAAGACCGAACGGAAGGTGGGAGAGAAGACGCCGGCATAATTGTCGAGCGTCAGGCCTCCTGCGCCCGACAGCCCGCCATTGCTGCCCACGACATAGGGCGTCAGGCTCTGCACGGCGATCAGGACCACGGGAGCGATGAAAAAAGCGGCGTACAGCAAGAACGGCAGAAGCACCACGGCGAAGCCGAAGCCTGCTGCCTTCCGGCCTCCAAGAGTGGAGAATGCATTTGCCTGGACCGTTATCGAGGTCAACTCGCGGGCCTCCCTATCTATTTGGAAATCGACAGATGGCGGGAGCCGCCACCTGATGGGCATCCCGCGAACAGGCATCGCCTGAACGCGGGTGCTGGTTGCGTGTCCAGTTGACCCCGAACGGGTTTCGTGCTGACGGTGCTTTAATTGCGTGCCGCCGCGGCCTTCAGCTCGTTGAACATCTGGATGCGCAGCGTGGGATTGGAGCCTTCCACCTTCTGGTAGACCAGGCGGTCGGTGACCCCTTCGGGAAACACGATCATGTCCTTGCGGACGAGATCGTCAGGCAGCTTCTCGATGACACCCTTTACGCCGGTGTCGTATCCGATATGCGCCACTTCGGCCGCGGCCACATCGGGATCCAGCATGTAGTTGATGAAGGCATGGGCGGCATCCGTGCTTTTGGAGCCGGACGGCACTGCGTAATGATCGCTCCACAGCACGCATTGCGGCTCCGGATAGACCCAGGTGTAGCTGTCGGGATCCTGCTCAAAGATATGGCGCGAGCTGCCGAGATAGCCCTGGCTAAGCACGTAATCGCCGTTCAGCAGTCCCTGCACAGGGTTGGCGTCGAAGGCCTTGAGGTGCGGGATGAGGTCCTTCATCAGCACATCCTTGGCTTCGTTCAGGCGCTTCTCGTCGCCCGTGTTGTAGTCCTTGCCTTCGCGCCAGAAGACGAGGCCGAAGACGCTCGGCTGGTCGTTGAGGACAGAGAGACGGTGGCTTGCAACCTCGGAGGCGCCCACCCGGAAGAAATCGTCCCAGCTCTTGATCGGCTCCTTGATCACGGTGTTGTTGTAGAGAATGCCGATGGTGCCGAAATTCTTCATGACGGTGTACTGATTGCCCGGATCGAATGGCAGATTGTGGAGTTCGTCGCGCAAGTTTCCAAGATTTGGAAGCTTCGAATGATCTAGCTTCTGGATCAGCTTACGATTGATCATCTGTTCCACATAGGCATCGCCCACGACGACGATGTCGTAGCCGGCGGAGCCGCCTGAGATTTCCAGCTTGGCGATGGCCGCTTCGACGGAATCGAAGGTGGCGATTTCGATGCGCGGACCGGCGCCGTTGGAAAAGGCGTCGAGCACGTCCGGGTTGGCGTAGTCCGCCCAGGAATAGATGAACAGCGTGTCGCCCAGATCGGCATCACCCTTCAGGCTGCGCGCCTTTTCGGCGAGATCGCCCTTGTCGGCGGCAACGGCAACGCCGTTGATGGACAGGGCGGCCACGCCTCCGGCAAAGGCCGCGAGACGCAAGAAATTGCGCCGGGTCCAGTCCGCGGAGGCAAGCACGCGGATGTCATTGTGATTATCAGTCATGGACAGTCCCTCTCAGGTTTCATTGACGGTTGACCGGTTGCCCCGGCTTTGCTTTTGCCCGCATCTGCCTCTTCGAAGACAAAGCGGGAGGGATCGCGGATGCACATGCGCGCGTCCACGACGATGTTCGGGAATCGTCTTGGCGCTTCAGTCGGCGAGCAGCGCGCCGTCGGCGGATCTCCACGAGAGCCAGAGTGAACGGCCCGGTTCCGGGGCCAGCGCGCTGACAGCGCCATGACTGGCCTCGACCAGGATCGGTTCCGGCAGACATGTCTTGATCCGGAGGACGTGTTTCGAACCTAGAAACGTGTTCTCACTCACAACCCCAGCGAGGCGGGAGAGGCTGTCACCCTGCAATTCCGGCTGGTCCGCATGCAAAGCGATCTGCTCCGGCCGAACAACGATCGTGGCTGCCGTGCCCGGCGCTTCCGCGGGAAGAAAGACGCGGTCCCCTTCCTGCCCCAGTTCGAGAAGGCGGCGCGCCATGGTGCAAACCGGTCCGCTGATGAAATTCGACTGCCCGACGAAATCGGCGACGAAGCGGGTGGCGGGCTTGTTGTAAAGTTCCAGTGGCGTCCCGGCCTGCTCCAGACGGCCCGCGCGCATTACCGCGACGCGGTCCGACAAGGCAAAAGCCTCCTGCTGGTCATGAGTGACGAAAACGAAGGTGATACCGACCTCGCGCTGAATGCGGCGGAGTTCCTCCTGCATCGTGCCGCGAAGCTTCGCGTCGAGCGCCGCGAGTGGTTCGTCCAACAGCAATACCTTCGGCTGATTGACCAGGGCGCGCGCGAGCGCGACGCGCTGCTGCTGGCCCCCGGACAACTGGTTCGGACGCCGCGAGACGTAGTCGTCGAGTTGGGCGAGCGCTACGACATCGGCAATCCGCTTGCGCCGTTCCTGGCGCGGGACCTTCTTGCGGCGCAGTCCGTACTCGATATTCTCATAGACATCCATATGCGGGAACAGAGAATAGGACTGGAAGACCATGTTGACGTCGCGCCGGTAGGGCGGCACGCCGATGATGCTCTCGCCGTCCAGCAGCACATCGCCCCCGCTTGGATGCTCGAAGCCGCCGATCATGCGCAGGGCGGTCGTCTTGCCGCACCCGCTGGGGCCGAGCAGAGAGAAGAACTCGCCCTTCCCGATCGTCAGGTTGAGATCGCGAATAACCGTTAGCGCATGGGCGCCTTCACCGAAATGCTTGCTCACACCGCGGAAGCGAACCGCATTTTGCTCACCTGCGTGTGACTTTTTTGATCCGCTCGTCATTACCATGACCATGGTCAGATTCCCCTGAAATGCCCGCCGCTGACGTTCATGACCGCGCCACTCGTCCAGCCTGATCCCGGTCCGAGGAGGAAGGCGACCGCATTGGCGATCGGCTCCGGTCCGCCGAAGCCGAGCGGATGCGCGTCGAGATAAGCCTTGCGGCCGGCCTCGGAATAGGCGGCGCCCGTGTTGCCGGTCGGCCCCGGCGTGATGGCGTTGACGAGGATGCCGTCGGATTCGAGCTGGGCCGAGAGCGAGACGGTCAGTCCAATCAATCCCGCCTTTGCCGTGGAATAGGCCGGCGACAGATGCGGCGAGCCGAGGCGGGCGGCAATGGAACTGATGAAGACGATCCGGCCGCGCCGCTGCGCCCGCATGGTCGGAATGACGGCGCGGGAGCAATACCAGGCGCCGTTGAGATCCACCTCGATCACATGCCGCCACTCGGCCGTGCCGATCTCCCAGGCGCGGCCGTGGGGTGCATCCAGGGCCGCGTTGTTGACGAGACCGTCGATGCGGCCGAACCGCTCGACGATCTTTCCGGCGACGACCTCGGCGTCTTCCGGCCGAGTGATGTCCAGGGTGAAGGCAGTGGCCGAGCCGCCGGACGCAGTGATGCCAGCCGCGACTGCCTCCGCCTCGTCCGTCAAGATGTCCGTCACGATGACATGGCCGCCCTGGCGCGCAACTGTTTCGGCAATGGTCTTGCCAATGCCGCGGGCGGCGCCGGTTACGATGATCACATGCTCCTTGAGCGGGCTCATGACCAGCGATCCGGACGGTAATGCGCGCTGTCCGGCAGAGCCTGGACGCGGGAGTTGATGGTCATGAGAAGACATCCTTTCAACAAGACGGTGGGTCACGCCCAACGATGCGAGGGTGGAGCGAGCTGGTCGATGGTGCGGCCGGCCCAATCGTTGCGCGGCACGCCTTTGACGGCGCGGCACTGCGCCTCGTAAAGGGCTGCTGCCGCTTCCGCCTCGTCGACGGTCAGCACGACGCCGTCCTTCACGACCTGGTCGCCATCGACGAAGACATGGCGGACCGCGCGGTCCGAGGCGGAGAAGACGAGAGAGCGCAAGGGATCCCTGCAGGGCTGCATCACGGGTGCGCGGCAATCCACCATCACCAGATCGGCCTTGGCGCCCGGTGCGATGCGGCCGATATCGGGACGGCGCAGCGCTTTCGCTCCGCCAACCGTGGCGGCGGCGAAAACATCGGCAAGCGTCGCATCCCGAGGATTGCCAGCCATGAGCCGGCCGGCGTAGATCGCAAGCCGCATTTCGTCCAGCATGTTGTTCGGATAGACATCGGTACCGATACCGAGGTTGACGCCCCGCTGCCGGTACAGTCCGATATGGTCGAGCATGATCCCCCGCCGGGCAAAAACCGTCGGACAATGGGCAACCGTCGCGCCGGCGTTCGCGATACTGCCGAGATCGTCGGTCTTCGGCCAACGCACCCAAGGATGATGATCGAGGAAGATGCCGTGCCCGATGATGGTACGCTCAGACAGGATGCCGATCTTTTTCATGAAGCCGATTGGCGTCAGTCCATGCCGGCGCGTCATCTCGTGAAACTCGGTCAGCGACTGCCCCGCATGGGTCTGGAAGGGAATGTCGAGGCGGACGGCTTCCGCATGCGCATCCTGCAGCAGCTCTTCGTCGCACGTATCGATCTGGGAAGGCGCGATCATACCGAAGAGGCGGCCGGAGGGATGCCGCGCCGCCGCGGCGATTTCTTTCAGCGCCCGCTCGAAGCCTTCGCGCCCCCGCGCAAGATCCCAAGCATAATCCAGCCGGTGGCCGTTCTCCGTTACCCATCGCGCTTGGCGGAACATGGGCGCGACACAGGCACGGATGCCCGTCGACGCGATCACGTCAAGCCAACCGTCTGTGGGGACGGCCAGATCGCAGATCGTCGTAACGCCGCTTCTGAGCAATTCCGCAAAGGCGACGCGATATGCGGCGCGAGTACCGGCGAGGTCGCGCTCGAGTACCATCAGATATTCGTAGAGCGAAGTATTGTAGAGCCCGGGGCTGCCCACCTCGTCCCAGAGTCCCTTGTTCAGCGGCTCCTCCCCAGGATGAGAATGAATGTTGACAAGACCTGGCATGACAAGGAAATCCCGCCCGTCGATGACTTCCGCGCCGTCTGCCTGCAGATCATTGCCGATCGCGGCGACGGTCTGGCCGAAGGCGATGTCTGCATCTTCGAGGTAAACGTGCTCATTGTGCTGCTCGTCCCACATGACGATGCAACGGGCACGGCGAATGATCTTGCTTACTGCATCAGGTCGCGTCATCATGGTTCCGTATACAGAACTAAGTTCCTATTGTGGATCAGGGTTGCTGTGAACATCGAACTTGTCAAGCCGGTTTTTGTGGAGAGGCCGCTGAATCAAGCAGCCAGTGAGATGTTGCGGAGGACCGTTGACAATCCAAAACAAACCTGTAGGTTCCTTGATAAGAACATTATTCTTTATGCGGAACAAGTTACATGAGCGAAAACGGGACTGTAACGGTCATTCGGAACTGCGAATGGCTGGTCGCATGGGATGCCGTCGCCTCTTCTCATGTTTATGAAAAGAATGGCGATCTGGCATTTGCGGGTGACCGTATTCTACATGTCGGCAGGTCCTACAATGGCCACTTCGATGTAGAGATCGACGGGCGACGCCGCATGATCATGCCTGGCTTCGTCGACATCCACGCCCACCCGGGGCACGAACCGGGCTGGAAGGGGATGCTGGAGGAGCTCGGCAGCCCGAAGCTCGGGCAAAGCTCCCTCTATGAATTCATGCCCGTGTTCAATGTAGCTGCCGAGTATGGACGGCATGCTTGCAGGGTCGCAGTTTCGGAACTTTTGAAGAGCGGAGTGACCACGATCTGCGATCTCGGGGGAGCGCGGGAGGGATGGGCCGAGGATTACGCAGAAATGGGCATCCGGGCAGTGCTCTGGGTCATGTTCCGGTCCGGGCCATGGTACACCAGGGACGGGCATTCAGTCGGCTACGATCTGGATTTTGCGCGGGGCGACCGCCTGCTTCGCGAGGCGATTGCGGCAGCGGACGAAGCGTCCGGCCATGCCAGCGGCCGCATCCAGGGCTTCATCGCCCCTGCCCAGGTTGATACCTGCAGCGAGGGCCAAATCCGCGACGCACTGGCGGCGGCGCGCGACCGCGGGCAGCCGATCCAGATCCATGCGGCCCAGTCCATCATCGAGTTTCAGGAAATCGTGAGGCGATATGGAGAAACACCGATCGGTTGGCTGGCGAAGATCGGCGCGCTCGGCGAGGATACTGTCGTCGGCCATGGCATTTTTCTAAACGATCACCCGTTCCTGCATTACCCGCATGCGGACGACTTTTCGCTCCTGCGCGACAGCGGCGCGCAAGTCGCCCATTGCCCGGTTGTGTTTGCACGACGCGGCATCGCGATGAACACGCTTCACCGGTACCGAAAAGCTGGAATCCGTTGCGGAATCGGTACCGATACATTTCCGCACAACATGCTCGATGAACTCCGGATGGCCTGCTATGCAGGGCGCATCGTCGCGGGAAGCTTTACCGCCGCGACTACCGCCGAAGCATTCACAGCCGCCACGTCCGGCGGCGCCGACATCCTCAGAAGGCCCGATCTCGGGCGCCTGGCCCCTGGTTGCAAGGCAGATTTCTCCATAGTCGACATGACCAATCCCTACATGCAGCCGGATTACGAGCCGTTGCGGAGCCTGGTCTATTCGGCAAATGACAGAGCTATCCGTGACGTCTACGTGGACGGGGTGAAGCTGGTTGCGGACGGGCAGCTTGTGGCCTTCGAGATCGATGAAGACATCGAGATGTTGCGCAGGGCGCAACAAGAGGTCATCGCCAACGCGCCTGCGCGCGACTGGGCCGGCCGTTCCATTGATTCCCTGTCACCGCGCGTCTTTCCCATTCGCTCTTGAACGCAATTCCACAACAACAGGAACGTCAAAAATGTCCACCATCCGTCATCACGGCAGTAACCGCATGAGCCAGATCGTCGAGTTCCCGCTGAGCGGCACCATGGTGGTACTCGCGGGACAGGTATCGTCCGACCGGAGTCTGGACGTCGCCGGACAGACTGCGAATATTCTTGAACGCATTGACGCGCTGCTGGCGGAGGCCGGCACGAGCAAGAACGCCCTTACCCATGCCTATATCTGGCTCAAGCACGGCACCGATTTCGACGCGATGAACGGCGTCTGGGACACCTGGGTCTCGCCCGGCGCGGCCCCGGCACGAGCGTGCGTCGAGGCGCCGCTAGCAGACCCCCGTCTACTGGTGGAAATCCAGGTCTTCGCGCTCAAGCCCTGACAGTTTTTCAAGGTTCCTCCTCCCGAGGACGACCCGCCCCGCCTCTCCTTCCATCGTAGAGGCGGGCACCCCATCCTATTGCAGCCGAGCATCCAATTGCACTTCAACGGAGCCACACATGACGGCCACTCCCCGCATCACTATCGACCCTGCCTTTGTCGAGAGACTGATCCTCGAAATGGCAGAGCACGGATCTGACGGAGGAACAGGTGTTTCCCGCACGGTCTATTCTCCTGAATGGGTCGAGGCGACACGGCTTTACGCTCGCCGGTGCGAGGAGGCCGGCCTGAAGGCGCGGATGGACAGTGTCGGCAATGTCTGGGGCAAGCTGGAGGGAAGCCAGCCAGGCAAGTCCATCGTGTCCGGTTCGCACATCGATTCGCAGACGCCGGGCGGGCGCTATGACGGGATTCTAGGCGCTCTGGCGGGGCTGATTGCCCTGAAAGCGCTGAAGGAGCAGTTCGGCCAGCCAAAGCGCACACTGGAATGCATCGCATTCTGTGAAGAGGAATCGAGCCGCTTCCCCTCCGCCAATTTCTGGGGCTCGCGCGCCATCACCGGCGGCACCCGGGCCGACGATCCGGAGACGACCATCGGCTTCGGTGGCGAGACGATCGCCAGCGCCATGCGCGAGGTGGGCCTCGACCCGGCGCTCATTCCGGAGGCCAGGCGCGCGGATGTCGACAGTTTCGTCGAGCTGCACATCGAACAGGGGCCGATCCTCGAACATGCAAACCTCCCGGTCGCCGTGGTGACCGGGATTACCGGGATACGCCACTACGAGATCGAACTGCGTGGCACACAGAACCATGCGGGCGCTTTCCCGATGGACCTGCGCCGCGATCCGATGGCGGGTTTCGCCGAGATCGCCTCAGGTGTAGTCGATACCGCCCATCGCTGGGGCCGTCCTGCCGTATCGACGGTCGGGCGCGTGCATGTGAAACCCAATGCAACGGCCATTATCCCCGACAGCGTCACCTTCACGCTCGATGCCCGCCACCCGGACCCGGTTCTGTGCCAGAAACTCTACGAGACACACGAGGCCTTCATGCGGGAGGTGGCGAAACGCCGTAACCTGGAAATCAGCTGGAAGATTATGATCGATCACCCCGCCTGCCCTTCCGATCCGGGGCTCGTATCCACGCTCAGGGGTGCGGCAGATACCCAGGGCGTACCCACCATGCTGATGGCCAGCGGCGCCGGACATGATTCGCAGCAGATGGCCAAGATCGCGAAGGTGGCGATGATTTTCGTGCGCAGCAAGGACGGGCGTAGCCATACGCCGGACGAGTTCTCATCCATTGAGGACATCGTGGCGGGGATCGAAGTACTCGCCGCCGGCCTTTATTGCCTGGCCTATTGAGGAGATCGTTGTGACAATGTCGGCGTTGAAACCCCATCGTAACCTCCAGGGATATGCGGGACGCCCCCCGGACCCGCAATGGCCGAACGGAGCGCGACTCGCCATCCAGTTCGTCATCAACTACGAGGAAGGCGGTGAAAACTGCATTCTCGACGGCGACGGCGGATCGGAGGCCTTTCTGACGGAGGAGCCGACACTGCCGCTCGCAGGACGGCGCAATCTCAACGTCGAATCCCAGTACGAGTATGGCAGCCGCGCAGGTTTCTGGCGGCTGCACCGACTGATGACCGAGCGGGGCTTTCCTGTGACCGTCTTCGGTATTGCCACGGCACTTCGGAAGAATCCGGCCGCGGTCGCCGCCATGAAGGATGCGGGATGGGAAATCGCTTCGCATGGTCTGAAATGGATTAACTATGCCGACATGCCGGAGGGCGAGGAGCGCCGGCAGATTCTCGAGGCGATCCGCATCCACACGGAAGCCACCGGCGAGCGGCCGCTGGGCTGGTATACGGGCCGGATGAGCATGAACACCCGGCGTATCTTGTCCGAGATCGGCGGCTTTGCCTACGATTCGGATTCTTTCTCGGATGACCTTCCATACTGGGTCAGCGACAATGGCGAGCCTCAGCTGGTGGTGCCCTACACGCTCGACAACAATGACGGGCGCTATCTCAACGGCTTCGGCCTCCAGGCACAGGATTTCGCCACATACCTGACCCGGGCTTGCGACCTCCTGCGCAAGGAGGGGCGGACCCAGCCGAAGATGATGAATGTGGGCCTGCACTGCCGGATTGCCGGAAAGCCCGGGCGTGCCGCCGATCTCGAGCGCTTTCTGGATCACGTCACTACGCTGGAAGACGTTTGGGTGGCGCGGCGGATCGACATCGCCTCGCACTGGCGCACCGTCCATCCCGCCTCTGACGGGCGGGCGTCATGACGACGGGCGCGGGCGCGCCAGGGCGCACGCGTGTCGATCGGCGAATTCATGGTGGAACTCAGGCACGAGTCGGGGGGTGGACGGCATCTTGCACTCCTTCACCGGCCAAAGCCTGAACACCGCCTATTCCGCCCGCCTCTTCTCGCCACCCGGTTGGGCAGTCGCCTATGTCTTGGCGATCGAACTGACCGTCTTTCGCTGGAGATGGAGCGGTTCATCGGGCAAAACGGCATAGGCACGGCAGGGCATCCGGCGGCTGCCGGCTATGCTGCCCTAACTGCACTTGATTCATCTCGGCAAGGGCGAGCGCAGCTTCTCCTACTGGCGCTCGAACGCGGCAGCCCGCGGGCTTGCGGACGATGCGGTCTGGCTCGAGGAGGCCATCGGCCGCACCGGCACGATCGTCTTTTCCGCCATCACGCTCGCCTTCCTTCAACGACGAACAGCTCCATTTCGCCGAGCCGGACCCGCAGGCGACCACACCCGCTATCAAGCACTTGGTTTGGATCGGATCATCGTCAAGAATGGCGGCAAGGGCATCGTGATGAGCGACCACTGCGCGATCCGCAGGATCGAGACGGTGCCGGTTGCCGCCGTCGTCGATTCTACGAGTGCGGGGGACAGTCGTAACGGCGCTTTCCTGGCACGATTCACCGCGCTTGGCAGTTCGGTGGAGGCGGCGCATCACGCCGCCCATGTCGCCTCCATCGTCATCGGGCGTCAGGGCGCACTGATCGAGCCCACCGCGCTGTCGGTGCTTCCAGGCTTCAACCCACCGGCTTGAAGCCGGCCTCATCGATTTCGATGACAAGGCGGCGGCCTGCGGCGGCCGCTTCCCTGACGATCCCGGACAGCGCCGCGCAGTCCCCGGCGGTCGTATGTTCCCAGCCGAAGGCCACGGCAATCGCCTTGAAATCCGGGGTGAAGATCCGCACACCCAGCGGCTCGACCTGCGAGCGGATCATGGCCTTCTCGATCTCTCCATAACCCTGGTTGTTCCACAGTATCATGATGAGGGGCACGTCGAGTTCCGTGACGCTGCCCATCTCCGCAAGGGTAAATTGCAGCCCGCCATCCCCCATGATCGCAACCACCGGCCGGTCCGGCGCGGCGACGCGCCCGCCAAGCGCCGCGGGCAGGCCATATCCAAGAGTTCCGTAGCCGGTGGCGGAATTGAAGAAGCTTCGCGGGCCAGCTGCGGCAAAGCCTGTGCAGCCCGCATAGACCGGCTGGTTGGAATCGCCAACAAGAACGACACCGGGCAGGCTGTCCCGCAGTGTGTCCAGCATTGCGATCTGCAAGGATTGGGCGGGAGACAGCGCATGCGACAGCACCTGCCTTGCCTTCAGCACGGCGGCTTCCCCCCAACCCTGGCGCTCGGCCGGGGCAATCGCACCGAGAAGCGCCTCGACGCTCGCGCAGCTATCGCCGGCAAGGCCGTGCGCGGGCAGGAGCGAGCGCATCAGCTGTTCGGGGTCGATGTCGACGCGGATGAGCTTGCCGCCAAAGTGACGGCGCGCCTTCAGGCTTTCGTCGAAATCCGTCGGCCCCAGCTCCGTGCCGACAGCAAGCAGCAGATCCGCTTCCTCCATCAGGTCGAGTGCCGGAGCGCTGGCAGCGCTGATTGACAGGCCGAGTGGGTGGGCCGGTGGCAGGATTCCGCGTCCGTTGATGGTCATCAAGACAGGCGCCTGCAGGCGCTCCGCCAGCGCGCCGATAGCATCGGCCGCACCGACAGCGCCACCGCCGGCGATAATCAGCGGGCGCCGGGCCACTTCCAGAAGCGCCGCCACCCCTGCCACGGCGTCCGGATCGGCGGCAGGAGGGGTGACCACGGCGCGCCGCTCATGGGTCTGCGTCCGCTTGACCGGGCGCGACAGCATCTCGACCGGGATCTCGATATGAACCGGTCTCGGACGCGCCGAGCCGAACAGGGCGAAAGCCCGGGCGAGCACGGTGTCGAACTCCTCTGGGTGATGAACGGTGTGGCTGAAGGCGCTGACCTGCCGCATCAGCTGGCTCTGGTCGGGCAGTTCATGCAAATGTCCCTCGCCGGAGCCGAGCGCTCCAGCGGAATTGACCGTCGACAGGACCAGCATCGGAATGGAATCGCCATAGGCCTGTCCCATCGCCGTTGCGACGTTGGTGAGACCCGGGCCGGTGATGATGAAACAGACGCCCGGCTTGCCCGATACCCGCGCATAGCCGTCCGCCATGAACCCTGCCCCCTGTTCATGCCGCGGCGTGATGTGGCGGATGCCGCTGCCCGCCAGCCCCCGGTACAGCTCGATCGTATGCACTCCCGGTATCCCGAACACGCATTCGACACCGTATTGCTTGAGGCTTTCGACGATATACTGGCCAAAGGTCTGCATTCAATTATCCTGTCGTGTCTCTTCGAGAAGAAGGCGGCAAGCATCGGCCAGGACCTGACATCCGAGCACGATATCCGCTTCACTGGAATCCTCGTCCACATGGTGACTGATGCCGCCAATGCTTGGAATGAAGAGCATTGCGGCTGGCATAACGCGTGCGATGATCTGAGCATCATGTCCGGCACCACTGGGCATCCGCTGCCATTGCCCGGGCGCCATGCGGGACGCGGCGCTTCCAAGCGCATCCTGGAAATGGCGGCTCATCTGGTGCGGCTCGCTCTCCGCCAAAATTTCGAACTCGACTGCGCAAGGCCCGCCCTGCCTCGTTTCCGCCACCAAATGCTCCAGCGCCGCGCGCATCCGGCCAAGCACCGCCGGGTCGTCATCGCGCACCTGCAGCAGCATTTCCGCATGATTTGGGATGATGCTCACCTGGCCGGGCGCAAGCCTGATATTGCCAACCGTCCAGACGGTGCGCTCCGCCGCCAGCTGCCGGAATCGTTCGTTGACCGCGTAGGCAAAGGAAACCAGCGCCGCGCCCGCGTCCCGGCGAATGGCCATCCGGGTTGTGCCAGCATGATTGCTGACTCCGGAAAACCGCAAGCGGTACTGATGGATGCCGACGATGCTGGTGACGATGCCGAGGTTGAAGCCGCGCGCCTCCAGATCGTCGCCTTGCTCGATATGGGCTTCCAGATATCCGAGATAGCGGGAGGGATCGATGGTTCGCCGCTCGAGACCGGCAAGGCCGGCGCCGGCAAGCGCCTGCCGCAGCGTCTCCCCGGTCGTGAGATTTCTGGCGCTATCGATCTCGGCTTCATCCAGCATGCCAATCGCCGAGCGGCTGCCGAGGAAACTTGCAAAATGCGCCTCCTCGTCGGCGAAGACGGCCGCGTCCACGCCCGCGCCGCCGGGCGTGCCGGCCTCAAGGAACGCCCGGGCGATTTCCAGCCCATAGATGACGCCCATTGCGCCATCGAGCCAGCCGGCATGATTCTGCGTATCGGAATGCGAGCCGACGAGCAGCCGCCGCCGCGCCGCCGTATTCTGGCCGATTATGTTGCCGATCCCGTCCATTCGGGCGGAAAGGCCGGCTTCCTGCATACGCGCCACCAGCCAGCGGCGTGCCGCCATGTCATCAGGCGAATAGGTGGGACGGTGGACGCCGGTCTTGTAGGCTCCGAACGCGCGGAGCCGGTGCAGGTCGGCAAGAAGACGTTCCGGTTTGATCGTGATGGCGGGCATGGCTGTATCGTCTGCCGAAGCGGCGCCCCGGCATATCCTTTCGATGTAATGTTGAATAATTCGGACCGCCCTTTAGGCGACCTCCTGCTTCTTGCTGACGACGGCCGCGAGAAACGCCTTTGTCCGCGCCTGCTGCGGGTTCTCCAGAACCTGATGAGGCGGGCCGGTCTCAACCACACGCCCTTCGGCCATAAACACGACCTTGTCCGCGACCTCGCGGGCAAAGTTAAGTTCGTGCGTAACGATGATCATCGTCATTCCCGTCGCCGCGACGTCGCGCATAACCGCAAGCACTTCGCCGACAAGCTCCGCGTCGAGCGCTGATGTCGGTTCGTCGAACAACATCAGCCGAGGCTGCATGGCAAGGGCTCGGGCGATTGCGACGCGCTGCTGCTGTCCGCCGGAGAGGTTGTTCGGGAACGCGTCGGCCTTGTCTACGAGCCCAACGCGGGCGAGAAGGTTCATCGCCATCTCCCGCGCCGCCTGCCGGTTCTGCCTGAGGACCCTGGTCGGCCCTTCCATAACGTTTTCCAATGCGGTCATGTGCGGGAACAAATTGAACCGCTGGAAGACCATCCCGGTGATCCGGCGCTGGCGGGCAATTTCCTTGTCCGTTAGACGATGGACGATGTCATTCTCGACGCGGTATCCCGTCAGCTCCCCGTCGAGGTAGAGCGCGCCCATCTCAATCGTCTCGAGCTGGTTGATGCAGCGCAGGAATGTCGTCTTGCCGGAGCCGGATGGACCCACGATGCACACGACCTCTCCCGGCATGATGTCAATATTGATATCATAGAGAACCTGATGGTCTCCGAATTTTTTGCCGACTCTGACGGCCGATACGAGGGGTTTCATCCGTGCCTCCCGCCGTTTGCGAAGCCGCGCGCAAAACGCTTTTCGATCCACATCTGCACGATTGATAGGACGGAGACTATCACCAAATACCAGATCGTGGCGACGAACAGCATCTCCATGATCTTGGCGTTGCTATAATAGATGTCCTGGGCCGTTCCGAGCAGCTCCCCGAAGCCGATGATGCTGGCGAGCGCCGTCACCTTCAGCAGGCCTATGAATTCGTTACCGAGAGGGGGCACGACCACCCGCATGGCCTGCGGCAGGATGATGCGCCGCAACGTGTCGGGATAGGTCATGCCGATCGACTTGGCCGCCTCGTACTGGCCGATATCAACGGCCAGCATGCCAGAACGGATGATCTCGGATGTATAGGCGCCCTGGTTGAGGCTCAGCGCGATCAGCGTCGCGGCAAGCGGCGTCATCACCACAACCGTCTTCGCCTCCCACACGCCGGGAATGCCGATGGTTGGAAAGACGAGGGCCAGATTGTACCAGATGAGCAGCTGCAGGATCATCGGAGCGCCGCGGAACAGCCATGCATAGAACATGGCGGCGGAGGACAGGACTATGTTGCGCGACGAGCGGGCGATGGCGGTGAGAATGCCGATCAGAATGCCGATCGCCATGGCGATCACTGAGATGACGACAGTGGTGAGGGCGCCTCTCATAATGCGTTCGCTAAACATGTACTCGCCGACTACCGGCCAGTCGATGGTACCTACGGCGAAGGCGTAGGCAATGTAGGCGACCGCCGCCAGCAAGAGCGCGGCTGCTGCGAGACGCCCGAGGTGAAGCGGGCGCGCATGCTTGAGTTTCGAAATGTCGATGAGGTCCATATCCGGCTTTCGCTGGTCGTTCATATTTCCTTCGAGCGCGAGCGACAGCATCACGGTGCGTCGCCTGCGTTGATGGTGGGCGCATCGAGCGCACTGGCTTCAAGGCCCCACTTCTTCACGATTTTGAGGTATTCCCCGGACTTGAACAACTCCTCGAGCGTCTGGAAGATCGTATCACGCAGTTCGGTGTCTTCCTTGTTGAAACCGATGCCGATCCGCACGTTGGTGAAGGGCTTCCCCACGACACGGAAGGGACCGTCCTCGCTTGCAAGCACGGTCGGGATGGCCTCGGTGCCCTGCACGGAACCGATCGCGCGGCCTTGGTTGAGATAGAGGAACTCTGAAGCCATGTCCGTATCGGTGATGACGTCGATCGCAGGAAGGCCGGCCGCGACGCAGTTCTCGTCGCTCCATTTCTTGACGGAGTCCGGGTACGTCGTGCCCCGGTTCGTGGTGACGACCTTGCCGCAGAAGTCCTTCGGCGCCTGGATCTCCGTGTTCTTGTCCAGCGTGTAGAAGGTCGTGCCGGCGCTCAGGTAGTCTATGAAGTCGAAACTCTCGCGCCGTTTCGGCGTGTCGTACATCCCGCTGATGATCAGGTTGATGCGGCGCGATTGCAGGTTGGGCGTCAATCCTTCGAAGCGGGAATGGACGAACTCGACCTGCAGCCCGAGCTTGCCGGCGATCGCTCGGATGAGGTCGACGTCGAAGCCGACAAGTTCGTTCGTCTTCGCATCGATGAACTCCATGGGCGGATGGTCGCGTTCGGTGCCGACCATCAGCTTACCGGAGTCCTTAGTGTCCTGCGGCAGCGATTGGGCGGAGGCGCCGCCGGTTATGAGCATGGCGGCGAGGGCCGCGGTTACCAGAATTCCGATTTTACGCATTGTTCCCTCTTTATGTTGGTTTGATTGTGTTTCGAACGCTTGTCCGCTAGCGCACCGGGCGAACGATCTGCGGCACCGGTTGCTGCCAGAAGGGCAATTTCTCCTCTCGCGGCTTCCATTCGCCGCCATCGACGAGGGTCTGTATATGGGCGGCTATCTCCTCCATCGTGGCGAACCAGACGTCTCCCTTCGCCTGCATGTATTCGATGAGGTCCGCCATGGCCTGCGCGCGGGCCGGCCGGCCGGATACGAACGGATGCCATACGGAGGACCACAGGCCACCGTTTGCCCAGGCGGCATCAAATTCAGAACGGAAGACCTGCATCGCCTGCTCCGGCGACTGGATCGGCAGCATGTGGTTGAAATCGCGCATGTTCACATACTGAGGCCAGTCATCCAGCGCGTGGTCGGAGGGCAGTTCCAGGAGCGCGCCTTTTTCGCTGCGTATCATATAGGGAACGTCGTCTCCGGAAAGCGACGCGTCATAGGCGAAGCCCTCGTCGATCAGGAGGTCGAGCGTGGCGGGCGAGAACGCACCTGAGGGGCAGCGGTAACCGGCCGGCCTCTTGCCGGTTATCCGTTGGATCGCCTGGATCCCGGCTTTCAGGACCTTCGCCTCGTCGCCAGCGTCAAGAGCATTCACTCGCTCGTGCAGCCAGCCGTGGTGGCCGATTTCATGGCCGGCCGCAGCCAACTGCTCCACGGCTTCCGGATAGGTCTCGACGCACCAGCCGGGAACGTAAACGGTCTGCTTGATGCCGTAATGATCCCAGATCCGGATGAGCCTTGGCACCGCGATCCTCGGACCATACCGCAAGGCCGAGGAGAGCGTGATGCGCCGCATGGAATCTTCGGGGTAGTAGAGGTGCAGCAGGCTTTCCGCGTCGAGGTCAAATGCGAAGCAAACAGCGCAGCGTGCGCCGTTCGGCCATTGCGGCGGGTTGTCTATCAGCTTGAGCAAAAGGCCTTCTCCTACTTGCGGCCGCGCGGGACCGGCGGCCTGTCCCGGCGGAAAGGCCTGCTGTTGTCATTATTTTGTCGATTGGGAGCGCTTCCCACTTGAACCGCACTCGATATATTGACATGTTCCATGACTACAAACTTAGTGTCAACTCTAAAAATAGAGATCAAGTTAATTTTGGCGATGATCTCCATGGATCGCCGCGTGGAAGGATAGGCAATGACCGGAGGTTTGAGAGAGAAGCATCGGAACAAGCGCGTAGAGCAAGTGCTCGACGCGGCTGATGCTCTGTTTCGAGAGCAAGGCTATGAGATCACGAAGATCGAGGAAATCGCCGAGTTGGCTTCGGTGGCGCCTGCGTCGGTCTACAACTACTTCAAGAACAAGCCAAACTTGCTGATGGAAATAGCGCTACGCCACGTGCGGGCAGCACTACCGGAGCGCCGCAAGTTCTTGGAGAACCTGCCGGACGATCCGGTAAAGGGTATTCTGACCTTCGAGCGGCTCCTGGCGGACCAGGCTGTCCGCCACCTCACCCGCGAATGCTGGAGGGTCGTCATGTCGGCGCAGTTCCTGGATACCGGGGGCGTCGCCCACAGGACCGGAAAGCGCCTCGACCTCCTGCTGCGACGCCAATATATGCGCATGCTCTCCGCTTACCAGCAGAGCGGTCGCATAAAGGCGGACGTCGACCTTTCGGTTCTCTGCGACCTGCTTCTCGGAATCGGCGGCGCTGCGCTCGCACGGCTTGTCACCTCAAGCGCGATGACTCCGGAAGCTATGCGTGAGTGGGGGATACCGCACCTGGAAATGGTGCTTCGCGGGGTGGTCGACCCTGCGTAAACAAATTTGGAGTCAACTCCAACTTTGTGCTTGCGCCGCCTGCCCGCATCCCCTATGCATAGTTCTCGGCCTGCACGGCATATCCGCCGGGCCAACCTGAAACTTTCTGCCCCGCCTCGATGCGTAGCGGCCGTCTCTCTCTGAGGGCGGCAGCGGATAGCTGTGCCTTGGAGACGGAACCGGGAGCGCCTATGATCAGAAGCAACTTTTCCGCCGCTCAAAACCACGCGCTGAACTGGCTCGATGAAAATCACTCGCTTCTTTCGGCCTGGCATCAGACGATCTGGTCATTCCACGAGCCTTCCTGGCGCGAGTATCGTTCCTCAAAGTGGTACATTGACCGACTCCGCGAGGAGGGGTTCGAAGTCGAGCAAGGGTCTGCGGGCATGCCGACGGCCTTCTGTGCAACCTGGTCGAACGGCGACGGGCCGGTCATCGGCGGCTATGCTGAATACGATGCGGTGCCCGGCCAGTCCCAGGTCGCCGCCCCTCACCGCGCGCCACGACCAGGGACGACGAAACATGCCGCCGGTCACACCGATCCCCATTCCGCCCTCGGTCTGGGAGCCTTTGCGGGCTTTCTGGCTGCCAAGAAGGCCATGGAAGCGCATGGCATCACCGGCACGCTGCGTTTTTTCGGTGAGCCGGCCGAAAAGATGTGCGGTTCGAAACCGGTCCACGCCGCCCACGGCTACTACGACGGGCTGGATGCCGCGATCAGTTTTCATCCGCATTCCTTCAACGCGCTCACCAACGGCTGCTTCTGGGACACGACCAGCGCGCCATATTGGAGCCGGATCTACACGTTCGAATGCGACCATCCGGAGACCTGGCTCGACCAGAGTCGCGGCGGTGGCGTAGCGCATGCCCATGCGACCGCCCGCGCGCCGGGTGCGATCGACGCCGTGTGCCTCATGTACACGAATTCGAAGATGATGAAGGAATCCATGCTGCCGCACACCGGTACTTGGACCCTCAATGAATTCATTCCCGTCGCGGGGCAGGCGGCGGCCGACAACCTCGCGCCAGCATATTCGCAGATACAGTACTCCATGCGCGCTCCGACGCTGGAAATGTGCGAGACCGTCTTCTCCGTGCTCGATCGCAACGCCGAGCACATCGCTGCGATGACCCATTGCATGTGGCGTGCGGACTGGATTACCAAGACCCGCGCGGGCCTACCCAATCATGCGCTTGCCGAACTGACGTTTCGCAATTTCGAAAAGCTCGGCGCGCCCGTATGGAGCGATGCGGCCAAGCAGTTCGCCCGCGAGGGACAGCGCAATCACGGCATCGAGCCAATGGACGAGCCGTTCATCGACAACATGATACGGCTGACCCCGCCGCAGGAGGCCGAAGCCGCCTTCCGCCAGCAGCTCCCGCCATGGCAGCTCAATTACGCCGCGGACGACTATGTTGAGTATACGTGGCATGCGCCCACGGTCCGCCTTTATGTCGCCCGTCCCACGCTCAAGCCGGATCCAGCCGGCAAGCGCTACGGCGAGTGGCTGCGGCACGCCATGAATGGCGATCCGGCGTGTATCGACCCGATGTGGAGCAAGGCGGCGGACGTCATCTCCACGACGATCCTCGACATGATGACCGATGGGGCAGCGCTTGAGCGCGCCCAGCAGGAATTCCGCGAAAGAACTGGCGGCGGTGTCGGCGGTTCGCGGTGGGTTCCGCCCCAGCTTCCTTCGGACTTCCGCGCGCCAGTGGACTATCGCTGGCCGGAATGGATCGACACGCCCCGCGGTCCGGAATGGTCCGTACGTTGAGGCGGTCATCCGGCAAATTCAACAAATCTACAAGGAGAACAAGATGCCAATACCCTCGCATGATGAGGTTGTCGCCTTCGTTGCGGCGAACCGCTTTCCATTTCCAGGCCAGACGACCTGGCCGGCAAACTATACGACATTGACCAACGCTCCGGAGAAGAAGCGGGCGGTTCCCGGTCCTTCGGGAGATTACTATCCCGATATTGTTGTCATCGACTCCGATGGCAAGACCCGCGAGATCGGCGACGTCGAGGAGGCTCTTGATCCGGCCAAGGTGCCACTGTGGAAGGCAGCTTCTGAAGCAGGCGATCCCCTACCAGAATACGAAACGCGCATTTTCTTCCTTTACGTGCCCGAAGGCCAAGAAGAGGCAGCGAAGAATCTCCTGGACGCCAACAAGATTTCCTATGCTGGCGTACGCGGTTACCGGTCCGATGACAGCGGACAAATTAGTATTGTTCCCTTCGTGACGCGCGGCAATCCTTACGATCACCAGTAAGCTTCCCCGACGCCTTTTCAAGGCGCGCTTTACGGGCCGACGGACCGTCTCTGCCTGGCCGTTGGCCCGTTTTTCTGTGATCCGGAGCTAATAATGATCAGCCCCCCATTGTCCATCAGCCCACAAGCCGTTGCGGCACCAGCGAGCGGCATCGCTGCGGTGATGAAGCATGGTTTTGGACGCTCCGACATCATTCCCCTTTGGGTCGGAGAGGGCGATCTGCCGACGCCCGCCGTCATCTGTCACGCGGCGGCAGCGGCACTTGAGCGGGGCGAAACGTTTTACATGCCGCAGCCGGGTATCCCTGAGCTTCGCCGCGCGCTCGCCGAATATCATGATCGTGTCTATCACGGGCTCTTCGGAAAGCAATTTGAACCCGGCCGTTTCTTTGTCACGGGCTCTGGAATGCAGGCGATCCAACTTGCGGTTCGGGTCGTGGCAGGGGTAGGCGACGAGATCTTGGTGCCCACCCCTGCATGGCCGAACTTCTCCGCAGCTGTCGGAGTAGCCGGCGCCCACGTCCGTGAGGTCGCCATGCAGTTCGACCCAACCGGTTGGATTCTGGACCTCGCTTTGCTCGAGGCCTCGATCTCACCCAAAACCCGCGCGATTTTCTTGAATTCGCCTTCAAACCCGACTGGCTGGACCGCTGGTCCTTTACTTCTGCAGGCTATACTGGATCTTTCTCGGAAGCATGGCCTCTGGATAATCGCGGACGAGGTTTATGGCCGTTTTACCTATTCCAAGGCCTTGGCGGCACCGTCGCTCCATTCACTTATAACGGAAGAAGACCGCGTTCTTTTCGTTAACACCTTCTCAAAAAATTGGGCAATGACCGGCTGGAGGATTGGTTGGATCGAAGCGCCGGTAGCGCTCGGGCCAGCCATTGAAAATCTGATCCAGTATTCAACTTCAGGCGTCGCAGTGTTCATGCAGCGCGCTGCCTGTACGGCGCTAAACGATGGCGAGGCATTTCTGACCGCGCAGATGGACAGGTGCCGAAGAGGGCTTGAAAGAGTCTCCTCAGTCCTCGCAACCTCTTCCCGCATACACTTTGCGCCTGCCGGCGCCTTTTACCTGTTTTTCGGCATCGACGGGGTCACTGATTCGACGGCATTCGCCGGAAGATTGTTGCGGGAAACTGGCGTTGGGCTGGCACCAGGGCGAGCGTTCGGCATGGCCGGCGAAGGCTACTTTCGGCTTTGCTTTGCCCGCGAAACGGAGGATCTCGCGACCGCGGCTGAGCGGCTACTTGAACTGCTCAATCACGGCGCCTGAACGACGAGGAGTGCACACCAATGCATTTGCACAGCGCAGAATGGAAGCACCGGGTCGAACTCGCGGCATGCTACCGTTTGATAGCCCATTACCGCATGGCAGATCTTATCTACACACACGCCACTCTTCGGCTGCCGGATCAGGACAGCCGCTTCCTCATCAATCCTTACGGTTTGCTCTGGGAGGAAATCAGTGCTTCTTCGCTGGTCACGATCGATCTCGACGGAAACAAGATCGGAGACAATCCCTACCGGGTGAACAGAGCGGGGTTCGTAATCCACAGCGCCATCCACAGTGCGCGACATGATGCACTCTGCGTCATTCACACGCACACAAAAGCGGGCATGGCCGTTTCCAGCCTACAGGAAGGGCTTCTCCCTCTGAATCAGATCGCTCTCGGCCTAGAGCCGCATGTCGCGTATCATGACTACGAGGGCATTGCGCTTGATCTTGAAGAGCGCGATCGCATTATCGCCGACCTCGGGAACAAGCGAGCCCTTGTCCTTCGAAACCACGGCCTCCTGACCGTTGGACGCAGTGTCGCGGAGGCGTTCAACCTGATGTATTACCTCAATCTTGCTTGCGAAATCCAGGTCGCGACGCTTTCGATGAATCGCGAGATAAAACTGCCTGACGTGTCGGTCAGGTCGAGGGTGGCCGAGCAGGCAGACATCGTCTCATTCGACGATGGCGATCTCGCGTTAGAATGGGACGCCCACTTGCGTCTTCTTGACCGGATCGACAGGTCCTACCGGCGGTAGGCGATGAAAAACCAAGCCCTTAAAGGCGCGGCTCTCGTTGTCCTCGCCATGACTCTCTACATACAGAATGACGTCGCCACCAAGCTGCTGACCGAGAGATTCGATACCCTTCAGGTCATGATGGTTCGAGGCGCAATCGGCGCCGCCTCGCTTCTCGTACTCTTGCGGTTCACTGGTACTACTTACAGCTGGAAGCATGCGTTAATGCCGGCAGTGATGATCAGATCTGCTTGTGATGGGCTTGCAAGTCTCGCCTTCGTCTTTGCCCTTGCTGAGATGCCACTGGCGACTTTAACGGCCATCATGATGCTAGCGCCCGTTATTTCTGCTGGCATCGGGGCCCTGATCTTCCGTGAACGGCTGACGGGAAGACTTGCAATCAGTGTGATGCTTGGGTTCACCGGCGTATTGATTTTCGCACGGCCGGTCTCCACCGGCGTTAATTTCCCGATGTTTCTCGCATGCTCTGCTACCCTCCTCCTTAGCGCCCGAGATCTGTTTACTCGACACACATCGGCGGATGTTCCATCCGGCCTTGTGGCACTCTTAACGACGCTCTCGGTACCAGTCTTTGTTGCACCGATAATTGCTGCTCGGGGTTACCTGCCGATGACGCCTCAGGATTTCATCCTTCTTGCATATGCAGGAGTATTCGCTGCGGCAGGTACTTGGATTTTTGTGCAAGCAACGCGCATTGCTACACTCGCTGAGATAGCTCCGTTTCGTTACTCTGCAGTGCCCTTATCAATCGTAGCTGGCTTTATCGTTTGGGGAGAACTCCCCGATTTGGGCATGCTGGTAGGGTCACTGTTCATCACCATTGCTGGCGTCATCGCACTCGCGAGTCGTTCCACACCAAGTCATGAAGGATGAGGTACCGAATGCCGCTGGGACAATTTCACCACACGATTTCGTCCGTCGTTGGATTACGCCCGTCTGCGTGCGAGGTGTTGCTGCCTGCTCTGACACTAGACGAGACCGCATACTGCCATAACCGCGATTTCTTCCTGGAATATGCTCGTGCTGCAGGTGTTAGGATTGCGCCTCACGCCAAGACACCAATGTCAGCCGACATTGCTGCTGATCTCATCGAAGCTGGCGCGTGGGCGGCTACTGTTGCCAACCTCCAACAAGCCGAAGCGATGCTTTCTCACGGTATCAGTAGGATCCTGATTGCGAACGGGCTGGGCGGCTTGCGGAATGCTCCAAGACTCGCGGCATTGCAGAACGAATTTCCGGAATGCGAAATCGTTTGTATCGCCGACTCAGTTGCAGCGGTGGCAGTGCTCAGTGCCGCAGCAGCCACAGCAGAATCTTCAATACCGGTACTTGTGGAAGTGGGTGCGGGTCGCAGCGGCGCACGTACCTTTGAGTCTGCCCACTTAGTAGCCCAAGCAATCCTGCGCGACCCAATGTTGGTCCTGCGAGGTGTTGCCACTTATGAAGGCTCCGTGGAGGGACTGACAGAAATGGCGCGCATCGAGGGTATCGATGCATTGCTTTCCCTCGTATCCCGCTTTTTTTTGCATCTGCGCCGGATAGCGCCTGCAGACGCCTTCATAATCTCTGCCGGGGGCTCCCTCTATTTCGACCGCGTGATTGAAGCGCTTAGACCAGTCGTGGAGAAGGAAGCGAACTCATTCCTGCTTCTAAGAAGTGGTGCTATTTTCTTTTATGATCACGGAATTTACCGACGGGGGCTGTCCGCAATGGACCAGCGAGGCGGATTGCTTGTCGGAAAAGACAGAGTTTCCGCTGAGCATTCCTTTAGGCCCGCGTTAAAGCTCTGGGCTGAGATTCTATCTATTCCGGAGCCCGGCCTTGCAATTTGCGGATTTGGGATGCGGGACGTCTCGTTTGACCAAGGCATGCCGGTTCCGCTTGCGGTTTTCCGCGACGGGCTCCGAAATCCTGAACACGATCCCTCGTTGATGTCCGTGTTCAAACTTAACGACCAACATGCCTATCTACGCTTTGATGCCTCTTCAAGCCTGAGCATCGGCGATGTAATCGCGTTTGGGATATCTCATCCATGTACCTGCTTCGACCGCTGGCGGCAGTTTTACGTTCTGTCTGACGATGAACGGATCTCTGGAGTGTGCCAGACGTTCTTCAGTTAGAAAAAGTAAAGCAAGTGACATCAGACAAGAGCGAACCTAAACCAAAGCTCGATGAGTCGCGCGGCGCCATATGGAAGGGTGCCTGCTGACAGAGAGGGGGCTCGGGAAATTGAAGGGTGGAGATATTTGGCTCTCGGCTCATGAACACGGCTGCGTGCCGGGAACAGATAGCGGTGACGAGTCGACGTGCCGCAGTCACAGCCCCGCCTTCAACGCGAAAGCGTCGGTTGCCGCCCTCAAGGACGAAAAAAGTCGATGGTGTCGATCTTGCCCAGTGACCTGCCCCACTTCGCATGACCCTTAGAGAAGAGCGAGCACTATTTGACATTTTCCTGGATCGCGTTGATGAAAGTGGTGGGTCGGAATAATGTCGGCTGCTCTCAGCTGCGAAGTTCCGCTCGCATTCCGCTTATCAAATTGGGTTTTCTTTGACGTCACTTTTAGATACGCCAACCGACACTCCAAAGCTGACAGCCAGCGCTCGCGCTGTTTTTCGCATGTTGGCCCGGGGCGGTTCGGCTACGCGCCCAGAACTGGCTGAACGGCTTGGGTTGTCTCGCCCCACCATGTCCATCGCAATGGAAGATTTGGACCGTCTGGGCTATGTTGAGATGATCGGTTTGCGGCAGCGCGGCACAGGCCGAAAAGCCATTATGTATAAGTTAGGAGCCGGGGTTGGTCACGCTATTGCCATTGATGCCGGTTCAACCAATGTGCGCCTGAAAGTATCGACGCTCGACAATCGTATTCTCTATAGTGGTGGCTATCATTTAAGCTCTGATCAACGCCGGTTCACGCCCGAACTGGAGCGGGCAGTCGCGCAAGCGCTGAACGACGTCCGCCTGGCCACGCAGGATAACTGGGGGCCTTTGCGAGCAATTGGCATAGCTCTCCCGACAAAGGTGGAAAAGCAAATCTCCTCGTCCGAAGAGATAGCCGCGCTCTATCCCGTTATATCGCACTCAATCGCAAGCTTGGATATTCCTATCATCCTAGAAAACAACGTGAACTGCGCCGCGATAGCGGAAAGTGCATTTGGGATTGCGGCGAATGCAGCCGATTTCGTTTATATACAGGTCGGCGTCAAAGTGGGTATGGGGATCGTGTTGCGCGGCGAATTGGTTCGCGGACGGAATGGGGGTGCGGGAGAAATCAGTTCGCTTCCGTTCCCTTGGGCACCAGATATTCAGCCGTGTAGAGAGGCGCTGGAAGACTATTTGGGATCGGAGAGCCTGATGCAGCGCGTTTCGCTCGAATGGCCGGAAGGAGAAGCATCTCCGAAAGATGCTTTTTCCCTGTTTTCATTGGCGCGGGAAGGACATGCCGTTGCACGCGACCATGTCGATCGACACGCCGAAAATGTTGGAAGGCTGGTTGCGGCCTGTGTTTCGGTGCTCGATCCGGGACTGGTGGTGCTCGGCGGCGGTATCGGGCAGAACGCGATGATTCTGCCGAAGGTCCGAGATGTCGTCAATGGATTGACGGGGCCGACCAAGATCGAGGTGACGAGTCTGGGGACCGAGGCGACGCTAAGGGGAATACAGCGCCTTACACAGCACAATGCGGAAGCACTTGTGATCGGAGACGGCGCAGAATAGATTCTTATCCTGCGCCCACCCCGTTAAAGCGTGTCCACCTCACGCCTTGTTTATTTTTGTGTCGGTCTGACGATACCGGAATTTCGTATCAGTCAGGCCGGCTGCATCCGACAGTTCTGCCGCAAGCAGTTGCGCAGGTAAGATATCCAGAAGTGCACGCGCGATGCGGTTTTCAAAGGCTGGTACGCGAACGACGGTGAGGTTGTCCTTATCGGCAATTTCAGTGTTTGTGGTCACAAGCAGCACGGCACACCCTATCTCGGCCATGTCCTGCGCCAGCTTCAGTTCGCGTCCGTCGCCAAAAATCAGCACGCCAGTGGTAGAGTCCATCGGCTCCATCGGACCGTGAAGATAATGCAACGTGTTCGTCGCCCCGGCGGGAATGCGGGCGGCTTCTCGGATCAACAGGCCAGCTTCGCCGGCCGTTCCCAATGCGGAGACCGCGCCCACACAATCGATCGCACGCCTTTGCCTGAAAATCGCTCCAGCCCGTTCCATTTTCGCCGCGCTTTCGGCCAGCACCTGCCCAGCCAGTTTGGTTAGCTGCCTCCAATCCGTGCTCTTGCCGCACAGAGCATCGCTCAGCATGCCGGTTGCGAGCAGCGTCCCGGTGTAGCCAGTGCTTGAAGGCGTGGCGTCCGCGCCAGACTGAAAGCAAATCGAGCTGCGTGCGGCTTCGGCAAGCGGATTGTCGCCTTCGCTCGTGACAGCGATAGAAAAGACACCCGCGTGTTTGCGTAAAGCTGTGACCGGTTCAACACTTCGTCCGCCGGACGAAAGCGCGACGATCGCGTCCACGGGATTGCCGGGTTCCATGAGGTCAACGGCATGCCAAGCTGTGGCGCGCCGGCCACGTCGTTGCAGTTCGCCGGCCGTCACGACGGCGGCCTCATAGCTTGCGCCGATACCGGTTATCCCCAGCACACCCTCGCGCAGGGGTGCCAGATCAAGCTTCTCAAGCTCGGCTTCAATAGCGGCCAGGCTGCTCGCAAGCTGTTGCGGCTGGCGTGCGATCGTGGAACGATAGCTCATTTTGTACTCCTCGGTTGGTAAACTTGTGGTGTTGTCTGGATCATCCGAAGCGCAAGCGCGCACGCGCCCGCGACAGGTGGCTTGTCCAATATTTGTGCCTGAACACGTCCCTCGGAACGCGCGTTTATGTGATGGAGAAGCAACCTTGCGAAGCCTGGCTGCGCCATGACGACACCACCGCCAGCAACCAGATTGCGCGCCTGCGCTCCCCGGTTGAGCAAACGTTCCACCAGAGTGGCCAGTGCTGCGGCACCTTCGTCCAGAGTGCGTTGCGCCAGTTTCGATCCCAGGCTGGCCGCCTCGAAGACGGCCGGCGCATGACGTCCGAGACGCGCACCGCTGCCGCTCGATGAGATACAGCTTCCAATCCGCACCGGCGATGCGATCGCGAAACTTTGGCAAAGCAGCTGAACGAGAGGTTCGTCGGCTGCTCCGCCACCATCGAGATACAGACTGGCAAGCCTCCCGGCTTCCCGCACAAGCCCGCTTGCGCTACCTTCATCCCCTATAACCCATCCCCAACCTCCGGCGACAAGCATGGTGCCGTCGGGATTGCGCGTAACGGCAATGGAGCCGGTGCCGGAAACAATCCCTATGCCGTCAAAAACCCCCATGGCCGGCGGAATAAGCTCGGCATCGTTGACGACCCGCACCGGAAAGCCAGCATGGTCTTCGAATGCCGCTTGGAAAGCATCGCATTCGTGCTGGGCATCACAGCCATGCGCACCCACAGCCAGCGCAGCAATGGTACCGCCGGACACCAACGAATTGATCATTGTAACCAATGCCCTTGCGTCGCCCGTCCAGTCGTGCGTGCGCCATGATGCAGTGGGCACGACCCTGTCGCCCACCACGCGCCCATCGGCCAGCGAACGCAGATGCGTCTTGGTGCCACCAATGTCTATGCCCACTGCTATCGTGTTCATGAAATATCTCATTCTTGATTAGTTAATCTGCCTTACAAACTTTTCGGCGCGCAAATCAAGTGTTTTAATCGAGCAAGTGAAAAAGCCATTGAGAACTGACCACGAGTTTGTTAACGTGCCTAACTAACTAAGGAGCGGCTCGCGCTGCAAATGGGTAAGCTTAGGGAAGCTGTCCAAAAAGGAGGAACAAATGGGTTGGATTGGTTTTGGATCGGTCAGGGTGTTGGCGCTGACGGGCGCTCTCGCATCGGGCGTGACGCATGCGCAGGAACTGGATTACTGGGTGTATTCCGACTTCGCTCAAGGTGAGGCGTTAAAGCTTCAGCAGACTTTCATCGAGGAGTTCACGGCCAAGCATCCGGGCCTTGAAATCACCATTTCCGGTCGCGGTGACGACGATCTGTTGACCGGTCAGATCGCGGGCGCCTCGAGCGGCACCGGGCCGGACGTGTTCATGAATTCCACGTCTTTGGGTGCGATTCTCGCGCAAGCGGGCGCTTTGAAGAATATCTATGAGGATTGGATGGCCATGCCCGAGGACTTCAGGGCTCAGTTTAATCCGGATCTCATCAAAATGTGCACGCCACAGCCAAGTGTGATGTATTGCCTTCCGTATACTGGTTACGGTTCCTTCATGTATCGTAATCTTACCGTCCTCGAGGAGGCGGGGATTGATCCCAAGCAGCCGATCACGGACTGGAGCGACTGGAAGGCCCAGATGGGGAGAATCCAGGCCGTCGGGAAAAAAGCCGTTCCAGATATGTCGCAGTCCTGGTTGTCACTCGCCAACATCTATTCCGGGGTTGCCGCCCCTGACGAATGGGGCATCGATTTCGATAACAAGAAAACGCGGATTGCGCCGGAAAAGCTGGCGGAAGCCACTCAGATGCTTCTCGACATCAAGCCTTACACGTCCGGAACGTCCGAGGACGACCAGGTAACAAAAGATCTTTTCACCACCAATCAGCTTGCCTTCCTTGTCAGCGGCCCCTGGGTCGACCCGATCTTCGAACAAGCCGCCAAGGAGCGGGGCTTGAAGTATGACCGCGTGCTGGTGCCGGGCGCTCAGGAAGGCCAGTATGGCGGTGTGAAGGGCTTCGAATTCATTGCGATAGCCCCGAAGGCCAATGCCAAGATCGCCTGGGAGTTCGCGGCTTATGTTGCGGAAAAGAAGCAGATGACGCGCTGGGCCGCCGCTCTTGGGCGCTTCAACAGCAACGATGCGGCCCTGGCGGACCCGCAGGTCTCAAGTCACTCGCTTCTGGCAATCACCAACGAAGCCTCGAAGCATGCGATCTTCAATCGCCCGCCTTTCTTCGTGAAGCCTTACCCTTCCGACTACTGGTCCGTCCTTCTGGACGGTGTTGCCGACATCGTGGAAGGGGACGAAACCCCGCAAGACGGCGCGAAGCGGATTGTTGATGAACTCAACGAACTAGTCGCGGACGAATAGCAGACCATGAAAAGGCCAGTCCGACCCGGTCCCCGGGAGGGCTGGCCCACTTCGAGCCGGGTTGACGAGATGCAGAAAACCTTCTGGAATTATCTGATGCTGGCGCCGTTCATGATCCTTTTTGGCGCCTTCTTTCTCTATCCGATCCTGAGCGGTTTCAGGTACAGTTTCTACGATTGGGACACTGTGCGCGAACCGGTCTTTGTCGGGCTGAAGAACTACGAAACCGTATTGGGGTCGCGTAACTCCAGAATTGCAGCCGGAAACCTGGCCGCTTATGTGGCCATCACGGTGCCGCTTGGCGTTAGTGTGGCCTTCGGCCTTGCCCTGCTCGTCGATCATTTTGCGGGATTTTGGGGCCGCTTCTTCCGCAGCGTCTACTTCGTTCCTGTCGTGATGCCACTTTTCCTGGCGGCAACGATCTGGCGCTGGCTTTACGCGCCCAATTTTGGGATGTTTAACCTCCTCGCGGGCTGGCTGGGCGCGGGGAATATCCGCTTTCTTAACGATCCCGACGTGATGCTCTATTCAATGATCGCGGTGGACGTATGGGTGTCAGCGGGGTTCAACATGGTCATTCTCCTCGCAGGCCTCAAAAACATTCCCCGACACTATTATGAAGCGGCTCGGCTCGATGGCGCGACGAAGTTGCAGGAGATCGTGTACGTTACGCTGCCGATGATCAAGCCAGTAATGATTTTCGTCATCAGTTACAGCTTTATTTCCGCGCTTCAGGTTTTCGACCTGCCCTGGCTTTTGACCGGGTCATCCTTCCTTGATTACGGCGGACGTCAGAAAGCGCTTCTGTTCCCGGTAATGGATATGATGGGGCGTGGATTCGGAAGTTTGAGCTTTGGCCTCGCGTCCGCTTATGGCTTCGTGCTGACCTTCGTTATCGTCCTCATCACGGCCGCCATCTTCGCCCTCCAGAAAAGGGAGGCCCGGACATGACCGGACTGAAGCGAAACTTCTCCCGGATCACCCCTTGGTCGGTCGCCAAATGGGCCGCGGCCCTATGTATTGCCTTGGTCATGGTCTTTCCTATCTGGTGGATGTTCAATGTGGTCTTCGCCGATCCGGGGGTGCCCGCGTCCCTCAATCCGCGCCTTTATCCGACATCATTGAGTGCGGGGATCGAGAACATAAGACGGGTTTTGAGCGAAACGGGCTATCTGCGCGCCTATTATGTTTCCGTGGCCTATACGGTTCTGACGATCGCCGGCGTTCTGCTGATCGGCTCCATGGCCGCCTTCGAGTTCGCCCTGTTTCGGTTTCCGGGCGCACGCATCCTTTTTGCTCTGGTAATGCTGTCCCTGATGGTGCCAACGGCGGCTACGCTTATCCCGACCTATCTGGTCGTGGCCAAACTCGGCTGGTTGAACACGATGCAGGGCCTGGTCGTGCCGGGCCTGGCCTCCGCCTTCGGTCTATTCATGCTCACCCAATTTATGAAGAGCATACCTCAGGAAATGCTGGAGGCAGCCCGTCTGGATGGCGCGACGCATTTCCAGCTCTACTGGTTCATCGCCTTGCCATTGTCCAAAACCGCCCTGGTGACACTAGCGATACTTACCTTCATGAAAACATGGGGCAATTTCATCTGGCCGCTTGTCATCAGCCAGAAGCCGGAACTATTCACGGTCAGCCAGGTGGTGAGCCTGTTCAATGCGCCCCTGTCCCACACGACGGTCGATGTGGTCATGACCGCGAATCTGCTCGCCGCCATCCCGCCGCTCGTTTTCTTTCTGATTTTCCAGCGTCAGATTGTTGAAGGCATCGCATCATCGGGAACCAAGGGTTGATTTACGCCCCTCCCGCCGTCTCTCAAATGGAAATATCGCCATGTCGTCGTTACAGATCCTGAATGCCTGCAAGAGTTACGGAACCGTTGAGGTTCTGAAAGACATCAACCTTGATGTTCAATCCGGTGAGTTTGTCGTTTTTGTCGGGCCGTCTGGATGCGGGAAGTCGACATTGCTGCGAACGATTGCCGGTCTTGAGGACATCACGGCGGGCGAGATTCGTCTCGGCGGCAAACGCATCAACGATGTCGATGCCGCAAAGCGCGGCGTTGCAATGGTGTTTCAATCCTATGCGCTCTATCCGCACATGACCGTCGCGCAGAATATGGGCTTCAGCATGAGACTTGCCAAAGCCCCAAAAAAGGAAACCGAGGAACGGGTGCGAAAGGCGGCACACATCCTACAACTGGAGAAGCTGCTGGAGAGAAAACCCGCGCAGCTCTCCGGCGGGCAGAAACAGCGTGTGGCTATAGGGCGGGCAATTGTGCGTGAGCCGAAAGTGTTTTTGTTCGACGAACCGCTTTCCAACCTAGACGCGGAATTGCGAGTTCAGATGCGGGCGGAACTGGCGCAACTGCACAGACGTCTCGGCAACACGATGATTTATGTCACGCACGATCAAGTGGAGGCCATGACTCTTGCCGACAAAATGGTCGTTCTGAACGGCGGCCAGGTCCAGCAGGTCGGCCATCCTCTGGAACTCTACGACAACCCTGACAACATGTTCGTCGCCGGATTTGTGGGTACGCCGCGCATGAATTTCATCAAGGCGCGCGTGTTGGAAACCGGCACTGGCGGCACCACCGTGGAATATCTTTCAGATCATAGCGGAGGGCGACTACAATTACCTCTAAAGAATAGTACGTATGGCGCGGAAGCGGAAGTCTGGCTGGGTATCCGCCCCGACCATGTGAAGCTTTGCGAAGCCTCAGACGCGAAGGCGCTACCCTTGACAATCAGTTTCATCGAAGAGCTTGGGGATAGCACGTGTCTACACGGCGCGCTGCCGAACGCAACAAAACTGAGCGTGCTTACCCACGGCGCCCGACGTGATGAACAAACTCCAGTCACTATCAGGATCGATCCAAAGCGTGTGTTCGTCTTTGATCGCAACGGCGAGAGAATTCGAGACTAGAGGCTGTTGGCCTTACGAGCGGAGATCAATTCGTTGGCGTTAGATCGGGAGACATCGCGAGCCTTGCCCTCAACTCTCGTGAAGTCCGGTGCTTCACGGTGATGAATACCGAATGATTCTCCGGTTCGAGTAGCCGCATGTCAGTAAACGCATAGCTTGTTCGATCTTATGTATTGTTCTGGAAGCCCTGTCGCCAACTGTTCCCTTGTCTTTGGCGGCGGCTTTGCGATGGGGGCAAACGCCTTCATCGCCTGCTCGCGGAAGAAGCGGGAACGAGATTCGAGTTCCCATCGATTGACTATAGGCAACTCACATCTCTGGGGCAGCTTCGCGCATGGTCGCTTTGTGCCGGTGAGCAAAAGAGTCGCTCTTCGCTCTTTACTGGATTCGAACCGCAGGCGCCTCTATTCCGAACAAACTGAATGCTTCTGGGCCCGAGGATTTCAGCACAGCCAGTTAGTTCGTCTTCGTGATCCGCTGCGGCCGTGAAGACGAGCCTACCTTCACTTCGGGCGTGAAGAACGATCTTATCACCATTTTACTGCTGCCATGGCTCCTCAGAACGGCAATATCGCCTTCTCTCCTGTTTCCCGCCCCCCGGCCTCGAGACATTCCCTAAGACGGTCCTTGTGCTCAACCGATAACATCGCGGCTCCGATCTCAATGGCCTCCTGCCATGCGGGCCCGCGTTCCCACGCTTCGACATAGGCCATCGCCAGATCGGGAGATCGTTTCGTTTGCAGGAGAGCTTCTACAAGGATTGCGGCCTGCACTAAGTCCTTGTCGCGCTTGAGCGCACTGTGCGCGTGACGTCGGGATGCGATGATCAGCTTGTGAACAGCGTATCGAGCGGGATCGGGGACCAGCACCGAGACACCGGCCCCATACAGGAGTACCGCTCTAACAGGTTCACGGATTAGGAAATCCATGAATCGCAGCGGCTGTGCGCTTGCCCCGCCGAGGGCGGGCATGTCGGCCGGCTTGTCCAGGTACTCGTCCTTGCCGCGATTGGTCGTCAGGAATTCGACGCGATAGCCTTCGCCATTGACGAATGCGGTCGTCGCTCCCCCGTCGAACGTCGGGACAGCACGGAAAGTCGGATCGGCTGATTGCAGCAGCTCAAGGATTGGCGGCAGGCTATCCATGACCTCTGCCGAGATCGCATAATCTTGCGCGAAATCGGCATCCCCGGTCATGATGGCAGCAGAGGGCATGCGGACACCCAGTAGGCCAGAGTACGTGCCGAACGCGAGAGTGCCGACCAGGACGGTCCGAAGCCGAAAGAGGCCTGCGGCCGCCAGAGTTTCGACGATCAATCCTGAGGTTCGGTCGGCCGCCAGAAGGCCGCCATCCCGCGTCAGACTCGAAACCAGACGCCGACGTATCCTGTAGTCGGATTTCGTACGGGAGAAGTCTTCGACACGTTTCGAAATCTCCGGATCCTCAGCAGGGCCAACATATTTGCGCTTTTGTCCGCCTTCGCCATCAGACTGATCGAAATACCAGTATTCCCGTTCCTTGACTTTGACCTTCACGAAGCGGCCGATCGGCGGGAAATCGAGTGTCCATGCGTCATCCATGGCGCGCTGTCCGATTTCAGCGAGCATTGTCTGGTAAATCAAATCGACGGTTTTTAGCATGGAAGCTCCGATGTTATACTAGACTCGTAATTATGGTATAACGAGCTCCCATCAATGGATCAACGAGATCGATGTCCTTAGCAGGCAGGGAATCGATCGAGACCGCCCCTGCTCTCGATCTCATCGGCTGGCCCACGGAAGGCGGATTTTTAAACCATGTCGATCGGAGCCCATAAACGACGCAGCCTCCCCCCAAGTTCCAATTCTCCGACCCGGTTATAACAATTCAGCAGATCTAGTATAACTACTACCATAGGTACGTTCGGCGCAGGCGCTAATAGCGCCGGAGCCAGTTGGCATGCAGCTTGACCGGTGAATACGGTAGCCGCAGTAGAGTGAGCGCCGCCCCAGGGGCAGCACACCCCCCGCCGGCAAACTGCTCTGCCGGGAAAGGGGCATAGCGGCTGGCCGCTATGAGATGTTCCCGTTGATACATGGCCTTTATCAACCAAAGACAGCGACGGCTGATTTGACGATGATCCCACCATCCGGACTTCTGCGCAGTTGCCGACCGGTAGCCACGCGAAAGACTTGCAGCAATTGCAGCGCCGGCGGCACCCGCGACCACAGGGTTTTCATGCGTTCCCTGCCATTTCGGCTTTTCCGCACCGCCTGGCCCGTAACAATGCGCTGTGACCAGCGGAAGCCGATCTCGTGGAAATACAGGTCGGCATGCTGCGGGCTGATATGATGAAAGACGCCCGCAATTGTGCGGCGGACGCCGGAATTGAAACCTTCGGCCGAATTGACATGAACGGCGTCACGAACGTATTCGCGGCTGGAATGCTTCACGGTGTCATGCCTGGCATAGTTCTCGCCAAGGGCTATGAACGCTGTCGCCTCATCGCTCATCAAGTGGGCGTCGGGGTCGATCTGCGCTTCGGCCGCGCGCCGCTGCACGTAGCGAAAGACCAGTCACCACGGCAGCACGGGCGTCACCGGCCGGAGTGCCGGGTGTGACGTCATCTGGTCGCTGCACGATCACCATGACAGGCGACTTCTGGGTATTCGGCAGACCTTTTCGGCCTCGTCCAGGCGGTGGATCGTCCGGATTTATTCTTGCTCGCCCACCGAGATAAAAATGGTCGATCTCCACCGTGCCATCGAGCATGTGCTCGCGCGCC
>Ga0209282_1000071_pt1 | contig 81290 bp, 65 predicted proteins | sample Mtrugardesep15_FD_187529 | JGI IMG/M metagenome (GOLD analysis project Ga0209282, IMG submission 187529) | Root nodule microbial communities of legume samples collected from California, USA - M. trunc garden sep15 (SPAdes) (version 2) | ecosystem: Host-associated > Plants > Roots > Nodule...
AGGATGGCGAAGGAAAGACCGATCACCATCGACAGAATGGCGATCTGCAGAGTCACCACCGCACCGTCCAGAAGCTGCGGCAAAGCCTTCAGCGCCTGATTCCAGTGGAATGTATAATTGAACATGAGGCGCCCGCCTTTTCAGAAACGATCAACGGCGCGATCATTTTGACCGCGCCGTTTACGAAAAGTCCTGATCAGCGGTAAACGCCGTTGACAGTGAGCGACGGAACCTCGCCGCCAACCCATTTCTTGTAGAGTTCGGCGTAACGGCCGGTGCGAACCTGCTGGTTGATGAAGAGGTTCAGGTAATTGATGAAGCCATATTCATCGCGGTTGGTGAACAGCGAAACGTAGTCGATGTCATAAGGCGCCTTGCCGACGACGGAGACGCCTGCGAACTTGCCGCTCTTGACGGTCGACTGCGCAACGGTGGAGGTGGAGACCGTGGCGTCGATCTGACCCTGGCTAAGCGCGAGGAACACGTCAGCCTGGGTCTGGTAAGGACGGAATTCGCCCACACCCCATTCCTTGACCGTCTTTTCGAGCGCGATCGCTTCGAAGGTGCCGGCGGTTGCGCCGACCGTCTTGCCCTTCATGTCTTCGAAGGACTTGATGCCGGACTTGTCGTTGGCGGTGACAGCCATTTCGAAGGCGAAATAAGGCACGGTCATGCCCACCGTCTTGGCGCGCTCCAGCGTATCGGAGGTCGACGCAACGCCGACATCGACGCGGCCGGACATCAGCGCCGGAATACGCTCGGGGAACGGGGTCTCGACGATTTCCGCCGTGACGCCAAGCACTTTGGCCAGATCGTTGCAATAATCGACATCGAAACCAACAGGGTTGTTGGCGTCATCACGCGCGCCCATGGGCGGGAAATCGAGCACGACGGCGCAACGAAGCGTGCCGGACGAAATGATGTCGTCAAGTTTGTCGGCCTTGGCCGGCGTAAGAGAGAAAGTGGCGGCCAGGAGGCCGGCGACGATGACCGATTTTTTCATTGTTGATTTGCTCCCATCAATTGGTCTGCCGTTGAAGGCGCGATCACTATTTCCCCATGGCAGCGATAAATCAATATAAAAATACAATGAGTATACAAAAAGAATTTTTTGCGTGTGCGAACGAATGAGATTGGTTGAGCGGCCTGAATGGAAAAAACTGCGTAAGCACGGTGTCGGGGCCTATAGATATATCCACCCTTTCCGGCTGACGCCGATTTGCACGTGCTGGCGCCACGACGTGAAAAGACAGATTGCATTACCCTCGCCTTTGTATACTTTATGTATTCAAAATGTGCGAGCCAGTATCGGAGAACTATGATGAGCGACACGACCACCTTGACCATTGAGGCACTTTTCCAGCGGGTCGAGTCGATTTTCTTGAGGGCTGGGCTGAATGCTGTGCAGTCGGGCGCGTTGGCGCGCGTCATCACCGCCGGCGAACGAGATGCTTGCAAATCGCATGGGATCTACCGCATTGAAGGCGCACTTCGCACCGTCAAGGCGGCCAAGGTGAAGCCCGATGCGATACCGGAAGTGGCGGAAGACGACGGCACGGCTATCGTGAAGGTCAATGCCATGGGCGGTTTCGCCAACCCCGCCTTCGAGCTTGGCCTGCCGGTTCTGGCCGAGCGCGCGAAACGCCTGGGCCTCGCGGCACTCGTCATCAACGACTGCACGCATTTTTCGGCACTTTGGCCCGAGGTCGAAGGTTTAACCTCGAACGGACTGGCCGGGCTAGTGATGTGCCCGAGCTATTCCACCGTCGCACCCACAGGCGGAACCAAGCCGCTGCTCGGCACCAATCCTTTTGCCTTCGGCTGGCCGCGCAAGGACACGTCGCCCTACGTCTTTGATTTCGCGACATCCGTCGCCGCCCGCGGCGAGATAGAACTGCACCGGCGCGCCGGAAAATCCTTGCCGGAAGGCTGGGCGGTGGATGCTGCGGGCAACCCGACCACCGACCCCGAGGCTGCCCTTGCCGGCGCCATGCTTCCTTTTGGCGGCCACAAGGGTTCGGCCATCGGCACCATGATCGAGCTTCTCGCCGGCATCATGATCGGCGATCTCACCAGCCTCGAAGTGCTCGATTATCTCGGCACCACGACGCTTGCGCCTTTCCACGGCGAATTGATCGTTGCATTCTCCCCGGAAGCCTTCGCCAAGGGGCGTCCTGGTGATCCCTTCCAGCGCGCCGAAGTGCTGTTCGACGCCATCATCGGCCAAGGCGCCCGCCTGCCCTCCGGCCGCCGCTTTGCCGCCCGCGCCAAATCCGAGAGCGAAGGCATTACTCTCACGGCCGCCGAAATGGCCGGACTCGATCGGTTGCTGGAGAAGGGACTGGACGCGGTCTCCTGACCGCGTTGAGGATCGGAAATGAAAAAGGCCCGCAAATGCGGGCCTTTTATTTTATTACTGTGATGACTCAGGCAGCCTTGCAGGTCTGCACCGCGCCCGGAAGCTTGCTCCAGTCGGCGTACCAGCTGTTGAACAGCTTGAACTGCGCTTCAACATAACCGCGCTGGCTGTCCGTCAGGGCATCGGTTTCGTTGAAGTGCAGCGTGTATTCCTTGTCGCCCTTCAGCACCATCATGTACTTGAAATAGAGAACCAGATCCGGGCCTTCATCGAAGGAGGAGAGCACGGCAAGCGCCTGCTCCAGTTCCAGCGCGCGGGCGCGGGCATCCGCATCACCCTTGGCCGCAGCCTGCGACAGCTTGCAGAGATGAATGACTTCCTTGGGTAGAACATTGCCAATGCCGGTGATGGCGCCGGTTGCACCACAATTGACGAAGCCATGCACAACGGCGGTATCGACGCCGATCATCAGGGTTACTTCATCATCACGGCTTGTGATGTTTTCAGCGGCATAACGCATATCGGCCGGGCCGCCGAATTCCTTGAAGCCGACGAGGTTCTTGTGTTCGGCGCGCAGCGCGAAGAAGAGATCGGCGCGGGTCGCGAAACCGTAATAGGGGCTGTTGTAGATAACGGCCGGAATTTCAGGAGCGGCCGAAAGGATCGCCTTGAAGTGGGCCTTCTGGGCGGCGATGACCGAACCGCGCGACAGAACGCGCGGAATGACCATCAGGCCCTTGGCGCCAACCTTCTGGGCATGGGCAGCGTGCGCCACGGCAGATGCCGTGTTGACGGCGCCGGTGCCGACGATAACAGGAATGCCGGCCTTGACCAGGCGCTCCACCCCTTCCATGCGCTGCTCGTCCGTCAGGAGCGGCCAGTCGCCCATCGAACCGCAATAAACGACGGCGGACATGCCGTCGGCGATCAGTTCCTTGCCCTTGCGGACAAGCGCATCGAAATCAGGGGTGCGGTCTTGTCTGCACGGGGTCATCAAAGCGGGGATTACGCCGGAAAAAATGCTGGCCGTCATTATTAGCTCCTAAGGCACATGGTTCTCAGGAATGGACGCAGCTCCGCGCCACCCTTTCGACAAGGACATTACTATCTTGTATTTTATTTGTCGACAAGAAATCGACAAGCTACAGACTTATTTCCAGACGCTCGTTTCGCACCAGCAATTTCTGCACCTGGCGCACGATCTGTTCGGCATGTTCGCGCGCCAGTTTTTCCGAAAGAGCGATATCGCGCGTGGCAATGGCCGCGATCATCGCCTCATGATCATCGACGAAACGCCGCGGCAGGCGATCCTCGTAGGACTGGTAATAAAGCCGGAGAATACGGCGCCCCTCGTCCAGAAGACGCTTGAACAGGCTGGTGAAATAAGGGTTGCGGCCGGCCTCGGCGATGGCAAGGTGAAGGGCAGCGTTGGTGGAGATCATCGCCAGCGCATTCTGCTCTTCCACCGCAACGGCAAATTCCGCATTGTGCGCCCGGATGCCGGCCAGATCTTCCGGACGGTGATATTGTGCGGCAAGCTGCGTGGTGACCCGATACATCAGTACCAGCGCATCGAAATAGGTGTGCATGTTGAGGAAATCGATATTCGACACCATGGTCGAACGGTTCGGCAGCGTATCGATCAGCCCCTCACCCGAAAGCCTGACCAGCGCTTCACGGATCGGCGTGCGCGACATCTTGAACCGTTCGGCAAGCTGCACCTCATCGATCGGGCTGCCCGGCGGCAGCACCAGATCGAGAATCTCGTCGCGCAGCAGATCATAGACCATCTTCACGCCGGAGCCGCGCTTGCGCTCGGCAGAAGCAATTATATCCGTCATCACCAAATCCCTCTTGTCGACATAAAGAGTACTATTATATTTTTTCGTTATCAACGCCGCACGGTCGGTCTGCTTTCTCGAATGGCGGAATAATTGTTCAAGAACAACCAAAAAGCCGTCGCGGAAATTACCCGCGACGGCTTTTAATCGTTCAGTTTGTGGCGTGGGCGCCGGGAGGTTCGATTTATCCGAAAAGAGGAGTGAGCCGCTTGTTTCTGCTCCCCGGCGGGGAGAAGAATGTATCGCACGGTCATTCTGCCCTTAGTTGCGCAGGCCGGTGGCCACGACGGAAATTTTGAACGCGCCATCAAGCGTGGGGTCAAAGGAAGCGCCCATCACCACGTCGGTCTCTTCGCTTACCGCTTCGCGCACCAGCGTCATCGCTTCATCGATTTCATAAAGCGTCAGATCGTTGCCGCCCGAGATGGCCACCAGCGCACCACGCGCCTCCTTCAGCGAGGGTTCACCAAGCAGCGGATTGGCGATGGCTGCCGCGGCCGCTTCCGAGGCGCGTTTCGGACCCTTGGCCTGCGCCGTGCCCATAAGCGCGCGTCCGCCATTCTTCATGACATAACGCACATCGGCAAAATCGAGATTGACGAGGCCTTCGCGCAGGATGAGATCGGTGATGCAGCGGACGCCAAGCGACAGAACCTTGTCGGCGGTCTTCAACGCATTTTCGAAGGTGGTGCCGGCATCGGCGATACGCAGCAGGTTCTGGTTGGGAATGACGATGACGGTATCTGCCGTGTTGAGCAGGTTGGCAAAGCCATATTCGGCCGCCCGCATACGCCGCGCGCCCTCGAAGCTGAACGGGAGTGTGACGACGCCTACGGTGAGGATGTTCTTCGCGCGGCAGGCCTCGGCAATGACGGGAGCAGCACCCGTGCCGGTGCCGCCGCCCATGCCGGCGGTGATGAAGCACATGTCGTAGCCGCTCAGGTGATCCATGATCTCATCGAGGGAGTCGATCGCCGCCTGACGGCCGACCTCGGGATCGGCGCCTGCGCCGAGGCCGCCGGTCAGTTCGGAGCTCAATTGCACGAGCCGCGGCGCATTGGTTTTCTTCAGCGCCTGCGCATCCGTGTTGGCGGCGATGAAATCCACACCGCTGATGCCCTCGGCAATCATGTTGTTGATCGCATTGCCGCCACCGCCACCGACGCCGACGACGGCGATATTGGGCGTGTTGCGGGCAATGGTGGCGCGCGGAGACTGGGTCATCGTCTTATTCTCTTTCTAAACTCATAGGGTCCGGCGCCGTTTTGACCGCGGCACGCGAATGATCGGCAAGGTCACAGCGCCTCTGCCCCCACAGGAGAAGAAGGCCGTAACGCTTTGAATTTTCATGCCAGCCTATTGCGCCAAAATGGCGAAGAACTGGCGTTCCAGGGGCGAAAGATGCTCCACGGTGACGTTCTCCGACCCCTTACCCGGATGAAAACCGAACCGAATCAACTGCTTCGCTATAGAGTGGTGATAGCCGAAAAGACACGCCGTTTACACTCCATTCACTATGTTTATCTCACTTTGGAACGAGTTACGGCCCAAGGTGTTTGCTAGCCAACAGCGCTCTGGGGCGCGAAGAACGGAGACAGGCATATGTTGGCAGACGTCTTGCAAAAAGAAACGGGTTACAGCACGCAGCAGCCGCGTGTCCTGATCGTTGAAGACGAGTTTCTGATCGCCATGGATATTGAAGATTCGATCATGCAGGCGGAAGAAGAGGCCAACGTCATCGGTATCGCCAACCGGCTGGATCAGGCCGTAGCGCTCGGCAGCCGTGCCGATATCGCCTTCGTCGACGTTAATCTTGCCGATGGACAGACCGGACCGGAGATCGGAAGGCGGCTTTCGGAAGATCATGGCGTCGTGGTGATCTTCATGACGGCAAACCCTGAAGTCGTCGTCAATCTCGGTATCGGCGCCGGCGTGATCGCCAAGCCAGTACCGCAGGACGCAGTCGAACAATGCCTTTCCTACGCGCTCGCCAAACGCGCCGGCACCCGCGCCGTAACGCCCATCGGCATGATGGCTTTCGACTGAGCGATTTCCTGAAAACGAAAGAAAATACCCCAAAACAAAAAAGCCTGCCGCGGGAGGAGGTGCGGCAGGCTTTCTGAAAAGATGAACAGCGATATGGGAGGAGGAAAACCGCTGTCCCCGGGGCAATCCTTTGGGAGGAGGAGTAGGATCACCCGCATTACCGAAAGGATGTGGGAGGAGGTACATCCGTTTCGATGATTTGAAGATAGCATTTTTCTGCGCATTTCACAGGCACAAGGTTGCAGCACAGATATGCGCTATATGCATGGCAATTTTCGCGCTCCAAAAATACGGCGCGCTATTCGCCGAAGATTGCATGATCCTGATCGCGAGAGGCGCCAAGCCCTTTGCCTGTGGCATGACAAAACCGCGCGCGTAATGAACCGCATCGCCAAGCAGGAGAGCCACGGAACAAAGGGCTCCAAAAACAAAAACGCCCGCGAAGCGGGCGTTGAAGTATTTATAAGTGGCGATATCGCCTGTATTACTTGCCGACGGCGGCGCGGGCAACGCTGGTGATCTGGCTGCGATCAATACCGAGATCGTGCAGTTCCCGGGTGCTCATGCGGCCCAGCTCGTTGATGGTCTGACGATATTTGCGCCAATTGTTGAAGCTGCGTGTTACGTTCATGACATGACCCTTTCTGAGGTTTAGGTGACGTCAGCAACGTTTTCGTTCCGGCGTCTTTCGATGACCTCTATATGCGCTTTTCGATGACGAATTAACAGGCAGAATACGGCAATCCACCCATGCGCTGCGTGCAAGGGTTCCTATTCACCTCTTCCTGAAACATGATGGGTCGCTGAAACTTCAGCCATATGGAGGGCGCCTCTACACGCCCCGCGCGTCAGAACTTGTAGCGCACGCCGAAAACGTTGGCGTTGGTCGCGCCCTTCATATTGCCCAATGTCTTGCCACCGCCTGAGCGGTGGTGAAGGCGCCAGAAGAATTCCGTCGAGGAATCCTCGCTGAAGGAGACGTTGATCTCAGGCCCGAGGTAAAACAGGACGTTGGCATTGCCGTCGTCTTTGATTTCCTGTTCACGCTCGCGGCCCGGCTGTGCAGCCGTGACGAGGCTGAGGCCGGCGGTGAAGCTCGGCGTGATGAACAGCCGCTCGCCGAGCCTGATCTGCTCATAACGCGCGACCGGACCGGCCCATACCTCACCGGTGAAACCCTTGCCGAATCTCGCGGCAATACCGATTTCGCCGCCCAGTTTCACATCGCCGAGACGATAGGGATAAAACTGGTAACCGCCGCCCAGAATGGCATTCTTTTCGTATTCCACGGGAATGAGGGCAGCGCTTTTCAGCATGTCTTCTTTCGTCAACACACCGCCGAAACCGAATATCGCCTCGCTTGTCTCCGAAGCCATATCCTCCGATGCGAAAGACGGTGTCGCGGCCAGTGCGATCATGGCCGCCAGCGACAGACGTGCTGCGATATTCATTTGCTACTCCTGAACAAAGCCCTCTTTTACCCAGCCGTCTCATAGGCATATTCCCCGAAGGCGAATATACCGTTACCGAACACAATTAATTCAACTCGTCCGGAAATGCTGGAAAACGGGCCCTTTTCCGTCGTTCAGCGCAGGAACCGCCGGAAGCGGCGAAGCGCAAAAATGAAGAGCGCCGAGCCGATGGCGAGCAGAGCCAGCAATTGCGGCCAGACCACATCCAGCCCCGCCCCCCTGAAAAGCACCGATTGCGCCAGAATGACGAAATGCGTGTTGGGTGCGAGCAGCATGATGTACTGGATGATATCAGGCATGCTTTCGCGCGGCGTCATGGCGCCGGACAGCACTTGCAACGGCAAGAGGAACAGTATCAGCAGCATGCCGAATTGCGGCATGGAACCTGCCACTGTCGCGAGGAAAATACCCATCGAGGTCATCGCAAAAAGCTGCAACGCCGTTCCAAGCAGAAAAAGGGAAAGCGAGCCTTCGATGGGGATGGCCAGCAGCCCCTTAACGACAACAAAAAGTGAAAATGCCGAAGCCACCAGCACGACAAGGCCCATGGACCAGACCTTGCTGAGCATGATTTCCAGCGGCGTGACCGGCATGACCAGCAGATGTTCGACCGTGCCATGTTCACGCTCGCGAATGAGCGCCGCCCCCGTCAGCACGATCGACAGCATGGTGATGGCGGTGATGATATTATTGATCGAGCCGAACCAGGATTTGTCCAGTTCCGGGTTGAAACGAGAACGCAGCGTCAGATCGACTGGCACCGTCGTCGCGCCGCGATAGCGGTTGACATATTCCTGAACTTCGCTCGTCACGATGTTCTGCACATAACCGCCGCCGCTGAACGCCTGGCTCATGCGGGTGGCATCGATATTGAGCTGGATGGCAGGCTGCTGTCCGGCCATAAGCCGGCGCTGGAAATCCGGCGGGATGTTGAGCGCGAAGGTGTCGAGCCCGGCATCCATGCGCTTGTCCATCTCAGCAATGGAAATCTGCTTTGGCGGCGCGAAATAGGGCGGATAAAACGCTGTGCTGATGCGGCCGGAAAGCGGCGACTGATCCTCGTCCACGATTGCGATGGCGGCATTGTTCAGGGTTTCGGGCAACGCGCTGGAGCCGGTGTAGATCTGCAGCGTGAAGGCGTAAACGATCAAGAGCAGCAGCATGCCATCACGCGCAAGCCCGCGCAGTTCCTTGATACCGAGCTGGAAGATGTTGGACGAAAACAACCTCATGACGCCTGTTTCCTCAAAAGAGCAGCACCGGCGATGAGCAGCAGCGGAATGGCAATGAGAAGCGGCAGGAAAGAACCGGAAAGACCGGCGAAATCCAGCCCCTTGGAAAAGGTGCCGCGTGAAATCGTCATGAAATAGGTGGCGGGATAGATGTTGCCGATAAAGGCCCCCGCCCCCTGCAGCGACGAAACGGGATCGATCATGCCCGAATATTGTGTGGCCGGAATGAGCGTCAGCAAGGCCGTGCCGAAGATCGCCGCGATCTGGCTCTTCATAAAGGAAGACATGACGAGACCGATGGATGTGGCGATGACGACGAAGAGCAAAGCGCCCGTCGCGTAAGCGAGATAACTGCCGGTAAACGGCACCTGGAAGATGAATATCGCAAATGCGGTCAGCAGCAGGAAATTGAGCATTCCGAGCGCCACATAGGGAAGCTGTTTTCCTATCAGGAATTCCAGCCGCGTGGTCGGCGTCACGTAGAGGTTGACGATGGAGCCAAGCTCTTTTTCCCGGACGACGCTGAGGGCCGCCAGCATGGCAGGAATGAGCATCAGCAGCAGCGGAATGACCGCCGGGACCATGGCGACGAGGCTTTTGACATCGGGATTGTAACGATAGCGCGTTTCGATGCTGAAACTACTTTGCGTCGCTGCATTGCCATAGATTTCGCTCGCCTTGCGCGCCAGCCATGTCTGGTGCATTCCCTGCACGTAACCGCGCACAGTTTCTGCCCGCTGCGGCATGGCGCCGTCGATCCAGGCGCCCACCTCCACGGTCTTCCCGCGCAGGACATCGCGGCCGAAACCGGGTGGAATTTCGATGGCAAGGCTGAGTTCCCCGTCGCGCATGCGCCGGTCCATATCGGCATAGTCGCGGATCGGCTCTTTCTCGATGAAATAACGGGAGCCGGCTATGTCGAGCACGTAATCGCGGCTGATGGTGGAATCGTCGCGGTCCAGTACCGCGAAGGTCAGGTCCTCAACATCGAGATTGATGCCGTATCCAATCACGAACATCAGGATGACGCTGCCAAGAACCGCCAGAGTGCCACGAATGGGATCGCGCTGCAGTTCCAGCGCCTCGCGGCGCGTATAGCTGAACATGCGCCTGACATCGAAAAACCGTTTGCGGGCCGGTGCAACATGCTGCGTCGGGACCACCTCCGCTGCCGGAGCGGGCGCTATTGCAGGCTCCGCCTTTTTGACACCCGAAGCATCCTCGAGATAGGCGACAAAAGCCTCTTCGAGCGTTGCGGCATTGCGGCTCTTGGTAATCGCGTCAGGCGTATCGCTGATCAGCACCTTGCCGGCATGCATCAGCGAAATCCGGTCGCAACGCTCAGCCTCGTTCATGAAATGAGTGGAGATGAAGATGGTGACATTGTCGTTGCGGGAGAGATCGGCGAGGATTTGCCAGAAGCCGTCCCGCGCCACCGGGTCCACACCCGAAGTCGGCTCATCGAGAATGAGAATGTCAGGCGAATGGATCATCGCCACGGCCAGCGACAGCCTTTGGCGGATGCCGAGCGGCAGGTCGTCTGGCAGCGTCTCCATGACGGTGCCGAGATCGAAGCGCTCCGCCATCTCGGCTATGCGCGGCTGGATCTTCTCCTCCGGCAGTTTGAACAGCCGCGCGTGAAGATCAAGGTTCTGTCGTACCGTGAGTTCGGAATAGAGCGAAAAAGCCTGGCTCATGTAACCGACGCGGTGGCGGATCGCCATGTCGCTGGCATCCACCTTGTGGCCGAAGAGCTTCGCCTCGCCTTCACTGGCGGCCAGAAGCCCGGTCAGCATCTTCATGGTGGTGGATTTTCCGCAGCCATTCGAGCCGAGAAAGCCGAAAATCTCGCCACGCGGAATTTTGAAGCTGACATTGTCGACGGCGGTAAAATCACCGAAGCGCATGCTCAGATGCGAGGCCTCGATGGCATAATCGCTATCACCAGTCACCTTGCGTGGCGCGATATGCACCTCGTGGTAATCCTTGCGCTTTTCTTCTGGAAGAAGCGCAATGAAGGCGGCATCGAGATTGGCGGTCGAGGTGCGTTCGAGAAGTTCGCCGGGGGAGCCAGTGGCGAGGATCTTGCCGCCATCCATGGCGACCAGCCAGTCGAAACCGGCGGCCTCTTCCATATAGGCCGTCGCGACAATCACGCTCATGCCCGGACGACCGGCGCGGATGGAATCGATAAGTTCCCAGAATTGCCGGCGCGACAGCGGATCGACGCCCGTCGTCGGCTCATCGAGAATGAGCAGGTCAGGATCGTGGATCAGCGCACAGCAAAGCCCGAGCTTCTGTTTCATGCCGCCGGAGAGCTTCATGGCCGGCCGGTCGGCAAAACGTTCAAGACCAGTACTTTTCAGCAACTCGGCAATGCGTGCCTTTCTCTCCCTGCCATCCTGCCCGAACAGCCTGCCGAAAAAGTCGATATTTTCGAAGACTGAGAGGGTTGGATAAAGGTTCTTGCCGAGGCCCTGCGGCATATAGGCGATGCGCGGGCAGGTATCCTCGCGGTGGCGCGGATCGGACATATCGCCGGCCAGAACCTCCACCTTGCCCTTCTGTATGGCGCGCGCGCCGGAAATCAGAGACAGCAGACTGGACTTGCCGACACCGTCAGGCCCGATAAGGCCGATCATCCGTCCGGCGGGAATTTCGACCGATATATCGGCAAGCGCAACCGTGCTGCCAAAAGCCAGCCGGACATCCGTCAACCGTGCGACCGGGGCGCCGGGATCGTTTTTAGTATTCGTCGCGGAGGGCGTGACCATCGCGGCCACCCTCACTTCACAAGATTGCGTTCGAGATTTTCCGGCCAAGCGGCCTGCGGATCAAGCCGGACATAGGCCATGCCGGGAAGACCGGTTTTGACGTACTGAATATATTTCTGCAGCAGTTCCTGCGGGATCTGCGCCCGCACCCGGAAAGTGAGCTTCTGGCGCTCCTCCTCGGTTTCCACCGTCTTTGGCGTGAATTGCGCCACATCGGCGACGAAGGAGACCTTGGCGGGAATGGTATATTGCGGCGCGGCGTCGAGGATCAGGCGCACATCCGAGCCCATGGATGTGCGGCCAGCCTCGGCCGTTGGGAGGAAAAACGTCATATAGACGTCGCCGAGATCGACAAGGTTGAGAACCCGCCCGCCGGCGGAGAGCACTTCGCCGGGCTGGGCGATGCGATATTGCACCCGGCCGTCGCGGGGTGATTTCAGCGTCGCATCGGCTATGTCAGTCTCGATGCTCTCAATATCAGCCTGCGCGGCATCGACAGCCGCTTCCGCATCGATGATCTGAGCCTTGGCGGCGTTGATTGCCGCATCAGAGGCGGCAAGCGAGGCCTGCGCCGAGGCAAGAGTGGCGCGGGCGGACTGTTCTGTCGCCTCGCTGTCATCGACGATCTGCTGCGACACGGCGTTGCCGGTCAGCAGCTGTCTTGAGCGCGCATAGGTCTTGGACGCCGAATCAAGCTGGGCCTTACGCTGTTCCACTACCGCAAGCGCCGAGGTCTTTTCCGCCTCCCGCTGGGCAACGAGGCTATGGGCGGTATCGATTGCGATCTTTGCACGGCGAAGCTGCGCTTCCGCCTGCCGCTTTTTGGCCTCCAGCTGGGCTGTGTCCATCTGGGCAAGCACCTGCCCTGCCTTCACGAAATCGCCTTCGCGCACCATGATGTCCTGAAGGCGGCCGGCGGTCTTGGTGGAGATATCGATCTCGACCGCCTCGATCCGACCGTTACTGGCCACGAAACCGGAGGGCAGACCGTCTGCCGTCAACTTCGACCAGGCGAAATAGCCAGCAACGGCAAGAACCACAACCGCCAGACCAATGAGCAAGCCTTTTTTAGACATCCGTCTTCCCCCTGCGCCCCTGTAGTTTCAACCGTAATACGATGAAACCGAAGAAGCCAGCCACCTTTACGTTCATAATTCGTACCTGATATTTCCCATATTCAACGGGAGAAAGTCCGGTGCTGGAGCCTGTTTAGGTGAGGAATCGCGGAGAGACTTTGACACATGTCAATCGAGTGAAGGGCAAAAGCCCACTTCGTCATGCTCGGGCCTGTCCCGAGCATCTACTAGCTAACAATTTTTTCAACGTGTTCGGATCCTCGGGACGAGCCCGAGGATGACGTTTAAATCTGTAGCGGACGGCCAACTGGCAAACGCCACCCGAGGTGCAGTGCGCCAGCCTGCCGTAGACGCAGCCGTAGCGTTCTTACACCGCCCGCGCCCGCTTCACCTCCGCCTGCGTCCACTCCGGCAACCAGTCACGATGAGCCACCAGAAGGTCGTCTACCAGGGACCATATCTGGTCGAGATCCAGTTCCGCCGCCGTGTGCGGGTCCATCATCGCCGCGTGGAAGATATGTTCACGGTTTTCGCTCATCAGCGCCCGCACCGTCAGTTCCTGCACGTTGATGTTGGTGCGCATCAGGGCGGTGAGTTGCGGCGGCAATTCGCCGATAAAGGTGGGCTGCACGCCGTTATGGTCGACAAGGCAGGGCACTTCTGCCGCGCAATCCGATGGCAGCGAGGTGATGCAGCCGTTGTTGCGCTGGTTGCCATAGATGACGGAGGGTTCGCCAGTCCAGACGGAGTTGATGATGGAGGAGGCATATTCCTTGGATTGCTTGACCTCGATCTTCTCGGCCGAACGATAGGCCGCCGCCTGCCCCTTCCAGCGCTCGATCTGTTCGATGCAGCGCTTGGGATATTCATCGAGCGGGATGCCGAATTTCTCGATCAGGTCTTCGCGTCCCTCCTTGATGAAATAGGGCGTGTATTCGGCGAAATGCTCCGAGCTTTCGGTGACAAAGTAACCGAGCCGCGTCAGCATCTCATAACGTACCTTGTTGGGGCATCGCGGGTTCCAGCCGGGTTTTGGCGCACGGCCTTCGCGATAGCCGCGCACGAGATCAGGATAAAGGTTCCTGTAGCTGCCGTCGGGCTGGCGATGCTCGAATTCGAGGAAAAACGCCATGTGGTTGATGCCGGCCGAACGATAGCGGATCTCCTCATAAGGGATATCGAGATCATGGGCGAGTTCCATGGCCGTGCCCTGCACGGAATGGCAAAGGCCGACCTGCCGGATCGTCGGGTATTTCTCGGCAATCGCCCAGGTGTTGATCGCCATCGGGTTCACATATTGCAGCATGATGGCGTTGGGGCAGACGGCCAGCATGTCCTCGCAGATTTTCCACAGATGCGGCACGGTGCGAAGACCACGCATGATGCCGCCGACGCCGAGCGTATCGGCAATGGTCTGGCGCAGGCCATATTTGCGCGGCACCTCGAAATCGGTAACCGTACAGGGTTCATATCCGCCGATCTGGAAGGCGACGACGACAAAATCGGCACTCGCAAGCGCCTTTTTCTGGTCGGTATAGGTCTCGGCTTTCGCCTTTGCCCCCAATGTCGAAATCAGCTTGTTGACGACGATGGCGCTTTCTTCCAGCCTTTCGCGATTGATGTCCATCAGCGCAATGGTGGCGCCCGAAAGGGCCGGACGCTGCAGCACGTCGCCGATGATGTTCTTCATGAACACCGTAGAGCCTGCGCCGATAAATGTGATCTTGGGATCTCTTGCCATGTCTACCTCCGGCATTGGAATTCAAGCGATTTCAAAGGCGGCTCGTACAAGCCGCTGAGTATATTCGGTTTTAGGGTTGGTCAGCACGTCCTCGACGGGCCCTTCCTCAACGATCCTGCCGCCCTGCATGACGATGACGCGGTGGCAGAGCGCACGGACCACCTTCAGGTCGTGCGAGATGAACAGGTAGCTCAGGCCGCGCTCGTCCTGCAGCTTGCGCAGGAGGTCGATGATCTGCGCCTGCACGGAAAGATCGAGCGCTGAGGTCGGTTCATCAAGCAGAATAAATTCCGGCTCCAGCGCCACGGCGCGGGCAATGGCGATGCGCTGGCGCTGGCCGCCGGAAAATTCGTGCGGGAAACGCGAGAGGATATTGCCCGGCATGCCCGCTGCCTCCAGCGCATCTCGCACCCGCTCCAGCCTTTCAGCCTTGGTTCTGCCAAGACCGTTAATGATGAGGCCTTCCTCGATAATCTGGCCGATGGTCATGCGCGGGTTGAGCGAAGCGAACGGGTCCTGAAACACGATCTGCATACGCGAGCGCAAGGGTCGCATTTCCGAGCGGGAGCGGCCATCCACCCTCTCGCCATCAAAGATCACCTCGCCTCCGACAGGCTCGTTCAACCGCAGCAGCGATTGCCCGAAGGTGGTCTTGCCGGAACCGGATTCACCAACGAGCCCCAGCGTCTCGTGTCGCTTGAGGGTCAGGCCGAGGCTGTCGACGGCGATCAGTTCCTTCAGTTCGGGTTTGAACAGGCCGCCATATCGCATCATGAAGGACACGCGCACGCCGCTTGCCGTCAGCAGCACGCCGGAATTTTCCGGCAGCGGTTTTGCCGTGCCACGCGGTTCGGAGGCAAGAAGCCTTTTCGTATAGGGATGCTGGGGCGCTGCAAACAGCCGCTCCGTGGTATTGTGCTCACGCATCTCGCCATGCTGCATGACATAGACGTAATCGGAAAACTGCTTCACGATCGTCAGGTCGTGGGTGATGAGAACCACGGCCATGCCGCGTTTCTTCTGCAAGTCTCGAATGAGGTTGAGGATCTGCGCCTGCACCGTCACATCGAGCGCCGTGGTGGGTTCGTCGGCAATCAGCACATCAGGATCATTGGAAAGCGCCATGGCGATCATCACACGCTGGCGCTGGCCGCCGGACAGCTGATGCGGATATTGCTTGAGCCGTGCTTCCGGCTCCGGTATCTGCACCTGCCGAAGAAGATCGAGCGCCCTCGCCTCCGCCTCTTTCCGGCTGAGCCTTGAATGAACCCGGATCGCCTCGACGATCTGACTGCCGATCGTATAGATCGGGTTCAGCGAACTCATCGGTTCCTGAAAGATCATCGAGATGCGGTTACCGCGCAGCGCCCGGCGTTGCCGCGACGAAAACCTCAAGATGTCATCGCCGTTGAACCGCACAGTCGCGGACTTTGAAACCGAGGCCCGCTTCGTCAAAAGCCCCATGATGGTACGGGCCGTGACCGATTTTCCTGAACCGGATTCACCGACGATCGCAATCGTCTCTCCCCGGTAAAGCTGGAAGGAAATATCCTTCACTGCTTCCACGGTGCCGTGTTCCACCTTGAAGGTGACAGCAATATTGCGGGCATCGATGATGGCGTTATCCTGACGGTCATCGGCATCGAAGCGGATGGCGGGGGCGTAGGCGTTGTTCTGGGCAGCTACCATTTGCACGCTCCTCTCAATAGGGATCGACGGCATCGCGCAGGCCATCGCCCAGCGCGTTGAAGGCGAAAACGGTGACCAGCACGAAACCGACCGGGGCAAGGATCCACGGATAGGAACCGATGACGGAATAGGTCGCGGTATCCTGCAGCATCAGCCCCCAGGAGATGAGCGGCGGCTTCACCGCAAAACCAAGGAAACCGAGGAAGGATTCGAGCAGCACGACGCTTGGAATATGCAGGGTGACGGCAACAATCACGTGGCTCATCACATTCGGCAGAATGTGCTGGAAGATGATGCGCCGGTCGGTGGCCCCGACAGCAATCGCTGCCCGCACATAATCGATGCGCGCCAGCGCCAGCGTCTTGCCGCGCACCTCCCGCGACATCTGCGCCCAACCGAGCGCGGACATGACGCCGACCACGAAGAGGAGGAAAACAGTCGTCGGGGCGGTAACCGGAATGAGCGAGGTCAGCGCGAGATAAAGCGGCAATTGCGGGAAAGCGAGCACCACTTCCACGAAACGCTGCACCCAGGCATCCAGCGGCCCGCCGAAATAACCTGATATCAGGCCGACACTGGTGCCGATGACCGTGACGATGGCGACGACACTGAGTGCGATGGCGAGCGAGATGCGCGAGCCATAGATGGCGCGCGACAGCACGTCGCGTCCGAACTTGTCGGTGCCGAGAAAATGCACGGGCTTGCCATCCGTCGAGCCGATGAAATGCCGGCTCATCGGGATGAGACCCAGAAGCCTGTATTCCGCGCCTTTGACGAAGAAGCCAAGATAAACCGGATTGTCATAGTCCGGCCCGACGATGGGCTGAAAGGTGACCGGATCGAGTTCTGCTGTGTCGGCAGTCGCATAGACGCGGGGGAAAGGACTGAAATTACCGTCCTTGTCGGTGAAACGAACCACTTGCGGAGGTGAGAAGCTGGCGTTGGTTTCCAGCGGGTTCATCGGCGCGAAGAAATCGGCAAAAATGGCGATCAGGATCAGCAAGGCCACCAGCACCAGCCCGACCATGCCGGTAACCGAGCGTCTGAGACGCCGCCACACCAGCGCGAGATAGGACTCGTTACCCTGCGTGCCGCGTTCGGGCTTTGGCATAACCGCTGTTTCGTTTTTCAGGTCGTCAAATGCCATCATCTCAGGCCCTCCCGAATTCGCGAACACGTGGGTCAAGCATGGCGAGCAACATATCGGCGATGATGTTTCCGACGATCAGCGTCGCGGCCAGCACCATCATGAAGGTGGCGGTAACATAGACGTCGCCCACCGCCATGGAACCGACAATGGCGGGGCCGACAGTCGGCAGCGCGAAGATGATGGCGGTCTCGATTTCGCCACTCAGCATGTAGGGCAGCACCACGCCCTGATACATGACGAGCGGATGCACGGCATTCGGCACCGCATGGCGCATGATGACGGCGCCTTCCGAAAGACCTTTGGCACGGGCCGTCTCGACATATTGCGCATTCAGCGTGTCGAGCAGATTGCCGCGCATCACCCGCATATTGTAGGCCAGCCCACCGAAGACGGCGATGGCGACCACCGGCCAGACATGGCTGACGAGATCGACGAATTTGCCCCACGACCATGGCGCGCCGCCATATTGCGGCGAGAAGAAGCTGCCGATTTCGGATACGTCGAAATGAAACACCATGAGGTAGACGAGGATCAGCGCCATCAGGAAGCGCGGGATCGTCATGCCAAGAAAGGCGATGGTGGAGAGCAGATTGTCGACCCAGGAATATTGCCGTGTCGCCGCCCAGATACCGAAGGCGATGCCGAGAACGGAGGCGAAGATGTGGCAGACCAGCGCCAGCGCAATGGTGCGCGGCAGGCGTTCGCCAACCACATCGGCAACCGGCTTGTTGTAATAGAAGCTGTAGCCAAAATCGCCGCGGGTGATGATGCCGCCGATCCAGTTGAAATATTGAATGACGAGCGGCTTATCGAGGCCGTGTTCGATACGATAGGCCTGCGCCTGCGCTTCCGCCTGTTCGAAGGACGCTCCGCCCTGGTTCATCAGTTGCGAGCGGATGTAGTCGGCATAATCGCCGGGCGGTGCCTGGATGATGGCGAAGGTCACCACGCTCAGGATCAGCAGCACCGGAATGGCGGATGCCACGCGTATCGTCAAAAATCTCAGCATCGAACGGTCTTCCTCGGTTTGGATTGGCCGTGTGTCTCAGGCCGCGCTTCACGCGCGACCGGTACCGGGTATTCTCCGGGAGGAGTTCTTCAAGTTTCGCATATCCGGGAAAAGCGGTGTCCGCTTTTCCCGGATATGCTTCAGTTGATCGGCCCGCCCTCGCCCGGCTTGCCAGGAAGCTGCTGCGGGAAGAGTTCGTATTTGCCCTGCTTGTCGGCTGCCACCCACAGGCGTTCGCGGATGATGGCGTCTTCAGCCCAGTTGAACATGAAGATCGGCGTGCCCTGCGGCACATTCGAGAACCGCTTGTTGACGATGAGCGCGCCGGGATATTCGGTGAGACCGATCGTATAGAGGTTCTGCGTATAGACCTTCTGATATTGCTTCATCAGGTCCGCCCGTTCGGCATTGTCCTGCGAGGAGATGAATTTCCGCACGATGTCGGCCATCTCCTTTTCAAACGGCATCAGATCCAGCTCCTTGCCTTCGGGCGAGCGGTGGTTCCAGCTGGTGCGCGGGCCGACAGGGGCAAGCTGCTCGGTATTCTGCACCACGGATGAAAGCTCGGTGGAGTTGCGCCGCACCAGCCAGTCGAACTGCCCGCCATAATGGGCGGCGTCACGCTGGTTGGAATCGAGGCTGTGGATGACGACACGCAGGCCGAGTTTTGCCATCTGGCCAACGAGGCCTTCCGCAAGGCTCTTGTCCGTCGCATAACCATTATTGACCAGAAGGGTAATTTCGACATTGCGGCCACCAAGCGTTTCCTTGGGGAAATTCAGGAAACCATCGCCATCGGTGTCCTTGAGGCCAATCGAGGCCAATGCCGCCCTGGCACCCTCGAGGTTGAAGGGGTAATAGACCGTCGAGGCGCGATCATAAAAGCTGGTGCCCGACGAAATGCCGCCCGGATAGATCGCCGTGAAAGGCCCCTTCACCAGGGAGTCACCAATCGCCTTGCGATCGAGAGCGGAAGTGACGGCTTGACGGAACACCTCGTTGCGGTTCAGCTCACGGATCGCTTGTCCCCGCTCGTCGGGATTGCCCCAGCCATTGGCGGAAAAATTCATCTGCAGATTATAACCGATGAGCCTCGGCCCGAAGGCAAGGCGGGCCGGCGCATTCGGGTCGGCAGCGCGTTTCAGCGACGCGACGAAATTCTCCGGCTGTTCGAGGTTGGAGAAATCGCCCGATCCCGCCACGGCCTGCACATCGCGGTCCGCCCAGGTGGAAAGCTTGTAGTGAACTTCGTTCAAATAGGGCAGCTGCTGGCCCTTTTCATCCACCTTCCAGTAATAGGGATTACGACGCAGGACGATGAGATCATCAGGCCGATATGACACCGGCACCCATGCGCCCATGACCGGCATGTTCATATATTCCGGCGGGAAAGCGTTCTTGAACTGGTTATAGGTGTTCTTGGAATATTTCGGGTGCTGGGGTTTCAGAATATGCGACGGCCCGGGGCAGAAGCTCGGATAGGCCATGGTGTAGAGATATTGCTTGGGGAAAGCCGCCTTGAAGGTCCATTCGACGGTATAGTCATCGATCTTCTTGAGCGTCGTTCCCTCACCGAAAGCCTCGGGCGATGCGCCGCCGCCAAGCGGTGAGACGTTTGGATCGACGACGGCGTCTTCCCAGTAGAACATTACATCATCGGCGTTGAAGGCTTCGCCATCTGACCATTTCGCGCCCTTGACGAGATGCATCGTCAGCTTGTGGCCGTCTTCGGACCATTCCCAGCTTTTCGCCAGATTGGGCAGCGGTTCGGTGTCCTTGGCATCCACCTGAAAGAGCGGTGCGGTTCGCGTCAGGCATTCGGAAAGGGCGATATCGATGCCGCCCCAGCCCTGGCTCTGGCCGGCAATGTAGTTCCAGCCCTCGGGCCTGCCGCCAACGACATGGCGCATCGTGTCACCGTAAACGCCGACGCCATCGGGCATATTGCCAGTCTTGTAGACCAGCGGCTCTTCCGGCAGGCGCTCTTTCAGCGGTGGCAGCTTGCCGGCCTTCTCGAATTTCTCGGTGATCCAGTCGGGTTCGCTGTACCTTGGCAGCGCCTTGAATTCGAGGATCGAGTCGCGCGCCACATAGTTGATCTTGCCTTCCGCCGGAAATTGCGGTGGCTCCGGCGGCGTGGTGGTTTCGAAGGCATTCGCACTGAGTGCGATCATCGAAACACCAAGGCCCAATGCCGAGATGATACCGATCTTGCGTTGAAGTTGCATCGTCATTCCTCCCAAATGGCAGCTCTTCGACCGCCCACCCTCTGTGATCGTTATGGCCGGACGGCGAACTCCCTTCCGCCGCCGGCCTTTTTTCATGCTTTTCCTCAGACAGCCTTTTTCAGAGCCGATTTTTCGGCCCGCAATTCCTCGATGGAGCGCACGTTGCGGCGCGCAGCCCCCGCCCAGTCACGCGTCTTGACGGTGGATTTCGCCAGCCGCTCCTTGGCAGCCGGCACGGCATCGGCATATTGCGGCAGCCAGCGTGCCTGCGCGACGACCATCTCGTCCACCATCTGCCAGACCTCCTCCGGGGTGGCGACGGCACCCACGAGCGGGTCATGCAGCACGGCAAGCTTCAGGAGATCGATATCGCCGCTGACCGCCGCATGCACCGACATGCGCTGCACATTGATCGAAGCCATGCAGGTCGCGGCACAGGCTTCTGGCAGCGTGATGCCCGACACCATATTGATGCCGAAACGATCGACGAAACCGGGCGACTCAATGATCGCGTCGGAAGGAAGGTTGGTGATGACGCCGTTGTTCTTGACGTTGAAATGGCCGCGATAGACACGCCCGGTCTCAAGCGCTTCCAGAATGTGGCTCGCATGTTCGTTAGAGCGTTTCGCCGGCTCGATGGGCTTGGCGGCGGAGGCCAGGAATTGCGGAAACTCGGTTTCGAACCAGTTGCGCGTTTCGGTAGAGTGGCGCAAATAACCGCCGGTTTCGCCGTGGATCCAGTCGGACATGTCGATCCAGCGGGCGATTTCTTCCGGCCGTTTGCGATACCACGGCAGATATTCGGAGAGATGGCCGTTGCTCTCGGTCGAATAGACACCGAAGCGCTTCAGCACATCGATGCGCAGCTTTTCTTGCTGCGCGAAGACAGGATGCGCCTCGAAGGCAGCGACCAGCTCGTCCTTTTCGATTCTGCGGCCGTTGAGCCTCAGATCGATGAACCATGTCTGGTGGTTGATACCGGAGCAGATGTAATCCAGTTCGGACGGGGATTTCGCACCGAGAATTTCGGCGATCTGTTCCGCGCCGTGCTGCACGCCGTGGCAGAGACCGACCGTATCCACCTTGCCATATTCGATGGCCGCCCAGGTGTTCATGGCCATGGGGTTGGCATAGTTCAGGAATTTTGCGCCCGGTGCGGCGACTTCGCGGATATCCTTGCAGAAATCCAGAATGACGGGAATGTTGCGCTGGCCATAGAGTATGCCGCCGGAGCAGATCGTATCGCCCACGCACTGGTCGATACCGTATTTCAGCGGAATACGGATATCGTCGGCATAGGCTTCGAGACCACCAACCCGCACGCAGCTGATGATATATTTCGCCCCCTCCAGCGCCCGGCGGCGATCGGTATCCGCTGTCACCTTCACCGGAAAACCATTGGCCTCGACGATCTTTTCGAGGATCGCCTTGATCATATCGAGATTGTGCTGGCTGATATCCGTCAGCGCGACTTCGATATCACGAAATTCCGGCACGCACAGGAGATCGGTGAACAGTTTTTTCGTGAAACCGACGCTGCCTGCGCCAATAATAGCGATTTTGAAACTCATAGCGCCACCTCTGTTGCAAATCGAACGTGTGAAACGGGCCAAAGGATCGTGAAATGGCGCTGCAGAAAAATACCCTTGAGAATCCCGGAAAACCGGCACTCTTCCCAATTTTTCAGCAACAATATCCCGCTGGCTGTCTCCTCGGATCGGGATTATGCGTATAAAGAGGGAGAGGACCAGAGAAGGATTATGCTTTCATGGGTAATTTTGTGCTGCGGGATTTGATCGATCAGGGACCCGGCATGCGAACTGTCTCGCTGCCGCGCGGCCGCCAGACGCTGCACACCATGCCGACCAGCAGCGGTTATGAAATCCGCCGTGGCGGCAATTATGACTGGGACGGGCGCAAACGCGGCCAGACGCCCTTCACCGTCCTGCAATATTGCATCGCCGGACAGGGCAACCTGCGTTACGAGAACCGGCATTATGTGGTGAGGCCAGGCGAAACCCTGCTGTTGCTGATCCCCCACAATCACCGCTACTGGCTGGAAGAGGGCAAGGAGTGGGAGTTCTTCTGGATATCCATGAATGGCGAGGAAGCCCTGCGCATTCACCGCAATATCCTCTCCGTCACCGGCCCGATCCTCAAGCTCCAGCAAGAAACCGTCGATCATCTTGCGAAATGCTGCTCGCGCCTCGTCAATGGCGCAGAAACACCGGGCGCTGCCTCCGCTGTCGCCTATGAGGCAGCGATGACGCTTTATGACGACGTCTTCGGTTCGCATCCCTCCTTCGGCGGTGAATACCGCACCCTGCAACAGGTGTTGAGTTACATCGACAGCCATCTCGGCGAGCGGCTCTCGGTGAGCGACCTTGCGGCGGTCGCCGGCCTCAGCCGGGCGCATTTTTCCCGCATCTTCACGGCGAGCGAAGGTCTACCGCCAGCGGAATTCGTCCTGCAGCGGCGGCTCAGGCGTGCAGCCAAACTTCTCACCACCGCCGCGAACATTCCCATCAAGGAGGTTTCGGTGCTGTGTGGCTTCGAGGATCCGAACTATTTCTCGAAGGTTTTCCGCAGGCTTTACGGCATCAATCCCAGCGAATTCCGCACCACCGGCATGTATGCGAGCGTACAGCAGGGTTGAAAGAAATACGACTTGGTTTTGACATGTTTCAGGCGATTAAGGATGGACGGTTACGCCGTTTTTGGAGACCGATCGAGGTGAACAGCAAAATCAGGACGATCCTCATCTTTCCGATCAGGGCAATCATCGTTTTCGCCCTCGTTCTCGACGGTATTTTCCGCCCGCTCTACCGGCCGGTCATCAGGGCCATATCAAACCTGACATTCATTCAGCGGCTGGAAAACCGGATCGCGCAGCTGCCGCGCCTTGCCATTCTTCTCTGTCTTGCCGTCCCTTTTGCGATTGCCGAACCGATGAAGGTCGTCGGCCTCGTCCTCATCGCCCATGGCGCTTTCAAGTCAGGGGTGGCTCTGACAATCCTTGCCCATCTCTCAACCTTCCTGATTGTCGAGCGGATCTACCATGCGGGCCGGGAAAAGCTGCTTACCTATGGCTGGCTGGCATGGATCATGCGTTATGTGCGCTTTGCCCGTGCCTTTTATGATCGCGCCAAGGCTTCTGCCCTCAGTTGGATCCGGCTGCGCCTTCTGGCGCAGTAGCGATAACCGTCACCGTCTGCGTCGCAACCTCTTCAGAAGATAGTCCGCAAGTGCGGTGGATTGCAGCGAAACCAGGATGATGGCAATGCCGAGCACCACGCGGTTTTCCGGCACTTCGTCAAACAGGAAATATCCGACAGCCGTGACGAACAGGATCGACAGATAACCGACGGGCGCAAGCACGCTGGCATCGGCGATGCGATAGGCCCGTAGAAAACAATATTGCCCCATCTGTGCCAGCAGTCCGATGCCGAGCAGCGCAACCCAGTCGAATGAGGCCACCGGCTTCCACGTCCAGATCGCCGGAACGGCGGTGATGACCGCCAGCCCGACCGTGTAGAAGACCATCATGACCGTGGTGTTCTCCTGCCGCAGTGCCCGGGTCTGGATCACCGCCAGCGCGCCGAACACCACCGACACCAGAACGACAAGCACGCCGACGCCAAACTCCGCGCCATCAGGCCCGATGACAACAAGAACGCCGACAAATGCAAGACTGGCCCCCGCCCAGCGAAATCGGCTCACAGTCTCGCCAAGAAAGGCAACGGCCATCGCCATCGTCACCAATGGCCGGGAAAAACCAACGGCATTGACGGTCGCAAGCGGCAAGAGGGTGATGGCGATGAAATTGCTGGTGAGTGCGATGGCGTTGCAGCAGATGCGGAAAAGATTACGCCAGGGATATTTGACGCGCACCATCTCTCCCCTGTGCCGCCAGATCAGCGGCAGGATGAAGATCAGACCGATCATCGCCCTGATAAAGACGAGCTGGAACGCGGGATAGGTGACGCCCTGCGCCTTGACGAGCGCGGTCATGCCACCCGAGACGAGGGTCATGTCCAGCAACAGCCAGCCAACGCCCGCGCGTGTATCCGTTTCGCGCGGGTTTTCCTGTTTCTCACTTTGGCCGTCGCCATTCACGCCGGCTGCACGAGATTGGCCATCAGGCGGAACGCCCCCGGCACAAGCTTGTCCATCTGGTGATGCAGCACAAGGCTGGTATGGGTGTGCCGGCCCTTGCCGATGACACCGGAAACCAGCGCGCCCTTGAGCGGCTGCTCGTCGACATCATGCATCGCAAGCAAGGGCTCGTAGACATCATCCCAGCGCGAGGCGAAATAGAGCCCGCGCTCCTTGTCCCAGCCCGCCCAGTCGGCGGCGTCGATGACGTTGGGGCCTGCCAGCAGCGGGTGATCGGGTAGAAGAACCGTCACCTCCGCTTTCGGGTCCGTCACCCGCCAGCGCAGTGACGGCTTGCCGATTTCGAGACGCCGAACCGGCGTCGTCTCCGGGCTCCAACCGTCCGTCGGACGATGATAGAGCGTAACCAGATGCCCGCCATTTTCCACGAAACGATGAAGCCTCTCCGTTGCCGCGGCCAGATCCGTGCGGATGCCGAAGGCGAATATGCCAACGACAATGGTGGTGAAGGAGGAGAGATCACCGCCGAGCGCCTGTGCATCGAGTTCGGTGACATCGAGACCCATTCGCGCTAGCCAGAGGCCCACCCTGTCGGCACCGCCGCCGACATACCCCACACGGGCGCCCTCAGGCAGTTTGAGGTCCAGCGAGAGAATTTTGAGGGCGGAAGGGGCAAGAAACCTTGCTCTGCCAATATGTGGATAGGCGATGGGGGTGATCTGGAAGGCCGGTTGCGAATCGACGGTCGCTTCAATCTCAGCAAGGCCGGGCGCCGTTTCTCCCGTGCGTTCGGCCAACCAGTCATCACCACCCTTGCGCACGCTCCAGCCACCGGCAGCGCGGAAGGAAACCGGTGCATCAGCACCCTTGATGTGGACCTGAAAACCCTGTGCACCCTGCCCTTGCCCAAGCGGAACCAGCAGCGCCTCAGGCGAGATCATCAGCGATTGCGCGGGCGTCACAAAAAACGGTTCCTCCAGATCGTAGAGGGCGGAAACCTGACGGCCTTCAACCTTTGCGGAAAGGCGCACCGAGGCATGGCCATTGCCGCCCGCTGCTTTCCAGTCCGGCTGATAGAGCCCGGAAACCGGGGTATCCTGATCGGCCGCAAGCGAAAAGACCAGCGTCTGGCCACGCGACTGAACCGAAGACGAAACACCGGAAGGCAAGACCGGGTCAACCTCGACTTCAAATTCAGCCGCACCGTCGGCCAGCTCCACATGAAGGGCCGACCTTCCACCCGGAACGATCTCCGCCGGTTCGGCATAAGCCCGCTCGAAAAGATCAAGCGCCGTCAGGATGGCAGCATCAACCTGCGCCCGTTTGCGAGCGATCCTGTGCCCATGCAACGCCTTGAAATCCGCGCTCGCGGCCTCATCTACCGTCTGCAATAGCGCAGCAGCGTTCAGGAGTTGTAGCGTTATCCGCTCGCTGTCGGGAAAGGCCGAGATTGCCTCGGTGATGCCTCGTTCCGCCTCCAACAGCGCATTGGCCAATTCGGCATCCAGTCCCGGGAAAGTGGCAAGATCGGCAAGGGAAGACGGCAGATTGTCTAAGATCGAGCTTTCTTCGCCCGCCGCACGACTGGAAAGTTCGAGATGCAGTGGCCAGACTTCCTGCGCTTGCTTCGGCCAATGGCCCATTCCCTGTGAAGCATGATAATAACGCGACCACTCGCCGATGCGGTCATATTGCGCGCCGGTCGCCTGTTCCTTACCCGGCGCGTTCACCGTCAGCGTTGTTTCCGGTGGCGGCACTTCATCGTCATAGGTGTCGCCCCCGCCCGACCATGCCGGCAGGTAGAACTTCGCCACCCGCCACGGCTTGAGCCCCTCGGCAAAATGCTCCGGATAAGCCGAAGGATCGGCGGAAAGCGTGATTGCGCTTTTCGCCGCGCGCGTCATGGCGCGGTGGTGGCCATGCTGTCCCGGCACATCGAGAAAGGTCGGGATGACGATATCCGGCCGTTCCTTGCGATAGGCGCGCACTAGTCTTTCGACAATGCGGTTTTGGCCCCAGCGCACAAAGGTCTGGTCGCCGTCCTTGGAGAAACCAAAATCGTGGATGATATCCGCCGGGCCATGGCCGAGCCAGCTGATGTCGGCATCGATGACACGCGCGGCCTCCTCCAGCTCCCGCGAGCGGATGACGCCGAGCGCGCCGAGCCGCTCAGGACCCAGCGCATTCTGCCCGCCCTCGCCACGCGTCGAGCAGGCAATGATGGTGCGCATGCCGAGTTCCATGCGGAAATAGGCAAGAAGTCCGTTCTGCTCATCGTCGGGATGCGCGCCGGTATGCATGACGGTGACGGTGGATTTCAGCGCGCTCAGCTTGCGGTGCAGGCGAATGAGCCATGGATCGGCCATCTGCCGTTCGATGCGCTCCCGGGGGTTAAGCATGGGCGGTCTCCTCCAATATTCAGCCGGGCACCTGCGTTGCGGCACCCGAGGACGTCTCGAGTTTTGGTGTGACGATGTCGAACAGCGGCAAGGCGGCAGCGCCGAGTGCTGCCGTCAACTGTCCGGATTTGCCGTGCATGACGCGCGGAAGTTCCCGCTGCCTGCGGCTTGCGACTGAAGTCGGCAGATGCCCCATGCGCTGAATGATCTCACTGATGATGGCTTCAGGCAGTGCGCCGCCGAGAATGACCGTCTGCGGATCGAGAATGTTTTCCAGCATCGCAACCATGGGCGCCAGATGGGCCGCGGCCTCGTCGATCCACTCCATCACGACAGGATGGCCGGCCTTGAACAGGGCTTCGAGATCGTCAAGCTCCGTATCGGCAACACCGGCGCGCCCAAGTTTTTCCTTCAGCACGTAAGCCGAGGCATAAGCTTCGAGACACCCTCTCTGCCCGCAGGAGGGGCAAAGCCTGCCCTTCGGTGAAACGGTGACATGGCCGATTTCGCCGGCATTTCCGAACGCGCCGCGATAGGGCGCGCCATCCTGAATGATGCCGAGGCCGATGCCGACACCGAAATAGATCATGCAGAAATTCGGGATCGCCAGTCCCGCGCCGAACAGGCGTTCGCCGACCGCGGCGGCCGTCGCATCGTTTTCCACCACGACCTGCTGGCCGCAGGCCTCGCCCAGCATCTGCCGGGCATCGATACCCACCCAGCCGGAAAGTGTCGTCGGTCCGACGGAGGTCATCCCATCGATCTCGAACGGGCCGGGCATGACGACGCCGGTGCCGAGCAGTCGGCATCCGACATTTTTCGCAACCGCGGCATGTTCCGCCGCAAAGGTTTTGAGGATGGCTTCCGGCGTCGTATCCTTGAGCGGCGTGACGCGATGGGTGCGCAGCACTCCCGCCAGATCGAGGCCGACGGTGACCATATGGTCAGCGGCGATTTCCACGCCGATCGTCGCGCCGCCATCCGGATTGACAGCGAACTGGATCGGCGGCTGGCCCCTACCAGTGCGACGGCGTCCAAGTCCCTTCAGCAATTCCTCACCCACCAGCTCATCGACGATATTGGCGACTGCCTGGGCTGTCAGATGGGTGATCTTGGCGATCTGGGCGCGGCCAAGCGAGCCGTGCCGGCGTACAAGGTCGAGGACGACTCGCCTGTTGTGCTCACGGCTGCGCTCAGGATTTTTTCCGATTGCTACGGGATAGGTATCTACCGTGTGCACCGTCATCTCTTCCATTTCCCCGTCCCTTAGAAAATTCATACCGTCCAAATGACGATAAGCGCAATACAATAATTCAAGTAAATTATCTTATTGACAAATGCCTGTGTTCGGAGAACCGTAGAGAACGACCGGGGGTCAGGCTCGTATGGGGCGGGATATGGAAATTCCCGTTACCGGCCGAGCCAATGAGCGCGCGCGAAAGCGCGGATAAAGGGAACGATCACTCCGCATCCGGAAGACCGGACGGAGGAAATGGAGGGTTACATGCGCAGGGCAACTCTGTTCGCCGGCTTGGTCGCCGGTTTCAGCACATTTGCATTCAACGCCGCGCAGGCAGTTGAAATCGAATATTGGCAATATGTCTTCGACACACGCGTGAAGGCCATGGATGAGCTGATCGCGGAATTCCAGAAGGCCAATCCTGATATCACCGTCAAGCAGGTGACCTTTCCTTACGCCGATTACCAGACGCGCGTCATCGCCGCCAATCTTTCCGGCAAGGGCCCTGACGTGATGCAGCTGTTTTACGGCTGGCTGGACAAGTTCGCGGCTGGCGGCATTCTGCAGCCGCTGCCTAAAGATGCCTTCCCCCATGACAAGATCGAGAGCGAATTCTTCCCGATCGTCAGCGCCATGAAACGCGGCGACGATTATTACGGCCTGCCGACGGCGGTTCGCTCGCTGGCGCTCTTCTACAACAAGAAGCTCTTCACCGAGGCCGGTCTGGACGCTGCCAATCCGCCAAAGACGCTTGATGAATTCGTTGCCGCAGCGGAAAAGATCGCCAAGCACGACGCCGCCGGAAACCTGACAGTTGCAGGTTCCACGCTCGACATGGGCGGCCAGGACCACCAGTGGTGGCGTGAAGTCCTCATTCGCCAATATGGCGGCGAGCCCTATGCCGACAACGACCAGAAAGTGACCTATAATAGCGAGCCGGGTATTCAGGCCCTGAAATTTTACACCAGCCTGCAGCTTGAAAAGAAGATCGGTCAGGTGGGCTTCATGGATGAAGGCCAGGCAGCATTCCGCGCCGGCAAGGCCGGCATGACCATCGACGGCACCTTCCGGCTGGGTTCGTTCCGCACCATCAAGGATTTTGAGTGGGGCGTGACCGAGCTTCCCACCAATGACAAGAACATCCGCTCCAACTATGCGAGCTACTTCGCCAATGGCATCAGCGCCAAGACCACGGGTGAAGAACTCGAGGCCTCCAAGAAGTTCCTCGCTTATATCTCTTCGCCAGAGGCCATGGCGATCTGGCTGAAGACCGTGGGCGAACTGCCGGCGCGGCGCTCTGCGGCGCTGACCGAAGAAAACCTGAAGGACCCGATCTACGCGCCGTTCCTGAAGGGTCTGGAGTATGCCCATACAACGCTGTTCATGGATGAGGCTGCCCAGCGGCAGAACGCCATCGACATGACCAACCGGGTGCTGCTCGAAGGTCAGTCGGTCGAAGATTCCGTCAAACGGGCAGCTGAAGCCGAGCAGGAAATCATCGACGCGGCGAAACCCTGAAAACCGCAGGTTCAGACATGACAGCGATAGATCAACAGGGGGCGGCATCCGGCCGCCCCGGCGGCTCCCTCGGAGATCGCCTTTCCATGCGCACGAAACGGCTTTTGTGGATCTGGAGCTTTCTGGCGATCCCGATCCTGTTTTACAGCGTCATCCGGTTTTACCCGACGCTGCAGGCCTTCTATCTGTCCTTCACCAACTGGGATCTGCTGCGGCCGGCAAAGTTCATCGGCATCGCCAATTACGTCAAGCTGTTCAAGGACCCGCAATTCTGGAAGGTGTTCAAAAACACCTTCACCTATCTCATCGTCGGCACGCCGATCAGCCTTGTGCTGGCTTTCGTCATCGCCTTTTATCTCGACCGGGTGCGCATTCTGCACGGGTTCATCCGCGCGCTTTATTTCCTGCCCTATCTGACGACGGCCGCCGCCATGGCCTGGGTCTGGCGCTGGTTTTATCAGCCGCCGCCCATCGGCATCATCAACGACGTGCTCGGCATGATCGGCATTCCCCAGCAACCATTTATCCGATCCACCGATCAGGCGCTTTATTCCGTCATGGTAACCGCCATCTGGGCGGGGCTCGGCTTCCAGATCATCATCTTCATGGCCGGCCTGCGCGCCATTCCGACGACATTTTACGAAGCCGCCCGCATCGACGGACTGGGTGAATGGGCGATCCTGCGCAAGATCACGCTTCCGCTCCTGAAGCCCACCACCGTTTTCCTCGTGGTGTTTTCCTCGATCGGTTTCCTGCGGATTTTCGACCAGGTCTATAACATGACCACCAATGATCCGGGCGGTCCGCTCGGCTCCACCAAACCGCTGGTACTGATGATCTACCAGACCGCGTTCAATTCCTATGCAATGGGGTATGCCGCTGCGCAGACGGTCGTCCTGTTCACCATTCTTCTTGCCGTGTCGCTGGTCCAGCTCTGGGTGCTGAGGGAAAAGAAATGAGCGAAGCCTTGCCACTCTCCCACGCCCGCATCCGCCCCGGCCGCATCGTCGCCTGGACGCTGCTGTTCATTGGCGGCCTGATCATGGTTTCGCCGCTGCTGTTCATGTTCGCGACCTCGTTCAAGACGGCGGATCAGGTCTATGATCTCAGGCTCATTCCCGCGGCACCGACAATTGCGAACTACATGACCGTGATGGCCGATGGCCGTTTCCTGCGCTGGTTCTTCAACTCGACGCTGGTTGCGGTTCTCGTCACCGTCTCCAACTGCTTTTTCGACAGTCTGGTTGGTTATACCCTGGCGAAATTCGAGTTTCGCGGGCGCTACTTCATCTTCCTCGCCATTCTTTCCACGCTGATGATACCGACGGAAATGCTGGTCATCCCGTGGTATCTGATGTCCAGCCAGCTGGGCTGGCTCGACAGTTACTGGGGCATCATGTTCCCCGGCATGATGACGGCCTTCGGCACCTTCCTGATGAAGCAGTTCTTCGAAACGGTTCCCAACGACTTCCTGGAGGCCGCGCGCGTCGATGGGCTCAACGAATTCCAGATCTGGTGGAAAGTCGCCCTGCCACTGGTGACGCCGGCGCTCTCCGCACTCGCGATCTTCACCTTCCTCGGCAACTGGACAGCCTTTTTCTGGCCGCTGATCGTCACGACAAGCAAGGAACTCTACACCCTTCCGGTCGGTCTTTCGAGCTTCGCGGTGGAACAGCAGATCCAGTGGGAAATGATCATGACGGGCGCAGCCATTGCGACCATCCCCACCCTCATCGTCTTCATCGTCCTGCAACGCTACATCGTTCGCGGTGTGATGCTGGCGGGTCTGAAAGGATAATATCATGGCCGATATCAACCCGCGCCAGTCGGATACCAGCAAATTTCCCGATCCCGTTTACAAGGAAACCGTGCTGCGTCCGCTTTTTGATGGCGCCAAGAACCACCATGTCGAAGGGTTTCGCCGCATAGACCGCGCCCATCTGGTCATGCTGCGCGAAACCGGCATTCTCGATGCCGAAACGGCGGCCAAAATAGCCGGTGCGCTTGAGGATATCGACAGGACCATCGAACCATCGGAGCTTGTTTATACCGGCGAGGTCGAGGATTTCTTCTTCCTGATCGAGAAGGAGCTGAAAGCCCGCATCGGCGTCGATGTCGCCGGCCGCCTGCATACGGCCCGTTCGCGAAACGATATCGATCACACCCTGTTCAAGATCGGCCTCAAGGACAAGATCGACACGCTCGCCGCCAAGGCGCGCGTTCTCTTAAAAGCGCTAATCGACGCCGCCGAGCGCAATCAATCTAAGCTGATTGTGGCCTATACGCATGGGCAGCCGGCCCAGCCCACCACCTTCGGCCACTATCTCTCCGCCGCCATCGAAGTGCTGATCCGGGATATCGACCGCTTCGCCGAAGCGCGACGCATCGTCGATCTCTCGCCGATGGGCGCCGCCGCCATCACCACCTCGGGCTTCCCCATCGACCGGGCGCGTGTTGCCGAATTGCTCGGCTTTGCCGCGCCGCTACGCAATTCCTATTCCTGCATCGCCGCCGTGGATTATACGACAGCAACCTATGGCGCGATCGAACTGATGTTCCTGCATCTCGGCAGGCTCATTCAGGATTTCCAGTTCTGGACGAGCTTCGAAGTCGGTCAGATATATGTGCCGAATTCGCTGGTGCAGATTTCCTCGATCATGCCGCAGAAGCGCAACCCGGTGCCGATCGAGCATCTGCGCCACCTTGCCAGCCAGACATTCGGGCGGGCACGGACCATGCTCGATGTGATGCACAACACGCCCTTCACCGACATGAACGACAGCGAAGGCGAAACCCAGGGCATGGGTTACGAAGCCTTCGCCTCCGCCGGCCGGGTTCTCGACCTTCTCGCCAGCCTCGTTGGCCAGATCAGCATCGACCCGGAACGGGTTGACCAGAACATTCGCCGGTCCTGCATCACCATCACGGAACTGGCGGATTCGCTTGTCCGCATCGAAGACCTGTCTTTCCGGCAGGCGCATGAAATTGCCGCGACCGTCGCCAAAAGCGTTGTCGCGCTGAAAGGCGATCTCCCGAATGACGGTTACCAGCCCTTCCTCAAGGCGTTCCATGAGTTGACGGGGCGTGAGACCGGCATCGATGAGGAAAAATTCAGGCAGATCGTCTCGCCGGAGCATTTTGTCGCCGTGCGCAGCCGTTTCGGCGGCCCGGCGCCCGAGCCCATGCGGGAGGCGATAGCGGCCTATCGTGACAGGCTCAGCGCCTTTGCGGCGCAAGCACAGCGATCCGCCGATCATGAAGCGGCGAAGGCCGCCGAACTGGCAGAGAAATTCACCGCCCTGACGGGAGCGCGATAATGGCGACAATCGAACTCCATCAACTCGTGAAGCGCTACGGCAAGGTCGAAGCGGTCAAAGGCATAGACCTGGCCATTGAAGACGGTGAATTCGTCGTTTTCGTCGGACCCTCCGGCTGCGGAAAATCCACCACGCTGCGCATGATCGCCGGGCTGGAAGAGATTTCCGACGGCACGTTGAAGATCGCCGGAAACGTCGTCAACGAGAAAGAACCGAAACAGCGCAACATCGCCATGGTCTTCCAGAACTATGCGATCTACCCGCATATGACGGTTCGCCAGAATATCGGCTTCGGGCTTTACACCGCAAAACTCGACAAGACGGAAAAGAACCGCCGTATCGAAGAGGCCGGCCGGGTGCTGGGTCTGGAAGCCCTGCTCGACCGACGTCCCGCGGCCCTGTCGGGCGGCCAACGCCAGCGTGTCGCCATCGGTCGCGCCATGGTGCGTGATCCCGCCGCCTTCCTGTTCGATGAGCCGCTATCCAATCTCGACGCTCAGTTGCGTTCACAGATGCGCATTGAAATCAAGCGCTTGCACCAACGTCTTAAGACGACAACCGTCTATGTCACCCATGATCAGGTGGAAGCCATGACCATGGCTGACCGGATCGTGGTGATGAAGGATGGTCATATCCTCCAAGTCGGCACACCGACGGAGCTTTACGAAGCACCTGTTGATATTTTCACCGCCCGCTTCATCGGCAGTCCTTCCATGAACCTGCTGCGGGGTTCAAGAACAAGTAACGGCGTTGCCCCCTCCGCCGCGGGCGACCTTCTGGTCGGTGTCCGTCCGCATGACCTGCTGGTTGGTGAAACCCAAGCCCCGCAGGGAGTGTTTACGCTTGAGGGAACCATAACCGCCGTCGAGCCCCTCGGCCCGGAAACGCTGGTTCATCTGGATACCGACACGACGTCCGTGATCGCCACGGCGAGGGGGAAATCCATTCCCGCTGTCGGCAGCCGGTTGCAATGCCAGGCGGAGGCAGGCGCGCTCTATCTTTTCGATGCCAAAACGGAAAAGCTTCTGGGCCGCGCATGATGACAACAGAAAAAACAGCCGTCATCAGCGTCGGCCGGATCTATTGCGACCTCATTTTCACCGGGCTCGATGAATTGCCGGTGCTTGGCCGGGAACTGTTTGCCCGCGACATGGAAATTGCCGCCGGCGGTGGAGCCTTCATTGCCGCCGCACATTTTGCCCATATAGGCCGCCCCGTTGCGCTGCTGGCAAGGCTCGGCACCGATACGTTTTCGCGCGATATCGGTGAGAAAATGGCACAAAGCGGCGTGGACCTGCAGTTTCTGGAACATGCAACAGATGCCGGGCCTCAAGTCACGGTAGCAACGGTGGTCGGTCAGGACCGGGCATTTTTGACGCGCCGCGCCGGTGCCGCCCGGCCTTCGACGCTGGATGCGGCCTTTGCATGGGACAAGGCACGGCATCTGCACATCGCCGAATTCGCTACTCTGCATGAGATTCCCGAGCTGGTCTCGCGCGCCAAGGCAAGCGGATTGTCAGTCTCTCTCGACCCGAGTTGGGATGCAGCGCTGATTTACGACAAAGGCCTGCTCAAGGCCTGTGCCGGCGTCGACGTGTTTTTGCCCAATCTCGAAGAGGCCGAAGCGATCACGGGGTATTCAGACCCGGAAGCGGCCATCAGGACACTGGCGGAGGCTTTTCCCATCGTCGCGCTCAAAGGTGGCGCGGAAGGTGCATGGGTATCTTCTGCGGCCGGGCTTCACCATAGAGCGGCCCAAAAAGTCCCGGTCATCGACACAACTGGCGCAGGCGATGCCTTTAACGCCGGTTTTCTCGATGCATGGCTTCAGGAACAGGACGAACAGCAATGCCTTAAAGCCGGGGTCGCTGCGGGCAGTCTTGCCGTGCAGGCGGCAGGCGGTGCACCGAGGGTGACCGCCGCCGCTTGAGGCATCCTGCCCGTTTCACTCTCCGCGCGGAAACCGCTGGTTTTCCTCCAGCACGTTGAGGTCCATGTGGTTGCGCATGTAGCGTTCCGAGGCCTTTTGCAGAGGCTGGTAATCCCACGGATAATAGGCGCCGTTGCGCAGCGCCTTGTAGACCACCCAGCGCCGCGCCTGGCTTTCGCGAACGGCGGCGTCAAACACCGGCAATTGCCAACGCCGACCGATCTCTGCAGAAAGCGATGAGAGCACATCGCTGAACGCGGGATCGTGGGCAAGATTGGTGCGCTCTTGCGGATCAGTCTCAAGATCGTAAAGCAGCGGCGGATCGGCCTCGCAGACCGACAGCTTGTAGCGGCCGTCACGGATGGCGACGAGCGGCGTGATGGAGCCTTCAGCGGCATATTCCATCGGCACCGGGCCGCGCCCGCCGGTTCCCGCGGCCAGCGCCGCCAGATCTTCGCCATCGGTCCAGCGTTTGAGGGAGGTTATATCGAGACCCGCCAGACCACACAGCGTCGGCGTGACATCGAGTGTCGAGACAGGGGCATCGATCAAAGCCGGCTGCCAACCGGGTGCGGCGATCATCAGCGGCACGCGGGCGGAGCCCTCGAAGAAACACATCTTGAACCATAGGCCACGCTCACCCAGCATATCACCATGGTCGGACAGGAAGAGAATGATCGTGTCCTCCATCCGCGTCGCCTTCAGGACGTCGAGGATTTCGCCGATCTTTTCGTCGATATAGGAGATATTGGCGAAATAACCACGCCGTGCCCGGCGTATCTGCTCGCCTGTGATCTCGAATGCCTCATGATCACAAGCTTCCAGCAGCCGCTTGGAATGCGGGTCCTGCTCCTCGAAGGCAATCGCCTCCGACTGCGGATCAAGCGCGGGGCAATCCTCGTATAGATCCCAGAACTTGCGCCTCGCCACATAGGGATCGTGCGGATGGGTGAAGCTGACAGTCAGGCACCAGGGCCGGTCGTCGAGACGACGCGACAGGTCGTAAAGCTTGCGGGTAGCATTATAGGCGACCTCATCGTCATACTCCATCTGGTTGGTGATTTCCGCGACACCAGCGCCGGTCACCGAACCCAGATTGTGATACCACCAGTCGATCCGCTCGCCGGGCTTGGTATAGTCGGGTGTCCAGCCGAAATCGGCGGGATAGATATCTGTCGTCAGGCGCTCCTCGAAGCCATGCAGCTGATCGGGCCCCACAAAATGCATCTTGCCTGAAAGACCGGTGTAATAACCCGCCGCCCGTAGATGATGCGCGTAGGTCGGGATATCGGAGGCGAATTCGGCGGCATTGTCATAGACCCGCGTCCGGCTCGGCAATTGCCCGGACATGAAGGACGCACGGGCCGGCGCACAGAGCGGGCTTGCCGTATACGTATTGGCGAAGCGGACGGACCGCTTCGCCAATGTTTTCAGATGTGGCGCGTGGAGAAAATCGGCCGGACCATCGGGAAAAAACGTCCCGTTGAACTGGTCGGCCATCAGGATCAGGATATTGGGACGCGGCATTTCGACTTTCCGGCTTAGAGACCAAGCTTGCCTTTGACGGCATCCGCACCCGGCTTGCCATCGAGCGTTGTCACGCCCTGCAGCCAGCCATCCAGCGCTTTCGGATTGGCTTTCAGCCAGGCCGCTGCCGCCGCCTTGGAATCCTCGCCACCGAGAATGGAACCCATAACGCTGTTTTCCATGCCGATATCGAACTTCAGGTTCTTGAACAGCGTCGCCGCATTCGGGCATTGCTGCGGCCAGCCGGTGCGGGCGAGCGTATAGACTTCCGCGCCGCCGAAGTTCGGGCCGAAATAGGCGTCACCGCCGGAGAGATAGGCGATATCGATCTTCTCGTTCATCGGATGCGGCGCCCAAGCGAGGAAAACCACCGCCTTCTTGTCCCTGCCCGCCCGCTCCACCTGCGCCAGCATGGCCTGTTCACCGGATTCGACGAGCTGCCAGCCTTTCAGGCCAAAATCATTGGCGTCTATGATCTTCTGGATATTCTGGTTGGCGGGCGCGCCCGGCTCGATGCCGTAAATCTTGCTTTCGAATTCATCGGCGTGTTTGGCGAGATCGGCGAAATCCTTGACGCCCTTTTCCGCCATATAGGCCGGCACCGCCAGCGTGAACTTTGCCCCTTCAAGGTTCTTCGTCATCACCTCGGCCGCCTTGGCGGCGTTCAGGTCGTCGACGAAGGATTTCTGCGCCGGCATCCAGTTGCCGAGGAAAACGTCGATCTCGCCGTTTTTCATTGCCTGATATCCGATCGGCACCGACAGCGTCTTGACGTCGGCTTCATAGCCCAGCGCATCGAGCAGGACGGAGGCGACGCCATTGGTCGCGGTAATGTCTGTCCAGCCGGGATCGCTGAGACGAATCGTCTTGCAGGCCGCGTCGTCGGCCGCCTGAAGCGGGGTGGAGAAGGCTGCCACGGACAGAATGAGACCGGCGACGATGCGATGCAGATGAGAAACGGATTTCATTGCGGCTCCCCTTTTATTAGTCCAGTTTATTGAACACCACATTGTTTTTGCCTGTGAAGCGGGTATTTTTCGATGGTTGATATAAGGAATTTTAATGTCAGACCGGCCGCTCGATCTGGGATGGATGCGCATTTTCACCGAGGTTGCCCGTCGCGGCAGCCTGACCGCAGCGGCGGCGTCGATGCGGCTGACCCAGCCAGCCGTCAGCTATCAGATCCGCAGGCTGGAGGAGGAACTCGGCGTCGCGCTCATTCGCCGCAAGCATCGCGGCATCGAACTGACGGCAGAGGGACAGCGGCTGTTCGAGATCGTTTCGCGCAATGTCGACGCCATCGACCTTTTGGCGCAGCAGCTTCGCCGGACGGAAGAGCGGCAGACCATCCGCCTGCACACGGACTACGCCTTTTCGTCATTATGGCTCATTCCGCGCATGCATGGGTTTCGTGTGCTGAATCCCGACATCAATATCCAGATCGTCGCCACACAGGATCCGCTGGGACAGGGCAAACACGATAGCGACGTGATGATCATCTTCGGTACGCGGCAGGAAGCGGGCGACGGGGCGGTGTTGCTGCTTTCGGAAAAGGTGACGCCGGTCTGCTCACCTGCCCTGCTCGCCGAAACCCCTACACCCGCGTCCATCGCGGATTTTTCACGACGCAAGCTTATCCATCTCGAAAACACCTCACAGGCGCACTGGTTCGACTGGTCCGCTTATTTCAAGCATTTCGGCGTGCAGAGAGGCGCCGACCACGATGGTGGCGACATCAGCTTCAACAATTACACCATGGTGGTGCAGGCAACCATCGGCGAACAGGGGTTTGCGCTCGGATGGGCCGGGCTCGTCGATCCCCTGCTTGAGGCCGGCGTGCTGGTAACGGCGGGTCCGAGCCTTGATGCACCGGGGCGCGGTTATTGGCTGATGCGGCCCAAAAGCAGTGACAATGCGGTGAGAAAACTCACCTCCTGGCTGATCGACGAGCGGCGATGACGCCGCCCGCCAAGGTATCAGGACGTTCAGATCGGGTAGTGAAGCGGCCCGTCCTGCAGCGTGACCCAGCGCAATTCGGTGAATTCGGCGATACCCGCTGTGCCGCCGAAACGGCCATAACCGGAAGCCTTGACCCCGCCGAAGGGCATCTGCGCCTCATCGTGAACGGTCGGGCCGTTGATATGGCAAATGCCGCTTTCGATGCGCGCAGCAATGGCAAGCGCCCGCGTCTGGTCCCTGCCGAAAACGGCGGCGGAAAGACCGAATTCGCTTTCATTGGCGATGCTCACGGCCTCATCGATGCTGCCGGCCCGGATGATGGATACGACCGGGCCGAAGCTCTCTTCTGAATAAAGCCGCATGGCTGGGGTGACGCCATCGACGGCAATCGCGTCAAGCATCGTGCCATCGCCACCGCCACCGGCAACCCGCCTTGCACCCTTGGAGACGGCATCATCCACCAGCACCCGGATACGCGAGGCTGCTTCGGCACTGACCAGTGAGCCGAGCGGTGTCTTGCCCTCGCGCGGATCGCCCGCCGTCAGGCTGGCGGCCTTTTTCGCGAAAGCTTCGACGAATGTATCGGCAATGCTGTCAAGCACGATGATACGCTCGGTTGACATGCAGATCTGCCCTTGGTTCATGTAGGCGCCGAATGCAGCGGCAGCGACCGCCGCGTCGATATCGGCATCGTCAAGCACGATGAAGGGCGCCTTACCGCCAAGCTCCAGCAGGGCGGGTTTGAGGTAGCGGCCCGCCGTTTCCGCAATGACGCGGCCGACACGGGTGGAGCCAGTGAAGTTCACCCTTCTGACCGCCGGATGGGAAATCAGCGTTTCAACGATCTTCGCCGCATCGTCCGGCGCGTTGGAAATGGCGTTCAGCACGCCTTTCGGCAGTCCTGCGGAGGCAACCGCTTCGATGATCAGGGCGTGGGTCCGCGGGCAAAGTTCCGAGGTCTTCATGACAACCGTATTGCCGCAGGCAAGCGGGGTGGCGATGGAGCGCACGCCGAGAATGACCGGCGCGTTCCACGGCGCCATCGACAGCACGACCCCTGCCGGCTGACGGAGCGCCATGGCCATGGTTCCCGGGCGGTTCGATGGGATGACCTCGCCCTTGATCTGCGTGGTGAGACTGGCCGCCTCCACCAGCATATCGCTGGCGAGCATGACGTTAAAACCGGCCCAGGCTTCCGTCGCGCCGATCTCCTCCTTCATCGCCTCAATGATTTGCGGGCCCGCCGCGCGCAGCGCCTCGGCAGCCGCAAGCAGGTGACGGCGGCGTTCACCGGGCGTGGTCGCGGACCATTTCGGGAAAGCGGCAGCGGCAGCATCAGCCGCTTTCGTCGCATCTTCAACCGCCGCAGCGGCGGCACTCGTTACGGCATCGCCGGTGATCGGGTTATTCCGTTCGAAGCGCTTGCCGTTCGCGGCCGCGCAATGATCGCCGCCGATGAAAAGATTGACAGTCTGCATAGGTCTCCTCCTGTCGAGCGACCTTCTCCTCAAGGTCTTCCGCCCGTTATGAGCGAAGTTTAGCAACGACAGCCTCTGATAAAATGCACTAGTGTGGCTCATTATTGTACTTTTGAGGGATAAATGGCGTTTCAAAATCACAATGCCGGCAACGGCCAGGCCACGCTGGCGCGGATATTAAATTCGTCGCTGCGGGTGAGCGAGGTGAAACTCAGCCCGGCTAGTGCTCATCTTATCCTGCTCGCCGCCGGCCATGCGCAAATCATTGGCGACAGTGAAGCCATTGCCCTGCCTGCACCGGCATTGGCCTGGTTGCCGGCTGGCCACGCAAGCCGTCTGCGGCTGGAGGCGGGAAGCCGGGCCTCGCTATTGTCCGCCACCGAGATCGGCCTTGCGCATGCGATGCCGACAGGGACAAGCGCAATCATCCTTCGCAATGGTCTGCAACGTGTCCTGACAGAGACACTTGCGGAGAAGGATCATGCGGAACTGGCGGGTTATCTGGAGACCATCGCCACTGAAAACCTCAAACCAACGGCAGCCACCGAAACGATCATTACCAACCTTCTCTCCGTCACGCTGATCCGCATATGCCAGCATGCCACAGCAGAAATCGGCGCGGTTTCCCTGCCGTCGGGCATGACGGAACGTTTTGTTCTGCTGGTCGTGCAACACAAACGCGAGCATTGGAGCGTTGACGACTATGCCCGCGACCTCGGCATCAGCCGCGACCGGCTGGGCTCGATTATCAAAAACGCGACGGGCCTTTCACCACAAGCCTACATTCATCGCGAACTGCTTTCGGAAGCACGCGATCTTCTTCTGAACTCTTCCCTGCAAGTTGCTGAAATCGCGTTTCGTTTGGGGTTTCAGGATCCAGGTTATTTCAACCGCTTCTTCACCGGCAAGGAGGGCAAATCTCCCGGCCGCTTCCGCAGAGCGGCAATGCGCGCGCAAGATATTCCTATGCCTTCCTATGCCGCCTGGCCCTGAGTTTTCACAAATGGCGTGGCGCACAATCGGTAGCGTTCGGCCTCTGCGGAATTGTCTGTCTGGAACCCACCTCTTCGTCATTCGTTGAATGAAGGACGAAACAACGCGAAGGGAGAAAACGATGAACGAGAAAAAGGAAGCGGGCGATTTCGCCGACAAGAAGCGTGAAGAACAGGGCCGTGGCGTGATTGTCGCTGGCCAGGATGCGCATGAAAACGAGAAGAGTGGCAAGACGCCTGCTGGACGAACTGAAAAGTCGTCACCCGAGCGGCAGGTTCCGTCTTCCGACCGCCGTTGAATGAATATGGGGCCTCCGTCATCGAGAGGAAGCCGCCACAAAAACACCTCCCCGATCGCTCGGGGAGGTGTTGTCTTTTCGGCTAATCGCGTCCGCTCAGATCAGATCGAAACGGTCGGCGTTCATCACCTTCGTCCAGGCGGCAATGAAGTCGCGGACGAATTTTTCCCTGTTGTCGTCCTGCGCATAAACTTCCGCATAAGCGCGCAGGATGGAGTTGGAGCCGATCACGAGATCGACGCGGGTCGCCGAATATCTGGCTGCGCCGGTCTTGCGATCACGGATCTCATAGAGATTGTTGCCGGTCGGGACCCAGGAATAGGCCATGTCCGTCAACGTCGTGAAGAAGTCCGTCGTGAGCGCCCCCGGCTTATCGGTGAAGACGCCATGCGCCGCACCGCCGTAATTGGCACCAATGACGCGCAGGCCACCGATGAGGACGGTGAGTTCCGGCGCGGTAAGACCAAGAAGCTGTGCCCGGTCGAGCAGCAGTTCTTCAGGGCTGACCACATAGTCCTTCTTGACCCAGTTGCGGAAACCATCTGCCAAGGGCTCGAGCGGCGCAAAGCTGTCGGCATCCGTCTGCTCGGCGGAAGCGTCACCACGACCGGCCGCGAAAGGCACGGCGATATCGAAGCCGGCCGCTTTCGCCGCCTGTTCGACGCCGTAATTGCCAGCGAGAACGATCACATCTGCGATGCTGGCGCCGGTTTCACGGGCAATCGGCTCCAGAACCGAAAGCACGCGGGACAGACGGGCGGGCTCATTGCCTTCCCAATCCTTCTGCGGTGCGAGGCGAATACGCGCGCCATTGGCACCGCCGCGCTTGTCCGAACCACGGAAGGTGCGGGCGCTGTCCCAGGCGGTCGAAACCAGATCGGCAACGGAAAGGCCGGAAGCGGCGATCTTAGCCTTGACGGCAGCGACATCGTAGCTCGTGGAGCCTGCCGGGATCGGATCCTGCCAGATCAGGTCTTCAGCCGGAACATCCGGGCCGACGTAACGGGACTTCGGCCCCATGTCGCGATGCGTCAGCTTGAACCAGGCGCGGGCGAAAACCTCGGAGAAATGGTCCTGATCGTCCTTGAACTTCAGCGAAATCTCGCGGTAGATCGGATCGACCTTCAGGGCCATGTCGGCATCGGTCATCATCGGGATGGTGCGGATCGACGCATCCTCGACATCAACAGGCTTGTCTTCTTCGGCGATGGTGATCGGCGCCCATTGCGACGCGCCGGCCGGGCTGTGCGTCAGGGTCCACTCGTGCTTGAACAGCATGTCGAAGAAGCCGTTGTCCCACTTGGTCGGCTCGCTCGTCCACGCGCCTTCGATGCCCGACACCACGGTGTCACGGCCAATGCCGCGGCCCTTGGTGTTGATCCAGCCGAGACCCTGATATTCCGGGCCAGCAGCTTCCGGATCAGGGCTGAGATTGGCAGCACTGCCATTGCCATGGGACTTGCCGATGGTGTGGCCGCCGGCCGTCAGGGCAACGGTTTCCTCGTCATCCATCCCCATGCGGGCGAAGGTTTCGCGCATCTGCGCCGCCGTCGCGAGCGGATCGGACTTGCCGTTGACACCTTCCGGGTTGACGTAGATGAGGCCCATCTGCACGGCGGCAAGCGGGTTTTCAAGCGTCTCGGGCTTGGTGACATCGCCGTAGCGGCCGTCGCTCGGCGCCAGCCATTCCTTTTCATCACCCCAGTAGGTGTCCTTTTCCGGTGCCCAGATGTCTTCGCGGCCAAAGGCGAAACCGAAGGTCTTCAGACCCGCGACGTCATAAGCGATCGTGCCGGCGAGCGCGATAAGGTCGGCCCAGGAAATCTTGTTGCCGTACTTCTTCTTGATCGGCCACAGCAGGCGGCGGCCCTTGTCGGTGTTGACATTATCAGGCCAGGAATTGAGCGGTGCGAAACGCTGGTTGCCGGTATTGGCGCCGCCCCGACCGTCGGTGACACGATAGGAACCGGCCGCGTGCCAGGTAACGCGGGCCATCATGCCGACATAGCTGCCCCAGTCGGCCGGCCACCATTCCTGGCTGTCCGTCATCAGGGCACGCAGATCGGCCTTGAGGGCTTCGACATCAAGCGTTTTCAGCGCTTCACGATAGTTGAAGGAGGTGCCGAGCGGATTGGTCTTGGTGTCGTGCTGATGCAGGATGTCGAGGTTCAGCGCGTTCGGCCACCATTCGGTCACCGATTTACCGGAGGCCGTATTGCCTCCATGCATGACGGGACACTTGCCAGCCGGTTTTGAAGTTGCGTCCATTTCGCCCTCCGATGGGTTTAGCAATTAAACAAATTATCAGTTCGACATGTGCAGCATTCCGAGCCAGAGGCAGCGGCAGGTCTCAAACGACCTGGTGCGATGCCGATGATCATTCACAGCTACAGCTTCTTTCTGTCATGAAGATGACTAACAGCCGGGTTCCATAATTTCCAATTGTATATTCTAAAGGCTGCGATATGCTGAGCTTATGATTTCCCTCTCCATGAAACATCTCCGTTATTTCGATGCGCTGGCCAAGATCGGCCATTTCGGGCGCGCGGCGGAGGCCTGCTCCATCTCCCAGCCTGCACTATCCTTGCAGATCCGGGAACTGGAGGAATTGATCGGTGCGCCGCTCGTCGAACGCGGCAGCCGCCAGATCCGGCTGACGGCGCTGGGTGAGGAATTTGCCGAGCGCACCCGGGCGATCCTGCGTTCGGTGGACGAATTGCAGGATCTGGCGCGCGCGGGCCATGGCCCTCTCAGCGGCCGCCTGCGCATCGGCGTCATTCCCACCGTCGCGCCCTATCTACTGCCGCAGGTGATCAAGACGCTGACCCGGCATTACCCCGGACTGGAAGCCCGCCCGCGTGAGGCGGTGACGCAGAAGCTCATTGAAGACCTTCTCGAAGCCCGGCTCGACATGGCAATTGTTGCGTTGCCCGTCTCGGAACCATCTCTGGAAGAAGTGCCGCTGTTTTCGGAAGAATTCATTCTGGTGCGGCCGATGGAAGATGCCGGCATGCCGGTGCCGAGCGCCGACAAGCTGGGCGAGATGCGCCTGCTGCTGCTGGAGGAAGGCCATTGTTTCCGCAACCAGGCGCTTTCCTTCTGCAGCACCACGAATGCGCCGCCGCGCGTGCTGATGGAAGGCAGCTCGCTGTCGACGCTGGTACAGATGGTTGGCGCGGGTATCGGCGTCACGCTCATTCCGCAGATGGCGGTCGATATGGAGACGCGACTATCCACCGTCTCGGTGTTCCGTCTGGCGGAGCCGCGCCCATCCCGCACCATCGGCATCGTCTGGCGCAAGAGCAATCCGCTTTCGGCGCAATTCGCCCATATTTCCGAGATCGTCCGCGAATGTGGCCTTCAGAAAATTCAGGGCAGCAACGTCTCCACCAGATAGAGATCAGGTGAACGTGGCGCACAGAGCCGGACTGACGCTTCGAAAAAAGCCTTCTTCATCCGGTTTCGTTTGTCGGAGCCATCCATTCTGGAAACGGGCACCTCGAATCCGAACATGCTCTCCGGCATTGCCAGTCGCTCGTTCCAGAAAGCGTCGATATCCGAAAGCAGCATCTTCTGGCGGCGTCGGCGTCGATGATTTATCGGATGCCGGGCCTGAGAGATCGCCAGAAAGCTCTGAGCATCTTTTTCCAGATAGGCCTGCATGACCATCAAGACGGCCTCCTTCGGGCGCAAGCCGCAAAGATCCCGCGTCACGACCACCATTTCCTGCTTTGCGGCGTGTGGCCCCTGCATTCCGCCCACCACGATCGTTCGAACACCGGCCTGGTTTACGAACATGAATTTTGCTGTCCACAATATTGCCTCATCCCGGCATCGAATAAGCTTAACGGCAAGAGCCCCTTCGTGCCGGCCTCCGCAACGATCCGCAAGCGCAAGGCTACAACGATAATCGTCAGAACGACCTGAAATGACGGACATATCGACGGCCTCCCCCGCCCAGACCGTTTCCATCACAGCCCGCGAAAAGCAATCTCGGGCCAGATGAAAGTTTGCTGTCAGAAGCGTGAGACGTTTTTTATAGGACAGGTTTGCAATAAGGAATTTCGAGAAGGGTTTTTGCAGCAGGTCGTCATGCGGAAGCGCCAGTTGCTCCATCGCCGAGAACCGAGCGAGGAACCGCCACCAACGCAGGCTCACCATCGGATGGGCCGCAAAACGCATCCACAAAAGAAAGCTGCGCTTCCAGTGGGCCTGCCGCGTGAACTGTGCAAGCCTTGCCACAAGCGGCAGGAAAGATATCCCGGCCTCATGACCCGCCGGCATGACGTCCGGGTGAACGGGCAACGGATCGACCTCACGAAGATCACGATCACGGCTGAACGCAGACGTTTCAGTGCGCCACATTTTGAAACCTGCAAACAAAGAGAGAGGAGGTCGAAAAGGGGAGGAATATCTCGATAATAGCGATCACTTTCGAATCCGGATTTTCGACGCGACGCCCGATTAGGCTCGTCAGAGCTGACATGATTGTGAAACCAAATGGCGCAAGATAAGAAGCCGCCTGCCTCGGCGAACAATCCAGAAGGGGAAACGTAAAGCTGACGCGGCGTGTCCGGCCCGAAAACGCACTCATTGCGCATCCTTGCGGATGGTTTGTTGGGCATTCGTCACAGTCCATCTCCACCCCACAAATCACCTCATCTTGCGTCAATCTGACGAGCGTTCTGCGCCAGGAACGTTACGGCAATATTGCGGGAAAGCCGGCGTGAGCGGGTAATGCTGCGGCAATTATGGGGATCTATCCATAAACCATCGGCCTGAAAGCAGGCGACATGACCCAGCGGTCAGAGCATGCGTTTTGCCTGGAGGAATGATGGTATGTGGATGAAGAGAACGATCAAGGCGGGGGTGGCGCTTGCGGGCTGCGTTCTCGTCGTCACAGCTCTTGATCCGGCACGCGGAAGCGTGGATGCGAATGAGCGCGTCAAGAGTATCGTTGCGGCGGCTGCGATGAGCCCGGCCGGCGTTCCCTTCGAACTGACGGCCCAGGAAATAGCGACGGTCGGCATGCGTCCGATGGTGGAGCGGCTCAGCATCAGCGGCGAGCTTCAGCCTGTCAGCCGCGTAGTGCTCCGCGCCCGCGAGGCCGGAAAAATTCTCGAAATGAACGTCCGGGAGGGACAGGCGGCTCAGGCAGGCGACGTGCTTGTGCGTTTCGAAACCGAAGAGTTGCAATCAACGCTGCTGCTCCGGCAGAGCGACCGGGATGCGGCCGAGGCCGAACTGACGCTGGCGATGCAGGCCCTGGCAAGAACCGAGCAGCTGAATGCGAAAAACATCGCCTCGGCGGAACAGCTCGACAAGGCGAAAAGCGATGTCGTGGTGAAGACAGCAAGGGTGCGGAGCCTGTCTGCGCAGGTGGATATTGCCCGCCTCGACCTGCGCAATGCCGAAATCCGTGCGCCAATCGATGGCACCGTCACCCGGCGCGTGGCGGAGACAGGTTCTCGCATAGGCGCGGATGGCGAGCTTCTGACGCTGGTCGATACCAGCGAGCTGGAAGCAAAGGTTCTCGTCGCCACCCGCGATATTTCGCGCGTCGCGCGCGGCCAGACGGCGGAACTGGAGATTGACGGCCTTGCCGGTCAGATCGTCAAAGGTACGGTCGAGCGCATCAACCCGGTGGCCGAAGACGGAACACGCGTTGTTGCCGTCTATCTCAGGCTTGCCAATCGTGATGGGCAATTGTGGGGTGGAATGTTCGCTGGCGGTTCTATTCTGCTGCGTGAAAAAGACGATGCGCTCGTCGTTCCCGCCATCGCGCTGCGCAAGGATGAGACGGGTTACCATGTGCTCAAGGTACAGGACGGCTATCTGCGCCGCCAGACTGTCGCCGTGGGACCACACTGGAACGGCGGCAACCTGATCGAGATCGGCGCAGGACTTGCGGATGGCGAGGCGATCCTGACGGCGCCCCTTCCCGAATTGCGCCCGGATATGGCCGTGACCGTCGACAAGGCAGGCTGAGATGTTTCTGACCCGCATATCCGTGAGCCATCCCGTCTTCGCCACCATGATGATGGTGGCGCTTCTTGTCATGGGCGCCTTTTCGCTGCAACGGCTGGGGCTGGATCAATATCCGAATGTCGACGTTCCTGTCGTAGTGGTCGTCACCAGCTATCCCGGCGCGACGCCGGAGACGGTGGAAATGGAAGTGACGCGCCCGGTCGAGGATGCGCTGAACGCCATCGGCGGCCTCGATGAGGTGACGTCCACCTCCTATGAGGGGCGCTCCGTCGTTGTCGCAAAGTTCAAGCTCGAAGTTCAGAGTTCGGCCGCCGCGCAGGAGGTGCGCGACAAGATCGCCCCGATCGAGGCGAATTTCCCGAAGGATGTCAAAAAGCCAGTTATCTCGCGGTTCGATCCTGCCGCCGAGCCGATCCTGTCGCTGGCGATCAGCTCGACATCACTCGATGTGCCTGCACTCGCCACCCTCGCCGAGCAAAAGGTGGTGCGGCAATTGACGAGCGTTGCGGGCGTCGGACAGGCAACGCTGGTCGGCGGCCGCAAACGGCAGATCGATGTAACGATCGATGAGGCGCGCATGCGCGCGCTGAGGATCGGCGTCAACGAGGTGGTGACTTCGCTGCGGGCAGGAAACAGCAACAGTCCGGCCGGCAGCGTCATCGATCCCGTCTCCGAACGCACCATTCAGATCCAGGGCCGCATCGAGGAACCCGAGGCCCTGCTGGATATGGTCGTGGCACGGCGCGGCGGCGTGGCCATCCCGCTGCGCGACGTCGCCACGCTGTCCGAAGGGGCGGCCGATGCCGAAAACCGCGCCATTTATAATGGCCAGACGGCGCTGGCGATCGATATCGTCAAGGTTCAGGACGCCAATACGGTGCGGGTGGTGAGCGACGTTAGGAAGCGCCTCGATGCGCTCAACGCCGAGCTTGCACCGCAAAATATACAGCTGCGCATCGTCACGGATTCATCGATACCGATCCAGGAATCCGTGACCCAGGTGCAGACCACACTGATCGAAGGTGCCGCACTCGCCGTCGCCATCGTCTTCCTGTTTCTCAATTCCTGGCGCAGCACGGTCATTACCGGGCTGACGCTGCCGATCGCGATCATCGGCACGCTCACGGTGGTCGATTTCCTCGGTTTCACGCTCAATACGCTCAGTCTATTGGCGCTGACACTGTCCATCGGCATTCTGGTGGACGACGCCATCGTGGTGCGCGAAAACATCACCCGCCATCTGCACATGGGCAAATCGCATCTGCGCGCCGCCCTCGACGGCACCAGTGAAATCGGGCTTGCGGTGATCGCGACGACGGCGACGATCGTGGCGGTGTTCTTGCCGGTCGCTTTCATGGACGGTATCGTCGGCCGGTTTTTCTACCAGTTCGGCGTCACCGTTTCCGCCGCCGTGCTGATCTCGCTTTTCGTCGCCTTCACGCTCGATCCGATGCTGTCGAGCGTCTGGTATGATCCCGATGCGCAGGCCGATGCGAAGCGTGGCCCGATTGGCCGCCTGATCGCCCGTTTTGACCACGGCTTCGAATGGACGGCCGGGCAATACCGGCATGCGATCGACTGGACATTGCGCCACCGGCTTGTCACCCTGCTTGTTACGGCAGGCATTTTTATCGGCAGCCTGTTCATGGTGCCGCTGGTCGGTACGGAATTCGTACCCGATGCCGATGAGGGGCGCTTCCAGATCAATCTCACCGTACCGGTCGGCTCTTCGCTCGATTACACGACAGCGAAGCTACAGCAGGTCGAAAAGGCACTCAGGGAGTTCCCCGAAGTCGACATGCTTTATTCCACCATCAATACCGGTGGTGCGGCGGGCAAACATCGCGCCACCATTCTGGTCGGGCTCGTACCGCTTTCGGCACGCGAGCAGACCCCGCTTTCCCTTGCCGAACCGGTCCGCAAACGCCTGTCGGCCATTCCCGGTATCGAGATCAATATCCTGCAGAACGGTCTTGGCGGCGGCGAAAGCCCTGTGCAGCTCAGCATCCTCGGCGACGACCGGGCAGTCCTCGAAAAAGTCGCAAACGGTCTTGTGGAAGACATGAAAAAAATGCCGGGTCTGGTGGATGTGACATCCAGCGCCAAGGATGTGACATCCATCCTCTCGGTCCGTTTGAAGCCCGCGGCGGCAAGCGATCTCGGCATTGCCAGGGCCGATCTCGCTACCGCGCTGTCTGCCCTCATCGGCGGCGAGGATGTTTCCAAATGGACCGACGCGAATGGCAACAGCTACGATATCGTCGTTCGCCTGCCCGTCGAGCGGCGCTCCGATACAGCACGTCTCGGGGAGTTGATGATCGCGACCGGCCGGACCGGGGCGAATGGTGTACCGCTGATGGTACGCCTCGATCAGGTCGCCGATATCGGCACGGCGGCGGCACCGGCAGAAATCCGCCGCTTCGACAATCATCGCGAAATACTGGTGTCGGCCAATATCACCGGCCGTACGCTTGGGGATGTCACGGCGGCCTTGCAGGGCCTGACCGCCAGCCGCGATCTGCCGGCCGGTTATCGCATCCGTTTCGGCGGCGAAGCCGAAACCATGCAGGAGACCGTCGGCCATATGGCGACGGCGCTCAGCATGGCCATCATCTTCATCTACATCGTGCTCGCCTCACAATTCGGCAGCTTCCTGCAGCCGCTCGCCATCATGGTCTCACTGCCGCTGTCGCTCATCGGCGTCCTCGTCGGCCTCATGGTGGCCGGCAGCACCATCAACATGTTCTCGCTGATCGGCTTCATCATGTTGATGGGCCTCGTGACCAAAAACGGCATATTGCTGGTGGATTTCGCCAATCGGGAACGGCGGCGCGGCCTTACGCTGAATGAGGCACTGGCGAATGCCGGCGTCATCCGCTTCCGCCCGATCATCATGACGACGCTTGCGATGATCTTCGGCATGATGCCGCTCGGTCTCGCCGTCGGCGGAGGCGGCGCGCAGCGCGCACCGATGGCGCATGCAGTCGTTGGCGGCCTCATCAGTTCCACTTTGCTGACGCTAATCGTGGTGCCAGCTATCCTGTCCTATATCGACAGCGTCACGCGGCGTTTCGCCCGCCTGCTGCCGAAGGCGCCGGACGAGGTGGCCGAAACGGGAGTGAAAAATCGAACGACATCACCGGTCTAAGCAGATCTACTACGGTGTTGCGCTCAAAGCTTTTCGCTGTCCTGCCGCTTCTTTTTGCCTTTGGGCTTGAAATCGACCAGCAACGATTTCAGTTCGATGTCGCGAACGCGCCTCGCCGCCTCGTCGGGGCGTACCCATTCCAAGAGGCGTTCGCCACTTTCCTTGAAACTCGCATCCGCCTCCGTCACCTCTATCTGGAACACATCGACCATGCAGGGCACGACATCGCCATTGTCGAGCATCTTCAGATAGGTATAGCGGCCGATGGCGTCCTTTCGCACCCGGCCGCGCACGCCTGCCTCCTCCCATGCCTCGATGGCTGCCGCCTGGTGCGGCTTCTTGCGCTTCATCGGCCAGCCGCGCGGAATGATCCAGCGTCCGCTGGTCCGGGAGGTAACGAGGAGGATTTCGATAGTCCCGCCATCGGCATAACGGAAGCAGAGCGCGGCATATTGCTGCCGGAAAGCGCCGGTGAAGAGCTTTTCCGGAACAGCAGCCAGTTGCTGAAGCAATGTGAGTGGACGGGCCGGGCGGGTCTTCCGGCGTTTCTTGGCGGGTTTCATATCCGTTGATAGTGCCGATTTTCCGGGTTGCATCAATGCCCCGCGTGCATTTATGACAGTTTTATGACAATCACCCCCAACAACTAATATAGCGCCATTGAGGGCCAATTCGCATGATGAGTATTTTTCGCAAGCTGATGCCGCGCGAGGACAGTTTCTTCGACATGTTCAGCAAACATTCCGAAACCGTCATCAAAGCGGCTGAAGCCCTTGATCAACTCCTGAGCGGCGTCGACGTCGAGAAGAACTGCGACCTCATCGTCGCGCTGGAACACCAGGCGGACGATATTACCCGCGACGTTCTGCTTGCGGTCAGGCGCAGCTTCATCACGCCCTTCGATCGTGGCGACATCAAGGATCTCATCCAGTCCATGGATGACGCCATCGACATGATGCACAAGACGGTCAAGACCATCCGCCTGTTCGAACAAAGCGAATTCGACCCGCTGATGAAGGAGATGGGCCACGAGATCGTCCGCGCGGCCGGCCTCATCGCGGAAGCCATTCCGCTTCTCAACAAGGTCGGCGCGAACGCGCAGCGCCTCTCCGCCATCGCCGAAGAGGTGACCCGTGTCGAAGGCCGCTCCGACGATCTCCACGATCAGGGCCTGAAAGACCTCTTCCGCCGCCATGGCGCGAACGGCAATGCGATGGCCTACATGATCGGCAGCGAAATCTACGGCGAACTCGAAAAGGTCGTCGACCGCTTCGAGGATGTGGCCAATGAGATCAGCGGCATCGTGATCGAGAACGTCTGATGGATGTCGCACTTGCCCTACCGCTGCTTGTCGGCCTCATCGCCATCGCGCTGTTCTTCGATTTCCTGAACGGCCTGCACGACGCCGCCAATTCCATCGCGACCATCGTTTCCACCCGTGTGCTGCGGCCGCAATATGCGGTCGCCTGGGCGGCTTTCTTCAATTTCATCGCCTTTCTGTTCTTCGGCCTGCATGTGGCCGAAACGCTCGGCACCGGCATCATCGATCCGGCCATCGTTTCACCGCAGGTCATCTTTGCGGCACTGATCGGGGCAATCGTCTGGAACATCGTCACCTGGATTTTCGGCATTCCCTCCAGCTCGTCGCATGCGCTGATCGGCGGTCTCGTCGGTGCGGGTTTTGCGAAGGTGGGCTTTAATTCCATCGTCTGGTCCGGCCTGCTGAAGACCGTCGGTGCCATCTTCATGTCGCCCGCCATCGGCTTTTTCCTGGCGCTGCTTCTCGTCCTTGCCGTGTCGTGGCTGTTCGTGCGGCAGACACCTTTCGCGGTCGACCGCACCTTCCGCGTCATGCAGTTCATTTCCGCCTCGCTTTATTCGCTCGGCCACGGCGGCAATGACGCGCAGAAGACCATGGGCATCATCGCCGTGCTGCTCTTCAGCCAGGGGTATCTCGGCGAGAGCTTCTACGTGCCCTTCTGGGTGGTGATTTCCTGCCAGTCAGCCATGGCGCTCGGCACACTGTTCGGCGGCTGGCGCATCGTGCACACCATGGGGTCAAAGATCACACGGCTGAACCCGATGCAGGGTTTCTGCGCCGAAACCGGTGGCGCGCTGACGCTGTTTGGCGCCACATGGCTCGGTATTCCGGTCTCCACCACCCACACGATCACCGGCGCCATTATCGGCGTGGGGGCCGCCCGCCGCGTCTCCGCGGTGCGCTGGGGGCTAGCAGGCAATATCGTCATCGCCTGGGTCGTGACCATGCCGGCCGCAGCGCTCATCTCCGCCGGTGTTTATGGACTGACCTCGCTGTTTGGCTGATCGCTACCGATTGCCACTCTCCCGGAACAAAAGCTGCCCTGCGGCGGTTGTTCCGGGAGACCAATAGCGAGGCGGATCGCAAGACAATGGCACGGCAGGTTTTCTGGAAGGGTTATCTGAAGCTGTCTCTGGTGACGGCCTCCGTTTCTCTGACGCCCGCGACCACCGAGAGCAACAAATACTCCTTCCACATCCTCAATCGCAAAACCGGCAACCGCGTCGAAAGCCGGTATGTCGACAGCGTCACCCACAGGCCGGTCGCCGCGAAAAATCAGGTGAAGGGTTTTCCGCGCGGCGAAGACGATTACGTGCTGCTGGAGGATGACGAGATCGACGCGGTGGCGCTGGAAAGCACCCGCACGATCGATATCAAAACCTTTGTGCCCAAGGGGTCGATCGACTGGATCTGGTACGATCGCCCGCATTTTCTGCGACCGGAAGACAAGATCGGCACCGAAGCCTTCAGCGTCATCCGCGAAGCCATGAAGGCGAACGAGGTCTTCGGCATCGCGCGTCTGGTGATCTATCGCCGCGAAAGGGCAGTCCTTCTCGAACCTTCCGGTAAGGGCATCATTCTCTGGACGCTGCATTACGGCGAGGAAGTGCGCGAAAGCATCGACGCGCTGGAGCCGAAGATGAAAATCGAAACTCCTTTGCTGCAGGCGATGGAAAAACGCATCGGCAAACAGGTGACCGGCTGGAAGCCGACCCTGGTGCAGGATCCCATCCGGAAAAAGATCAAATCGCTGCTGAAGTCCAAGGGAGACGAAGTCTCTTCTTCCAAGAAGAAGACTGGAGCGAAGCCAAAGACCAGCGGCAATGTCATCAACATCATGGATGCGCTGAAGAAGAGCATCGCCGCCGAAAAACGAAGCTGAGGATCAGCGCGACTTTTTCGGCAACGGTTCTGCGGCGCCGAAGAAGCCGTCCCACGGATCTTTTTTCAGGGCTGAAAGACGCGCACCGATATTATTGACGGTGAAATGCGCCGGGCCGATCTCGGCCGTCAGTTCCGCCCATTCCAGCGGCGCGGAAATGGCGGCACCGGGCCGGGCGCGCGTCGAATAAGCTGCGACTGCGGTATTGCCCCGGCCATTGCGCAGATAATCGATGAAGATGCGACCCTGACGCTTAGCCTTGGTGGCGACGGAGAGATATTTCTCCGGCTCGGCTTTCGACATATCCGCCGCCATGGCCTTGGCGAAGGCCTTGACCGGCGCCCAGCCCGCCTGTGGTTTCAGCGGCGAGACCACATGCAGCCCCTTGCCGCCTGATGTCTTGACGAAAGCGGCAAGGCCCGCCTCTTCGAAGCGCCGTTTCAATTCGTGCGCTGCCTCGATCACCGCGTCCCAGGCCACATCCTCGCCGGGGTCAATATCGATGGTAATCATGTCGGGCTTTTCCCAATTGGCGGTGGTCGCGCCCCAGGGGTGGATTTCAAGCGCGGCGGATTGCACGAGCGCCATCATGCCGTCGAAATCGGTGATGCGGATCAGCGGTTCGCCCCCCTTGTCCTTGGGATCCTTGATCTGCTCGATCGCCTTGTTGATGCCGCGCCAGGCGTGTTTCTGGAAAAACCGTTGTCCCTCTATCCCCTCCGGGCAACGCAGCAGCGCCAGCGGCCGGTTGACAACAAAAGGCGCCATATGCCGCCAGACCTGCGCATAATAGTCGGCCAGCCCCTCCTTGGTCACGCCGTCATCCGGCCAGTAAAGCCGGTCGGGGTGAGTGAACTTGATCTTCGACTGCGGCGCATTACTATCCGACACGGCCTTCTCCTCGCGTTCGATCTCTCCTGCCGGCTTGTCTTCCCGTAGACCCCGGAAGGATGCGTGACGCAGATTGCCATCTCCCGACCAAGCGCGAAACTCCACTTCTGCCACCAGTTCCGGCTTCACGAAATGGAGATCGCGGCGGGCAAGCGCGGTCAGCTTGTCGCCAAAGGGGCTGTCCTTGCGTTCCAGCGGCTTCAGACGAGAAAATATCATCTCCGCCACTTCGCCGGAATAACCGGTACCGACACGGCCGACATGGCGCAGCTTGCCGTTTTCATAGACCCCGAGAGCCAGCGAGCCGATGGCATGCTCCGACGTCGAGGATACGGTATAACCGCCGATGACAAATTCCTGTCGCATCGAACATTTGGACTTTACCCATTCGCCCTTGCGGCCGGACACATATTTGCTGCTCTTGACCTTGGAAATTACGCCTTCGAGGCTGAGCCGACAGGCATGGTCCAGTACCAGCGCGCCACTTTCCTCAAAATGTTGGCTGTAGCGGAGATGGGGGTCGCCTGCCGGCAACAGCTTTTCCAGCAGCGCCTTTCGCTCACTCAAGGCAGCACCGCGCAGGTCGCTCCCATCGAGATAAAGAAGGTCAAACGCGTAAAAGACGAAACGGTCGCTGCGTCCTTCGCTCAGATCCTGCTGCAAGGCAGAAAAGTCAGAGGCGCCGCTGTCGCGCTCAACGACGATTTCGCCATCGATCAGTACAGTTTCTGCCGGCAGTGCCGTGAGTGCAGCCGCCACGGCGGCGCCGAATTTTTCCGTCCAGTCCAGCCCGCTGCGGGTCAGCAGCTGAAGTTTGCCCTGATCGACACGCGCCTGCAGCCGGTAACCATCGAATTTGATTTCGTGCAGCCAGCGTGATCCTTCCGGCGGTTTCGGCTTCAGCGTGGCGAGTGCGGGCGGCACGAAAGATGGCAAGGCCTGTTTGCGTGCTCCTTTGGGCAGCGCATGAGCCTGTTTCTGGCCGGACGTCGAGGAGACGGCCTTTTTCGAGACCGGCTTGGAATTCCAGGTGTCCTCCGGTTTCTTTGCGACCTCCTCGACACTGCGACCGGTCTTTACCGATTCCGGCCTTTCCTCGAGAATATCAGCACCGCCTTTATGCCTCGCCTCCTCATCATCACCCTTGATCAGCAACCAGTTCTCCCGGCTCTCTCCCGGCTTGCCGTGCATGCGGACCAGATGCCAGCGACCTTTCAGCTTTTCGCCGTCCAACTCGAACTCCAGATGGCCCTTTCGATATCCCTTCCCGGCATCGCCAATCGGCTTCCAGGTGCCGCGATCCCAGACGATCACAGTGCCGCCGCCATATTGTCCCTTGGGGATGACGCCTTCAAAATCGCCGTAGCTCAGTGGATGGTCTTCCACGTGCACGGCAAGGCGCTTGTCTTCGGGATCGAGGCTCGGGCCGCGCGTCACCGCCCAGCTTTTCAGCACCCCGTCCATTTCAAGGCGAAAATCGTAATGCAGGCGGCGAGCATCGTGTTTCTGGATGACGAAACTCGATCCCGGTTTTTCAGCCTTTGTGCCTTTGGGCTCGGGCGTCTTGTCGAAACTGCGCTTGGCGTTATAGGTCTGCAATCCCATGGATCAGCTCGCTTTCCGCGAGGCCTTGCGGCCTGATGGCGTGGCCTTTTTCCCGCTTCCTGCGCCCGCACCGGCGCTGCGGCGCAGGGTCTCCTTGAGATCGATGATATTGTCTTCCTTGCGCGGCGGCGGCTTGGCGATTTCCCGGCCTTCGATCTTGGCTTTCACCAGTTCTGCCAGCGCATCATTATACCTGTCACTATAGTCGGCGGGATCGAATGTACCCGCCCGCTTTTCGATGATGTGGCCGGCAAGTTCCAGCATTTCATCGTCGAACTCGATATCGGGGATCGACTTGAAAACGGATGTTTCCGAACGGACCTCGTAGCTGAAATTCAGTGTGGTGGCGACAAGCGCCTTGCCGCTCGGGCGGATCAGCAGAATGCGGTTACGGCGGAAAAGCACGGCTTCGCCGAGGGCCACGACATTCTCGTCGTCCATGGCCTTGGCGAGAAGCGTCAGCGCCTCTTCGCCATCCTCCCCGGTCGGCGCGAGATAATAGGACTTGTCGAAATAGAGCTTGTCGATTTCGTCGCAGAGCAAAAAGTGTTTGACGTGAATGACCTTGTCGCTGTCAGGCATCAGCTTTGCGATCTCGTCTCCCTCGATGACGATATGGTCGCCATTGTCGAGTTCATACCCTTTGACCTGATCGTCACGAAGGACCGGCTCGCCGGTATCGCTGTCGACATATTGCCGCTCGACGCGGTGGCCGGTTTTACGGTTGACGATGTTAAACGAAATCTTCTCCGCGGAAGTCAGCGGGGAATAAAGGCCGATCTCGCAGTTGAAATCGGCAAATGAGAGATGCCCCTTCCAGCTCGCCCGGCGGTTCATGGCCGTCGCCCCTCACCAGCGTGACGGAAGGAAGCTTCACCGCGTCCGCCACCGGAGAGAATGCGCTCGATCGCCGGCACGTCCTCTTCCGCCAGAACCGGTACTGGATCGGAGGCCATGGCTTCCAGTACCTCCGGCGACAGACCGCCGTTGCGAATGACCCATTCCATGGCCTCGCGTGTCTGCCGTTCCGCTTTCAACTGCGCATAAAGCGCCAATATCAGCCGGTCGCGGACATCGAAGTTTTTCAAGCCTTTGTCTGAACGTTCTGACTGCTGTTTCATGTCGAAACCCTCAAAGACCGCCCTGCAATAGCGAAGATTGCCTCAGGCAATACCTCTCCCACCGGTCACGCCGTATACTTCACCATTGATGAAACTCGCATCCTGCGAGGCGAGCAGCACATAAACAGGTGCCAGTTCCACAGGCTGTCCCGGGCGGCCGAAATCGCTGTCCTTGCCGAAGTTCTTCACCTTCTCATCCGGCTGGCCGCCACTCGGCTGAAGGACGGTCCAGAACGGACCTGGCGCCACCGCATTGGCGCGCACGCCCTTTTCGATCAGTTGCTTTGCGAGCGCCTTGGTATAGGCGACGATACCGGCCTTGGTCGTGGCATAATCGAGAAGGATGGCCGATGGCTCATAGGCCTGGATGGAGGCGGTGGTGATAACAGACGAACCCGGCTTCAGATAGGGAACAGCCGCCTGCGCTATCCAGTGCAGTGCATAAAGATTGGTTTTCATGGTGCGGTCGAAATCATCGGTCGAGAGCTCTTTGATGTCTTCGCGATATTGCTGCCTTGCGGCGTTAATGACAAGAATATCAAGCCCGTTGAGATCACTGACGGCTTTCTCGACCAGTTCACGGCACCATGCCTCGTCGGTAATATCGCCTGGGAGCGCTACCGCCACGCGGCCTTCCGCTTCGATCAGTGCAACAACTTCCTCGGCATCCGACTCTTCCTCCGGCAAATAGGATATCGCGACATCGGCACCTTCCCGGGCAAAGGCGATTGCGACTGCGCGCCCGATGCCGGAATCGCCGCCGGTAATCAGTGCCTTGCGCCCCGCAAGCTTGCCGGTGCCCTTGTAGCTCTTTTCACCATGATCAGGGAAAGGCGTCATATTCGTCACCAAACCCGGCATTTCCTGGGTCGGGGTTGAAAACGGCGGGCGCGGATACTGGCTGCGCGGGTCTTGCGGCTCGAGGCGGTCTGTCATCGCGGTCTCTCCCATCGATAGAGGTTCATTCAAGGCGCATTCACGACAGGACGTCTAAACCCCAGGTCAAACTGATCATCGCTGCCCCAGAGGGCAGCGGCAGCATGGATGCGCCACATGCAACCCTAACGATCTGCCTCTGCTCTCGTTCCAAAGAATATGGGAAAGTCTGCGCGCGGGCGCGGATGCGCCGCCGCATCTTCGTCAAACGGAATGTTTCTTCCGTTTGGCGGTGCTCGTGGCAGAAGCCGGGGCTGGCGCCACATCCGGTCTTCCGAAGAGATAGCCCTGCGCCTGCGCACAGCCCTCATCGACGACCATGCGGTATTGCGCGTCCGTTTCGATACCCTCCGCCGTTACCGGCAGATCAAGGCTGCGGCCAAGACCGATCACGGCGCGCACGATGGCACGAGCATTGTCGTCCTCGCTCATGGCGGCGATGAAGCTGCGGTCGATCTTGATCTTGTCGAAGGGGAAGCTCTGCAGGTTGCTGAGCGACGAGTAACCGGTGCCGAAATCATCCATGACAATGGCAACGCCGAGCGCCTTCAGCTGGTTGAGGATGACCAACGTCGCCTTGCGGTCTTTGAGAAGTGCTGCCTCAGTGATTTCCAGCTCCAGCCGGTTGGGCGAAAGCCCCGTCTGCATCAGCACCGTGCAGACGACATGGCCGAGATTGGCCAGCGAAAACTGCAGGGGTGAGACATTCACCGCAATCTTCAGATGTGGCGCCCAGGTGCTTGCCTGCCGGCAGGCCTCACGCAGCACCCATTCGCCAAGCGAGATGATGATCCCGCTTTCCTCGGCAATCGGAATGAAGACATCCGGCGGGACCACGCCCCTTGTCGGGTGCTGCCAGCGCACCAGCGCCTCATAACCCACGACCTGACCGCATTCGACGGACAGGACCGGCTGATAATTCAACACCAGCTCGTCCCGGTTGATGGCGAGCCGCAAATCGGTCTCCAGCTGGCGGCGCTCGCGGGCTTCCTGGTCCATCAACGGATCGTAGAAGGCGAGGATGCCACGACCACCCATCTTGGCGCGGTAAAGCGCGAGATCGGCGGCATGCATGATGCTTTCATGGTCTTGCCCGTCGCGCGGGAACACGGCGATGCCGATGCTGACACCGACGGCGGTCGGGTCATTGACGACATTCATCTTCAGGGCGAACATGCCAAGGATCGTTTCGGCCAGCAGGCGCGCTTCGTCCGCCTTGGTATGCCGGGTGGTCAATATCACAAATTCATCGCCGCCAAGACGGGCGACCACATCGCCTGCCCTTGCACATTCATCGAGAATGACGGCGACTTTTTTCAAGACACGGTCGCCTTCGGCATGGCCGAATATGTCGTTGACCGCCTTGAACCGGTCGAGATCGAGCGCCAGCAGCGCAAATTCATCCTCCTCGTCGCCATTGTCGATCTGTTGGTGAAGACGGGTCTGGAACATGGTGCGGTTGGAGAGGCCTGTCAGGACATCGTGGCGCGCGAGATATTCGATTTCGCGCTGCGCTTCCCGCTTTTCCGTCAGGTCGCGAATGGCCATCACCTCGCAGGGGCGGCCGCGATATTCGATCGTCCGCACACCAAGTTCGAAGACCTGTGCCTGCCCGCCCCGTTCGCGGATCGCCTCCACCGGCGCAGGACGCGGCAGATAGGCGGGCTGCCCATCGACGGCCTTGAAGAGATCGTCGGGATTCCGTCCCACAAGCGATGCTTCCTCCCGACCGAGAAGGCCGGCAAAACGGGTGTTCAGCTCCACGATCCGCCCGTCACGGACGACGGCGAGGCCATCCAGCGTCGCATCCACCAGCCCTTTGAGATCGACAAGGTAACGATCCACCAGCGCAGCAACGGCGGTGGCAAAAAGGATGAGGAAGGTGACGCCGGAAATGGCGCCGATCATGATCAGCCTGCCGACATTATCGGGATCAGGCCCTGACATGGATGGATCCGGCGTGAGAACCGTGGCCGACATGGCAGTGAAATGCAGCGCGCAGATGCCGAAGATCGCCGCTCCGGCCGGCGCCGCAATGCGCTTCCAAGAGGCGAGACGATGGAAAAGGAAAAAGGCGAGAACAAAGGCCGCCCAGGAGACCGCAGAACCGCCAAGAACCGGGGCCCACCGATAGCTGATCGTGGCCGCGACATCCATGCCCGCCATCCCGACGAAATGCATGACAGCAACCGACAGGGTGACCAGCGTTCCGACGATGAGCGAGGAGTAAATGGCCTGCGAGCGGGCCGTGAGCGCCAGCCAGAAACCGAAAACGGCCAGAAGGGCCGAAAGAGCCGTAAAAAAGAAGTCATAACCAATCGGAACCGCGCCCTTATAGGCCAGCATGGCGACAAAGTGGGTGGCCCAGACGCTCAACCCGGCGGCAAAGGCCGCAACCAGCACCCAATAGGGCTTGCGGCCCGCCGGACTTTCGTCCGCCCGCAGTAGAAGGTGAAAAAAAGCAAACATGCCAAGCAAGCAGATGACAGCTGCAAGAAGAACGACCGCGTGGTCATGCTGTATGGCAACGCATTCCAAAACCGTGAACATGCTGCACTCTCCCAGCCTTCGAAGAACCGCTCACGGTGGCACTATGGGAGTGCTTTATTTATAAATCTCTAATGCAACTATTGATAATTGTGTCAATATTTTTTCGCGTAGTTAAAAGTGTTCGGGCAGGCGTGCCAAGCTGTAACACTTTCGGCAAACCGGCCCGAAAAAATGGTTGCCCCGAGGCTTTATTTCCAGCTTCGATAATCGGCCGCGGTGCATCCGAAAGGCGCCGGGCCGTCGGAGAAACGCTCCTGCAAGCGCGTACAACCCCACTCGTTGAGTGCCGTCGGCAGCATGTTGTTGATGTCCATGCCGGGTGAGTTGAACTGCGACGGAGCGCTGGTGACATACCACAGCCAGTAACCGAAGACCGCGACGATGATGACGGCGACGATGGCAACGAACGTTCCCAGTCTGCGCAGGAAGCCCGGTCCTTTCTTTGTCGCCGCGCCCTGAGCCGCGGAACCCGCCTGCGTCTCATTTACGAGCAGCGGGGCAAGCGAAGCGAGAGCCTCCGCCCTCTCCTGTTCCGTAAGGTCGATCCGCTCCAACTGGTCGTCGAGCAGAACCGGCAGCGCGCTGTTGCCATGCAGGACCGCCAGCGCCACATCGTGTTTGTCGGTGTGACCGACGACAACGGGAATGCGACCCCGCTCGAGATGGGTGAAGGATTGCCGCTTGGTCTTCCCGTCCCTGACCGTATCGGCATAGGTGACGAAGAGACGGCTGCGTTTTTCTGCAACCGCCGTCAGTGCAACCGGAATGACGGTCAAAGGTGCTGCATGCCGCAGCTGCAGGCGAACCCGCAGCACACGGATAAGCGTGAACAACATCGCGAGACTGCCGAAACCAAGCAGGGCAACAAACACGCCAAGCGTGATGATGCGGTTCCAGAGCATGTCGAGACCGAGCGAAATCGTTGCGAGCTCCGGGTTCTTCGCGGAAATGACCAGACCGGTCTCGTAATCACCGGAATGGAAATCGACGAACATCACCTCGACGTCCTTCTTGTAGCTGACGCCGCCATGATCGTAGGAAAGCTCGGCTTCGCAGGTCGTGAAGATCGCCTTGCGCGTCTTGCAGCTGCCGCTGATATCGCCGTTTTCGATTTCCAGCGGGTCCTTGCTGATCTGGTAATCGCGCAAAATACCCGGCCCTTCGGCCACCAGCATGACGGCAAGGATCGCCACAAGCACCGGAATGGAAAAATAATAGGCAGGAGGCACCGAAATGACGCCACGCTTGAGGCTCAACGGCCGCGACGGAAGTTTTATCTGGGCAAGATTCATGGGGGACAACACATCTGCGAGAGAGTGGCGGGCGAAGCCTGTGGCTCGTACCCGACGGAAGGAATAGTCACCACCGGTGTCTAATCCGGTGAAGCTTTGGAGAAAACCCCAAAAATTCACGGGATAGTCGCATGAATTGCGTATTTTCTGGAAATGCACGCGACGTCGTGGCTGGCGCTTCAAGCCTGCAAGCCAAAGAGTCGAGATCGCCGCAAGCCGCCAGCAAACCAAAATAGAAACGGGCGGTAAAACCGCCCGCTCTCTATTCATAGGGAAGTATTTGCCTGCCCGTTATTCCTTCGTCACGTGTTCCAGGCGGGTCGTCTGGCTTGGATGCCCGACATAGTCCTTCACTCGCGCATTCAGCACGATAGGCTCGAATCTCTCGAACATCGGCAGCACTGCCGGTTTCTGGGTAACGAACATCTCCTGCATCTGCGTGTAGATTTCCCCTCGCTTCTTGGCATCGGGCTCCAGCGAAGCCTTGGCCGTGAGCGCCGTCAGTTCCGGGATGTCCCAGGCCGAGCGCCAGACGAAATTGCCGGCATTGTTGGCGGCAAGCGAATTGTCGGGGTTGCTGGAAAACTGCTCCATCGATCCGAGTACATTGGGCATATAAGCGCCGGTCTGTGGAATGAGCAGATCGAAATCGCGTGCACGGTGCGCTGCGATCACGTCAGAACCATTGCCCTGCTGAATATTGACCTTGATGCCGATTTGGCTGAGCGAGGCCTGGATAGCGGTGGCAAGGTCGATGCGTGGCGTCTGCGCAATCGTCTTCAGATTGAGCGTGAAGCCGTTCTCATAACCGGCCTCCTTGAGGAGCGCCTTGGCCTTGGGAACATCGAGTTTCCAGTCCGGGCTCGGGATGGCATATTCGAAGTTCTCCGGCACCGGCACGGTCCGCGTCCGGCCGTAAGGCCCCATGATGGTTTTTTCCATCCCCTTGTAGTCGATACCATAGGCAATCGCTTCACGAACCTTCGGGTTCGACAGGGGCTCCTTGCCGGCATTCATGGACAGGACGTAAAAGCCCCCCGTCGGCACGCGCTGGATCTGAAAGCCTTCCTTGTTGTTGAAGGTGGCGAGATCGGCCGCGGTCAGCGCGCTGGCGATGTCGATGTCACCCCGGTCCAGCATCAGGCGCTCGACCTGGCTTTCAGGCACATGCCGCACGATGACGCGGCGCATTTTCGGGCTGCCGGCCACATAATCCTTGTTTGCTTCGAGAATGATGATCTCATTCGGCGACCAGCGATTGAGCGTGAACGGCCCGGAACCGGCGGAATTGGTTCTAAGCCAGCCATTACCCCAATCGCCATCGACTTCATGCGACTTGAGCTCCTTGCTATCGACGACGCTGGCGATGACCATGGCGAGGCGATAGAGCAGCAGTTCAGAGGTCGTCTCCCCCGAAAGACCAATCCGCACCGTCTTTTCATCCGGGGCGGTCACCAGCTTGTCGACATTATCGGCATTGTAGCCAACGCGCTTCAGGTTCGCGGCGGCTGCCTGGTTCATCTTCAACAGGCGGCTGAACGAATACACGACATCTGCCGAGGTTACCGGGTTGCCGGAAGCAAAATTCGCTTCGCGCAGATGGAAGGTGATGCCCTTCTCGTCCGTTTCCCAGCGCTCGGCGAGCTGCGGGGAAACCTTGCCCGACCCATCGACGGAAATCAGCCGATCGTAGAGATTGGCCATGATTTCGTTGGCTTTTGCTTCGGTGGCCTGATGCGGGTCCAGTGACAGCACCTGCGCCAGCGATGTTGCGACAATGAGCTGGTCGTTCGGTGTTTTGGCGAAAACTGGGGACGCCTGCATCAGCATCGCGCCCAAAGCCGTGGTGAATGCGAGACGGATCATAGATTTTTTCATACCTGCTCCTCCTACAGATCGGTCATTCAAGATGGAAAAAGGCCGGCGGCACTGCGCAGCGCCACCGACCCGAAAAAGTCAGAGATGTTTGTTATCCAGCGCTTCGATAAGCGCTGCGATGTAGCCGTAACAAAAACCGAAAGCGACACCGACAGGATCGCGGCCGGCGATCGTCGGCACATGGTCAGGCATGATCATGTAGCGATAGCCGAGTTCGTGATAGAGTTTCAGCGAGCGCACCATGTCCATGTCGCCTTCATCGGGGAAGGTTTCCATGAAGGACAGCTTGCCGCCGCTGATATTGCGGAAATGGACGTTGAAAATCTTGTCGCGGCTGCCGAACCAGCGGATGATCTCATCGATCTCCTCGCGCGGATTGTCGAGCATCTCGCCGATGGATCCCTGGCAGAAATTCAGACCGTGATAGGGATTTTCACGCATCTGCACGAATTTCTTCAGTCCCTCGACGGTGCCGAGCACGCGGGTGACACCCTTGTAGCCGGGTGGCGTGTAAGGGTCATGTGGGTGGCAGGCGAGACGCACCTTGTTGCTCGCGGCAACCGGCACGACGCGCTCGAGGAAATAATCGATGCGCTCCCAGTTCTCGTCTTCGGAGAGAACACCGGCCAGACCCGGATCGGCATTGTGGTCGGCCTTGTCCCACCGCCAGGCTTCGTTCAGCGAACCGCCGCGGCCAAGTTCCATTTCCGTGCGCGGAATGCCTATGAGGTTGAGATTGTATTTCGCCGCCGGAATGCCGGCTTTGGAGATATTTTCAATCATCGTGCAGACGGCGTCGATCTGTCGGTCACGCTCAGGGCCGGCAAGCAGGATATCCGGATACGAAGCCTGTTCGATGGGACGGGACGGAAGCGGCAATTGCACCATGTCCAGAACGAGGCCGAAGCTTTCGACCTTGTCGCGCAGACGCTCGAAGTCATCCAGAACCCAGCTCGCGGGTTTTCCGGGCGGGTCAGCGCTTATGTTTTTGACGCCGAGCTGCGCCCAAACCTTGAAATCCTCATCATCGCGCGCAGCAACCTGGGTACCGACATACATCGATTCTCTCCTCTCCCATGCAAGTCATCATATGACATCGCATGAAATAAGATGAGTGTCGAGATGCTATTGCGCTTCCGAAAGCAACCGGTATCGACGCTGGCTCGCAAGCATGTGCTCGCGCATGGCTTTTCGTGCTGCCTCGGGGTCCTGCTCTACGATGGCCCGCAGGATAGCCTCATGTTCCGCCTGCACCTTGCGCAGATAATTCGCATTGCCGGTTTCCGGCAGCGTCGGAAATTGACCACGCGGAATGGAGCGCGAGCCGAACTGGCGAAGAGCCTCAAGGTAAAAGCGGTTATTGGTGGCAATCGCGATGGCGGAATGAAACTCGTAATCGGCATCGACAGTGGTCTCACCGGCGTCGATGGCGCGGGCCATTTTCCTATGTGCCGCAGAGATTGCAGCCTCCTGCTGGGCCGTCCGGCGATAAGCGGCAATCGCCGCCGCCTCGCCTTCCGTCGCAAGCCGGAATTCCAGCATTTCCAACGTTTCGGCAATCGTGCCGACTTCCGATTGCGTCAGCTTCACGCCGGTCCATTCGCTGGCATTGCTGACGAAAACACCCTTGCCCTGGATGGGAACGACATAACCCGCAGACCGAAGGTCGGCGATTGCCTCGCGCACTACCGTCCGGCTCACGCCATAGGTCCGCTCAAGCTGCGGTTCAGTGGGCAACTGGTCACCATTTTTCAGTTTTCCACTGCGAATTTCTGCGCTGAGATTATCGATGATCTGTTGTGCCCGCCTCTCCCGCGGCCTCGCCTTATCGCCAATCATGCCACTCTTCCCTCTTGCAGAATACGAATCCCTTCGCTACTCATATGATGACATGACAGCACGTCATATGTTTTCATGTTAGCTCAGGGAGGAGTTGGGATGAAGTACCATCAAGAGTTTTTACAGAGGAGAATTGCGCGTCTGCGGCGAGCGGCGTTTGCATTCTCCGGCACTGAAGGGCTTCCTGCAGGAAAGCGCGGCCAGCAATGACGGAAATTTCCCTGCGCGGGCTTGGACATCGTTTCCTGCAACTGATCGTCAGCCTCTTCATCCTGCTCTGCATCACCTTCATCATCGGCCGCGTCATGCCGACCGATCCGGTCGGCGCGATCGTCGGCGAACTTGCCGATCCCAAAGCCTATGAGGCGATGAGGGCACGGCTTGGTCTCGATCTGCCACTCTACCAGCAGTTCTTCATTTATCTGCGTGGCCTGCTCCATGGCGACTTCGGCATTGCGATCCTGACTGGCAACCCGGTGACCCGCGATCTGGCACAGGCCTTCCCCGCCACCTTCGAGCTCGCCACGCTCGCCATCATCATCTCGACCATCATCGGTGTTCCGCTAGGCCTCGCTGCCGCCCTCTTCCGGGATACGTTCATCGACAAGTTCGCGCGCGTCTTTGCGCTGGTCGGACATTCAATACCGGTCTTCTGGTTCGGCATCGTCGGCCTTGTGATTTTCTACGCCAGCTTCAACCTCGTCGGCGGGCCCGGTCGGGTCGATGTTTTCTACGAAGGCATCGTTGAACCGAAAACGGGGCTGATGCTCGTCGACAGCCTGCTTGCGGGCGAAACGGAAATCTTCTGGAACGCGCTGTCGCACATCATCCTGCCGGCCATCATTCTCGCCTACATGGCAATGGCCTATATTACCCGCATGACCCGCGCCTTCACGCTTGAGCAGCTTAGCCAGGACTATGTGATCGCCGCACGGGCAAAGGGCGTCAGCCCGGCGCGGACGATCACCCGGCATGTGCTTCCCAACATCGCCGTGCAGCTGATTACCGTTCTCGCAATCTCCTATGGCAACCTGCTGGAAGGCGCCGTCGTTACCGAGATCGTCTTTTCCTGGCCTGGTATCGGTCAGTACATGACCAACGCGCTGCTCATCGGCGACATGAATGCCATCCTTGCGGCCACAATCGTCATCGGCTTCATCTTCATGTTGCTCAATTTCCTTGCGGATCTCGCCTATACAACGCTCGATCCGCGGACGCGGGAGGTCGCACGATGACCGACATCACCCACACCAATCCCGTTCCTCGCCGCAGCGCACTGTCCCGCCTGTCAACCGCCACGGGGCGCACGCTGCGCAAGCTCGCGGACGAACCGCTTGGCATGTTCGGTTTTGCAATTCTGGCCATTCTGGTTCTGGTCGCGGTTTTTGCGCCGCTGATTGCCCCGTTTGACCCGGCAAGCCAGGTTCTCGAAAACGCGCTTCAGCCTCCGAGCTGGGCGCATCTGGCCGGCACCGACGAATTCGGCCGTGATATTTTCAGCCGGCTCGTTTATGGCACCCGCATCACCATCCAGACCGTGCTGTCGGTCTCGATCATCGTCGGTCCGATTGGACTTGCCATCGGCGTCATGGCAGGTTTCTTCGGCGGGCGCACCGATGCGATCCTGATGCGTGCCACCGATATCGTGCTGTCCTTCCCGTCGCTCGTTCTGGCCCTTGCCTTTGCTGCCGCCATGGGTGCCGGTCTCGGCACGGCGATCATCGCCATCTCGCTGACGGCCTGGCCGCCGATTGCGCGCCTTGCCCGTGCGGAAGCCCTGGTCGTTCGCAATACCGACTACGTTGCCGCCGCCCGCCTTTATGGCGCCTCGCCGCTGCGCATCCTGTTTTTATACATAGCGCCGATGTGCATTCCCTCCGTCATCGTGCGACTGACGCTGAACATGGCCGGCATCATCCTGACCGCGGCCTCTCTCGGCTTCCTTGGCCTCGGGGCGCAACCGCCGCTGCCGGAGTGGGGAGCCATGATCTCGAGTGGCCGTAAATTCATGCTCGACTACTGGTGGGTCGCCGTCATGCCTGGCATCGCCATCCTGCTCACGAGCCTTGCCTTCAACATCGCCGGCGATACGCTGCGCGACCTTCTGGACCCGCGCCATGCCCGCTCCTGATAGCTGCCCCATCCTCTCGGTCCGCAACCTCAATGTCCGGTTCGGCCGCAACAGTATTCCGGCCGTGTCCGATGTCAGTTTCGATGTCGGCCGCGAAAGGGTCGGTATCGTCGGCGAGTCCGGCTCAGGCAAGTCAACGACCGGTCGGGCGGCCATGCGGCTTCTGCCAAAAAGCGCCACGGTAACCGCCGAGCGCATGGATTTCCTCTCCGAACCGCTGCTCGAAAAATCCGAGCGCCAGATGGGCGCGATCCGCGGCAGCGAGATGGCGCTGATCATGCAGGACCCGCGTTATTCGCTGAACCCGGTACTGCCGATCGGAAAACAGGTCGCGGAGGCGGCAGAACTGCATCTGGCGCTTAAGGGTGCGGCGGCCAGAGACGCTGCACGCAATATGCTGCTGCGCGTCCGCATCAGTGACCCCGACCGGGTGATGGGGCTCTATCCGCATCAGATTTCCGGCGGCATGGGCCAACGCGTCATGATCGCCATGATGCTGCTGGCAAAACCGAAGCTCGTCATCGCCGACGAGCCGACCTCGGCTCTCGATGTGAGCGTGCGCAAGGATGTCCTGCTGCTGCTGGACGAAATGGTGCGCGAGAACGACGCCGGCCTGATCCTTATCAGCCACGACATCCGCATGGTCGCAGCCTTCTGCGAGCGCGTTCTGGTCATGTATGGCGGGCGCGTGGTGGAGACACTGACGAAGCTTGAAGATGCGCAGCATCCCTATACACGGGGCCTGATCGCGGCGATGCCCGATCCCCGCAACCCGGTCCGCCGTCTCAAGGTGCTGGACCGTCAGGCAATCGACGCGGAGGTGCTGCGATGATAACGGTGGACAAGCTTGATGTCGTCTACGGCACGAAAGAACTCCAAAACCACGTCGTGCGCGGCGTCAGCCTCACGGTCAATAAAGGCGAAACGCTCGGCATCGTCGGCGAGAGCGGTTGCGGCAAGTCGACTTTGCTGCGGTCACTGGCGGGGCTGGAGGCCGGCTGGACCGGATCGATCAGCTTCAGCGGCAAGCCGGTCGGCAAGCTGCGCGGCCGCGAGGAGCTGAAACTGGCGCAGATGGTGTTTCAGGATCCCTACGGTTCGCTGCATCCGCGTCATCGCATCGGCCGGGCCTTGGCCGAACCGATCCGCGCCATGGGTCTCGGCGACGGCTGGTCGAAAGTGCCCGCTGCCCTGCAGCAGGTTGGCCTGCCCGCACATTTTGCCGAACGGTTCCCGCACGAACTGTCGGGTGGCCAGCGCCAGCGCGTGGCAATCGCCCGCGCCCTGATACTCGAGCCGCCGATCCTGCTGCTCGACGAGCCGACATCGGCGCTCGACGTCTCCATCCAGGCGGAAATCCTGAACCTGCTTGCCGACCAGCGCGAGGAACGGGACCTCACCTTCGTTCTTGTCAGCCATGATCTGGCTGTCATCGCCCATATGTGTGACCGGGTTCTCGTGATGCAGAATGGAAGGTTCGTCGATGAACTCACCAAAGCCGACCTTGAAGCCGGCGTGACCCATGCGCCCTACTCTGCGGAGCTGTTCGAAAGCACCTTCCTGTGAAAACGGAAGAGGCGATGCGGCCGCAAGAGGCCGCACGCGTCCAGATCAATTCAGCCGGCTTCCATTTTCCCTAAAGATTCGCCGCGCGTTACTTCTGCCGGAACGCCCGTGGCATCGAGCATGATACCAAGTCCTAATCGGCCAAAAACAGCAAAGGCCATGCGTTCAGCATTTGTTCTAGCTTCGTAAGTGAGTCTTTGCTAATCATCGCAGCAACGATGCGACCGGTGGACCGATACCGCCGTGGCAATTTCTGAAGCGACCCTCGTGGATGCGCGAATATTAGGGAATGCGAGGATGGCGGTTGCCTATCTGGACAAGTTGAACGAGCAGCAACGCAAGGCAGTGGAACACGGTGTCGGCCTGGCGGATGGAGAGACGGCCGGCCCGCTGCTGATCATTGCCGGCGCCGGTTCCGGCAAGACCAATACGCTCGCCCACCGCGTCGCCCACCTGATCGTGAATGGCGCCGATCCCCGCCGTATTCTGCTGATGACGTTTTCGCGGCGAGCTGCCTCCGAAATGTCGCGACGTGTCGAGCGGATCTGCAAGCAGGTTATCGGGGCAAATTCGGCAATCATGACCGATGCACTGGCCTGGTCCGGCACGTTTCACGGCATCGGCGCACGCCTGTTGCGCATCTATGCCGAGCAGATCGGGCTCAATATCGATTTCACCATCCACGACCGCGAAGACAGCGCCGACCTGATGAACCTTGTTCGGCACGAACTCGGTTTCTCCAAGACAGAAAGCCGCTTTCCAACGAAGGGGATATGCCTTGCGATCTATTCGCGCGCCGTGAACTCCCAGACGCCGTTAAAAGACATCCTCCGCCAGCACTATCCGTGGGTCGCCGACTGGCAGAGTGAGCTGAAGGAGCTGTTTGCAGCCTATGTCGAGGCCAAGCAGATCCAGAACGTGCTCGATTACGACGATCTCCTGCTCTACTGGGCGCAGATGGTGAGCGATCCCATTCTGGCTGATGATATCGGCAACCGTTTCGACCATGTGATGGTGGACGAATATCAGGATACGAACCGGCTGCAGGCTTCGGTGCTGATGGCGATGAAACCCGCTGGCCGCGGCCTGACCGTGGTGGGCGACGATGCACAGTCGATCTATTCCTTCCGGGCCGCGACGGTGCGCAACATCCTCGATTTTCCGGCATGCTTCAGCCCGGCGGCCGATATCATCACGCTCGATCGCAACTATCGCTCGACGCAGCCGATTCTGGCCGCCGCCAATGGCGTCATCGATCTGGCGCGTGAACGTTTTACCAAGAATCTGTGGACAGAGCGGCAGTCGCTCGAGCGACCGAAGCTCGTGACAGTGAAGGATGAAACCGAACAGGCGAATTTCATCATCGACCAGATTCTTGCCAATCGCGAAACCGGCACGACACTGAAACAGCAGGCCGTGCTGTTCCGCACCTCCAGCCACAGCGGCCCGCTCGAGGTCGAACTCACCCGCCGCAACATTCCCTTCGTCAAATTCGGCGGCCTGAAATTTCTGGACAGCGCCCATGTGAAGGACATGCTGGCGGTGCTTCGTTTCGCGCAGAACCCACGCGACCGCGTCGCCGGTTTCCGGCTGCTGCAGATGCTGCCCGGCATCGGGCCGAAGAAAGCCGGCAATATTCTCGATACGATAGCCCCGGACCCGGAGCCGCTGCTTGCCCTTGCCGAAATTCCACCACCGCCGAAGACCGGTGACGACTGGACGGCTTTCGCACAATTGCTGGTGGGGCTGCGGCGGGGCCAGAACGGCTGGCCGGGCGAAATCGGCTTGGCGCGCCTGTGGTACGAGCCCCATCTCGAACGCATCCATGAGGATGCCGACACCCGCAAGGCCGACCTGCAGCAACTCGAGCAGATCGCCGGCGGCTATCCTTCACGCGAGCGTTTTCTGACCGAGCTGACGCTTGACCCGCCGGACGCCACCAGCGATCAGGCCGGCGTGCCGCTTCTGGACGAAGACTATCTCAGCCTCTCTACCATCCATTCGGCCAAGGGCCAGGAATGGCGTTCAGTGTTCATCCTCAACGTGGTCGATGGCTGTATACCTTCCGACCTCGGGGTCGGCACCACCCAGGAATTGGAGGAAGAGCGCCGACTGCTTTACGTCGCCATGACCCGCGCCAAGGACAACCTGTCGCTGATCACCCCGCAACGCTTCTTCACCGGCGGCCAGAACCAGCAGGGCGACCGGCATGTCTACGCCGCAAGAACCCGCTTCATACCGGCGACATTGCTGCAGTTTTTCGAGACGATGAGCTGGCCGCTGGTTTCGGCCGCAGCTTCGGAGCGGAGCGCTCAGCAGATCCGGATTGATGTGGGGGCAAGGATGCGGGCGATGTGGAAGTAAGAAGGGGCCGCTGACCGTCAACATCATCGTCCTTTATGCACTAACGAACCATACCCTTGTGTAGGTGATCAAGAAAGCGTTATTGACTGTCCGTCCCGATAAAGCCATATCACCTTGAGTAGGCAGATGAGACAGGATCCGCGAAGTGCAACTAGAAGTATTTCCGATATCAGGCTTGAAAAAGATAATCCCGGCTCGTTTCGGCGACAACAGGGGCTACTTCAGCGAGGTTTTCAAACGAGAGTGGTTTCGCGAAAATGTAGCGAATGTAGAGTTCGTACAAGACAATGAATCCCTGTCCGCCCAAGCCGGAACCGTTCGCGGACTCCATTTTCAGACAGAACCTTTTGCGCAGGGCAAACTTGTTCGATGCATTCGTGGGCGACTGCTCGATGTGGCGGTCGACATCAGAACGAGCTCACCCACCTTTGGTCAGTGGGCCGCGGTCGAGCTGTCACCGGAAAACGGTGAGCAGCTTTGGGTGCCAGCTGGGTTTGCCCATGGCTTCATGACGCTCGTTGCAGACACGGTTATCTCATATAAGGTAACCGCCCCCTACAGCGCAGCACACGACCGCGGCGTTAAATGGGACGACCCTGCCATCGGCATCAACTGGCCGAACGTGGCCGACTGCGTGCTTTCCGACAAGGACGCCAAGCAACCGCTCCTGTCCGAATTGCCCGAATATTTCACCTACCGAAACACCGAGAACTGATGATGCGCGTTCTAGTTACCGGCGGCGCCGGATTTATCGGCTCAGCCCTCGTACGTTACCTTGTAAGCGAGGTCGGTGCGGATGTCCTCACTGTAGACAAGCTGACTTATGCGGGGAACCTAGCCTCCCTCAAGCCCATTGAAAACGCGCCGAACCACCGTTTTCTCCAGGCCGACATATGTGACCGAGCTGCAATGAATGACGCCTTCGCGACATTTCAGCCGGATTATGTGATGCACCTGGCCGCCGAAAGCCACGTCGACCGCTCCATAACCGGCGCCGCTGATTTCATTCAGACCAATATAAACGGCACTTTCACGATGCTGGAAGCAGCGCGGCAATATTGGAGCAGTCTTGCGGATGACGCCAAGGCGAATTTCCGCATGCTTCACGTCTCCACCGACGAGGTTTATGGCTCGCTCGGAGACGATGGCCTTTTCGAGGAAACAACGCCTTACGACCCTTCATCGCCCTATTCTGCCTCGAAAGCCGCAAGCGATCATCTCGCCACGGCCTGGCAGCGTACGTATGGCCTTCCGGTCGTGATCTCCAACTGCTCCAACAATTATGGGCCATTCCACTTCCCGGAAAAGCTCATTCCTCTGATCATTCTCAACGCCTTGGACGGCAAGCCGCTGCCGGTCTATGGAAACGGCGCCAACATACGCGACTGGCTTTACGTGGAAGACCATGCGCGCGCCCTTTGGCTCATCGTGCAGAAAGGCCTCGCCGGAGAGAAATACAATGTTGGCGGCAGAAACGAACAGAAGAATATCGATGTGGTAAACTGCATCTGCTCCATTCTCGACGAGTTGCACCCGCGATCCAAACCCTACGCAGAGCTCATCAAATACGTAACGGATCGTCCCGGCCACGATGCCCGCTATGCGATCGACGCAACAAAACTGGAAACCGAACTCGGCTGGAAAGCACAGGAAAACTTCACCACCGGCATCCGCAAGACGGTGCAATGGTACCTCGACAACGCATGGTGGTGGCAGCCGCTGCGCGAAGGTGTGTACTCCGGAGAGCGCCTTGGCGTTCTCACGAAAGGCTGACCGGATGCGGCTTGTAGTTACCGGCAAAAACGGGCAGGTCGTGAGTGCCCTTCAGGCATTGGCGAGCGCTGATCTGGAGATTGTAACTCTGGGTCGACCCGAACTGGATCTCGCCCAACCCGAAACTGTGTTGCAGGCACTACGAGACGCAAAACCTGATGTCGTGGTTTCCGCTGCAGCGTATACCGCTGTCGACAAGGCAGAGAGCGAGTCGGAGCTTGCTTTCGCCGTCAACCGGGACGGAGCAGGAGCCGCCGCGCAAGCGGCAAAGGAACTATGCGTTCCAATTATTCATCTTTCCACGGATTACGTTTTCGATGGAGCCAAGGCTACGCCTTATATCGAAACTGACCCTGTTGGCCCCACGTCCGTCTACGGACTCTCGAAGCTCGAAGGCGAAAAGGCCGTCTCCGCGACTACTGGCAATCATGTCATTCTGCGAACCGCATGGGTCTATTCGCAATATGGCAACAACTTCGTGAAAACCATGCTTCGGCTCGGCGAAAACCGCGACGAGATCAACGTGGTGGCTGACCAATTCGGATGCCCTACCTCGGCAAATGACATAGCCGAAGCGACAATCAGCATAGCACGGCGGCTTTCAAAGGATTCCTCAGCGTTCCTCCGCGGTGTTTTTCATCTGGTCGGGACAGGTGAAACTAATTGGGCGGATTTTGCGAGGCAAGTATTTGAGTTTTCTGCAGAAAATGGCGGGAAACCGGTTGTTGTCACCGATATTACGACCGCGGAATATCCCTCTACGGCTCTGAGGCCAGCGAACTCACGGCTTAATTGCAGCAAGCTGGACGAGGTTTATGGAATAAGACTGCCGGAATGGCAAAAATCAACGCGCGCGGTTGTTTCGGCCTTGGCGCACATCAAAAAGGAACAGTCATGAAGGGCATCATTCTGGCTGGCGGCAGCGGCACGCGCCTGCATCCCATGACGCTGGCAGTATCAAAGCAAATATTGCCAGTCTATGACAAGCCGATGATCTATTATCCGCTTACCACGCTGATGCTCGCGGGGATTCGTGAGATTCTGATCATTTCGACCCCACACGACATGCCTCTCTTCCAGAACCTTCTTGGTGACGGATCGAAATGGGGGCTTTCGATTGACTACGCGGTTCAGCCCAGACCCGATGGACTGGCGCAGGCTTATATGATCGGTGCGGATTTCGTGGCAGGTTCACCATCCTGCCTCATTCTGGGTGACAATATATACTACGGTCACGGATTGCCGGAGCTTCTGCAAGCCGGCACGAGCGTTAACGATGGAGCGACGGTTTTCGCCTATCATGTGAACGATCCAGAACGGTACGGCGTCGTTGATTTCGATAGCGAAATGCGAGCCCTCTCGATCGAAGAAAAACCGCCCAAGCCCAAGTCCAAATGGGCCGTCACCGGTCTTTATTTTTACGACGCGGATGTGGTCGATATCGCGGCCAATCTTAAACCTTCCGCGCGCGGCGAATACGAGATTACAGATGTAAATCGGACTTACCTCGAGCGTGGTAAACTGAAAGTGTCGATCATGGGCCGCGGTTATGCTTGGCTCGATACTGGCACGCCGGAGAGTCTTCTAGAGGCGGGTGAATTCGTGCGGACGCTGGAGAAGCGACAGGGCTTCAAGATTGCATGTCCGGAAGAGATAGCACTAAGCAAGGGCTTCATCTCAAAAACTGAGTTCTCAGCGCTCGCAGAAGATGCCGGTAAAGGTGATTATGGCGTATATCTGAGGAGACTCGCCTCCTCTTGAGTGCAATTATATGCTCCGCTTCGGGTGTAGCGAACCGCAGTCCCGCCTTCTGCTACAGAAGTTCATCAAAGTTTGCCGAGTCAGCGCGGGATGGCGCGCCTGACTTCTGGGGTGAAAATGGCTAGTTTGTCGCTCTCGGACGTAACCGTGGTTTCTGTTTGCTATAAGAGCGATGCGCTGATAGCGGATATGATCGCGACTGTCCCTGAAGCATCGCCAATAGTTCTCGTCGACAACGGAAAAACGAATAGTTTTGCGAACCTACCTGCAGGTAGAAAGATCAGGATTGTTCAGTTGGGGGACAATCAAGGCTTTGGCCGTGGCTGCAATGCGGGCGCGGCGGCGGCGCGAACACCGTGGATCCTGTTTTTAAACCCTGACGCCCGATTGACCTTGGGCGCGATTGAAGCGTTGCTGGAGGCAATCGACCGTCATCCGACGGGCGTCGCATTTAATCCACGAATCTTCAACTCGGATGGGAGTGAATATTTTAAGCGGCGGTCATGGTTATTGCCACGCAGCCGCTACATGAAAAAGGGCTGGCCTACGGTGGACACCGTCGTTCCCGTTTTGAGCGGCGCCGCCTTTTTTGTTTCAAAGCAAAAGTTCGATGCCGTGCAAGGCTTTGATCCAGCGATCTTTCTCTATCACGAAGATGATGACCTGTCATTGCGTCTTGCAAAACTAGGGCAACTCATATTTGTGCGCGATGCTCTTGTTTCCCATGCGGCGGGGCACTCGTCGGGACGATCTCCAGAAATCGCTCAGCTCAAGGCATTTCATATGGCGCAATCGAGAATTTATACCGGTATCAAGCACCAGCGGCCGTTTCCGATATTTTCGACCTTCGCCCAAGCTCTAGCGTTGATCATGTCGCCTAGCATTCTATTCTCAGCCCGCCGACGGGCCAAGGCCGCAGGATTTCTCAAGGGGGCAGTCGAAGCTATCAGATCACCTATTGTGAAGCGAACGAGCGTATAATTTTTATGGCGACTGGTGTTCCTTCAACCACGACCAGACGCCGGCAATCCCTTCTCTCAAACCTATCTTTGGCTCCCAGTCGAAATCCATATTTGCCCGTTCTATATCGAGAACGGATACGGGAACGTCGAGGCTTCGGTGAGGCTTATAGACGATTGGAATGGAACTACCCGTAATCTCCTCTACGATTTCAGCAATTTGGAGAACGGAAGTCCCTGTTCCGCTACCCCCGTTGTAGACGCCGACTTTGTCGCTGAGCAGCGCCGTGACGCATAGGCTGCTTAGGTCTTTGACGTGAATATAGTCGCGAATTGTGGAGCCATCTCCCCAGATTTCAATGGGCTGGTGCTTCAGGGCGAGGTTGAGATATGTGCCTATTATCCCTTGGACACCCAAGTTACCCTGATAAAGACCGTAAGGATTGGAGGCTCGAATAACTACAGGCCGTAAATCAGACTTGCTCTCATAAAGCTTAAGGTAGGACTCTATGGCGACCTTCACAACACCGTAAGAACATATTGGATCGAGTATATGCCCCTCCGGGATTGGGACCTCTTGCGGCTTGCCGTAGACAGTCCCACCGGACGACAAATAAAGAATGCGGGTTACATTGCACGCTGCCATGTCTTCAAGAAGGCTCAGAGTTCCGAGAAGATTAAGCTCAACATCCTTGCCGGGATTTTTATCGCCCGTCGACGGCACCGTCCCACTAACGAGATGCGCGACGGCGCCGACATCCATCAAGAGCTTGCGCATTAGTTGGCTGTCAGCCAGTTCTCCCGAAACATACTGTACATCTGCCGGTAGCGGACGAACAGGAAGACGGCTTCTTCCCAGCACTTTCACCTCGTGTCCCGCAACAACTAAATCTTCGACTAGATGATAACCGATGAACCCACCACCGCCGAGAACCAATATTTTCATAAAAAGCCAATCACTTTACCGCTATTCGAGTCATCTCTTTGCTAGCACGGAACGATAATGATCGATATACTCTTCCGCAAGCACATCAATATCGTATGTCGCTCCGAGGACTTCAGCTTTTTTTCTAAAGCCGTTACGGACATCCTTCTCCAAGATTTTTTCCATGGCGTTACTGAGTTCAGTGACAAATCGGTCGTTGTCGCTGTCATTAGCGATTACAATTCCCGCTTGCTGGCCGTCGATCTGTGACATTGCCTTGATCTCACCGATATCGGTAGAAACGCAAGGGACACCAACTTGAAGCGCCTGTATCAAGCACAGAGGATAAGATTCACCGGGAAAACGTGTCGGTATCAGAGCCACGTCGCTGATACGGTAAAGACCGTAGATTTCCTTGACGAAACCAAGGAAATGAACTGTGGTGTCCGTCGCTGCTAGGCGCTTGGCTTCGTCCGTGGCTGGCCCCTCGCCCACCATAAGCATTGCCATTGGAACATCAGGTCGTCGCTCCCGCAATAAACGATACGCCCTGACGGCCTCCACCCAGCCTTTGCCTTCAGCCCCTCGCGCAACAAGCGAAAATACGACAGCTTCCCTTGCCACACCAAGTTGAGCTCGCGTTTTCGGAAATGCTATCTCATCGACAGGCATCGCATTTTTAACTTTTACGAACTTGTCCTCGCCGATCTGCAGACTGGCGAAAGGCTTGAGGTTTCGATCGGCTGTGTAGGCGAACTTGTTAATTTTCTTACTCCAGCGGGCGATCTTGCTCGTCGAAACATCCATTGCCTCATAGGAACCATGCAGCGTCGAAATGAAGGGAGCGGAAATGCCTTGTCTATCGAGCAAGAACCCCTCTACGTTAGCAACATGCGAATGGACGAGAGAGATTTCTGCATTCTTAATGAAATTGTTTCTCCCCATGTCGCGTACCGCATTAGCTGAATAAACCGGGATGCCGGGATCGAGCATATCCCGGACGTCTTTGTGGTCGTCTGCATCGTGCATCTGAAGAATAGAAACCATTATTCCCTTGCGACGAAGTGCATTCGCGAGGTGGATTGGGAAAATCTCCCCACCCCCGAAAGAAAATCCCAAAATGCCGACGAGGACATGGATATGTTCACGCGGGACCATGCTCAGGGTTCCATAGTTCAACAGTTTTTTAAATTCTTCGGCCTGTAACCCAGCGCCTCTTGAGACGCTACGACAGACATCGATAAAGCGTGTGAGGGTACCATCTGGAATATCCCATCGCTTCTTCAACGATGTCATTAGTCGCGCATATTCTTTGTAATATTCCGGTTTTGATTGAGCGCTGCTTCCAGAAGTATTGCTCTCGTGAATACGGAAATAGCTTACGGCGCTCGGCTCATATGCGATTTGTCCGCCGCCTGCGATAACCGAATAGAGGTACCAGTCGCCCATGATTTTGTAACTTCTGGCCTCTTCCCAGACCTGATCCGAAATCTCAAAACGCCGCCACACGCTTCCTCCGACGTTGGCTATCACATTCTTAACACCAAAGCCGCCACGGAACCATTCGGCTGCCGGACGGGTCACACGCACCTCCCAGATACCTGGCTCACTATCTTCACGGTAGTGATCAAGCCCGGCAAAATATTCTCCTTGACTATTCGCAAATTGAATCCGCCCGAATGCCATCATCACGCTTGGGTCACGAAATGCGTTGATCGTTCTTTCGATAAAAGTCTGCTCGCAAAAATCGTCGCTTTCGCAAATCCAGACCAAATCACCCTTCGCGAGCGAATGGCCTTTCTGCCATTGACGGAATACATTTCCTGAGTTCTCGGTATTATAGACAGCTCTGATGCGCTCAGGGAAACGCTTGACATATGAGTCTATCACCGAGCGACTGTCATCACCTGAGCAATCATCCAGAACCAGAATGTCAACGAGAGGATATGTCTGCGCGAGGATGCTGTCCAAGCGCTGAGGAAGATACCGCGCATGGTTGAAGTTCGGCACGATTGCGGTCACTCTCATCCCGGCATGGGCGCTGACACTGGAGCGGCTCGCTGCGATAATCTTATTCGACGTGATCTTCTCGTAATAGTCGAGGCAGAACTGATCGACCTTACGCGACAGCAGCATCGGGTCGCGCTTCTCCGCAGACTTCAAAAACCTCTTGCGTCTACGAGTGTTGAAAACGCTCATCTCAGATAGTGCGTACAACAACCGGGCATAAATCAGCCGCTTCAAAAGCTTCGTCAGAGACGCCGTGCTCATCCAGTTGTTGCGCTGAAGCGCATCAACTTTGCCGGAAATATGATCAATATCCTTCATAAGGATTTCGGCCCATTGAGCCTGTTCGATTTCCACGCGTTTAGTGACTGGTTCGGAAGCCTGAATGTCCTGGTAGAAATCGCCGCCAATACCCGTATTGTCGACGGGTTGATCCGATGCGATACCGATCATATACATCGGCGATTCCTCACTGGCACTAGTTTCGCCACCTAAAGATTCCCTTTCAGAAAACCGTATAGATCGGTTCTCAGATGCGATGGTGGAGCACAAACCTATATTCTGACCATGCATCGACACATGAGCAAAATACTGTCCCAGGAGCCCTTTGAATTCGGTCTTAGAAAGTTCGTTGACATGGGAGGTGCTAAGTAGCCCCGTCGCCACCGTGTAGAGGTATTTTTCTGGTGTCGAAATGATCAACATTCCATCAGCCCGAAGAACGCGCTTAATCTCCCGCATAAAGCGATCACGGACTTTTAAGTGCTTAAGCGTGTCAAAGGAAATGACGACATCCAACGACGCCGATGGCAATGGGATGTCTTCACACGATCCAACCTTGAAAGAAATATTGCCAGCTTTGTATTTTGACTGTGCGTGACGCACTGCTTCGTCTGAAATATCTACACCAATCACCGACCGGGCAGTTTTTGCAAGAAGTGCTGCACCAAAACCTTCGCCACTTGCGATATCGAGAACGTCTTTGCCTCTGACAAAGCTCTTAGCGAAGTGATACTGATGCATATGCGCAAGGAAGATATTCTCACCAGTCAAGGGTAGATTGCGTTCGCCGGTGAAATCAAGCTCATCGGTCATATTTTCCCTCGGCAAAATTTGTAGCTGATTACATTTTTTTGCGGATACCCTATTCTCAGGTTCATGTCGATACAATGATCCCGCCACTAGAAACCAAAGGCTCTATAGAAAGTGATTGTCTGTATGCCCTAACACTCCTTTTGATTCTCGACGCCTACGCCATGAATCGTGGGGACCCTGCATGACTATTGGTCTTTCCTGGCGAGGGAATATCTAGAACAGCAGAGAGCTAGCTCGGGAAATCTGAACAGCCATGATAAGTGGAGTTTCTGCCTGACTTCGGCTTAGATGTCGGGAACAGGAGATACCATGACGAGACGACCGCGCCGGAACCATAGCCCGGCTTTCAAGGCAAAAGTGGCGCTCGCCGCCATCCGAGGCGAACAAACGCTGGTGGAATTGTCCCAGCAGTTTGATGTGCACGCCAACCAAATCAAGCAGTGGAAAGACCAGCTCCTTGAGGGGGGGACAGGCGTTTTCGGCGATGAAACGAAGACGGAACCGGCGGGTCCAACCGTCGATGTCAAAACGCTGCACGCCAAAATCGGGGAGCTGACGCTGGAGAACGATTTTTTATCCGGAGCGCTCAGCAAGGCGGGATTGCTGGGCAGAAAGAAATGATCGACCGCGAGCACAAATTGTCGGTCGTGCGCTAGGCGAAGCTTCTCGGCTTCAGTCGTGGCAGCGTCTATTATCTGCCTCGTCCAGTGCCGGACGGCGATCTTGCCTGTCAATCGGCTCGGAATGTTGACCCCTTATCGGCGTCCAATATTGGCTCTGACTCAGTTTTGATGCAGTTGTAACGATGCTGTCTTGCTGGTTTCCACAAAGGAATCAGCATGATGAGCACCAAGTTCCGCGCTTCT
>Ga0209282_1000075_pt1 | contig 77825 bp, 72 predicted proteins | sample Mtrugardesep15_FD_187529 | JGI IMG/M metagenome (GOLD analysis project Ga0209282, IMG submission 187529) | Root nodule microbial communities of legume samples collected from California, USA - M. trunc garden sep15 (SPAdes) (version 2) | ecosystem: Host-associated > Plants > Roots > Nodule...
TCGTCCATCTCCGCTTCCAGCACCTCCTGCATCACCGTGCGGATCACCTCGCGCAGCCCATCGGGGTTCGAAAGCAAAATGTCTTTGACGGCGGCGCTGGCTGTCTTACCTTCAGTCTTGGTCATGGCTGCAGACGCCACGCCCATGGCATCCAGGAGGAATTCGAAAATGACACTGCGCGGCTCATTGAAAACGCTGTTTGCCACGGGGATTTCTGTTTCGATAGTTGGGTTCGCACAAGCCGTCGCCGATCGAAGGAAATGAGCTATTCGCCTGTCAGCGGCAGTGCTCCCCAAGACAATTTCGGCGACACCATCCGCATGTCGCATATTCGATGAACGCTCGTTGGGTCGGGCCGCCCTTCGCCGAAAGAACGAACATCGCATGGCGCGCGGCGAGGCGGTAGGGGCCAGCAAGGTGCCCGCATGCATCACAGATTCCTTTGTCGCTGACCGCGCGGAGAATCCTGGGACTAGCCAAGCCGCGTGGAAGCCGAACGACCGATGGCAACAGGGCCTGCTCTTCCCAGGAAGAAGACGCTGACGATCACGCCTGAAGGGCGTGATCCATTCGCGCTGAGTCCTGCCGGAACGGACGGTGCCATGCAGGCCCAGCGCGCCTGCCGGGAGCCTAACTAAAGTAGATATCCCCTGCGAATTGCCTGCCAGCCGACACCGGAAGGCTGTGTAGCGCGCCGATTGGATGACACTGGGCGGTCGGGAGTGGAGCGTAGAGAACGCGAAAGGGCGAACGGAGCTTCACCGCGGCCGACGCGTTAAGTTTGCGTCTGGTGATCGGAGATCAGAAGATCTGGCCTGCTGCTTTCGACCACCAACACGCTAACAAATAGCATCAAAATCGTAGGACACGACTCAGGAGGTGGCAGAGGCTGGCCCCTTGTTAGTGCCGAGCCAAGCCTGCAACACAGTCCAAAGCACTGCCAGCGTCGTCGCGCCGATAAACATGCCGGTAAAGCCCCAGGCTGCCAGGCCGCCGATGACCCCGATGAACAGCACGAGCATCGGTAACTGGCCGCTACGCGCGATCAGCATGGGCTTGACGATATTGTCTGTGCCCATGAGCACAATGATCCCCCATGCAACCATGAAAATCACCCAACCGGTCTGTCCCTCGGCGCCCAGCCAGATCGCCACCGGCAACCACACCAGAAGCGGTCCAATCTGGATAACGGCCAGGAAGAACGTTGTGGCGGCCAAGGCAACCGCTCCAGGAACGCCGGCGATTACGAAGCCGATCCAGGCCAACACGCCCTCGAGCAGGGCCGTTCCAATTACGCCGATTGCAACGCCGCTTATGGCCTTTCCCGCGGCACTCAGCAGTTCCGGCCCCTTTGGCCCGACTATGCGCACCATTATGGCCGATACAAAACCCAACGCCCAGGTGCGCGATGCATGAAATATCGCGGCCAACACGACACCCACGAAAATTTCAAGGACAGCCAGCAAAAGACCCGTCCCGAGGTTGAGGAGCCAGCGCCCCGCGGCGGCGAGCTGGGGTTGATATCGCTCCAACAACTCCAAGCCTTCGCGCTGCAGCTCCTGCCACGCTGCCGCCGCCTTGCTTCCGACCAGCGGAAGTCCTGCAATCCACTCGGGCAGGTTAGGGATTCCGCGGGTGCTCGCCGCGCTCAGCCACGCTCCGGCAACGCCCAACTGGCTGGCAACCGAAGAACATAGGAAGATCAGCGGCACGACGGTAATAGTCGCGGCGACAGCGCCGAATATCACCGCAGCCAGGCGGCGCCTTCCGTTCAGCAGGTCAACCATGCGATCAAACAACCCCGCCGTGGCTGTGGCAAGAATGACCGCATAGGTCAGGATCCCGACAAAGGGTAGCAATACCCAGAAGGTCGCGGCAATCAGTATGGACACCAGCAGCAATGCCAGGGCGATCTCGATGATTTTCTGGTGCTGGCCGTGATCACTACGCATTTCTTGCATAACGCACCTAAAGGTTTGGATCAGAAGTCAGTGAGGCCCGGCAGACGCAAAGGTCGCATACATGGCTTTCATGCACTCGGAGCGGTTTCGCACCGCAAGTCATTGTTTCACGGTTGGGCGACATCTTGTTGCGCAGCGCGCCGCGAGAACCATATTTCCGAGACTTTGAAAAGAAATGCCGTGGTCCAGCCGAACAACAGTATTCCGTTCACACCTTCAATGGCACTGGCGAGCCGCCACTCGGGCGATAGCGTCACGTCGCCGTATCCAATCGTGGCGAAGGTAATCGCCGAGAAATACACGGCTTCCTCAAAGTTATGCAATTCGCCTGCCAACCGATATGCCGCCGCCCACACCATGATCTCGATTATGTGCGCAATCACAAAGCCGGTCACAAAAAAGCAACTGACACCCAGCCGCATGTACGCGGGAAGTTTGCCGGTATCGGTAAGGGGGCCCCGTCCTATACGGAACAATAGCATAACTGCCAGGCCGTGAATAAAGATCGTGGTGAGCAGCACGCCAGTGGCCGTGACAATCTGATGTAACATCTTTGTCCGCCCTCCTGGCAACAAATGCCGTGTCACCCCGTTTTCATCGAACGAAGCTGCTTGCCAACTCCAGTCGCGCTGGACGATCACCCTCATTCAGCGGCGAGACGTAGCAACTCCGATGTATGGTCTCCAGCCCCTTCGGAACCCCTGTTCTCCAATAAGTAATTGCCTCGATGTGATCGCCGACTGGCTTTAAACCTATGCCCGCTGGGTACTTGTTCGAACGCTCGTGTCGCTTCGAACCGATTTGATCTGGTGAAGCTTCGTTTAGAGGCCAAAATCAATATGTGAAATCCATGGGAAGCTTCGCCCCGATAGCGTCTTCCAGAAAACTATCTACCATGCTCATCGGATTGTCTACCGCTCAGGGACGCTATAGTTCGGATTATACTCTCGCTTGGCGGCTGCTGCGAAGTAGGGTGTCGTCGACGCATCTCGTCATCGGGCGGTATGCTCCCCCATCTGAACCAGCGGGCCTCCTGTTGGCTGAACGCGTGTGTTCAGTTTCTTGTCGACTGCGTTTGTCGTCTTGGTCTCGTTCGCCCCACCAAGCCGCGGCAATGATGGAAACTACCGGAAACCCGGCGCGGTCCACATCGCGCCAACCCCACCTTTGGGTTTTGTACTACACTTCTGGCCACACGCCTGCTAACTTTCCCTTAAAGAAATCAGTGCTCGGTAATCAGATTCACAAGTCGTGAGAAGGATTCCGGTGTCAAACGCACACATTTCGATTTGGACAAAAATACGACTTGCGCTGGCGAAATTTTCGTCGCACCGCCTCGCTATGTGAGGGGTTTGTTCCAAAACTGCTCATGGCGGGCGCCCACAAATACCCTGTCTTGGTCACAAAGTGTGGCAGACCCGGTCAATCGGTACCGCAAGGAATCCATGCAACAGGTCTCGGACCAGGCAGCAGTACGTTGTTCATGGCCATAAGCTTTCACACCGGCCAGTCAACATTACAACCAGGTGCGAAGCCGATTGTTGATGTACAGCGACCGCGCTTATAAACTTCCCTAATTGCTGTGGAACTGGCCACTCCTGGCTCCGCGGCACCATCATTGTGAGGGGACGACCACCGGCCCTTCAAACCTGGCGGTCCGGGTCCGCCTGTTGCCCCATCTTTTCAGCACAGAACGGGAACGCCGGACTGGTATTCGGCGCGCAGGCCGGCTTCTCTGGACAAGCTGGAGTGGATAAGCAGGAACAAATAGGAAGGTGGTTCAGTTGATTCAGTCGCTCGACTCTCGAGCGGACCGCATTTAACGTCTTCAGCTAAAATCAGCACGTCGCCCATAAGGATAGCAGAACATATGGCCGACTCCCTCGACCATGCACCGGCACAAGCGAACAGCCTGCCACAATTCCTGGCGCTGACCATCGGGGCAATCGGCGTAGTCTATGGCGATATCGGCACCAGTCCTCTCTATGCCTTCCGCGAGGCACTGCGCCCGTTTGGACCAGGTGGCGTCGGGCGCGACGAAGTCATCGGTCTCGTGTCGCTGGTACTCTGGACGCTGACCGCCATCGTGACCATCAAATACGTGCTCTTTCTGCTTCGCGCCGACAACGACGGTGAGGGTGGCACTTTGTCTCTGCTCGCCCTGTTGCTGAAGAAGGGCACCAAATATCCGGTCCTCATGTTTTTTGCCGGCATTCTCGGCGCTGCCCTGTTCATCGGTGACGCGATGATTACCCCGGCGCTGTCGGTACTGTCGGCCGTCGAGGGTTTGAAGCTCGTGGCGCCGGCGCTTGACGACTACGTTCTGCCGATCTCCGTCGTGATAATCCTGCTGCTTTTTGCCGTCCAGTCACGCGGGACCGGTGCCGTTTCGGTGTTCTTCGGCCCGATCACGCTCGTTTGGTTTCTCGTGATGGCAGCAGCCGGTGTTTCGCATATAGGCGACGATCTGGCGATTCTTTCGGCCTTTAACCCGCTCAATGCCATCGGTTTTTTATGGAATGCCGGCCTCACCGGCTTCATTGTACTCGGCGCCATCTTCCTCACCGTGACCGGAGCTGAAGCGCTCTATGCCGATCTGGGCCATTTCGGTCGCCTCCCCATCCAGGTGGCCTGGTTTGCCGTCGTGTTTCCGGCTCTTGCGTTGAACTACCTCGGACAGGGCGCGCTGGTGTTGTCCCATCCCGATGCCCTCTCCAATCCGTTTTTCCTGATGTTCCCGACCTGGGCCTTGTTGCCGATGGTGATCCTTGCCACGGCCGCAACGATCATCGCCAGCCAGTCGGTGATCACCGGAGCCTTTTCGCTTATACGGCAAGCGATCCACCTCGGCTTCCTCCCCCGCTTCGAGATCTGCTACACCTCGGAAACGCAAACGGGTCAGATTTACCTGCCCTTGGTCAACACCATCCTTTTGGCCGGTGTTCTCGCCCTCATGCTGATGTTCGGTAGCTCCGAAGCCCTTGCCCCCGCATACGGCGTATCGATTACCGGTGCGATGGTGATCGATACCATTCTCGCCTTCGAATTCGTTCGACGCCAATGGGGCTGGCCCGCTTTGACAGCCATAGCTGTCCTGCTTCCGCTGTTCAGTCTCGAATTGGTCTTTCTGGGTGCCAACTTGCTCAAGGTTCATCACGGAGGGTATGTGCCCATCCTCATCGCCGGAACCTTGATCACGATGATGTGGACTTGGCGGAAGGGTGTCAGCCTGCTGCGCGAGAAGACCGCCCGTCAGGACATTCCGCTCAGCCAGTTCATGGCGATGGTCGAACGGAAATCCGAGCATGCTCCTGTCGACGTACCCGGAACAGCGATTTTCCTGACGGCCACGCCCGATACGACGCCGGCAGTTCTGTTGCACAACATCAAGCACAATCACGTCCTTCATCAGCACAACGTCATTATGACCATTAAGACCGCCCGGGTCCCGTATGTGCCCGAGAAGGACCGCTACACAATTACAAAGCTGTCTGATCGGTTCAGCCTGTTGGAGCTGAGATTCGGCTTCATGGACGATCAGAATGTCTCACGGGCGCTGGCGCGCTGCCGAAAGCAAGGTTTCAAGTTCGAGATCATGTCGACGTCCTTTTATCTCGGCCGGCGCAAGCTGATAGCCGACCCCCAATCAGGACTGCCCCAGTGGCAAGACAAGCTCTTCATCGCCATGGCCGACTCGGCAATCGATCCAACCGAGTACTTTCATCTGCCCGCCAATCGAGTCGTCGAGCTGGGAGAGCAAGTCATTATCTAAAATGCGCACTCCATGCTTGGGAGCGGCATCACTGGGCATCCGCCGCGCGCAGCTTGATCTGCACCCAGTTGAGAGAACATTTCAACAAACAAGCGGTTTGAAGAGCATTCCTATTTCAGGAGGATTTTCTCCTCTGAATGTCGGCTTAGCGAACAATCGCACAAGTCGACCAACTGCAGCGCTCCTTTCGGTTAGGCGGGAGCGTTGCTTTTTCCTGGCGCCTATTGGTTTTCCACAGCTTCACCGCGGAACATATCGTCGCCTTCAGCTTTCAGAGTCGTGTTCCAGGATTTACTCTCGATCTGGATGAGCACGGACAACGTGGGATCGGAAAGGCTGCGGCGGGGGCCATCGAAACTGCCGAATCCAACGTAATAGCGCGCAGTCCTATGTCCTATGGCACTTGGCGCGATACCTCATTTTCCGGGAACCGATACGCCTGCCTGGCGCAAACCCTCTATGAAATGCAGCTGGTCTTCCGGGCGGTGAATTCGCAATGCGACTTCGTTTCGTGCGTTCTCGAGGAAGCCAGGCACGTTGGTTTCAAGCCATTCTCTCTCGGCACGAGCCAAGTCCATCTTGCCGAGCTTGCCAAGAATGGCGAGCAAAATGACATGGTAGACAGGATTGGCGTGAAGGTCCGCCAACCGGGCCGTTCGGCGGCGACGTAGTCGTGTTCAATATAGCAACACACCGCCAGCGCTGCCTCGAAATATCACTTGGAGTAGCGTCAACGACAGGCGTTCCGGTGCAGTACCGGTTTGCGTTCACATAGGGCCATCTTTCTATACTTTTTAGCAATTGCAGCCGAGCGGGATCTCGGCCGCACTCACTAACGCCTATTGTGCTTCATCAATCGTTTCGATGTGTTTTGGTCCTTTCAGCGCCTGGGGTGCTTTGTAAGGCTGACAGGTCTCCGCCGACTCAGTCATCGGAGCCTTCTTCACAACCTGCTCGAGCTGGTGGGCGGCGGTGGCAGGTTCGCCGCTCCCTTCCACATGCACCGTGGGAACAGCGATCTTGACGCCATTCTCGTCGAATGCCTTCTTGATCATCATGAAAGCGCGGCGCTTGATGGCAAACTGCGTGCCAGGCTTGGTCATGAGTTTGAGCCTTAGTACGATTGCAAAGTCGCCAAAGCTGTCGACGCCCTGCATTTTCAGCGGCTGCAGCGTGTCTGCGGCGAATTCTGGATCGGCCGCCAACTCTTGGCCTACCTTCTTGATGAGCTTGCGCGCCAGCTCTACGTCAGTGTCGTAGGTGACGTTGAGAGTCATCTTATCGATTACCCAGTCCCGGCTCAAATTCTGGACGGCGCCGAGCTCTCCGAATGGGACAGTGAATATGGGTCCGCGATGATGCCTCAACCGCACCGATCGCAGGCTGAAGGATTCGACGGTGCCTTTGTAGCTGCCGCTCTGGATGTATTCGCCGATGCGGAAGGCGTCGTCCAGCATGTAGAAGACTCCGCTCAAAACGTCCTTGACGAGGGTCTGTGAGCCGAAGCCGATGGCGACGCCGAAGATACCGGCGCCTGCAATCAAAGGTGCGATCTGCACACCGAGTCCGGAAAGAATTGCCAGCACGGCAACCGCGCAGATGAAGACTGCCAATGTGTTGCGAAATATCGGCAGCAGTGTACGCAGCCTGCCACTCCGTGCCACCTGGTCCTCGGTGCCGCCTGCATGCTCGGCAAGGTCCATCCGATAGGCGATCAGCGCCTTGGACGATTGCCAAAGCAAATCGGCAACCAGCAGGACGACAATTGTATTCAGCACTCCGTTGATCACAATTATTCCAATCTCGCTACCGGCTAGCGCTGCAGCGCTAAAGCGCCAGACATATGCCAGCCACGCGACCGCCGCTGCGATTACTAGCGCCCGGGCGCTCCTGACCATCATCGAGTTCAGCATGACGCCGAGAGCGCCGGTCAGCTGCACCCGGTTGGCGAAGACTTGCGCCACACGACCGACGCCGCGCGTCAGAGCGGGCAGGACCAGCGAATAGATGCCAATGAACAGCAGCCCGAAGAGACCGGCGACCCATGCCAGCCAGAGTACGATCAGATAGAGGCTGAGCAGCGAGCGGACGACGGGAGAGGTGATTTTGCCGGGCCGTCGCCAAACCGTCTCAATCGCGATCGCCAGGATACCGAATCCGAACGCAAGCGATGCAAGCCTTGCTACGTCTATGGAGAAGCCAAAGGAGGGCATGAGGCTGACAACGGCCCAGCCTATTAACAAGAAACCGGCGCTGAGACTGACCCGCCGAAGCCAAAATCGCCCAGCGGCATCGGTTTCCGCAACAGGCACCGGTTGATACGACGAACCGCTGCCGGCGCCGCCGAAGGCAACTAGCAATCGCGCGATCGTGTAGACGAATCGGAACGCAATGAAGGCAAGAAGTAGTGTCAGCACTACCTTGCGCAGCAGCGGCGGCCATTCGAACGCCAAGAACGAACCGACGCTTGCCAACGCAAACGTCAGCAGCGCAACAGCGTCCGAGAGAACCGTCTGCCCCGCGTCACCTCTCTCGCCCGGCGTTCGCGCCCGCGTCAGAGCCCGTCGGGTCAGCCACTCGGTGCCGAAGCCGACCCCGAGCAGAAGTGCCAAAATGCCGACGACCAGACCCGGCGTACCCGAATTCACGTCGCGCACGCTCACAGCAAAGGCATTCGCCAGTTCCGCCGGTACGCGGGGGAATGCCTTCGCAAGAGCAGCGATACGGCCATCTACGGCCGCTTCCCAACTCGATATTGCTTCGGCAATCGAAGAGCTAGGTGCTGCAGCAGGGGCCGCGAGCTTCTCTCCGAGCCACGCCTTGACCTCCGGATTTCTTGCCAATTCGAGGAACTGCCGCACCTTTTCGGGCGGCGGATCGCCGGGGCCAGCGGATTGCGCCCAGGACGCGCGTTGCAGAACCAAGAGGATCACCAAAGCGAAGGGCGAGGTCCAAAAATGAGCGGTTGCGGCTGCCGGAAAAAACCCGAATGAAATATTCTTAATCATTCGCCCTCGCCTATAATGGCCTTCGTCCATTTGATGCAGGCGGCAACGTAACAGCCGCTTATGAAGTTGGTGTCAGGACCACGTTAGCACCAAATGGCTCCGGCCATGGAATAGAGCTTTCCATTACCCGCGGGATGACGTCGAAAACCTACGATCATTCACCACGCGATCGGAAAATTGGCGCGTCGAAGATCTCGGCGGCGCCGGTATGAGGCAATTGCAGTCGACGGCCAACAGCGCACTCACGTTAGTTCCTATTTGAGTATCCGCGTTGACGCGGATCAATGCACACACCAAAGCCGCTGGTAGATTCGCAACAAAACACGGAGTCCCCAAATCCCCATTCAGCCGTCAGGACGAAACCCGTTTGATGGAGGGTAGCAATCTGTTCGTTGAACTCGATGCAGCCGAACAGCCGTGGCTCACCGCCGAGGAGGCAGATGTAGCGCAGGTGCAGATCGCCGTGACAGCGCCTGGCGTGGTTGGAACGGCACCACCGGCGAATTCCGCAATCTGAAACGACAATCGCAGAGGCGGGGTTTGGTGAGCCCCACGATCTGCAGATCACTTATCCTACCGCGCCTTTTACTTCCTCGTTTCATTCGCGCCATATCGAATGATCGAGTTAGCGCTGCCAATGCATCTGATCAGCGAACGCTTGCCTTGACTCCCTCGGAAAAGGCACGATGGGCCAATGAAAAAATTCATCCCAGTGCACGGCTGATGCGTATCAATGCGCTGACGTCGCTGCGGTCATATATTCCGGGCGCATTCTGTATAAGAGGCTTTCGATTCCGGAGGGCTATACGATGCGCAATTCCGAGGTGAAGAGCTCCACAGCGCAGTCTTGGAATTGGAACCGTCCTCACCGAGCTTCGACGATTTCCCCTCCTCACGCTGATCGTCTTTGTTCCTGTTGTCATTCTCCTGGAACGGATGGCGCCTGAGGCTCATACCTCGTTGTTTTTCCTGTCGGTCGCAGCGATCGTACCGCTCGCTGCCCTGTTGAGCCGCGCAACAGAATCCGTGGCGGCAAAGACCGGGGATGCGGTCGGTGGCCTGCTCAATGCGACGCTCGGCAACATGACGGAGCTCATTATCACGCTCGCCGCTCTGTAGGCCGGGCAGTATCTTCTCGTCAAAGCCTCGATCGCGGGCGCAATCGTACCCTGTTGAATTTCTGCATGCGCCCGGTGACGATCGCGACGGATTGTCCTTTGATGGTCACGTCATAGTCTCCTGTTTGACGAACAGGGAGATACTGCCAACGCCGTTTCACAATTGGGCAAGGATTGACATGAGAATTCGACTGTGGTGAACAAAACCATGGACCGGCTCGACCGCATGCAGCTCTTCATCCGGATCGTCGAGCGGCGCAGCTTTGCTGCTGCGGCGTCCGACCTCGGGCTTGCCCGATCCACCGCCACCGAGCGATCAAGCAGCTGGAAGACGATGTTGGCGTTCGGCTTCTCGAGCGACTGACTCGGCATGTCGCACCGACACTGGACGGCGCGGCCTTCTACCAGCGCTGCATTGCGATCTTCGCGGAGGTGGACGAAGCGGAAAACGCCTTCCGCGACATGCAGCCCCGCGGCCTGTTGCGCGTCGATGCGCATCCCCTGCTGACACGCACGTTCCTGCTGCCGCGGCTCACCGAATTCCTCGATCGGTTATCCTCTGCCTCGACCTTCAGATCGGTCAGGGCGATCACCTGGTGGATCTCGTCAGGGAGGGCATCGATTGCGTCATCCGCGCCGTAGAGATTGCGGACAGCGGCTTGATCATGCGCCGCCTCGGGATGGTCACTGGAATCACCTGCGCCAGCCCGGCCTACATCTAGAGGCACGGAATTCCCCACTCCCCGGATGCGATAGACGGTCATCGCGCCGTGGGCTTCATCTCGTCCGGCACCGGACAGATCATGCCGCTCGAATTCACGGTCGGTAGCAGTGTCCGCTACGTGACGCTGCCGTGCAGGCTGACCGTCAACAACTCGGACACCATGAACGATCTCGCCCCTCGCGGCTTCGGCCTAATTCAGGCGCCGCGCTGCCGGTTGTAGCGGGACCTGGACGAAGGAGCCCTGGTCGAGGTCCTCGCCGAGTTCCCTCCCCCGCCGACACCGCTTTCGGCGCTTTACCCCAGAACCGCCAGCTTTCGCCGCGGGTGCGCGACTTTCTCGACTGGGTTCTCAAGCTGCTCTCCGAGGCCGACTTGTGACGGTTGGTCGAATGCCGGCTGGACCATCGCTCAGTTCGAGACCATAGCAGTCTGCCGGCCCGGCTTCGCTTCGGCCCGGAGCGCAAGTGGAAGGCGAATTTGGTTCCGGCTGTATTGCCGCGGCGAGCAGCCCATGACCCTCTTGAAGGCCGCACTGAATGAACTCTCTGATTCGTAGCCGAGCGAAAAGGCAATGGCCGAAACCGGATCGCCTGAGTTCTCGAGTCTATCCGCCGCCAGAGTCATCCGCCAGCGGGTCAGATAGTCCATCGGCGTCTCTCCCACGGTTGCCTTGAATTTCATGGCAAAAGCCGATCGCGACATAGCGGCTCGTTCGGCCAGTTCTTGCAAAGTCCAGCGATAGGCGGGCTCGGCGTGCATCGCGGTGATCGCGGCGCATATCTGTCTGTCCGCAAGCGCCGAGAACCACCCCACCTGATTTCCCACCCCATCCGCAAGATGCAGCCGCAGCGACTGAAGCAGCATCATATGGGCAAGATGCTGGGCAACCAGAAAGCCGCCCGGCTGAGGTTCGCGGAGTTCCAGCATCATCCGTTCGACGGCCCAGCGCAGCGCCGCCTGTTCGGACTCCTTCTTGATATGGACGATGGGCGGCAGCGTTCGCAGCACGGCGTGAGCACAATGCCCGCTGACAGTGAACCGGCTTCCAACGAGAAAGAAGTCGCCGCCGCCGTTGACCCTGACTACGCCGCCCGCCCGCGCCGGCGGGAAGATAGTGCCGGCGTCGACCGGCGACAGGCCCATGTCGCTTCCGAGCCGAAACGGCCTGCCGCTCGGCAGCACGAAGCAATCTCCGGCCTCCAAGCGAACGGGATCGGCTACCCCCTCGACCGACAGCCAGCACCCGCCGGACACGACCGCGTAACATTTGATGCGCTCATGTAGGTCGGAGAACTGGATCAGCCAGTCCCCGCCGGCATCGAAGCCGGACGAGATGTGGAGCTGCGCGGTTTCAGCAAGGAGAGTACGTCTGAAAGAGGATCCATCGAAACCATCCTGGACGATCGAGGAGATATTCTGGACTTCGAAACATAGCTCGTATTCCAGCGGCCGCCTATCGTAGTTGCAAAGCAATGAGGCATTCAATTGATCTACGGTAGACGTCATGATCCGTTGGCATATGGGAGCCCCCCCTCCAGCAGACAAGTGCGGGCGCTGCTGGCGGTCCTGTCAGCAACTGCGGGTCTGCTCACGCCATCTCCCGCGCGGCGCAGCAGGCCGACGGAGGACCGCTGTTCCGCCAGCGTTGCGCCACCTGCCACGCTGTTGATCCGGGCGAGAACAAGGCAGGCCCGTGTCTCGCCAGCATCGCCGGCAGACCCGCCGCCAGCGTCGATGGCGCTCACTATTCAAAGGCGTTGAAGTCCGCAGGCATTACCTGGGACAGGCAATCGCTCGACGCTTTCCTAGCCACCGAGCCGTTTAGTCTCCGGCACACGAATGACGGTCCGCATCCCCGATGAGGCCGATCGGGCAACGATCATCGGCTACCTGGAGAACAGGCACCCAATTGAGGAGAAGCCTTCATGACAGCATTCACTATCAACGGGCGTGCCGTCGATGTCACCGCCGAACCCGATACCCCCCTTCTTTGGGTCATCCGTGAGCATCTCAAGCTCACCGGCACCAAGTTTGGCTGCGGTATAGCACAATGCGGTGCCTGCACCGTTCACGTCGACGGCGAGCCGACCCGCTCTTGTCAAACCTTTCTGGAGGATGTTGCTGGCCGGGAGGTGACAACGATCGAGGGTCTCTCCCCGGCTTCCAACCATCCCTTGCAGCCTGGATCGCCGAGCAGGTGCCACAATGTGGTTACTGCCAGTCCGGGCAGATCATGCAGGCCGCCGCCCTTCTTGCGGCCACGCCCAATCCCACCCGCGAACAGATCGTCGAGCACATGGACGGGAATATCTGCCGCTGCGGTACTTATGTTCGCATCATCAGCGCGATCCAGCGCGCAGCACGGGAGGGCTGAGCTATGACCCGGACCCTGCAGTCTCAAAGCCGCGCGCTGTCGCGGCGCAGCTTCCTCGTCACTGCCGGCGGCCTCGGGATCGCCGTTGCGTTCGGGAGCCTGCCCGACCTTGCATACGGCGCGACCCCGGCTACCGCCGCCGAGGGGGATTTCCGCCCCAACGCCTGGATCGCGATTGCAGCGGACGGCACGGTTAGCATCATCGCGCCTGCCGTCGAAATGGGTCAGGGTATCATGACGACGCTGCCGCTGCTCGTCGCCGAGGAGTTGGATGCCGATTGGAACCGTGTGCGAGTAGTGCAGGCTCCATCCGACGCGGAAACCTACGGCAATCCCGGCTTCTACGGCATCCAGCTCACCGGCGGCAGCGAGTCGACGCGTGGCTACAACGCGCTGCTTCGCCTGACCGGTGCTCAGACCCGGCTGATCCTCATGGCTGGCGCCGCCGGCATGCTGAACGTGCCAGTGAACGAGCTTACCACCGAACCGAACCGAGTCGTCCACCGATCGTCGGCCCGCGCACTTGATTACGGTCAGATCGCCGCCAACGCCACGCTTCCGGACCCGCTGCCGCAGGCAACAGAGGCTGATCTAAAGCCAAGCGAGAGGTGGCGCTATATCGGAAGCCGGTCGATCCAGCGTATCGACGTCCCCTCCAAGGTCAATGGTGCCGCCGTCTACGGAATAGACGTGCAGCTTCCGGGCATGCTCTACGGGGCGGTTCTGCGGGCACCGGTTCAGGACGAGCGGCCGGAAGCCATAGACGATGCCGAAGCGCGGGGCGTGCCGGGCGTCACCCATATCATCCCACTTTCGTACGGGGTCGGTATTATCGGCGGGACGGTTGAAGCGACCAGGCGAGCGAAAGACCTCATCAAGGTTACCTGGAGCACGACGTCACGGGTTCGCAATTACACGAGCCAGCGGCTGCTCGACGAGTATCGCGCCATCGGTCGCGACCTCGGGACGCGAGGTGTTGCCGCGCACACCGAGGGCGACGCCGAGGCCACGATTGCCGGCGCCGCAAAAGTGATTGAAGCCGACTATATGAGCGACCATGTCGCACACGCCACAATGGAGCCGATGAACGCCACCGCGCTGGTGACCGGCGACCGGGTTGAGATCTGGGCACCGACCCAGGGGCCAACTGGTACACAGGGTTTCGCCGCGCAGGTCGCCGGCACGACGCCCGACAAGGTGAAGGTCAACACGACCCTGCTTGGCGGCGGCTTCGGACGCAAGGCCGAGGCCGACTTCATCATCGATGCGGTGTTGTTGGCGAAGGCCGTCGAGGGTCGGCCCGTCAAGGTCGTTTGGAGTCGGGAGGACGACATCCGGCACGACAAGTTCCGGCCGCTCGAGGCGCAGCACGTCAAGGTCGGACTGGATGCCAAGGGAAAGATTGTCGGCTGGCGACACCGCATCGTAGCAGACTCGATCTTCGCCCGGACGTTGCCACCTGTCTTCGAAGAGGCTGGCGGCCACGACGACGTCGTGACTGAGGGTGCGAAGTTCAACTACGCAGTCCCGGCCCACCAGATAGAATATCTGCGCCAGGACCACGGTCTAGCCATCGGATTTTGGTTCGCGGTGGGGGTCGGCTACACGAGGTTCGCAATCGAATGTGTCATCGACGAGATCGCGGCCGTCAGAGGCATCGACCCCGTTGCGTTGCGACTGGAGCTTCTGAAGGATCAGCCTCGTGCGCGAAAGGTGATTGAGACTGTTGCCAGGATGGCGGAATGGGATCGGGCGCGCGACGGCCGAGGGCTTGGCCTTGCTTATTCAGATGCCTTCGGCTCGCATTGCGCCCAGGTAGCCGAGGTCTCGCTCAACCGGGAGACTGGCGAGATCCGGGTGCACAAGGTCTGGTGTGCCATCGATCCCGGTGTGGCGATCCAGCCGCTTCATATAGAGGCAATGATGATCGCCGGCATTACCGGCGGTACCGGCCATGCACTGTTCGAGCAGATCAACGTCATCGATGGCGAGGTGCGGGAGTCGAATTTCGACACCTACCGAGTCATTCGCATGTCCGAAGCGCCAGAGATCGAGGTCTCCGTGGTACCGACGGCGGGAAGCCCGTTCGGTGGCATCGGCCAAGCCGGTCTGCCGCCCACCGGCCCGGCGATCGCCAATGCTGTTGCCCGGCTTACAGGGGGCGTGCGGCTTCGTCACTATCCGTTCCTTCCCAATCGGGTGAAGGCTGCTCTTGACAGTTGAACCGAATGTCCCAACCCGGCAGGCCGACTGATCAGGACGCGTCGGCCTGTCTGTAAGAAACAGCGCGCGTCCAGTCGATGATCTGACCGGCGCTGATTGCTCCTGATACCCTGGCAAGCCTACGGCCCCTGGAGATCAGGAGCAAGGTCGCATACCCGGATGCCAAGCGTTGGCTCAATCTCCTGACTGACTTCCGAATTGAGCTTAACAAGGCACATTTCGGGCTCGAGGATTCGGGCGGCCTCCTCATGCGCAGGTGCCATCATACGGCAGGGGCCGCACTATGGAGCCCACACATCAATCAGGACCGGGATGTCACTCCGGACGATTTGTCTGCGCAACGTCTCGGTGTCGAAGTCGACCGGACGACCGTTGAACAGCGGCTGGCGACAGGTGTCACACTTTAATGCCGTGGGCGTGCGGTCTGCGGCCAGCCGGTTTATAGCGGCGCAGTTAGGACATACGAAATGTCTTGCCATTGTCGCCGAACCTGCTGCCATCGATCGGTTATCCTCTACGTTGAGCGCGAAACTCCCACGGCGTGACCCTTCCGTCCTTGTCCGTATCAGCCGCGTCGAAGCGGGCCTTGCCGGCCGTCAGGAACTCCGCCTTGCTGACCTTTCCGCTCTTGTCCGTATCCATCTCGGTGAAACGGGCCTTTTTTCGATCCTGCATGGCCTTTTGCCGCGCTTCATTGAAGCCCCCGGCCGGGGCCCATGCGCACGCTCATGTATTCGTCTTCGGTCAGCTCGCCATCATCATCAGCGTCCATGGAGGCGAAGACCAATTCCACCTGATGGGCGGCTTCGTCGTCGCTGATGACGCCGTCGTCGTTCGTGTCGATCGCTCCTATTCGCTCCATCATCATCCCGGGACCGTAGCCATGCCGCAATCCCCACCCGGGGCCATATTCGTCAGCCAATGCTTGCCCCGAGAAAATGCCAAACGCGATCAATGCAATGCTGGAGACCTTGTGCATCGTAGTTCTCCTTTTGAAGACAGAACAATGGTCACTCAATGAGCGTCATCGGACATCATCGACGTCCCGGATTGGGAAGGGGTGGCAGTCCTCAGCCCGCGGTGGCGCCAACATTCAGAGTTCATTGACGACCGTCTCCAGCATGGACCGGACCTGTTTCGCTGTCTCTAGAAGAGGCGGGTTGTCGATCGTATGCATCGAGGCGACGGGATCTATCGCCGCCACTTCGGTCCTGCCGGCCCCGGCATCCTGCACGATGACGTTGCAGGGAAGCATTGTCCCGACCTTGTCCTCGATCTTCAATGCCTCGTAAGCCATGCGCGGATTGCAGGCGCCGAGGATGAGGTAGGGTCGGAAGTCGACGTCTATCTTCTCTCTGAGCGTTTCCTTGACGTCGATTTTCGTGATGATGCCGAAACCCGCATTCTTCAGGGCTTCGGCGGTTCGCCGCACGGCTTCGTCGAAGCCACAGGAAAGCGTCTTGGCGAAGTAGTAGGTCATCGGCATCTCCCTTGCTCGAACCTGTTTCAGGTTCGAGTTTGCGCTCCTTTGGGACTATCACGGCGCGATGCTCGCTTTCCCTGCGCCTCAACTTGGACCTATCCTGATCTCATCGCGCAAAGCCGCTTTGATCCTGCTCAAACTTCAGCCAGAGATTGATACAGAACGTCGGATCATGGATCTATTATCCGGAGATTTGCATCATGTCTGCTGCGCTCAAAAGAGCCACCCGTCTTGCTAAAGTGTCAGTTTACAATTTACTAACCTAAAGCATTAAGGCTTACTGGAAAGATGCGAATAACAACGCAACATAATGCATTCCTGAATCATCTCGACCGTTGTTTTCACATTCTGTTTCGATACGAAATTGAACAGGTTCAATTTGCAACTAAGCTTTTGCTTCTATGTGCTTCACCACGTAAATGGCTGATTTGACCTGCTCGAATGCAGGGCCTCGCCCGAGGCCTCAATCTGACTGGATTCCAAGCGGCCAGCAGCCACCCCGCTTGCGGCTTGACCAAATCAATTCTGGAGCCTAATAGGGAATGAACGTTTCCTAATAGGTTGTCAGATGAATATCGGAAGCACCTCTCCTCGTCCCGTCGGGCGGCCGCGCGAATTCGACATGAACCAGGCTCTGGATGCAGCGATCCGCATTTTTTCGGAGAAGGGCTATCACGGGACCTCCATAGCCGAGCTGAAAGCGGAAATGGGCCTGACCGCCGGCAGCATATACAAGGCGTTTCGCGACAAGCGTGACGTCTTCGTCGCCGCCTACGACCGCTATAAACAGATCCGAGCCGATCTTCTGGATCAGGCGCTGTCTTCGGCCTCCACCGGTCGCGAAAAGATTGCCCGCGTCGTCCGATTCTATGCCATGTCCGCCTGTGGCGAGACCGGCAGACGTGGATGCCTGGCCATTGGCGCCGCCGTCGAACTGGTTCTGTCCGACACCGTGATCGCCGACAAGGTCGGCGGACACAATCGCAAGCTCGCCGCCCGGCTCGAAGGTTTCGTCCGCGATGGCCAGTTGGACGGCTCAATCCGCCAGGACGTCGATCCTGCGCCGACCGCGCTTGCGCTGTTTTCTTATCTTCAGGGCGTCCGCATCGCCGGCAAAACCGGAGAGCTGGAGAACCAGATGCTCCCTTCCGCCGAAGCCCTCTTGCGAATTCTCGACTGAATAAACCGCCCGCGCTCCTTTCTCCCAAGGATTTTCAATGACAACTCCCGCCTCCACCGGCCAGACGCAGCACCCGCCCGGACTCTCTGCCGGCATGACATTTCTGATGGCCGCCGCCTGCGGCCTGATTGCCGCCAACCTCTACTATACCCAGCCGCTTGCTGGGCCGATCGCACTCGACATCGGCCTGCCGGCAGAGGCAACCGGCCTGATCGTTACCCTGACGCAGATCGGCTATGGCCTCGGTCTGCTGCTGCTCGTGCCGCTGGGTGACCTCCTGGAAAATCGTCGGCTGATCGTGACCATGATCGGCCTGGTTACTGTCGCCCTGATTGCGGCCGGCCTCTCAACCACGCCCGGGCCCTTCCTCACCGCTTCGCTCGCCATCGGGGTAGGCTCGGTTGCAGTCCAGATGATCGTTCCCTTCGCTGCCAACCTTGCTCCGGATGCGGCTCGGGGCCGCGTCGTCGGCAACATCATGAGCGGGTTGATGGTCGGGATCATGATGGCGCGGCCGATTTCCGGGCTGATCGCCGGCCTCAGCTCTTGGCATGCCGTCTTCTATCTTTCCGCAATCGTCATGGTCGGGCTTGGAACCCTGCTATGGGTCCGACTGCCGACCCGGATGCCGTCGGCCCGGCTGAGTTACGGCCAACTGCTCGAGTCGATGGCCAAGCTTATCGCGACGCAGCCGGTCCTGCAGCGCCGCGCCGCATATCAAGCCTGTCAGTTCGCGGCCTTCAGCCTCTTCTGGACCGTCACGCCGCTCTACCTTGCAGGCCCGCGCTTTGGGCTGGGTCATAACGGCATTGCGCTTTTCGCCCTGGCCGGTGTTGCGGGCGCAATTGCTTCCCCCATCGCTGGGCGCCTCGCGGACAAGGGTTTGGCTCGGCCGGCAACGGCGTTCGGCCTCCTCAGTGCCGCAGCCGCTTTTCTGATGACGCAAATCGCTTCTGAAGGTTCAAGCATTGCGATCACGCTTCTGACGCTTGCTGCCATCCTGCTCGACTTCGGCGTAACCATGACGTTGGTGACCGGGCAGCGCTCGATTTACGAACTCGGCGCGGAGTTCCGCAGTCGGTTCAACGGCCTGTTCATGGCTATATTCTTCACTGGCGGCGCCATTGGCTCGGCCTTGGGTGCCTGGGCATTTGCCTCTGGCGGATGGTGGTTCGCCTCCATGATCGGCTTCGCGCTGCCGGCCACAGCTGTCGCCATCTTCCTGACCGAGAAACACGGTCAGGAAAGAAGTTTGCAGCATTGAACGAATTCAGGGCCACCTCCATCGTCGCGCGGCTGTCGATGCGGTTGGCAAGCGCTTTCTCGAGGCTGCGTTGATGATCATGCGCGCAGCTTGAGCCTGCCCTGGCGACGAGCGGCTCCAGCAATGACGCCGCTCGTGCAGCGGCAAGCGGCGCAGTTTGCGGCCGACGAGGTAAAGCACATCGAACGCATGGCAGACGATGGCGCCGATTTCGACCGTCGACGGCAAGCACCCGGACACCCGCTGCAGCATGATACCTGTTCCTCTGTCGATGTTGAGGGCAACTGGTGTGCCGGCTGGCTTCCGAAGTGCAGCCGGCGCAAAGCCGCCCAGTGGCGGGACGCACCGACGCAACTTCAACACACGACGTATGCCGCCAGTTTCTGCGGATCGCCAGTCGAGAATGCCGACTTCTGATGATCGAGGAACGCGGAGACGCGTGCATTGATCAGCCGCCGCGACGGATAGAGAGCCCAAAGAGAGATGTCCGACGCTTCGAAATCTCCCCATCAGACAAGTGTCCCGGCAAACAGGTCGTGACTGACAAGCGAGATGGGCAGGCGGGCAGCGACGACGCCCAAGCGCACGGCGTTGCGGATCATCAGGAGCGAAGACAGGCGAAGGATCGGCTCTACCGAAATCTGCGAGCTTCCCTGGGGCATCTCCATCTGCCAGCTACTGGACTGCTCTCCCCCGCCACGAACAACCACGGGAACGACGGTCCCCGCAGGTGGCCGAGGCAGTCGGGAATTCGCGACAACCACCAGCCGGTCGCGAAGAAAGGCCCTACCGATCAGGCTCTCGTCCGGGTCCGGATTGACGCGGATGACTAGGTTATATCCCTCCTCGATCATGTCGACCGCCCGGTACTCCGTCCTGACTTCAAGCTGCACCTGCGGATGCTTCAGCGCAAATTCGGCTGCAAGCTTGCCCATGGCCATCTGTCAGAACAGCAAGGGCGCGCGGATCCGCAGTTTGCCGCGCGGTGTGCTGCCACGCGCGGCGATCGCAGCCGCCGCCTCGTCGATCTCTGTCAGCTGGATATCGGCCGTGACTCTGCCGGACTTGCAACCCATTCCCGAGACGATGGCCAATTTGTTCCGTGCCTCGCACGGCAACGCCGGAGAGATTGATCGTCGTCGGCAGCCGCGGGCTTGGGGTCTGAGAGGCCTACTGGTCGGAAGCGTCTCGCAGAAGGTCGTCCAGCACGTAGACTGCTCTGGCTGATTGTGCGCTAAACATCCCCGCCAGGGCAGTGGCTGTTGGACGCAGCCACCGCCGCAGTCCTGTTCGCCTTACTTGGTTTCCGCTGGTCGCTTCTGTCCGTCCTTGTGGTGGAGGCGGTGCCCGGCCTGCAGCTGTTTCGGCCTGGATCCTGGTTGTGCTCGCTTTGGCAACATGGTGATCTCCTCTTGGCGAGCAATAGCCCGTCTGACGTTGACGTCCCGATTGTAGCGGCGTCGCGATAGCATGCATTCACGCGCATCAATCGCCTGAACCGGCCGGCCACAGACACTGTTACATTCCTGTCGCAACAACCTGAGAAATCCCGATGCGAACGGGAGCCCCACGCGCGATCGCGGCCGAACGCCGCGTCGGCGCCGTCCGCCCGTCCGAACCAGAACCCAAGGATCTGGCCTTCTGTATCTATGAATCACTCTGTAGCTCGAGTATCACGCGGGCAATCTCATGCGCATCTCGATCAGCATCGACCCGTTGCCATGTGATGTCATCCGTATCGGCGACAAGCTGTCGCGCGAGCACCTGCAAGTCAGCATCGGAAGGACTGACAGCTCTTGAGGCCACGCGCCGGCGCAGCATCGAGGCTTCCGCGTCGAGCCAGACCGCCGTGCATGGCACGCCGGCTTCACGCGCGATAGCCTCGATGCGTGCTCGGTTGTTCGGCTTGTCGAACACCGCATCGGCCACGGCTGAGCCGCCGGCGCGCAGGATCGCGAGGGTGTGGCGAGCGATCTCGGCATACACTTTCGCGGAGACTTCCGGTCGATAGGCGGCTGGCCCAAGCCTTTCCTCGGCTTGAACACCGTGCATTGCTTTGCGAATGCGGTCACTTTCGACGATACGCGCTCCTGGTGGCGACCCAAACTGCGGGGCCAAGATCTCTGACACCGTAGTTTTGCCTGAGCCGCTGAGGCCGCCGATCACGATCAAACGCGCCGGCTTCATCACGATCATACAACGAGCGAGGTCGAAATAGGAGCGCGCCTCGGCGGCAAGTTTGTCCCTGTCCGCCGCGGTGCTTTCCTCGACCTGGGTGGCGATAACATGGGCCCTTACCGCCGCGCGTATGGCCATAAAGTAAGGCAACAGCACGAACCCCTCGTCGTCATCTGTTTCATCAAGGTATCGGTTGGCAACCAGATTCGCGTACTCGGGGAAGCCACGGTGCCACAAATCCATGAGAAGAAAGGCAAGGTCGTAAAGCGTATCGACGGTGGCTAACTGATCGTTGAACTCGATGCAGTCGAAGAGCCGGGGCTCCTGGTTGATCATGCAGATGTTGCGCAGATGCAGATCGCCATGGCACCTCCTGACCTTGCCGGTGATCTCACGAGCATCGAGCATCGATGCGTGAGCCGTGAGCGTTCTCTCGAACTCACCGTTGAAATTCTCAACCTCGTCGGCTCCGAAGACCCGGCTCGTTGCAAACCCAGCAGCGTTGATCCGAAGTACGCCGGCAATGTTCGCACAACCGGAGCCCTGGTGAGTGGTCGAAGCACCACGATGAAAACGGGCGATCATGCGCGCCGCTCGGATCATGAGTTCGGCGGTAAGCCGACCGTCAACGGCCATACGGTCCAACAGGGCAGCCTGGTCGAAACGAACCATCTCCACAGCGGCATCGATAAGCTCGTCTCCCTGATCGAAACCGAGCCGCCCGTTCTTTCCCCGCATGATTTTCCGAACTCCTATGTAAAGGCCAGGTGCAGTTACCGAATTCAACCGGACCTCCTTCTCGCAGGCCTCGAGCCTCAGCCCGGGGGTCGAGAAATCCACATAGGGCAGCTTGACCGCGCGCTTCATCTTAAATGCACGGTCACCGACCAGGAAAACATGGGAGATGTGCGTCTCGATCGTTTCGACCGCAGTGGCACCGCGAAGTTCCTGCAGAAAGGTGATGGCCTCCGATTGATCTTCGGCAAGCATGTTTTCGCCTCATCGTTCTTGGCGTGGGGACATTGCCTCGCAACCTCGAACCGCTGCCACTTCGACTACGCCCTTCTTTACCGAGCTTTTGATCATCATGAATCCTATCAGGTGCCGCTTCATTGATGTGCGTCAACGAATGGGGGTGCGGTTACGGAGAATGCTTGTTTGTCCGGCAGAAGCAGCCGGACCGCGGCCATTCGGACGTTCGGTCTGTCAGGCCCTCTCGGCGGGCTTGCCGGCTACCTACAGATATAATCGGGACCGATCATTCCGGCGGCGCTGCTTTTGCTCTTCGGCACAGCCTTGGTCGTTTTCAGAAGACGAGAAGACCGAGTACAAGCACATCACACATCCAAGGAGCGCGTCTTGTTCTCCGTCAAAGGGATTGGGGCGGGTCGTCTTTGACGCGCATCAATGACGCTGGTGCCATATAGGGCTCTAATCACAAATCTCACTTGAACACCGGGCAAGGACCGCGACGGGGCCAGCCAGGGGGTTTGCGGTCGTACTTGCAACGAGCGGCCCGATGAGCCTGTAACTCTGCTTGAAGGGGAACCAGCCATGGCTGAACCTGTAACCAAATTGCTTGTCAGATCGGAAGAGAAAGCCGTCGAGCATCGCGGCGAGCCGTGGACCCCGTTCGAAAGTCTCCGATCCGTAGTGGACCGCCTCTTCGACGACTTCGGCCCGACCCTTTGGCATCGCCCCTTTGCGTCCGCATTCATGCGTCGGTTGCCGCGGCGGTCGGAGTTCAGGATTGCGCCTGCCGTCGACGTCGCGGAGACAGAGAAGAGTTACGAAATTACCTGTGAACTGCCAAAAATGGAGGAAACGGACATAGAGGCTGCGGTCTTGAGCGGAACCTGACGATCCGGGGTAAGAAGCAGGAGGAGAAAGAAGAGAAGCGCAGGGGCTACGTCCTTTCGAAGCGTAGCTACGGCTCATTTCAGAGAGCCTTCCGACTGCCTGACGGCGTTGATGCCAACATCGCCGCCAAATTTCAAAGGGCGTTCTTTCCGTGATCCTGCGAAAGACCCCCGAAACGCAGCAGAGCGCACGCAAGATCCAGATCAAGCCAGCCTAGCATTTCGCACCGAGAGCAGCACGCGCCGACTGGCGCGTGCTGCTGGGTCACACTCGCTTCACGGGTGGGCGTTTCAATGGAGAAAAACATGCCGTTCAAAACGATACTTGCCGTGCTTGGCATTCCGCAGACCGATCGTGACCTGCAGACGGCTGCAGATATCTCTAATCAGGTCCGTGCCCACTTAAGCGTCTTTATCGTCGGCTTTGCGCCGCAGCCGACCTCACGATATGCAACGCTTGCGTCGACGTGGTTCGAACAGCGCGATTGGAACCTGAAAGCGCTTGGCGAAACCGCGACGACGGTTCGCGACAAACTCTCGAAGCGGGAGATTTCATTTGAAGTCGACAGCATCTACGCGGAGGTGGCCGGTGCCACCTACGACATAGGCGAACGCGCCCTCTATTCTGATCTCATCCTGATGGGGCCCGATGCCTTTCAGAACGCCGACCTCAAGCAGCAGATCATCACCGGCGGCCTCATTCAGTCCGAGCGCCCGGTGCTGCTGATCCCGCCCGGGCCTGTACCGACGCTGCACCCGAAAACCGTCCTGTTAGCATGGGACTCGCGTGCTCAGTCCGCAAATGCGGCTCGAGAAGCACTCCAGCTGTTGTCCAACGCCAAGTCCGTTCACGTGGCTATGGTCGATCCCACGGCAACGCCCAGGCAGAGTGGAGATGAACCCGGAGCAGATGTCGCCACCTATCTGGCGCGCCACGGCATCGATGTGACGGTGGATGCGCTGCCGAGCGCTGGGCGAACCGTGGCGCAAGTCCTGCAGCGACATGCGAACGATGTGGCCGCCGACATGATCGTCATGGGCGCCTATGGTCACTCCCGGCTGCGCGAGCTCGTATTCGGTGGCGTCACCCGATCAATGCTCGATGAAGCTCGGCTACCCGTGTTGATGGCGCGATAATGAGACAGAAGACAAGGAACGCTTGCAATTGAGGCCAGCATCATGTTGACGATAAAATCCGCACGGCGGCGTCGTGCTGGTGTGTGATGGAGCCAAGACGCTCATCCTGCGCAACCAAGGAGATGCAGAGCTCATCAATCACGGTCCGGTCAAGCTCGTAGCGCTGTTCCCCTCCCGGCGCCGTTACACTCTGTTACAATATCGTACCAATTTTTTCACCCGTGTCGTCATGAGATTACGGCTTCGCGTTCAACTCTTTCCATAAGCAAAGATTGAGGGGGAAGCTCATGACTGCGCAGGTGGTTAGCATACAGGATGGTCGCACGGGAGCAATGTACTCGCAGGTGTTGCCTGTACCGGATCTGCCCTCGCTGTTTGCTCGGCAACCAGTCGAAAGGTTCGCGTCGGCCCAAGCCGTCTTCTGGGAGGGTGACGAGGCAACGCATATCTTCGAGGTCACCGCTGGAATGCTGCGTGCTTTGCGGCTGTTCGGCGACGGTCGGAGAATCATCGTGGGATTTTTGCGCCCAGGAGACCTGCTCGGCGTGTCGCTCAAGGAACGCTACCTCTACACGGTCGAGGCCGTGTCCTCCGTCGAGCTTCGCCGCTTGCCTCGCCGCCGTTTCGAAGACGAAGTGGCGCGTCATCCCAACTTGCAGCAGCAACTCTTCTCGAGGCTGCGTGACGAGATGACTGCCGCGCAGGATCAGGCAGTCCTTCTTTCCCGCCGGAGCGCCGAGGAAAAACTGGCGAACTTCTTCCTTCTGATGAGACCGAACGAGAACTGTAAACGGACTCCGACTGTCGACCTTCCGATGACGCGGCTAGACATCGCCGATTATCTCGGCATGACAATCGAGACGGTATCCCGCACTATAACAAAGCTCGCAAACAGCGGCGTCATCGCGACACCGGGACGGCGCTCGGTCACAGTCCTGAAGATGGAAACGCTGAGATCGCTGGCAGACGGTGACGAAAGCGAGTATTGGGCGCCCCCGCCCCTACCGCGTGCGCAGCATGCATCCGCCAGTGCGTGAAGGCGGCGGAGCCTAATGGAGAAGAGAGTCGAAATGGTCGAGCAGACCGACAGCGACATTGTCGATCTTAGACGCGCTCAGGCCGATCTGGCAGCTCGAGAGGCACATCTTCGCTCAATTCTCGACACGATTCCCGAAGCGATGGTGGTAATCGATGCAGAGGGCGCGATTTCCTCTTTCAGCGCAGCCGCAGAACGCCTGTTCGGCTATACCGAAACCGAGGTCGCTGGACTAAATGTCAAGATCCTGATGCCCTCTCCACATCGCGAGGCGCATGACCAATATCTCAACAACTATCTGCGCACCGGTGAACGGCGCATCATCGGAATTGGCCGAGTCGTTACAGGATTGCGAAAGGACGGCACAACCTTTCCAATGGAGCTGTCGGTCGGAGAAGCTTCGTCTGATGGTCGGCGGACATTCACCGGGTTCATTCGGGATCTGACAAGCCGCCAGCGGATTGAAAATGAGCTCAGGCAAGCACAGAAGATGGAAGCAGTAGGGCAACTCACCGGCGGCCTAGCGCATGATTTCAATAATCTGCTGACTGTGATTACCGGCAATCTGGAAATGATTGAAGCCAGGCTGCAGGATGAGAAGCTGGTGCCTCTCTTACAAGAAGCTCAGGCCGCAGCCGACGATGGGGCAAAGCTGACGGCTCAATTGTTAGCATTCGGACGGCGGCAGCCGCTCAATCCGAAACTCGTCGACCTTGGTGAGCTCGTCACGAACTTTGCAAAGCTCCTCACCAGGACCCTCGGCGAGACCATAGAACTATCCACCGTCGTGAAAGGCAGCGCGAACCTCGCTCTGATCGACGTTTCTCAGCTTCAGAACACCCTATTGAACTTGGGTCTGAACGCGCGCGACGCAATGCCGAATGGTGGCCGCTTGACAATCGAGATTTCGACCACGGTCCTCGACCGCGACGACGTCTTGATGTTACCCGAAGTGCGAATGGGACACTATGTTCTGGTTGCTGTTGCTGACACGGGCGTCGGAATGGACGAAGAGGTCAAGCGTCATGCGTTTGAGCCGTTTTTTACAACGAAGGGCTTTGGTGCGGGGACCGGCCTCGGCCTCAGCATGGTCTATGGTTTTATCAAGCAATCCGGCGGACATATTCAGCTCTATAGCGAACCCGATCGGGGAACGAGCGTGCGCCTCTTCCTGCCAGCGGCGCAGGGAGAAAGCCAGCTTGCCGAGGCTGGCGCAGGAGAAGAAGCGGTCCCCGAGCCTATGCCGAGAGGTTTTGAAACGATCCTCGTCGTGGAGGACGACCCACGGGTGCGCCGCGTCGTGGTCGCGCGACTGCGCGACGCTGGATATTCAGTCATCGAAGCGGAAGCCGGCACGAAGGCCCTTCAACTGCTTGAAGAACATCCGGAAGTTTCCCTCGTCTTCACGGACATGATAATGCCGGGCGCAATGGATGGCGGCGAACTGGCCGAACATGTTCGCGCACTCAGACCCAATGTGAAGATGCTTTTCACATCTGGCTATGCCGAGCCGAGCACCGCCGGCAGGGCGGTAGGAAGTTGGCTGCAAAAGCCCTACACCGCCCGAGAACTGGCATTGCGGGTTCGAGCGTTGCTGGATTGATATCGGGCTCCTCATATAACGCTTATCAGACTACTTTTTCTTCGCGCGAGAATACGACCTCCCATGCATCCGGTTGTCCCACCGCAAGAACCAGTGTTCGGTGATTTCGGAAGCCATTAGGTACAGCACCGTTATCAGCAGGAGTCCTGTCATGATCGGCCAAGGCAACGGCACGAACCCGAAGTACCCGGCGAAAGGTGCATAGGGAATTGCAATGGCCAAAACGGCGGTCGCCACGGTCAGGAAGGACAAGAGTCGACTTGGCTTACTCCGCCAGAAGCAGGACCGCGTGCGCACAATCAACACGATTGCCAACTCGGTGAGCAGGGACCCGACGAACCGGGCAGTTTGGAAGGTCGCCGGCGCCGCCTTTATTAACAGGGCAAGACCGGCAAACGTGACGAAGTCGAACAGCGAACTCACCAGTCCGAAACTCACCATGAAGCGGCGCGCAGTGGACTGCGGAACTGGCGGAGCAGAACGGAAAGGGCAAGAAACTTCTCTCCGCGTGCCACGGAATTGGTCCCATAGCGCGCCAGGCGCTCATGCGCTTCCCTGCTGGTCAACCCTGTCGGTCGGGTCCCGTAGTCGGCTATCAGGTCAGCGGCCGGGGTGGCCCAATATGCGCCCCCTTCTCGCGCATCGAGTGCTAACGATCTCATGGTATGCTCCTGTCCGGCTCAATCAGAGCGTCTACCGACTAGGATGGCACTGCCGCGAGCGCGAATGCATTGAGGAGAGTCAATTCCAGGCAGGTATCGCCTCGCTTGAGCGCGATCAACGCGCCACCGGAACGCGGCGATATCCTCGGCCGAACGAAGACCGGAGCTGAGGTCATCAGCATTCTCAACCTTTCAACACCCCATGGATCCGGATTGTGAACCATCGCTCATCGCGGCGATGAATTCCCGCGCAGCCATATTGATGGGGATCAAGATCTGGCAGCCTGAAATCCGGTACCTTGAGTCATGATACCTTGGCCTCGCAACTAGGTAATGTTTTCACATTGTCCTGGGTGCCGGCCACAAGCTTGAAAAGCGGGTAAATAAACCGTTCGGGCAAACGCAATGAAAATTCATGATGATACCCTCGGTGGTATTGCCGACGTCCAAGTTGCCAGCGTCAGCTGCTCTGTCGATGCGGCACATGTCGGCCCTGCTCGCAGAGCCGCGATCCCGGCACTCCTAACCATGGCGTTCAACGCAGCAGTTCTTGTCCTGGCTTTTACGGGTCCCGCAGCGGCCATACATTGCAAGAGCTCGCCTGCGCCCAGGCTGGACTGGAGCGACTGCAACAAGAGCCACCTCATCCTCAGGCGGGCCGACCTTGAAGGCGCCATCCTACTCAACACCAACTTCACCCTGACAGATCTACGCGACGCCAACCTAAAATCAGCAAATCTCGAAAAAGCGAAACTGGTGCGCGCCTCGCTCGCCGGCGCAATGCCGAGAAGGCAAACTTCGCTCGGGTCGAAGCTCACCGGACCAGTTTCGTGGGGGTCTCTGCGGATGGCGCTTCCTTCGCCAACGCCGAACTGCAACGCGCCGACTTTAGCCGAGCGCGGCTGAACGGTGCCAATTTCGAGAGAGCCGAACTGGGACGCGCCAAGTTCGACCGGGCGAAATTGAAAGGCATCCGGTTTTCGTTTGCTAATCTTTCGCGGGCTGATCTCAGTGGAGCAATCATCGAGGGGCCGATCGCGTTTGATCGCGCCGTTCTTTTTCTGACTAGGATCGAGGGAATGGATCTCTCGGCCGCCACCGGCCTGCGCCAGGCGCAGATCGATTTGGGCTGTGGCGACGCTATGACGAAGCTGCCGCCTGGAGTTTCCGTGCCAGCAAGCTGGCCTTGCAAGTTCGATTGAAAGGCGTTTCCTGAGCTGTCTTGCCAGAAACGGCGTCGCCTTGTGGATTTATTTAGCCGCACATCGTTGCCGCGACTGCGGTGACCGGCGGCCCACGTAACGTTTACACTTCCTTCTGGCCCCTTGGGACTCCTTGAGACCGGCTTCCGGGTTGGCAGGGCCCGTCGAGGCAATGAGTCCTGGGACGATGAGCAACACACAGCCAATGCCCCCCGAGAGCCACCTAGTTCCGGGTCTTCACTAACGGTCTAAAGCGCCGCGTCACGCCGACCATCAAGCGCTGGATGCGGCGCCGATCGACTGTCAAGACGGTCATCGGGTACGCAAGGCCGAGCACCGCCTGAGCCGCAACTCTCTCGCCGACGAACATGACGACGCCATCAACGCCGACCTAACTGCCACCGGCTGCGACTTCTCGCTCGTTCGTCATCAACAGGTTCAAGCAGCTTTTGTGGCTGCTGTTCGCTTGGCTTCATAGCGCAGCGAACCCGCGAACCGCTTGCCCGCCCCACCCGCCATCGGGTGGACCTTATGTCCTCTACCCGATGGGCTCATGGAGATTTTGCGGGCTCTCTCTGTCAATCGGTATGGCCTGGATTTCGTCTGGGCACTGCCAGTCATAGCAGCAGCCTTTGGCGGCGCGGTCTGGATCTCTTCCCGCTTATTCGCAGTCGCGCAGCGGCGGTCTGCCGGTCTGCCTGACCCGGTATGATTGCACGACGCAGAGCGAACCATTTCTCTCCTCGGCAGTATCGTCGTCATCGAACTTACGACCAAAGAGGGACTTGTAAACTCCGTCGCTCCATTTTCGAGTTTGCTTCGGGATCATTTGGGGGTCGACCCGATGAGCTTGCGATCTCCATCTCAACGGATAAATGATCGCCAATCCCTGTTTTCTTGCACGCATTCCGAGGGGGCTGGCTATAGGCCGATGGGTATATCGCGCTGGACAGAAGACGGTCGCCACTCTCCGTTCTCAACGATGCCGGTCCCACCCAGCGCGTACTGGTGGGCTGGCGGCTGCGGGTCAGTGATATACTTTCCCCGAGGACGGGGCTTGCCTGATTTGATGGCTACCGCGAACACTTGCACGCTAGGTCAGGCTCTTGTTCCTAAGGAGGTCCGATTGCGGCGGTAGATGCATGGCATAGTTATGAAGTTTAAAAAGGGAAATCACCGTATTTCGTAAGCCCCGTAATCCTTCGTTTGCTTCAAAAAAGCTCTTTTCGCTGGAGACTGGCCAATGCTGATTAGTGAGACTAATTTATCGTATGCTCGTGGCTTTACTGGCGTGCGACAATCATACAATCTAAAAAGCGCTCTCGATCGGCGCGCTGGCAGCCCGATTCTCTTCGTCCCCGCACTAGCTATGGCGCTGTCCGCCAGTTTTCCGACAGAAGCCCTTGCGCAAGCGCAGCTGGAAGCCGGCGTACCAGAGGTGGAGTTCGGCGCGCGGAAAATGTTCTTCATGCTTTTCCTAATGCTTGGTCCTATTAAGATCCTGACGCCCTTCGTAGCTATAACGAGTACATGCGATCGCCGCCGTAGGTGGCAGATAGCCACCAGAGCAATTATTTTCTCCGCGGCCGCGCTGGCAATCGCCGGCCTACTTGGACGCACCATGCTCGAGAATTTCGAAATCTCATTGCCGGTACTGGCGATGACCGGAGGCATCATCCTGTTTCTCGTGGCCCTGCGGACCGTCCTGCATCAGTCAAGCAGCCTGCCGGATCAAACACCTGAGCCGGGCCAACCACCCGATCTGCGATTGGCCCTTACGCCGCTGGCGTTTCCGACGATTGTCACGCCCTATGGCATTGCCGCGGTGATCGTTTTTGCGACTTTGGCGGGCGGCCGGCAAGCGGAAGGTCTCACCGTAGCGGCCATTGTATTGCTGATTCTGGCGATGGATTGGGCGGCGATGATATTTGCGGAGAGCATACTAAGGTGGATCGGCACGTCGCTTCAGGTCTTGGCAGTCGTACTCGGCGTTACGCAAGCGGCGCTTGGTCTCCAGATCATTCTGCACAGCTTAAGCATGGTTTCCTGGTAGAGATGCCGTCTGTGGCCTGAGGCTTCATCGTGCTTTTTCAGACGTGCTGCAGCGATTGGCGTTCGCCTGCGAGAATTTATCGACAAGACGAGATATAACAGCGCGTTTTACGGTCGCGCTCAGATCCATGAAGGGGCATATCGCGGTTCCAGTTGGCCGGCCCAGGAGGGAAAGAGCCGGCGCATGATTGCGGCACGCCCATGCCCGGCGACGCGTCCAATCCTGGCGCTGATCATTTGCATCGCGGACATCAGCGGATAGAGAAACAGCATCATCCAGAGCATCTTGGCCCCTCAACTGCGCGCCAGCCTGCGAGTACGTGGCTATGCCACTCGGATCACCATCTGCTGCGCCGGTGATGTGTCCCGGTCCGAATCTGTCCAACAGCGCGGCACGGCGCAGCCGATGTGCATTCGCGGCTCATTCGGGTCCTCCGGGCCCATTTCTGACTTACAGATTGTCGTTCCTCACTCCAATGAGTACAGTGTAGTTTCAACGGGACACCGGAGCCGAGCGCAGACCGCGGAAGAGGACGGAAACGGCGCCATCGTCGGAAGGCCTGACACCGTGGTGATATTGAACGATGTTTACGGCGCCCTAAGCGCTCACTGCCGTTGACGCAAGGAGACCGGGTTGATCTATCGAGCGGGACGATGAGCTGGAGAATGCGCGTAACGATCGCCTCAATAATCGCCGGCAGCATTGCAATAGTTCCGGCGGTGCAGGCCCAGGACATTCATGAGGGGCGCCAGCTCGCGCTTGAGGTCTGCGCTGTCTGTCACGCCGTCCCCGCCGGCCAAGCTCAGTCGCCCTCTGCGGAAGCACCGAGCTTTGAGGCGGTCGCTGCGACACCGGGAATGACCGCAGCGGCGCTAAACGTTTGGCTCACGGCTCAGGATCATCCGACCATGCCGAACATCGTACTCTCGCAGACGGATGTGCAGGACGTCTCGGCCTATATTCTCAGTCTGAGGAAATAAAGAATTGCCAATCTGACGGAAACCGATGACTGCGCGGTGGAACGCCGGCAATTATGCTGCGGTGAGAACGTTGGTTATGTCTTCGACGCGATGAAGCAGAGAGACCGCCTCGCCGCCGCGTTCGCGGATCCGTTCTGTTGCACGCTCTCCTTCTTCGTCTTTTATGTCTGTCGGGACAGACGGCCCTTGCGCTTTCGGACGCCAGCACCATTGCTGAGGCCCCACCCAGCCCAAGTGCTGCCCAGGTGACCAACGCAATTTTGTCCCGTACGCGATTCATGATGTTTCCTCCACGCAAGTCCGTGGTCAATGCCCAGACATCGCTCCGAGAACCGGGCCGCGTCGGAATTGTTCCTGATCAGAAATAGGACCGGGCGAGCGGTCCTATGTACTCGGTTCTAAATCCATCCACTCGAGCCCTGCGGATAAAGGCATTCGCCCCGGCAAGATTTGTCTCGAGAACGCGAGCGTCTTGGCTGCCCCTTGCAAAATTTGTCTCAAACCAGTGGCTCGCGCGTGCAGAGAGGAGGCTGATCCGCCAGTTTCGCGCCTCCTTTCTCTCGACGCGGAAATCCGCATCGGGAGAGGTTGGCTCGTTCAGTTGCACGGTATTTGCCTCGGCAGGCGCAAAAGTTCGATCTGCGTGGGCCATGTTCACGCTCCTCCTACTTGTACGTGATTAGAGACTGGGGGTCAGGTGTGCTCTTGCACGAAAGTGCTCGCAGCACGCCGGGAGCCGCGCTTCATCAAGTATTTCAAAGCGTCGTGGCGTGAGCGGCCGAATGATGCCCTCCTCCTGCAACGCCAGAAGTAGATGAGCCAGGTTTGTGGTCGTGATGCCGATGTGTGCTGCCAACGCCGTGCGATTTATCGTCACGACAGCAATCGGATTGCGCTTTATCGACAAAACTGTTTGATCCTGGTCGGACGTACGATAGATGGCACGCAGGAGAAAATAGCCGAGACGATCCAGCGGGCGCTCGCTCATGAAGGCGATCTGGTCGAGGCAGCCATGCAATTGCGAAGCTGCCGAGGCAAGCACTGCGTTCGCCAGTTCCGGATCGCTGCTCAATACTGACGTCAGCTGTGCTGGATTCAGGCAACGGATGGTCGCCGGCGTTAGCGTGTCGAATTCAACATCCGGGCGGTGAGTGAGCGCCGGATAGATGATGTCATTGGGTCCAAAGAATTGGAGAATTGGGTTGTTTCCGTCTCTGCGCAGCCGACGGACCGCCACCACGCCGTCGACCACGACGCCGAGGGAGAAGGTGTGCCTGTCGGGCCCGAAGAGGACGGAGGTAGTCGCAAAGTGTCTCACACGCCCGAAACCCCGCATGCGCCGCTCTATATCTACGGTGGCCTGCTCAGCCCCAAGCCGAGCCCAGGAAGGCCGGTGACTGCGTCTTGTGGCGAAGTTCTTCTTGGCCATGGAAAGGACCTCGGACATCTAAAAGCGTGTGAATTGATTGCGCAGGAGCCCCTGGCGGTCTTTGACGCGAATCAAAAATGAATGAAATAAATCCCGCAATAAACGTGCTGGCGAATATGTTAACATAAGTTGTGAATATTATCTCCGCCTCTACTGAGAGAAGAGCCCATTCGTTTGCGGTTACAAACTGTTACAATTTCACAAATACTATCACCGTTGAGTCATTCTGAAGTCACGCAGAGACGGTCAATTGCTCTCTGTCATCAGTGGACGGAGACTTGCCATGAGCCTTCAGCTAAACGCCGGACTGCCGGCGAACCCGGCGGCGTCAATCGCGGCCGAGAAACCTACGCTTTCGTCGCTGTTCTGGAGGCAGCCGATCGAGAGAATCGCTCCGGGTTTCGCCGCCTTCCGGGAAGGCGACGCGGCCAAGAACATCTTCGAGGTCGTTGAAGGCACGCTCAGGGTCTACAGGATTCTCAACAACGGCCGCCGCGTTATTCTCGGCTTCGTCCGCCCGGGAGATTTGATGGGCGTCTCGCTGAGGGGACGTTACCTTTACACAGTTGAGGCGATCACGCCCGTCGAAGCCCGTCGCTTGCCGAAACACCGTTTCGAGAGCCTGAGCGAGCGCGAACCGCACCTCAAAGAGCAGCTCTTCTCGAAACTCTTTGACGAAATGGCTGCTGTCCAGGATCAGATGGTGCTGCTTTCGCGCAGGGGTGCGGAAGAAAAGCTGGCCGGCTTTTTCTTGCTGATGACGCGCGGCCAAGTGCAGAACCGGCGAATGCTCATCGAGCTGCCGATGACAAGACTCGATATAGCCGATTATCTCGGCATGACGATCGAGACGGTCTCACGGACCTTCACCAAGCTCGCTGGTTACGGTGTTATCGCAACGGTCGGGCGTAATTCCATTGCCGTCCTAAACATGGACACGTTGGCCGCGCTTGCGGATGGCGAGCTGGAGAACTGGAGAGCACGTCGTTTCAAGAAGCGTACGGCCGTCGGCACGCCATAGCGTGACCACCGCGACATTCACGTCCCAACTCTCTACTTGCGGGTCGGGCGGGGAAACACACGCCTTGGAGCGATGTCATTTGCACAATCATGAACAACAGGCGAGCCTGGTGGTGCCCAGGGCAGTATGTCCTGATCACCGTCAGCGACACGGGAGTGGCATGCCGGCGGAAGTGAGGGAGCACGCCTTCGAGCCGTTTTACACCACGAAACCGCAGGAGTCCGGCACGGGGTTGGGGCTGAGCTCTGTCTATGGATTTGTGAAACAATCCGGCGGACACGTCGCGTCGTACAGCTAGGTTGGTCAGGGAACGGCCGTGTGGATCTACCTTCCACTGGTCACCGAGAGACGCAGGTTGCGCCCCATGTCTGCCATCGCGGGCCGTCCTGTCTTGCCAGAAGCTGCCCTTGGTTTGACGAGAGCCGATGGTTTGACGTTTGGGAGGCGGGTTATCTGGGTTGAGGAAACGCATTATTATCCAATCACCTAGTCAGTAGCGTTCCCCAGTTCCGATAGAGGATGTAGGCAGCAACTGCGAAGATAAGCGCTGCGAACAGGCGGTGGAGGATGTTCTTGTAGGCGCTAAGGCGTGTGGCGAGTAGCATGCCGAGCACGCCGCCGACGATGCCGCCGCCGATGAACTCGACGGCAAGCCACCAGTCCACCAGGCCTGAACTTGCATAGTTCAGGGCGGTCGCCAGTCCGAACGCACCGACGGAGAGGAGCGAGGTGCCGATCGCGTTGATCATCGGCATGCCCGTTGCCAGCATTAGGCCTGGAACGATTAGGAAACCCCCGCCGACACCGAAGAAGCCGGATGCAGCGCCGGCGGCAAGTGCCGCGGCAGCGGTGGCGAGGCACATCCGCAGGTCAACAGGACCGCAGTCCACCGCCACCGACTTCTTGGGCTTTAACATTAGGACACCAACAACCACCATTAAGATGCCGAAGAGGAAGATGAGGCGATCCCCATCCACCGCCTTTCCGAGGCTGGAGCCGCCGAGGGCGCCGAGGACACCTAAGGCGGAGAAGACGGCCGCGCACCGCCACCAGACGTGGCCCTTGATTGCGTGGGTTGCGAAGTTGGCAAACGCGTTCACCGAAACCGCAAGCGCACCTGTGCCAATGGCAACATGCGGCTGCGTCACGCCGACGACGTAGAGGAGCAGGGGCGTCGCCAGGATGGACCCGCCGCCACCCAGGAGGCCAAGCATGAAGCCGACGATCCCGCCGGAGCCGACTGCCGAAAGGATGGAGGTGCTCACGTCCGTCTGCGCCACAGGCGGTCATGCAGGGTCATGCCAACCAACATTGCGATGACGAAAAGGACACTCTGAGGCAGGCCGAGTGCCAAGGAGGCAACCGCCGGTCCGGGACAGAAGCCGCCGATCCCCCAGCCCAGGCCGAACAGGGCCGAGCCGATCACCAGCGGCGCGTCGATCCGCCGATTCGTTGGCACATGGAAGCTGTCGTCGAAGGCGGGATGAAGCATCAGCTTCATCACCTGCACGCCGATAAAGGCGACGACGACCGCGCCGCCGAGGACGAAAGCAAGGGTCGGGTCCCAGGCGCCGAATATGTCGAGGAAGCCCTGGACGCGGGCCGGGTTCAGCATGCCGGAGAGCGACAGGCCGAAGCCGAAGACTATACCGGAGGCGAGAGCCGCTCCGAACTGGTAGACATTCCGGATCATAGGCCGAGACCTCGCATGACAGCGACGGCGACCACGCCCGCGGTAAGAAAAATTGCAACCGCCACTATGGAACGCGGCGACATGCGGGCTAAGCCAAGCACGCCGTGGCCGCTGGTGCAGCCCGATCCCATGCGCGAGCCGAAGCCGACCAGCAATCCAGCAATGATGATCAGCGGCCACCCTGCGGTGATCTGCACGGCCGGCCAACCGCCGAACATGAACAGGTAGGCAAGCGGCCCAAGCAGAAGCCCGAATACGAAGGCAAGATTGGTGGTAATGCCGATGCCTTGCACAAGACGCCCGACGATCCCGCTGATACCGGCAATCCGACCGCTAAGGAGCAGGAGCATGACAGCCGATGCACCGATCAGCATGCCGCCAGCCAAAGATGGGAGATAGGCGCTCATTTGTCCCCCTTCACGCAGAAGATGTCATAGAGGGCGGCAACCAGTCGGGCGGCCTTCTCCTCGGTCAGGCGGTAGAAGATCTGCTTGCCGTCCCGCCGGGTCTCGACGGTGCCAGAGCCGCGCAGCACGGTCAGGTGCTGCGACAGATGCGGCTGGTGGACGTCGACCTTCTCTTCAAGCTCTCCGACCGAATACTCGCCCTGCACCAGCGTGCAGACGATCATGAGGCGCGCCGGATGCGACAGTGTCTTCAGGAGGTTTGCCACCTCTCCAGCCCGGCTCGCCATCTCAGCTGGGGAAAGCCCTGCCTTCATCATTGCCTTCAGTTCGGTTGTCATTCCCATGCTGCTCCCTGTAATGCATCGAGCGGAAACTTGAGGTAGCGCTTGCCGTTGGCTTCCGGCTCCGGCAGACGCCCCCCGCGGATGTTCACCTGCAGTGCATGCAGGATGAGCTTGGGCATCGGCAGTGTCTTGTCGCGATGCGTTCGCAGTACTACGAACTCTTCCTCGCTCACGCCGGCAAGGTGCGGGTTGGACTTCTTCTGCTCAGCTACCGTGCTTTCCCAGCGAGGTGCCCGGCCATCCGGCTGGTAGTCGTGACCCGTGAAAATCCGCGTCTCATCCGGAAGCGCCAGGATTTCCTGGATCGAATTCCATAGGACGCGGGCATCGCCACCCGGGAAATCGGCTCGCGCAGTCCCGCTGTCGGGCAAAAAGAGCGTGTCGTGCACGAAGGCCGCGTCGCCGATGACGTATGTGATCGAGGCAAGCGTATGTCCCGGTGAGAACAGCACCTTCGCATCGATTGAACCGACCTTGAAGGCCTCGCCATCGGCAAACAGCCGGTCCCATTGGGAGCCGTCGGTGGCAAGCCCCGATGAGTTGTATATTTCCTGCCATAGCTTCTGGACATCGACGACGCGCTCGCCGATAGCCGTTTGCGCGCCGGTTTTCTCCTTCAGGTACTGCGCTGCCGAGAAATGGTCGGCATGGGGATGGGTGTCGACTATCCACTCGACGGTCAGCCCATTGCCGCGGACGTAGTCGAGGATGGCATCGGCATTGATGGTCGCCGTCGCGCCGGCCCTCTCGTCGAAGTCTAGCACCGGGTCGATGATGGCGCACTTGCCCGTTTCCGGATCGGAGACGACGTACTGGACGCTCCAGGTGCGTTTGTCGAAGAAGCCCTTCACCTGCGGCCTGCGGGCAGCATGCTGCTTGAGCCACGCGGCAGCGGCGCTGGTGTCAAAGCCGCGGCTGCGTCCGAACGCGACGGCCTCGTCGGCAGACATCCGGCCGTCCAAAACCTCTCCGATAAGGTGGAGGTTTAAGGAACGCCTGCCGGTCTGGCAATGCGCCAGAACAGGCCCGTCCGACTCATCGACCGCGCGCTGGAAAGCACGCACGTCCGCCTCGGTGATCGTATCGGCCCTGACCGGGATGAACGCGTAGGTAAAGCCGCAATGTTTCGCTTCCTGCCTTTCCGCTTGCATGTTCGGCTGAGAGGTGTCTTCGTTGTCCGGCCGATTGTTGATCAGTGTCTTGAATCCCCTGTCGCGCAGCGACGGGATGTCCTCGACACTTAGCTGCGGCGAGACCGAAAGCTTGTCGGATATAGCAGTAATACGCATGACTGGCTCCGGGTTTCACATCAATTTAAGATATAATATAATGTATACTAATAAGCATGCAAGATCAGGCTGGGAGCTTCGTGCTTGCCCTGTGTTTGCCGGCGGGAGAGGAGAAACAACGATGGCCACGACAGCGAACCGGGTAGACGCCCAGACATCCGACGAAATCAACCGACGTCTGCGCCTGCAAATGGAGGAGAGGCTCGCCTACTACGAGACCCATCCCGACCAGATCGAGGCGAGGCTCACCGAGCTTGATCGCGAATGGGACATCGAGCGGACGCTTGAGGCCAATGCTTCAACATTGGCGTTCACGGGAACGATGCTTGCAGCTACCGTGGACAGGCGGTGGCTAGCATTGCCCGCGATCGTGACGGGCTTCCTCTTTCAGCACGCCATTCAGGGCTGGTGCCCGCCGCTGCCGATCTTGCGCCGGCTCGGCTTCCGAACAGCGGAGGAAATCAATCAGGAACGCTACGCATTGAAGGCGCTCAGAGGTGATTTCGAAGCTCAGAGCGGCAACAAACTCGATGCAGTACTTCGAGCGGTTGGCATCAGATGAGGGGGCGCATGAGATGGCGTCCGCCGGTCCAGATGAAACTGTTCATCACGGCCTTACCGCGACGCTGATCGAGGCAGGTATGCGTTGGACTTTAGACTGGGTGTGAACCGGCATGCAATTTTGACCCTTCGTGGAAATGAAGGAAGAGTAGAAAGCTACCGGGACGATTGCGATGATCTCTGCCAATCGGTGGATTGATGGCACGCTGGCGCCAGCAGAATTTAATTTAGGCTAGTGCGCGTGTATCGGTATCGGCCGTGACTCTGCCCGACTTGCAACCCATTCCCGAGACGATGGTCAACTTGTTCCGTGCCTCGCACGGCGACGTCGGAGAGATGGTTTTGATCCTGGGTGACCGCATTGTCGAAGAAGCGGGGAGTCGTGGGGCCCGTTCGACAGTCTGCGGTCCGAAATTGTTCGTCTGTTTGACGACTTCGCTCCGCCCCTGTGGCATCGTCGTTTTGCTTCCGCATTCACGCGTCGGGTGCCGCGGGTCGTGTCGACTTGACGATGGCAAGATTTTGTCGGCGCATCCTCCCTATCTTGCGTGTCTGGGAGGCCAGTCCATCCACGAACCTCGTAAGTATTAGACGCGTGGGCGACAGAACTCGTCACCGGCGCCTACCGGCTGGGGTTCGAGGTCAGCCCTTTTGGGGAGCTTCGCGACTGCGCGTGTTTATCGATTTCGACTATCCGGCAACGTTCGCGGGCAAGCTCGCTCAGTCCGCTATTTGTCCAGATCTACGCTCGTTGGGGCGTCAACCGGATTGCCAATTCCCTGCTTTGCCGAGGTATAATGTCGAGCAGTCCTCATCGGCTTCGTCTACGGGGTGAAGCCTGTTCTGAGGGAGAGGATTGTTCAATGGGAATTTTTCTCTTTAATGCGCATCGATACGACACAAGCCGCTCGGCCCTCGGCAGAACATCTGTCGAAAAACTGTTCCGGGAATCGGAGAGCGAGGCCGAATACACGACCGGATGGGTAAGGATTACGTTGGGTCTTGCCCTGTTTGTGAGTGGTCTCCTGGTCACGTCTGGGACGACTGAGCTCACTGAACTGAACAACTCGAACCAACTTCGCGCCTCGGCGTTGTTCACAGTTTTTGCCTTCTTGGCCCTCGGCATCACATCGCTTCTTCTCGTTATCAGCGGCAGGTTTAGGCCCTGGATGGCATTCGTCCTCGTTACCTGCGATGCGGCAATTCTTGGCGTCAGCCTTTATTTTGCCCTGCACGGCATTGGCTTGGGGGGCAATTGGGTGGCAGCCATACCTACGATCTGGGCCGTACCCCTCCTCCTTGCTGTTGGCGCGCTTCGTTATCGGCCGCTCGTTCAAATATGGGCCACCACGGCAACAATGATTGCTTTAGTCGGGGTCGTTTCCGTGCTTGGCTTTCCTTTGTCTCAGTCTGGCCCGGAGACCCCGGCAACTCTCGGCACATTGGGAGAAAGTGTCGGCCGCCTCTTTTCGCTCCCTGCTTATCTTATGCGGGCCGTCATGCTAACGCTCATCGGGCTCACAACGGCATTGGCAATGGCGCGCTCTCGGCGCCTTCTTGCGCGCGAGGTGAGCGAGACAGCCAGACGCGCAAACCTTGCTCGCTTCCTACCGGCCGAGATTGCGCCTTTGGTGGGGGAGGACGATTTGGCCACTTGGCGTCAAGGCCGCCGCCAGCAGGGAACGATCCTGTTCATCGATATACGGGGGTTCACGGCTTACGCTGAGAAATTGGACCCTGCCAGGCTGTCCATTTTCATTTCCTCCTTTCGACGACGCGTCATGCGCGCAACGGAGGCATTCGGCGGTGTGGTCGATAAGTTTATTGGCGATGGCGCTCTTGTCGTGTTCGGCATTCCAGAACCCCAGAGTGATGATTGCACTCGCGCTATAGCCTGCGCCCACCGGCTTCTCTCACTCATAGACCGATGGAACATTAAAAGAGGGTTCGATCCGCCTGTCCGGGTCGGGATCGGCATCCACAGCGGTGAACTGTATTACGGGCTAGTTGGTGACGACCACCGACTTGAGTTCACAGTGCTTGGCGACACTGTCAATGTGGCTGCCAAGATTGAACAAGCTACCAAGCGGTTCGATACCGCGTTGCTAGCTTCAGAGACTGTGGTCTTGCGGGCACGACAGCAACCCTCGTGGCAGGCGGTGTGCCGAGAACCATTGGGAGGCCGTGGCGAACATGTCGCGGTCTTTGTCTACACGGGGACGAAGCCTGCCGGGTAGCGCGCACGGCACGTGCCGAGCTTAGTCGGCCACCCAAGGAGCAGACCTTCCCGTGAGCTCCCCTGATCTGGTCGGCCAAGCAATGGCACTAGACGTCGGTCGAAGCCTGAGCTTTGAAGCGGTGCGCTGTGCTCGCGGCGGCGCCACAGACAGGTTGTATGACCCGCGCCATGCTCGGTCCCGCGCGTCTTCGTCCGCCAAAGGATAAGGTTCCAGCCCCAGCATTAGGAGGAATCCGCGAATGAGGGTGAGCGGTGTTTCAGAACAAGCACATGCAGTCCGTTGACCCAGGCTGGACGACGCGTCAACCGGCTGGAGTAGCCGGCCGCGTTGCCCCGGATCAGTGATGACAAGCAGAGAGCAACATGACGGCCGCAAGCGGGAATGTCATGCGCCTAAGGGCTCTCTATGCGCTCCGCGGCTATTCGAGAACAACCAGGAATGGTCGGCCGGGTGTCTCAACTCGAGGGCATTCTTAACAGAGGCGTTTGCCTGCTCGATGATCAGGACGCCGACCCTGTCTCAAGGTTCTCGGCCAAGCCACTGTGAACGCCATACAATTCATCGGACTGGTGTGTCTCGCAAAACGTTTTATCCCTCAGATGGGCGAGACAGTCATCCTCGACCACCTTCTGTCGAGGCGTGGCGTCGCACGAGTCTATGAAAGACTAGCGGGCAAAGCCCTGCCTGCTGTCGAAGTGGCGAGCAAAGCTTTCGGCAGGCGATCAAGCTGCGCTTACTGCCTCTGCAATAAATTGACGCCTCTTTGGTACATACCCAATAACATTCTGGCGGCTCTTCAACCCGCGTAGTATTGTACTCGCGGGATCGGTTTCACGCGCGGCGCCGCTCTTTCTTGACAGAGCAAAGGACATCCTAAACGGTGAAGTCGAATTTGCCTGTAGGCCAGAGTTCGTCACTGTCTCAGCCCTTGCGGCGCCCGCCTGCGTCGGCCTTGCCCAATCCGCAAAATCAATAAGCGATCAGCTCTGGCTTCGCCCGCGCTCAGGAAGGTGAGATGACGACACCGCAGACTGCCTCCTCAAGTTTAACGCCTCCACCGAGCAGGCCAGGACAAGATCGACTATGCCGTTTCGGCGCCGCTATCGTTGGCGGCGGTCACTCCAGCGATTTCAAGAAGGCGATGAGGTCGCCGATCTGGTCAGGTTCGAGCCTGAACTCCGGCATGCTCGGATGGCCCGTCCGGATGCCCTCCGCCAACGCTTCCTCCAGAGTCTCAACCGGATAGAGCTTATGGAGATCACGAAATGGAGGGGCCACCGACAACGGGCTGGCACCGACCCGGTCGATCGAATGGCACCGCGCGCAGGTCGTGCGGGCGAACACCATGCCGCGCTGCTCGGCCGGGGACTTTTGGGCCATTGCGGCATCGACCGCCGGGACGCAGAAAAGTATCGCGAAGCCAAGACGTACCAGTTTCATTCGCAAACTCCAGCTGTGGTTCCGAAGCGTAACATCGCAGCGATCAGGTCGCCAGATGTGGAGGGAAGGGCGAAAAGGAAGGATAGCCGGTCGCGCTGCAGGTGGTCCCTACCACCACAATGCCAACGGCCGCTCTAAAACGTTATCTAGCGCGAGGCGAATTTTCATTGTTTCGTCGTCTACCGCATCTTCGATGTCGACGACTACCTCTCCAACTACTACCTCTCCAACTACTACCTCTTCAGGTTGCACCAGCTTCTTGATTCCGCTTAACCCCGCCCATCAAGGCAAAAGAGCCCAACTAACGACCGCTGGATAGAATGCACTGCCGCTCCACTGTGTCGCCCAGCGTCGCCTCAGCCGCTCAGGGAACTTATCGCCACCGCAGCCACGGCCAAGTAGAAAGTCCATCAGTGCGATAGCGCGCTGGGAACGCGCTGGAGCCTCGGTGGCGCCGTCCTGGTGTGAGCTTTGCTGCTCATCGGAACGACCTCCCTGGCCGCTCCAGCTACATGAGCCCCATCATCATAGGCACCAGCAGCTTGTCGGCCATTGTTTTCTGCGCCCCCTCGAGCGACTGATAGAGAGGAACGAGGACGCCTTTCAGCTTCCGTACGCTTTCAAGGCGGCTGGCCAGGGCGCTTTCCCGCAGTTCGACATGCTGCAATGGGGTCGCAGGTGCCCTACCCGGGCCCCCCATCCCACCGGGCATCTGCATCATTCCATCCTGTGTGCCGCGGGCGTTAATTCGCAGAATCTCGACGAACGCGTTCCACAACGGCTCCTGTTCAGGCATGATCTTGAGTTCCGCCTTCAAGAACGCGATGCGCCCTTCAATATGTTCGGGGGCCATCATTTGGGCCATCGCTCCCATACCCGTCTGCCCCGTAGGTGCTTGTCCAGCGGCCGTCATGCCCATGGGAGCTTGGCCGCCCGCCATCATCCCCATCATCCCGCCCATCATCTCGCCGGACATCATGCCGCAAGGCATCATGGGGCTCGGGTTCGTGGCGGGGACCTGACGTTGCGCAGTTTGCGCGCTCGCCTGTCCAGCGGCCGCCTCCGGGTGGTGCGCGTCATCTGCAAATCCTGGCGTCTTGAGCATAAGCATAAGCATTGTACTCGCCAGGAAGAGCGTCTGCAGTTTCGCCATTTCGCTCTCCTTACCTCCGGTGAAGGACTGGCATTCAAGGTACAGCGGCTGGGACGGTCTTCATTGACGCCGATCAAGTTCGCCAGGTATCCATCACTGCGCGTCAACGGCGGGCGCCAACCATCGCCAGTTCCGTATATCCGGCAAGTCCTCGCCATTCTCCCGGATGTAGGCGTCATGTTCCGCGAGCTTGTTTTCGACAAAGCGGGCAAATCCTTCCTTCGTCGCGGCGAGCGAGGGGACACGTTCGACCACCGCCTTGGCAAGATGGAAACGGTCAAGCTTGTTGAGGACGGCCATGTCGAAGGGCGTCGTGGTCGTGCCTTCCTCTTGGTAGCCATGGACATGGAAGTTAGCATGGTTGACGCGTCGATAGGTCAGCCGGTGAATGAGCGCGGGATAGCCGTGATAGGCGAAGATGACCGGCTTGTCCGTCGTGAACATTCGATCGAATGCGTCATCTGCGATGCCGTGCGGATGCTGACTTGGTGCCTGCAGCGCCATGAGATCGACGACGTTCACAATACGCAGCCTGAGCGAGGGAAACGCCTCGCGCAGGATCATGACGGCGGCCAGTGCTTCCATGGTTGGCACGTCGCCGGCGCAGGCGACGACCGCATCGGGATCGCCTTCATCATTGGAGGCCCACTCCCAGACACCGAGCCCAGCCCGGCAGTGCGCAACCGCCGCGTCCATGTCCAACCACTGCAACTGCGGCTGTTTGCCTGCGACGATCACGTTGATGTAGTCACGGCTCCGCACGCAATGATCGACGACCGAGAGAAGCGTATTCGCATCCGGCGGAAGGTAGACGCGGATGATGTCGGCCTTCTTGTTAGCCACGTGGTCGATGAAGCCTGGATCCTGATGCGAGAAGCCGTTATGGTCCTGACGCCACACGTGGGAGGTCAGCAGGTAGGTAAGAGACGCGATCGGCTTGCGCCAAGGAATCTCCCGGCAGACTTTCAACCATTTTGCATGCTGGTTGAACATTGAATCGACGATATGGATGAAGGCCTCATAGCAAGAGAAAAACCCATGTCGCCCTGTCAGCAGGTAACCCTCGAGCCAGCCCTGACAGAGATGTTCGCTCAGCACCTCCATCACCCGGCCGTCGGGGGATAGCTGCGTGTCGCTAGCGAGAATCTGGCCGGTGAAGACGCGGTCTGTTTCTTCGAAGACGGGCGACAGCCGGTTTGATTCAGTTTCATCCGGTCCGAAGATCCGGAAGTTGCGCTCTTTCGCACTGAGTTTCATAACATCGCGGAGAAACAGACCCACGATGCGAGTCGATTCTGCCATCAAGGTTCCCGGAGTACTGATGTCCACCGCAAATTGCCGGAAATCCGGCAGGTTGAGGTTTTTCAGGAGAAGCCCGCCGTTAGCATGCGGATTTGCTCCCATGCGGCGTTCGGCCTTCGGCGCAAGCTCCCCAAGCTCAGGTCGAAGGCTGCCACTCTCGTCGAACAGCTCCCAAGGGCGATAACTCTTGAGCCACCCTTCGAGAATTCCGAGGTGCTCCGGCACTTCCGCAAGCTTCGCAAGCGGCACTTGGTGCGAGCGCCAGGTGCCCTCCGCTTTCTTGCCGTCGACCTCGCGCGGTCCCGTCCAGCCTTTCAGTGAGCGGAAGATGATCATCGGCCAGGCGGGGCGCCTGGAAAATCCTTTACTGCGCGCTTGCCGCTGGATTTCGGCGATCTTGCTGTGGGCCTTGTCGAGCGCTGACGCCATAAGCTGGTGCATTTGTCGCGGATCCGCGCCCTCCACGAAAAGCGGCTCGTAGCCGTAGCCCCTGAACAGCGCCGCCAACTCGTCGTGGCTGATGCGGGCAAGCACGGTTGGATTTGCGATCTTGTAGCCGTTGAGATGCAGGATCGGGAGAACGGCCCCGTCACGTGCCGGGTTGAGGAATTTGTTCGAGTGCCAGCTCGTCGCGAGCGCCCCCGTCTCTGCTTCTCCGTCACCGATGACGCAGGCAGCGATCAGGTCAGGATTGTCGAAGACCGCGCCGTAGGCATGCATAAGGCAGTAGCCGAGCTCGCCGCCTTCATTGATGGAGCCCGGCACCTCCGCCGCCACATGACTCGGAATGCCCCCAGGATAGGAGAACTGCGTGAAGAGCCTCTTGATCCCGGCCTCGTCCTGGCTGACTTTCGGGTAGAGTTCTGAATAGGTTCCTTCAAGATAGGTATTTGCGACAAGCCCGGGGCCGCCGTGACCCGGACCCGTGACATAGATCATATTCAAGTCATGTGCCTGGATCAGCCGGTTAAGATGGACATAGAGGAAATTCAATCCCGGCGTGGTGCCCCAGTGGCCGAGCAGGCGCGGCTTAACATGGGCCAATGTGAGCTTTTGTTTCAGGAGCGGATTGTCGCGTAGGTAGATTTGCCCCACGGAAAGGTAGTTGGCGGCTCGCCAATAGGCGTCCATCCGCTCCAGAAGTTCGGGCGACAAAGTATCGGTCATTGGAGGATCCTTCCAGGTGAGAGATCGTTGACACTTTCTGCGGCCTGTCCGTCGGCGGCGATGATGCGAACCTCTGCGCGGTTTCGGCGGCGTCAGTCAAGGCAGTGCGCGCAGGCCCCTTGCGATCGCAGGATGCTGATCGCCGGGAAACGTCGCAGGTGAAAACGACAACATTTAATTCACCCGTCGGAAGCGCCTCCGTTCGCAGCAATACGCAGTCTGTTCCTGACGCCCCCGGCGCCGCTGATCGTCTCGGCGGCGATGCGAGCCGCCTCCCGCAGTGCCTCGCTTTCGACCTGGCCTGACAGGCTGACGTTCCATTCTCAATAGTCACTTCGATGGCCCCTTTCTCGAGCCCGAGATCGGAACAAAGCCGCGCAAGACGGCCCGCCGCACCGCCTCATCACCCTTAGCAACTATATCAGGCACAGAGGCAGCAATCGCGCAAAGGAAGTCGCTGCGGCTGATGATGCCCACCATCTCTTCCGCTCGCATGACCGGAATTCGCTTGATACCTTTGGCAGCCATGAGTTCGGCGACGCGGCCAACGGGCATGTCTTCATCAACCGTGACGACAGGCTGCGTCATCACATCGCCGACGCGCCAGCTATGCCCCTTGATGAACGCCTACGGTTTCGCTCGGACGTCCACGATGTCGCGCCGCGAGATCAATCCCAGCTCCGCACGCCGCAGCAAGTCGCCCTCCGATAATATGCCGACAAGCCTGCCGCGGTCGTCGCATACAGGCAGGCCGCTTACTTGGTTCTCAAGCATCGTGCGCGCGGCATGACTCACACTATGATCGGGGCTTATCGACAGCACCTTTTTCTTCATGATGTCTCTGGCAAGCATCCTGCAGCTCTCCGATTAGAGCCCGCAGCATACGCCGCACCGTCAAGCAGGAGATTGATGTTGGTCAAAGAATTGACTGCTGAAATGCATAAGATGCCGAGATGGGAATTGATCCGAGCCATCACCATAGTAGAGCAAATGTGCACGCCCCGCCCGCTCAAGCGGACGGTTCGCGAGTGACGACGACGGAAGGCGTGATCTACACCTGCCCCATGCATCCCCAGGTGCGGCAGATCGGCCCCGGCAACTGCCCGGTTTGCGGTATGGCCCTCGAACCCGAAGTCATCACCGCCGAAACCGGTCCAAGTGCGGAATTCGTGGACATGCGGCGGAGGTTCTGGATCGGGCTCGTGCTGACATCGCCTGTGCTGGCGCTCGAAATGGGCGGTCACCTCACCAACCTGCACATGCTGCTCGGCGCCCAGACGTCGAACTGGCTCCAGCTCGTCTTCGCGACTCCCGTGGTCCTCTGGGCGGGCGCTCCCTTCTTCGAACGCGCATGGCGGTCCCTCATCACTCGCCGCCTGAATATGTTCACTCTGATCTCGATGGGCACCGGCGTGGCCTGGGTTTACAGCGTGATCGCGACTGTTGCGCCCGGACGGTTCCCGGCGACGTTCCGATCCGCCGACGGAGCGGTCCCAATCTATTTCGAGGCCGCAGCGGTCATCACCGTGCTCGTCCTGCTCGGGCAGGTTTTGGAACTGCGTGCTCGCGAGCAGACGGGCGGAGCGATCCGGGCGCTTTTGGATCTCGCCCCGAAGACGGCCCGCCGTGTCCGCACTGACGGAACCGACGAAGACGTGCCGCTCGAAGCCGTTGCCGTTGGCGATCGGCTGCGCGTGCGGCCAGGTGAGAAAGTCCCGGTCGACGGGAAGCTCGTCGAAGGGCGAAGCTCGGTGGACGAGTCGATGATTACCGGAGAGTCCATGCCCGTCACCAAGGAGGTCGGGGCGAAGCTGATCGGCGGTACGATGAACAAGACGGGCGGCTTCGTCATGGAGGCCGGGAAGGTCGGCCGCGACACCATGCTGTCGCAGATTGTACAGATGGTGGCGGAAGCCCAGCGTTCGCGCGCGCCAATCCAGCGGCTGGCCGATGAGGTCTCCGGCTGGTTTGTGCCCGCTGTCATCCTCATCGCCATCGTCGCCTTCGCCACCTGGATGTGGCTGGGACCGGAACCGAGCTTCACGTACGGCCTGGTGGCCGCGGTCGCCGTGCTCATCATCGCCTGCCCCTGCGCGCTGGGTCTCGCCACGCCGATGTCAATCATGGTCGGCGTCGGACAGGGTGCTCGCGCCGGTGTGCTGATCAAGAACGCCGAGGCGCTTGAACGCTTCGAAAAGGTCAACACGCTTGTGGTCGACAAGACCGGGACACTGACCGAGGGTAAACCGAAGGTCACATCGCTCGTCGCGGTGAACGGGGTAGCCGAGGACGAACTCCTGCAGTTGGTCGCCACCTTGGAGCGGGCGAGCGAGCATCCGCTCGCGGCGGCAATCGTCGAGGCCGCCAATGAGCGCGGGCTGCGTCTCGGGACGGCAGAGAACTTCGACAGCCCGGTGGGCAAAGGCGTCACGGGCACGGTAAAGGGACGCAGGCTCGTTATCGGAAGCCACCAAATCATGTCCGAGGAGAAGGTGGATGTAGCCCCGCTCACCGAAAAGGCGGAAGCATTGCGGGGCGAGGGAGCGACCGTCATCTTCGTCGCCATAGACGGCAAAGCCGGCGGCCTGTTCGCGATCTCCGATCCTATAAAGCCGACGACACCCGCCGCAGTCGCGGCACTGATGAAGGACGGTGTTCGCGTGGTGATGCTTACTGGTGACAACAGGACCACGGCCAATGCCGTCGCTCGCAAGCTCGGCATCACTGAGGTTGAGGCGGAAATCCTGCCGGAACACAAGAGCGAAATCGTCAGGCGTCTGAGAAACGAGGGACACATCGTCGCCATGGCGGGAGACGGTGTCAACGATGCCCCGGCCCTCGCCGCCGCCGACGTCGGCATCGCCATGGGAACCGGCACGGATGTGGCAATCGAGAGCGCCGGCGTCACCCTGCTCAAGGGCGACCTTCAAGGCATCGTGCGGGCACGGCAGCTCAGCCACGCTACGATGAGGAACATCCGGCAGAACCTTTTCTTCGCCTTCATCTACAACGCCGCTGGCGTCCCTGTTGCGGCAGGCGTGCTCTACCCCGCATTCGGACTCTTGCTGTCGCCGATCATCGCGGCGGCGGCCATGGCGCTCTCGTCCGTCAGCGTGATCGGCAACTCGCTCAGATTGAGGAGTACACGGATATGATTTGGGGTCGCAAATGGACGCTCTTCGCAGCCTCGCTCGCGGTGATCTTTGCGTTCTTCATTCTCCGTGAGCACTGGCAACATGCACTTGGGCTCGCTCCGTACCTGCTGCTGCTCGCCTGTCCTTTGATGCACCTCTTCCATGGGCATGGCAGTCATGGCCACGGGGACCACCCATAAAAACCGACGACCTCAAATGACCTACGCTTACACGGCACAAACCATTGCCGATGTCGCGAACTCGGCAGACGTGCTTTTTGACTATCTGGATGACCCAGCGAGCCTCGGCTAGCACATGCAGAAGCTTTCGATAATGATGCTCAGCGTACGGATGTCGTACGAGTTCGACGAAGCCAAGGGCCGCACTGTCGGTTCGGTTATCAAGATGCGTGGTAACATACTTGGTCTGGTGCTTTCCGTCGAAGAGGCGATCACCGAGCCGGCAGCCACCTCGACGCAAGGTATGGGAGACGCGAGGCCGCCCGAACCTCCTTGTCGTCGGTGCTTACCGGATGGGGTCGAGATCAGCGGGCCTCGCGGCTGCGCGTGTTCATCGACTACGATTATCCGGCGACGATCGCGGCAAAGGTTCTCGGTCCGATGTTTGGACCGATCTACGCACGCTGGTGCGTGAATCGGATGGCCACGAACGCGTTTGAAGGCAGCGTACGATCATATATCGGCGGCGCATGAGCCAGAACACGCCTGGTACAATCGCGGCTCAGTCCGGTTGGACTGCCCGGCAGTCAGCAGATCGTCGATTCAGAACACCCGGCGGTTCACGTTTTGAGAAATTAGGTCGGCACACTACCGGTCCATATAGGGCGCCAGGTCGCATTCGAGTGCTGTGCTGATTGGGAAGAGTGAGGCGGGGCCGAACACGGTGCGTGCGGCTTCGACATTTCACCCGGTCTTTGACGCCGATCAATGAGGCTGTCGCAGCACAGCGTATTAATAATGTCCTCTGGCGTGGCCACCGGCGGAATCGCCGGTAGAAGTCGGCCAGACTGGCTTGCGGCCGCGCCGATAGGCAACCCGCGGCGAAACGAGCTTGGAGCCACCGCTTTGAAGGAGGACACCAGCCATGGCTGAACCTGCAACCAAACTGCCCATCAAGTCGGAAGAAAAAGGCGTCGAACATCGTGCGGAGTCGTGGCTGCCCTTTGGGAGCCTCAGATCCGAGATCGACCGGCTGTTCGACGACTTCGGTTCAAACCTGTGGCATCGCCCCTTGGCTTCCGCACTCATGCGTCGGGTGCCACGGCTATCAGAGCTGGACATGGCGCCTGCCGTTGATTTGGCGGAGACAGAAAAGACCTATGAGATCACCTGTGAATTGCCGGGGATGGAAGAACAGGACATAGAGGTAGCCATCTCCAACGGGACCTTGACGATCAAAGGCGAGAAGCAGGTAGAAAAAGAGGAGAAGAAGAAGGAATATATCTTCTCTGAGCGTCGCTACGGCTCGTTCCAGCGCACGTTCCGGCTACCAGATGGAGTCGATACAGAAAAGATCGCTGCAACTTTCTCGAAGAGCGTTCTGTCGGTGATCCTGCCGAAGACCCCGGAAGCACAGCAGAACGAGCGCAAGATTCAGATCAAGGCCAATTGACTGTCGCGCGGCCTCCCGCCCCCACACCTGTGCGGACGGGAGGCGTGTACACCAAACTGCGCTGCTCCTTACGTTCTTGGCCGCAGCGCTAGCACCGCCGACTTTGAAACGATCTGCTAAAGTTCACATTCCTGAGATCGCACGGTGCATTTGGGGTCAACCTGAGCGGCGTCGTCAACGGCACGTCGGCATTCCCAGAGGCTTGCAGTGGAGAACGAGGCATCAGCTATTGCTCTTGAGGCACGTGAGCTCATCAAGATCTATCGGATGGGCGCGGTGGAAGTTCACGCCCTGCGCGGGGTGGATGTGGACTTTCGTGAGAGCGAACTGATCGTTTTGTTGGGGCCATCGGGAAGCGGTAAATCGACATTACTCAATATCCTTGGCGGACTCGATACACCCACGAGCGGGACGGTCAGGTTTCGCGGCCAGGCCCTCACGATGGACAGCGAACGCGCACTCAACCTCTACCGCCGCAATCACGTCGGTTTCGTTTTCCAGTTCTACAACCTCATTCCGAGCTTGACCGCGCGCGAAAACGTCTCCCTCGTGACGGAGATCGCCAGAAATCCGATGTCGCCGGTTGAAGCGCTTTCGATCGTCGGTCTCGGCGACAGGCTGGATCACTTTCCGGCGCAACTTTCCGGCGGCGAACAGCAGCGCGTCGCCATTGCCCGCGCGATCGCCAAGCGCCCCGATCTGCTTCTCTGCGACGAGCCAACGGGCGCACTCGACAGCAAGACGGGAATTCTCGTGCTCGAGGCGATCCTCAAGATCAATCGCGAGCTTGGGACCACCACTGCGCTCATCACCCACAACGCCGTCATTGCCGACATTGCCAATCGCGTGCTCTACTTTGCTGATGGGCGCATCGTCGAAACTCGGCAAAACGCCGTTCAGCGCGCCCCCGGCGAACTCGCCTGGTGAGCATGATGAGCAGTCTCGATCGAAAACTCGTTCGTGAACTCTGGAGGCTGAAGGCTCAGGTTCTTGCCATCGCGCTGGTGATCGCGTCCGGTGCCGCCCTGCTCATCATGGCACTGACGACGATCGAGGCGCTCGAGGAGACAACCGCCGCCTATTACGAGCGGACGCGCTTTGCCGATGTGTTTGCCCAGGCAAAGCGTGCCCCAGAACATCTTGGTCGCGACATCGCCGAAATCCCGGGGGTGCGCCTGGTCGAAACGCGCATCGTCGAAGGCGCCATTCTCGACATGCCCGGTTTTGCCGAGCCGGTCGTTGCCCAATTGCTGTCGCTGCCCGAGCGGGGCCCTGAGCTTCTGAACGCATTGGTGATCAGATCCGGACGCTTGACCGACCCGGCCCGGCCCAATGAGGTGGTCGTCAGTGAGCCTTTCGCCGAGGCTCACGATTTGAAGCCCGGCGACAGTTTCAGTGCCGTCTTAAGAGGGCGCAAACGCACGCTCCAGGTCGTGGGCACGGCGCTCAGCCCCGAATTCGTCTACGCCATCGCACCTGGCGGCCTCATGCCGGACGATGAGCGTTTCGGCGTCATGTGGATGGGGCACGATGCGGTGACAGCCGCCTTCGACCTGAAGGCCTCCTTCAACAGCGTCACGCTCGGTCTCCTGCCCGGCGCTGACGAAAAAGACGTTATCAGCCGCCTCGACGGCCTGCTTGCTCCTTTCGGCGGTATCGGTGCCTACGGTCGCGCCGACCAGACTTCGAACTGGTTTCTGGAAAGCGAGATCGCCCAGCAAAAGAACATGTCGCGGATCATGCCGACCATCTTTCTGGCGGTCGCCGCCTTTCTGACCAACATGGTAATCGCACGGCTGATCGAAACCGAGCGCCACGAGATCGGCCTTCTAAAGGCCTTCGGTTACAGCAATCTGGCGATCGGCTGGCACTATGCCAAGATGGTCCTTGTCATCGGCACGATCGGCATTCTCATCGGCTCGCTGCTCGGCGCCTGGCTCGGTCACTGGAATACGGAACTCTATACGAAATTTTACCGCTTTCCTTTCCTGCTCTATCGCCCCGGCCCTGCCGGCTTCGTTATTGCCGGCGCGATCAGTCTCGGCGCGGCGCTCGCTGGCAGCCTCGCTGCGGTGCGCCGCGCGGCCCGGCTTCCGCCGGCGGAGGCGATGCTCCCACCTTCCCCACCGATCTATCGGCGTAGCTGGGCTTCTCGAACGGCGCTTGCCGGCGCGCTGGACGAACCGTCGCGCATGATCATAAGACGCATCATCCGGTGGCCGGTTAGGGCTTTCCTGGCCAGTCTCGGTCTCGCAATGTCGATCGCCGTTCTGATCATGGCGCTACAGTGGGTCGATGCGATCGACGCGCTGGCCGAAACCGCTTTCGAGCGCGGGCAGCATCAGGACGCGACCGTTGCGTTCAACGACCTGCTACCCATTCATACGGCCGGGGATTACAAGCATCTACCCGGCGTGCTGGCGGCGGAACCTTACCGCCACGCATCGGCGCGCATCAGCCACGGACACCTCGTCGAGAGACAAGGCATAATCGGCGTCCCGCCCGGTGCAATCCTCAGTCCCGTGTTTGACGTCGAGCGCGGACGCATCGACGTCCCTCCAGGCGGGCTCGTGCTTTCGCGCAAGCTCGCAGAGCTGCTCCAAGTAAGCGCCGGCGATAGCGTGGGCGTCGAACTCCTGGAGGGGCGCCAGGCCCGATTGAGCCTTCCCGTAGCTCAGGTTTTCGAAACCTATCTTGGCACGCCCGCCTACATGGACATGGAGGAACTGAACCGGCTATCCGGCGACGGGCGCGTCGCGAGCGGATTGCATATCCTCGTCGACGCCCCGAGCCGCACGAGCTTATTGGCAAAACTCAAGGATATTCCCAACGTCGCCGCCGTACTCTTCCGGCAGGCAGCGATCGACACCTTCTACCAAACCATGGGCGAAACCATCTTCATCTTCGTCGGCTTTTTCGTCGCCTTCTCCATGACGCTTTCAGTCGGCGTCACCTACAATTCGATCCGGATCGCACTTTCCGAGCGGGCGCGCGAACTAGCGACGCTGCGCGTCCTCGGCTTCAGCCGCTGGGAGACTTCCTACATCCTACTCGGTGAGGTCGGCATTCTGACCTGGATCGCCATCCCGTTCGGCGCGATCGTCGGCTATGGCCTTGCATGGTACATGACGAGCGCTTTCGAAACAGAGCTCTACCGCGTGCCCCTCGTCCTGCGGGATGCAACCTATGGCAAGGCGGCGCTGATCGCGCTGGCGGCGACGTTGGTCTGCGCCGCGTTTGTGCGCCGGCGGCTCGATCGTCTGGACCTGATCGCCGTGCTGAAGACAAGGGAGTAGCATGTGAGTGTCGTAAAGCGCAGGTTGGCAATCTGGGGCGGCCTGATCGCCCTGCTTGCAGCCGGGATTGCCTATGCATTGCGGCCGCAGCCGATTCAGGTCGATCTGGCCGTGGCCGAGATCGGCGTGCTGCGCGTCACCCTCGACGAGGAGGGGGAAACGCGGGTGCGCGACGTCTACACGCTTCATGCGCCGTTGCGTGGCCAGTTACAACGTATCAGCGCTGAGGTGGGCGACGACGTCAAGGCGGGGGAGACGCAACTGGCGCAAATCGAACCCGCGCTGCCGGCCTTTCTGGACGTGCGGATCGAGGCGGAGCTGCAGGCCGCAGTCGAGGCAGCGCGCGCGGCCTACAACCTCGCCGCTGCCGAACTCAATAAGGCCAAAGCCGACTTGACCTTTGCAGAGGGAGAGCGCGCCCGCGCCCGGCAATTGATCGAGCGCAGGACAATCTCGCAGCGCACTCTGGAAGACGCCGAGCGTTCCTACAACGTCGCGCAAGCCAATCTCGCTACAGCCGAGGCTGCCCTAAAGGTACGGGAACACGAGCTTCACCAAGCCCGCTCGAGGCTCCTGTCGCGGCAGGAGATCCGGAGCCTGCGTGAAGACTGCGAATGCATGCCAGTGACCGCCCCGGTGAGCGGCGTCGTGCTGCAGGTCTTGCGCCGGAGCGAAGGCGTGGTCGAAGCTGGAACGCCGCTGCTCGACATTGGTGATCCTGCGGATCTGGAGATCGTCGTCAATTTCCTCTCGGAGGACGCCGTCCGGATAACGCCGGGTCAGCGAGCGATCATTACCGGCTGGGGCGGCGAAGACCTCACTGCCGTCGTTCGTCGAATAGAGCCCTTCGGGCAAACAGAGGTTTCAGCGCTCGGGATCGAGGAGCAGCGGGTCGACATCATCCTCGATTTTGCCGATCCACCGAAACGTTGGCGTTCGCTCGGGCATGGCTATCGAGTCGACGTGCGGGTGATATTGTTCGAGGGTAAGGTCCTCACGCTGCCACTTGGCGCCTTGTTCCGGCAAAGCGAAGAATGGGCCGTCTTTGTCGCCGCGGAGGGACGGGCGCGTTTGCGTCCGGTCGCCGTCGGTCAGCGGAACAGCCTCGAGGTCGAAATCCGAGAAGGGCTTGTACCCGGAGAACCAGTCATTCTCTACCCGAGCGACCGGATCAAGGACGAGGCGGCTATTGTCGAACGTTAGCCGCTGACGACCGTCGGCTTAGCCGTGCGATCCCGCTCTCGAACGTCGCAGCATGCCGAAACGGAAGTCATGAAAGGCGGCGCGCAGCATCAGCATCTCACCGACCGTTTCATAGTTCATGATCCCAACCGGATGCTGGCTACGGCTGACCACTGCTGCGGCCGGTGCACCTGTTGTCTGCATAACTCTCAGACTGTCCCCCAGCCCGGTTTCCTCATAAACCCAGGGAATGTCGGTGCGCATCACTGTCCGAACCAACGCATTCGGCCCGCCTTCCTTCATGGCGCCAATGATCCCGTCGCGCGTCAGCAATCCAGCGAACTTCCCCTCCCCATCGACCACGGGATATTCGTTCTGGCTCGTCGCGAGTAGAAGCTCGGCAGCTTCGCTTAGGCGAGCATCGGATTGAAGCACCCCGAACTCCGTCAACATGACGTCGCCCACAGTGACGCCCCCGGAAATTGCTTGCAACTCGCTGCTTTGCGCTTCTGCTTCAGCAGCGAGATAAACAAAGATCGCGACGAGGATAAGCAGAGGACTATAGAACAAACCCGCCACTCCCATGACGAAGGCCGCGCCCTGCCCTATCGTCGCGGCGACGCGCGTGGCGCGTTCCCAGGACCACCGCCACGCCAAGATCGCCCTCAAGACCCGACCGCCATCCATCGGAAAGGCCGGTATCATATTGAACAGAACGAGGAAGATGTTGACGCCGGCAAGCCTGACAAAGAAGTCGATTTGCGGATCCTGCGGTCTGGCGAGTTCCTCGAGGCCGGCGACACCGCCGATAACGGCGAGAAGCAGGGCGGCAATGACGATATTGACCAGAGGTCCCGCGATCGCGATCAGCAGTTCTTCCGTTGGCCCGCTCGGATTTCGCTCGAGCCGGGCGACGCCGCCAATCGGCAGAAGCGTGATGTCGGGTGTCTTGATCCCAAAACGGCGCGCTGCGGCAATGTGCCCGAATTCATGCAGGACCACGCAAACGAACACGCTGAGGATAAAGGCTACCCCTTCCCAAGCGGCCGGCGCTCCGCCGATCTGATAGTGCGTGAACCAGATCCAGACGAGCAGCAAGACAAACGTCATGTGTATGCGGATTTCGGTCCCGGCAATTGTTCCAAGCTTCAGCGACCATCCCATGGCATTCCACTCCTAGCCAAGGCAACTTGCCGGATGTGAACGCCCGTTTGCCCCTATTGAACATCAATGCGGTATGCGGTTCCTGCGCGCATGATATCGACAGAAGCGTTGCCTTCCACACTCTCCAGGACGCTTCCAATTTGATCGGCAGAGACGGGCGGTTTGCCGTTGATGGCCGTCAAGTAGTCGCCCGTTCTCAGCCCGATAGTGTAAGCGGCGCTGCCCGGCGCAACATCGACGAGGACAGCACCCGCCGGCACACATGCCGGTGGACCGCCCGCCAATGGAAACTTGATGACGACTGAGCCCTGGTCCGAGACGTCGGGACGATCGGCCGAATCGGAAAGCGTCACGTCCAGCTTATGCGACCTTTCTCCCCTGCGAACATCGAGAGTGATCCGGGCGTTCGCCGGAAGCAGGCTGATCGCATTCCTGAACGCCGGCTCCGTCGAGAAGGCGCGGTCGTCCAGACCGGTGATCACATCTCCAAGGCGTACGCCTTGCCGTTCCGCCGGCGAATTGCAGGCGAGTTCGTTCACAATAAGCCCTGTCGGTTGAGTGGCACTACCGTCTTGCGCATCCGCTGCGGCCGTCACCGAGAGGCCGAGCCAGCCTCGCTTGTATTCTCCGTGGGATATCAATTCCCGGACGATCTTCGCCACGATATTCGAAGGAATCGCAAAGCCGATGCCGGTACTCGTCTGATCCGGCGCGGCGATACCGCGCGCAATGCCGATCAACTCGCCAGAAACATTGACGAGCGCCCCTCCGGAATTGCCTGGGTTGATGGCCGCGTCGGTCTGGATGTAATCCTGGTATTCATCGGCACCTAGGCCAGCGCGGCCCAAGCCGCTGACGATGCCGAACGTCGCCGTCTGCGCCAAGCCAAAAGGGCTGCCTATAGCGGCCACAAACTCGCCAACCTTGAGTTCGGATGAATTTCCCCACTGGAGCGCAGCAAGTTTTGAGGCATCAATCCTGATGACCGCGAGGTCTGTCGGTGCATCCTCCCCCACCCTGTCGACGTGGAAAACCCGTCCATCCGCAAGTGTGACGGAAACGTCATCGGCATCGGCGACCAGATGACGGCTAGTGATGATGTAGCCTCCCTCCCCATCGATGATCACCCCAGACCCTGTCGCGGTCGCCCCCGTCTGGATGATGAATACCTCATCGGGAAGACCGAGGACTTTCCGTACATTCGGATCCTCGAGCATTTCGCTTCTGAAGATCCCGCTGCTGACGGTGCGGATACTGACGACTGCCGGCTGCACCCGCTCCAGCATTGCGGACACGCCCGCGTCGATGCCGGTCGCTTCGGCGGCCCCTCCGAAGGGGTCAAAGAGGGCAGCTAGAACCAGCAGTCTTGAAATCTTGAGCATCGTCGCGCTCCCTGGATTGATGCTGGATTTCAGCCGGATTTGCCCGCCGATGCATTGACGCGCATCAATTCTCGACATTCTCACCGGATTAGGAGCCAGTGCACCGGTCAGGCACCGCCATGACATCCAACCCGTTTGCTCTCATGCTCTCGCCGACAGTCGCGTTTGCATTTCATAGTTCTTCCTGCAGGGCACGGCGCAGCCGGCGGATCACGACGCCACGCGCCTTATCGTCCGCGGCCTTGGCCAGCTCATCCTGAAGATCGAGGACGAGCTTCTGGAAATCATTGTGCCAATCCGTGCTTCCCGCCCGTACCGGGTCGATGCGTGGCGGGGCGACTGCTTCGGAAATCTGAACTGCACCATGCGAGCCGAGGCGGAATGCGCTGTCCAGTCTCGGCCGGATGAGGTGATCTTGCGGCAGGAACGTGGAGAGACGCTCTCTGATCCCTTCAAGTGCCTCGTCCTCTCCATGGACGAGGAAGACGCCAGCGCTGATCGGCTGCCGGGCCCGCACCCAATCGGCAAGCTCGCTGCCATCGGCATGGCCGCTATAGATGTCCAGCTTCCTGATGCGGGCTCGGACACGGATATCGTCGCCCTGAATACGTACGGCGGTTGCTCCTTCTTCGAGAAGGCGTCCCAGGGTACCGTTCGCCTGGTAGCCAACCAGCAGCACTGTCGCCTCGTCTCGCCAGAGCCAGTTTTTCAAGCGATGCCGAATGCGCCCGGCCTCGCACATTCCGCTCGCAGCGATAACAATATGGAACCCCCTGATGAAATCGACAGCCTTGGATTGCTCCGCCGTTTCGGTAAAGCGAACATTCTTCGACTCGATCCCCCGAACGAGAGCGTCGCCGTTCTCAAGCTCGGGGGCATGCCTGCGGAAAATCTCGCTCGCACGAGTCGCAAGGGGTGAATCAATGATGATGGGGCATTTCGGGACAGCACCCGTCTCCATCAAGTACACGAGGTCCGTGAGCAGTTCCTGCGTGCGTTCCACGGCGAAAGAGGGGATGAGAAGAGCGCCATTCGGATGCGCTGCAGTCAGCACCTCGGAGCGCAGGACGTGACGTCGGGCGGCATCGCCCGCTTCCTCGCGCTCGACATCGCCGTAGGTGCTCTCGCAGATGACGTAGTCCCAGCCAATTGGTGCTTTCGCATCGAACTGCAGGAGCTTGTGCCGCGGCCCGATGTCGCCGGAAAATAGCACGCGCAGCGGCAACGGGCCGGAACTAATCTCCATTTCGACGGAGGCGGATCCGAGCAGATGCCCGGCATTCCAGAACCGAAAGCGAATTCCGCCGCCGGCCTGCTCCCACGAGCCGAGGCGCACCTGCCGAAACAATGTTATCGCGGCAGCGGCGTCGCGCGCGGTGTAAATCGGAGTCACGGTCTGACGACCCCGGCGCAGGTTGCGGCGATTGAGCTGGTCGACCTCGCTCTCCTGGATGTGAGCAGAATCGGGCAGCATAACGGAGCAGAGGTCCGTCGTCGCTGGTGTCGCGAAAATCGGGCCCTCGTAGCCAAGCCTGGCAAGCTTCGGTAGCAAGCCGGTATGGTCGATATGCGCGTGCGTCAGGATGACGGCGTCGATCGTCTTGGGATCGAAGGGAAAGGGACGGTAATTCAGTTCCTTCTCAGTCTTTGAGCCTTGAAAGAGGCCGCAGTCGACCAGGATCTTCGTGGCACCAAATTCGACGAGTTGGCACGAGCCGGTAACGGTCCCTGCTGCCCCATGAAAGCGGATGGTCGGTTCAATCGCCATGGTCACGACCCTGATTTAGAGACGACATACCTAAGCATGCACACTTGGGCGGCGGGCGAGTTGATGCGGATCAAAGATGCGTCGACCCCGCCGCCCTGCATCAACGCTTTACAGCGCTTGGTCTTTTCTTCTGGCGGTCTAGGATCCACGGTGCTGATTATGGGGATCCTCGCGCTGATGTGGCTCGTCAAAGGTGTGGGCGACCATTGGTCATTCTTTCACCAGCATCAATCCCGCTGATCGTATCCTCGGCGCGGTGTTCGCCCTCCAACGCTGCTACTCGCTCCCGCTCCACTTGTCTCACCCACCTTCGATTGTTCGCGCGGTCGCCGGTCTCGCACTCGCGCTCGGTTGGCTTCTCGGTTATGTCTACTCGGCGGTGCCGGTGTTTGGCATCGCACTCTGCCCGACCGCGATCTTCATGATCCGAATCCTGCTGCTGGCGTCTTGGCGCGTCGCGCGATGACTCCTCGTGATCCCTGCACTTTGGGCGATCATCGGCGGCAGTGCGGCGTTTCTGCTGAACGTCTCGCAAGATTACATTCTAGTCGCCGCGTACCTTGTGGTCTCGCCTTCGCGGCGGAATGGTCTCGCGCCGGTGTCGCGAGCCGTGGGGCCAACGCGAAGTTGCGCGTAGCCGCTAACTCGAGCGGTCGTCACGGTCTCGATCTCGCGCATCGGTCTCCCCAATGGTTGCGATGAAAATGGCCTTTCCGCCTAATCGAACACCACAGAAGCTTTCGGTTCAAAGTTCGTGTCCGAGACTTCCATGCAGTCGAGACCGAACTGCTTCGCGACGCGGTCTCCGGCCTTGGAGCCACTGTCATGGAAGGAAGGAAGGCAATGCATGAACTTACAACCCGGATTGCCAGTGGCTTCCATGACATCGGCCCTGACGCCAAAAGGCGCCAACAGCCTAATACGCTCGGCCCAGCCCGTCTCCTGCTCTCCCAGCCACGCAGCCGTGTAGACGAAGTCGGCGCCTAAAACCCCGGCGCCGACATGCTCCAGGACCGCGAACTTCCCGTCATGCTCATGCACTCCCGAAGTCACGTCGGCAATAAATGAAGGAGCTGGCCAGAAAATAGGCGGCGAAACGATGCGGAAGTCCATGCCGAGCTTCGCCGCTCCTGTCGCGAGCGAAGGGGCAATAGGACTGCGACCGTCGCCCAGAAACGCTAGCGTGACCTCCTGCAGCGGCTTGTCGACGGCTTCCTGCATTGTAAGGAAGTCTGCCAGAGCCCTGGATGGGATGGCATTCTTCGGAAGAGCCCTTGTACACGGGTACGCAGGCGTATGCCGCCAGCTCTTCAACGGCGCTCTGCCTGCGACCGCACTATTCCACCGCGTCGTAGATCCTGCCTAGCACACAGGCCATATCCTTCAGTGATCCGCATTGTCCGCGATGGCCGGCGGGCAACGTCAGACCAACGGTCCGTGCGCCTAGATCAAAGGCCGCAACTTCAGATCCGAAGAGGGCGTTCATCGTTCATCGAACCCTCCTCGCAAAGAAGCGCGATGTTCCTGCCGCTGAGCGGGGGGGGGCATCGCCTCTTCGCTTTTGCGCCTTCAACTTGGCGGCGATTTGCAGGAAACCCGATCTCCCCTGAAGTGAATTCGTCGAGCGTTATGACGCTGCGACCGCGAAGACTGATGGACATGACAAGCCTCATACCTCAGGTCATTGGATTGAACCACACCAAAGACGCGAGCATCGGGTTCTGCTGGCCTCGAGCGTAACTCAACTGAACGACAGTTGCGAGCCGCCGGCTTTGACCCTCGTCAAAATTCGTGCCGTTTCGGCGTCTTTGATGAACGTCAATGACGAGACCTGCCGCTCCCACGCACATTGACCAGCGATGCCGCCGCCCGGGGGGGCGAAGCTCATTTGCTGCTCGCGGCGCTCGACAATCGGCGCGCTGCATCACCTTCCTAGAAGGTCGCAATCGTGCCGGAGAAACAAGTAAAGCATAATGTTGGGGAGCAACGGCCTTGGCTTATTCCGTCGGACCGATAAAACGGCAGCAGGTCGATAAAGCCTACCGTTTGATCGAGGCTGCCGGCTATAATGTCGATTTCCAGGCGTGGCAGGACCTCTGTGCCATGACTTTTGCACGAAACTGGCCGGCACCCTTTGCCGAGGAGGTCATCACCGCAGAAAATCCACTTGGATATGTCGCGGGCGTGTGCATCCTGCGCCCTATGCACGACAGAATGTATGGCAGAGTGCTCGAGGTGCCGGTATTCATAGTCGTGAGCGCCGGGGGCACGAGGGCCGCATCGAATTCCCTTCTCGGCTTTCTGTCGGCATCCGCTCGCAACAAGAATTGCGGCTTTATTCGCGTGATGAGCCTCGAACCGGACAATTGGCCCCGATCGACGGACGTTTCGCGCGGACGGGGAGGAATTCTCATCCCTGTTGACTGAGAACCACTGGTCACGTTTAGTTGCTGCACTGCCGACACGAGAAGCTAGACTTCCTGCCGTGTCGCCCTTGCACAGAAGACATATCCGACGCCTCGGACGGACTTGATCAGAGCTGGCTGGCTAACGTCGGGCTCAATTTTCCTTCGCAAACGCGCAATCTGCGCGTCGATCGTGCGGTCAAAAGCTTCTAGATTACGACCTCGTGTCAGATCCATAAGCAATTCGCGTTGCAAGACACGGCCGGCGTGCTTCACTAGGATACAGAGCATATCGAATTCGCCGGTCGTCAGCAGGATCTCGTTGCCATCATCCGACGTTAGTTGGCGACGCGCTGTGTCGAGGCGCAGCCCCTCAAATGAGTAGACTTCTGGCGCCAGATCAACAGTCGCCGACGCTTGTGGTTGACGGCGACGAAGAATACCCCTGACCCGCGCCAACACCTCGCGCAGATGGAAGGGTTTGGCAATGTAGTCGTCGGCACCCACCTCCAGTCCGACGACCCGATCGACGAAGTCGTCACGGCCCGTCAGCATGATGATAGGCACATCCGAGCGCGCGCGGAGGTCGCGCGCAAGCGTCAGCCCGTCCTCGCCTGGCAGTACCAGATCGAGAAGAATGATGTCGATTGATTGTTTATCGAGGCAGTCGCGCATCTCCCCTCCGTCGCCGGCTAGGGTAACGCGGTACCCTTCCTCCTCGAAATACCGCGACAGCATTTGCCGGATCCTCGGGTCGTCATCGACCACGAGGATGTGCTCGGGCAATATACGAGCATTCGCCATGAAACACCCCAACATGCTGTTGATTCTTCGACGGCGGTCACGATCCGTTACAATATAGCACCAAATCTCGCATGCGTGTGGTCGGAAGATTACCAGCGGGCGTTCTTGCCTGTTCAGCCAACAAGCGCTCGAAAAGTTCGGCCGGGTGAAGCCACCTTCTGGGGGGGCGGCGAGGCGACCAATCTCTTCGAAGTAGCAGATGGAATGCTGCGAGCGCTGCGTTTGCTCGGTGACGGTCGTCGGATTATCGTGGGCTTCTTGCGCGCGTCTCTCGCAACATCGAGCGGGTTCTGCAGCCCGCTTCCTTGGACGCATTCAACCCATAGATGCACGACCCCTTCGGTGAGCGTCCCCGTCTTGTCGTTGCACAGTTCATGCCGCCGAGACTCTTTATTGACACGCCGAACGAGGACGCCTCATTGCGCCATCGTATGCGCCGCTTCTCGGGTGAGCATGACATTCGCCTGGAGCAATTCGGAAACGATGACACCGTCGATCGCGAATGCATTGCGGAAGGTCAATTTTCGGAGGGAAATGGCATGCTTTGAGCGCGATCAACGCACCATCGAAACACTGCGATAACGTCGGTCATGAAGATTGGAGATGAGGCCCATGAGCATTCGTAACCTTCATTACGCCGTCGACCCGAAATCGGTTGTGATTGTCGGTGCCTCAAATCGCGCCGGGTCGCTTGGCCGGGTGATCATTGAAAACATGCTCGCGGTCGGATTTGAGGGAGAAATCTGGCCGGTAAATCCGAAACATGACCAGGTAGCAGGCCTTCGCTGCTATCACCGAGTAGCGGATACTCCAAGTGTTCCCGATCTCGCAGTTATCGCCACACCGCCGAAAACCGTTCCGGCTCTGATCCACGAGCTGGGCGTGAAGGGAACGCGCGCTGCCGTGGTTATCACGGCGGGTCTCAGCGCTGATCAGGGCTTGAGACAAGCGATGCTCGACGCCGCAAAACCATTCCTCCTTCGCATCATCGGCCCCAATACGGTAGGTCTCATCGTCCCGTCCGCGAAGCTGAATGCGAGCTTCGCGCATTTGCAGCCACAGCCAGGCGGAATCGCGTTGCTTTCGCAATCCGGAGCGATCGCGACTTCGCTGATCGACTGGGCAGCCGACAACGATGTCGGGTTCTCCAAGATCGTTTCCCTCGGCGACATGGCCGATGCAGACGCTGGCGATTTCCTCGACCTGCTAGCTGGTGATCCCGAGACGCATGCGATCGTCATGTATCTCGAGGCCATCTCCCATCCCCGGAAATTCCTGTCGGCAGCACGGGCCGCGGCTCGGGTGAAGCCGGTTGTCGCCATAAAGGCGGGCCGCCACGCCGAGGCGGCCAAAGCGGCCGCCACGCATACAGGTGCGCTTTCAGGAGCCGATCGCGTCGTCGACGCGGCTTTGCGTCGTGCCGGTATCTTGAGAATTGAAGGCCTCGGCGAACTGTTCGATGCGACGGAAACCATCGCGCGTTTCCCCCCTCTTGAGCGCAGCCGTGTCGCAATCGTCACCAATGGCGGCGGTGCCGGCGTTCTCGCCGTGGATCGGCTGATAGACTTTGGGTGCGCGCTCGCGGATCTTTCTCCGCAGACCGTCGGCACTCTCGATCGAATTCTGCCGGCTAATTGGTCGCGCGCCAATCCCGTGGATATCATCGGTGATGCACCACCCTACCGCTACATGACGGCCGTTGAGACGATTGCTCGGGATGTGGGAGTGGACATCCTGATCGTCATGAATTGCCCAACGGGTCTTGCGTCCCCCGTTGATGCGGCTCATGCAATCGCTTCACTTGCGCAGTCCGGGACAATTTCCGGCAAACCCGTTCTCACATGCTGGCTGGGCGGTCGGACCGCTCGTGAGGGTCGCACTGTGCTGCAGCAAGCGGGATTGGCGAGCTACGATACGCCGTCTGACGTTGCTTTGGCGGCTTCTTACCTCGCCAAATGGTCCAAAGCGCAGCAAACATTGGTCAGAGTGCCAGTGGCCCGAGACGAAGTGCATTGCAATCGCGATCTGGCGCGATCCGTTCTCCAGAGGGTGGCGGCCGAAGGTCGCCGAATGCTGAATGAACCCGAAGCCAAGGCCGTTCTCGCAGCCTATGGCATCCCCGTCCCTCAAACGATGATCGCAACGTCGGCGAAGGAGGCGGAAGCGATCGCCGGCTTGCTTCTTGCGGGCGGCGCGCCGAAGCTAGTGGTCAAATTGATCTCGAAGTCGATCACGCACAAGTCCGATGTGGGCGGTGTCGTCCTTGACATCCTGTCCCCCGTCGCCGCTCGCGAAGCTGCCGAGGCAATCGCTGCGCGGCTCAAGGCGCATGATCCGATTGCCGTTGTCGATGGTTTTGCCGTGCAGCCGATGATCGAACGCAAGCATGCGTGGGAACTGCTCCTGGGCATCACCCGAGATCCGATCTTCGGTCCGGTCGTTCTATTCGGCTCGGGAGGTGTTTCCGTGGAAGTGGTCGCAGACACTGCGGTCGCGCTTCCGCCGCTCGACGCGGTCCTCGCCGGCGACCTGATCGACGAGACACGAGTGGGCAAGCTCCTCGCCGGTTTCCGTAATGAGCCGGCAGCAGACAGAGCAGCGATCTGCAAAGCGCTCTCGGCTCTATCGCAGCTAATCGTCGATTTCCCATGCGTGCTTTCGATGGATATCAACCCGCTGATCGCCAACGCCGAGGGCGTCATGGCGCTCGACGCGCGCATCGAAATTGATCCGCAGGCAGTGGCGCGTCCAGGCCCCAATCGCGATCTTGCGATCCGCCCATATCCGGGCGAGTGGCAAAAGCAGGTCACGCTTGCTGAGCGGTTCTACCATCTGCGGCCCATCAGACCGGCAGACGCGGCGCTCTATCCAGATTTTCTGTCAAAGACGTCTCCCGCAGACATACGATTTCGTTTCCTGTCGTCGCAAAAGCACTTCCAGGACCACATGTTAGTGAGGCTCACGCAGATCGACTACGAGCGCGAGATGGCCTTCGTCGCTCTCGATAGCGAAAGCGGCGAGCTGGTTGGGATTTCGAGGCTGTACGCGGACCCGGACCACGAGAGTGCCGAATATGGCTTGCTGATCAGGACCGATCTGCAGGGGCACGGACTTGGCTGGGCGCTTCTGGCCTACCTGAGGGATTATGCCGCGGCCGACGGATTGAAACGCATCGAAGGTCTTATTCTGAGTGACAATGCGAAGATGCTGAAAATTTGCAGGGAGTTCGGATTTTCGATCTCGACGCACCCGGCCGACGCGACCCTGAGGATCGCAACACTGGTATTGCAACCCCAGACGGGCGATTCTTGACCGGGATCAATGTGGCCGCCCCCATCTGGCGTACAGTGGCTTTCGAATTGCAAGCCGCCTTGGGGAGACCGGAGCAATGACCTACAGGACAGTTCTTCTAGTGCTCGATGCAAGCCAGTATGAGGCGGACCTCACAACGGCGGCAGACCTTTGCGCCGCCGCTAACGCTCATCTGTCGGTCTTCCTGGTGAAGGTTGCGGCCCCACCTCAGTTCGGGGATTATGCTGCACTATCGGTCGCATGGCTCGACATACGGGCGGCCGAGCTCGAACAGCTCGACGAGGCCCTCGAATCTGCACGAACGACGCTCAAGGACCTTGGTTTTTCGTTCGACGTCGCGGGCGAATACACCGAGCCTGCATGGGCCGACGACCTAGTCGGAGAGCGGGCACGCTACGCAGATGTAACATTGGTCGGGACCAGCATGGACCCTTCGTTCCGCGCCCGCGCCATCGAGGGCGCCCTTTTCTATTCAGCGCGCCCGGTCCTGCTTGCGACTCGTCGCCAATCAGTGACCTTGCTGCCTAAAAGGATTCTGCTGGCGTGGAACTCCAGCCTTGAATCCACAAGGGCCGCTCGCGAAGCCCTCGATATGATGAAGAATGCCGAAGGTGTAAACGTCGTATTAGTCGATCCCTCAGCCTCTCGCTGGAACGGCCACGAACCTGGCGCAGATGTCGCGACTTATCTTGCCCGCCACGGCATAAAGGTGACCGTTGATCGGCTTCCGAGCGCTGGACGCCGGATCGACGAAGTTCTCAACCAGCATGCGATCGATACCTCCGCCGAGCTGATCGTGATCGGCGCATACGGACATACACGTTTTCGCGAGAGGGTTTTCGGCGGCGTTACAAAGGCCTTGATCGAGACGCCAGTTGTGCCGGTATTGATGGTCCGCTGAGATTACTCAAGCCCCTCAGAAACATGGGGCGCGCAAGATCCGCGATCGCGCGGCACCCGGCCAATTTCGACTTAGAGGCATGCAACACTCGTGCCGCAGTCAGGTACTCTTGACAGCCATCAATGTTGCCATCTCCACCCGAAATACCTTGGTTTATGAACTGCCAGTCGCTTCGAAGGAGAAAGCAATGACCTACAAGACAGTTCTTTTGATAATCGGTGCCAACGATCAGGAGAATGATTTGGCAGCGGCAGCGGACCTCAGCGCGGCCGCGGGTGCGCACCTGTCGGTTCTTGTGGTCCAACTCGCCGCTCCACCAGCGGTCGGAGACTATGCCGCGCTGTCGGTCGCTTGGCTCGACGAACGCGCCGAGGACATGAAGCAATTGGATGAGGCAGTAAAGAGAGCTCGAGCCACGCTGAAGGACCTCGGGATCTCATTTGATGCAAACGGCATCTACTGCGAGACCGCCTGGGCCGACGACGATGTCGGCAGCCGCGCCCGCTATGCCGATGTTACATTGATCGGAGCGAGCCTGCAGGCCGATCCATCATTGCGTAACCGTTCCATCGACGGGGCTCTCTTCTATTCGGCGAGACCAGTTCTTCTCTCAGCAAATCGCCAATCGGTCACCTTGCGTCCGAAAAAGATCCTTCTCGCATGGAACTCCACCATGGAATCCGCGAGAGCGGCGCGGGAAGCAATGGAGCTGATGGAGAACGCCGAGGAGGTGAACGTCGTGCTCGTCGATCCAAGCGCGGCTCCGGCGAGAAACGGCGAAGAACCAGGTGCTGACATTGCCACCTACCTAGCTCGCCACGTCGTCAACGTAACAGTCGATCGGCTGTCGAGTGCTGGCCGCCGGGTGGAGGAGGTGCTCAACCAGCATGCAATTGATACCTCTGCCGATCTGATCGTCATGGGAGCGTACGGACACACACGCCTTCGAGAACGAATATTCGGCGGCGTCACGAAGGCGATGATCGAGAGACCGATCGTGCCGGTGCTGATGGTGCATTGAACATTGCTCTGCCAGCCAATAAAGGCGCCACACAAAACGGCGCCTTGATTATTTGCTCTCATTCGTCGCCTTCGAACGCGGCACGGCCGGTTATTTCGTCGATATCGACGCAGAAGAACACATGCGGTGAAGCGGCTGCTATCTCCGGTTCGCCCGGCTTCAGCCCACCCGGCTCCCACCAGTTTGGCCGCGATTGGAGCAGCGACCAGGCATGCATGCACTCCTTGTGCCACTGCCCCTCAGGCGGAAGCTCCTGGTAACGGCCGAATACAAGGACGCTTTTCCACTGCCGCTCACCTGAAATCTCTTCGATTTCAAGGCATACATACGGGTTCTCGCGCATCCAGTCGATCTTTTGGCCAGGCATGGAAAAGCCGTAAAGGCATTGCCCTGTGAATGCATAGGTGACGGGCACGATATACGGCCTGCCTTCCTTGCAGCAGGCAAGACGAGCCACGTGACCTGCCTGAACCACGCTGTTGCATTCGTGTCGGGACATTTCTTTGACGAACATTGGTCTGTCCTTTCTGCCGTCCTCCAAATGGTCAGGCTAACCTTCTGTCCCATGCTGCGCTTTGATGTGCCTCAATGACGGCGGGCCGCATGCCGGTGATACTTACTCCTCACTTTCCAGCGCTTTCAACCACGGAGAAGAACGATGGACAACGACGTTCCACTGCGCCAGGACATCCTGGACGAACTTCAGTATGAGCCCAGCATCGACGCCGCCAATATCGGCGTTGCCGTCGAGAACGGAATCGTAACACTTACCGGGCACGTCCGAAGCTATGCGGAAAAGCACGCCGCCGAACGTATCGCCGAACGTGTGAAGGGCGTTCGAGCAATCGCGGAGGAGATCGAGGTCCGCCTGCCTGAGCACAAGAAAACCGCCGATGACGAAATCGCCGGCCGCGTTCTGAAAATCCTCGCCTGGGGAGCTGCGATTTCGGACCCTGAGGACATCTACGTCAAGGTCGAAAAAGGTTTCGTCACGCTTGAGGGCGCCGTCGATTGGCATTTCCAGCGCTCTGCGGCCGAGAATTCCGTCCGGGAACTGACCGGGGTAACGGGCATCGACAACCAGCTCAGGATCCGGCCAAGAATGAATGTGGTCGATGTCAGGCACGGCATTAGGGAAGCCCTCAAACGCAACGCGGAGACCGAAGCTGAAAACATCGACGTGGAGGTCTCGGGCAGTCACGTCATATTGCACGGAAAGGTGCAGAGCCTGCGAGCACGCGTCATGGCGGAACGCGCTGCCTGGTCAGCTCCGGGTGTGATTGCCGTCGAAGACCGCTTGAGGATTGAGGATGCTCGAGTGGCTTTGGGTGCCTGAACGCTGGCCACCGTTGGCGCAACAGGCATCGCCGGATCGTTGTACAGACCGCCAGGTTCGCAGCCATCAAGCGACGGCGACGACATGAGGAGCAATATTATGCACGGGACTCGCTCTTACCCCACACCTGCCTTTGACCTTGGTTGGAGATCGATACCGAGCCAGCTCGAGGGTCCGAACGTCCTTTTCTCGCTCGGTCGTGTTCAGACGGACGCGCTCAGCGCAGTGCTTCGATATCTGATTGAAGCGTTATCGTTCCTGAAGAGCCGCTGTGAGCAAGATCTGCGGTATCTGCAGGAAATCTGGTCACCTGCTCACGTGAACGACTCATTCGACTTGTGGTGCACCTTCTGGCAAGATGCCCTCCTCGACTACTCGAAGGAAGCAGGCCGAATGGCAGATATCGGCTCTAGCATCGCAGCCAAGGCGGCAATGCGCGTGCACGGAGAAGAAAAGCTGTTCGCGGACAATCTCGCCGCCCGGACGGTCGTTTAGCCGAGTGGTGCCACGCGGTGTCTGAATCATATAACGCTTGATAACGAGCGAGGATCGCGAACCGGGGCGCATTTCATGAACTCAGAAGCGTTCGTTGACACTGCGCCTCACGTTAAAGACGCTGCGATGAATGACGACCTCTCTACTGGGCTTGGTCAGAAGGAGGCGGAGGTCCGGCTCACGCAATTTGGGCCGAATATGCTTCCCGAACCACAGGCGTCGCCCCTATTCGCAACGTTCTTGCGCCAGTTTCGCAGTCCGCTCATCTATATTCTACTGGCCGCCACGCTTGTGTCGCTCGCGCTCGGTGATGTGCGCGACGCTCTGTTCATCGCAATCGTCCTCGTCGCGAACGGCACTATAGGCTGCATGCAGGAGCACTCGGCCGGCAAGGCGGCCCTCGCGCTGCGCAAGCTGGAGCAGCCTAAGGCTACCGTGGTCCGCGACGGACACGTGCAGGAGATCGACGCCCGCCTCCTGGTGCCGGGTGATCTGGTCCTCATCGAGGCCGGCGGCCGCGTGCCGGCGGATCTCCGGCTTCTCTCGGCGACCGATCTTGTCTGCGACGAATCCCTGCTGACCGGAGAATCGGCGCCTGTCCATAAAACCGTAACTACCGCTGACGCCACTCCCGAGGTGAATGCCCGCCTCATGGCCTTTGCGGGAACGCTCGTAACGCGCGGCCGCGGACGGGGGTCAATTGCAGCGACAGGTGCGGCTACCGAAATTGGAAAAATCGCGGCCGAGATCGGCAAGGCATCCGTCTCTAAGCCCCCCTTGATGATCAGAATGGAACGCTTTTCGCAGTTCATCGCCTGGGTCGTCGCTGCTGCCGTAGTACTTCTCATTCTCGTCGGGATCGCGCGGTCGATGTCGCCGAGCGATCTCTTCATGATGTCGGTTGGCCTGGCGGTGAGCGCGATCCCGGAAGGGCTGCCGATAGCGATCTCGGTCGCGCTGGCAATCAGCATGCGGCGTATGGCGAAAGCACATGTCATCGTCCGGCGGATGCCGGCCGTGGAAGCGCTTGGCTCCTGCACCATGATCGCCACCGACAAGACGGGCACCTTGACGCTCAACGAGCTGACAGTGACGGATATTCGCTTGCCGGACGGCACTGGTATCGTCTGCGATACCGGTTCTGATCTGGATGCTTGCACGATTCGTGGCGATGGAACTTCTCCCGCTGAGGCGCGGGAACGGGCCCTTGCCCTGTTAAAGGCCGCTTCGCTGCCAAATGAAGGATCGCTTACCCGACAGGACAACGGCTGGACGACTGTTGGCGACACCGTCGACATTGCCTTGCTGGCAGCGGCCTACAAGGGAGGTCTGCCGCGCGACGCAATCGAGGAGGACTATCCTCTCGTCGCCCGCATTCCTTACGAGCCGGACCTCAAATACGCCGCCTCATTTCACCGCCACGGCGACAGCATCCGCATCTTCGTCAAAGGTGCCGCAGAAACCCTGATCGACATGGCCGACAGGATGGACATGGATGGTCGCGCCGAGCCGATTGATCGGGAAGCCCTTCTTCGCCAAAAGGAAGAGATGGCCGCGCGTGGTTTGCGCGTACTTGCCTTTGCGGAGGGCGAAACGGCAGTCGAATCGGATGGAGGCTTCGGTCGGCACCTGCTCGTCGATCTGGTCTTCCTGGGGCTCGCCGGAATGCAGGATCCCGTGCGGCCGGAGGTACCGCAGGCAATTCGCGATTGCCACTCAGCAGGGCTGGACGTGGCAATGGTCACCGGCGACGATCCCAAGACAGCAGCGGCGATCGCCTCCCACGCCGGGCTGATCTTCACCGAAGATCAGGTGGTCACCGGCGAAGATGTGCGCAGGGCCGAGGAGAAAGGAGAGGAAAGTCTTGATACTCTGACCCGCCAGGGCCGCATCTACGCACGTGTGGCTCCTTCGCAAAAGCTGGCACTCGTCCTCTCGCTCGCGCGCAATGGCCACTTCGTTGCCGCCACGGGTGACGGCGTCAACGATGCGCCGGCGATGAAGCACGCGCATATCGGCGTTGCGATGGGACGGAAGGGGACGGAGGTGGCGAAGGAAAGCGCCGATATCATCATCACCGATGACAACTTCGCTTCAATCGTCAGCGGAATCCGGGAGGGCAGGGTCGCCTATGCGAATATCCGCAAGGTCATCTTTATGCTGATGTCGACAGGCGCCGCAGAATTGCTGCTCTTTTTACTTGCAATCCCCCTCGGCTTGCCGATGCCTCTACTTCCCGTGCAATTGCTCTGGCTCAACCTTGTTACGAACGGCATTCAGGACATTGCCCTTGCCGGTGAAAGTCCAGAAGGGGACGAACTTGACCGCCCTCCACGCAGACCGTCTGAGCCGATCTTCGATCGGCTGATGATGCGGCGCATATGGCAGTCCACGCTCGTCATGGGAGCCGGCGGTTTCGCGATGTTCTATGCTCTGCTCGAGCAGGGCTACGGCGAGAGCGAAGCCCGCAATCTGCTGCTGCTGCTGTTCGTGCTTTTCGAGAACTTTCAGACGCTCGCCAGCCGCTCCGAGCGCAAATCCGTCTTCCAGATTGGCTTTCTTGCCAACCCGCTTCTCCTTGTCTCAATCGCAGCGGCGCAGGGCCTTCATATCGCTGCGATGTACACTCCGATCCTTAGAGAGACGCTGCAAGTTGCACCGATTACGTTCTCAGAGTGGGCGCTCCTGCTTGTAGCAGCGTCTTCTGCCCTTCTGGTCGTGGAAATTGACAAATGGTGGGCTCGTCGCGCGGCTCGCGGACGATCTCGCGGTCAATGAAGATAAGGCCGGCCCGTGCGGCTGCCCCCACCGGCGCTTCCCTTTCCCGCCATCCACGCTCGAGCCCCACGAGCAGATCTATTACCGGAGCAAACCACAGACGGAGAATAAGAGATTCCATTCACTGCCCCCATACAACGCTTTGTCGGCGCTCCTGAAAGCGCGCAAGTCCTGATCCATCTACTTCGGGTCAGGTTGAATCCGATTTGGAGCAGAGGCGGCCAGCGACTTTACAAATGGTTAGGGGCAAGATTGCATGCGGATAACCACTAACGGTGTTGAATGAACCTACTTTGCCAGCGACGGGGTATTTGGATCGCGACTGCTGTCAATAACAGGGCTGCAGCCGAGGGGATCCATAGCGCCAGGCTTCCTATTTCTTGCACAAGGGCTGCCCCTGAAATGGCTCCTGCCATCATGCCGAGCCAGGGCACGATTTGGATGACCCAATGCGTGTTGCGGATGCCCATCGCCCAGCGTCCGAGTCCCCGGCCGAAGCGCGAGAGTGCTCCCGTGACGTACGTCAGACCAACCGGCAGACCTTCGATCTGCTCGACAGAGGCGTTGATCGCTCCCATCGCCAGAATAAGCATAAGGAACCGGAGCTCTCTTTGGTCGGCTGACAGGGCTGCGCATGCGAGCAGAGCGGATACGAACAGCAAAACGGCGTGCGGCCTGAACCTGATGGAAACCATCACTCCCACGGCGTTCCCTATCACGAAGGTGATGAGGCCGCCGATGAGAAGCACTCCCCGCGCGACGTCGGCCTGGACCAGGGCGACGGATGCGCGAGTCGTGTTGCCGCTCATGAAGGACACGAAGTCTCCCAGGGACATAAGCCCCATGGCATCGGTCATACCTGCGAGGAACGATATTGCAGCGACAAGCGCCAAACCAACAGAACTTCTCTGACGCTTAATTATGCGCCGCCGCTGTACCGTCATTTGTGATGATCCAAGTGAAGCCCCGCCAAGTAAAAGCAAACTCAGACCGGAGTTGCAAGCGCGCGATGCGCTGCGAACGACACCGCGATTCCCGGTGCCATGCGCTTTTTTGCCTCGCCGGTGGCATTCTTGCGGGACATTGCGCGGAATCAAGACAACGGTTCTGGGATCCAATATTCTTCACGAGATCTGTTGGAGAGTACTTTGACCAGGAGCCGTAATTTCGCGCCGATTTGGCAAGGGGGAGAGCTGGGCAAGCGCCTTCTCCTTGCCCTCATCGCTGTAGCCATGCTCGCCGGCGCAGTAACCTGGCTCGCGGGCCGGCCCGACCTCAGCGCCGCGTCGTGGGCTGCCGGCGCCGCGGTGATCCTGGCGAGCCTCCTGACCGAGATCGCGATCAGTCTGGGACGGAAGGAATTCGGGCTGGATCTCATCGCGGCTCTCGCAATGGCCGGCGCCCTCATTCTCGGCGAGTACCTGACCGGCACCATCGTAGCACTGATGTACACGGGTGGCGAGGCGCTCGAGGATTTCGCCCAAAGGCGCGCACGCCGAGAACTGACAGCGCTGCTCAACCGGGTACCGCGCACCGCCGTGCGTTACGCGGACGGGCAGTTGCAGGAGGTTTCCATCGAAGAACTTAATCCTGGCGACCGAATTCTGATACGCCGTGGCGAGGTGGTGCCGGTCGATGGAAGCTTGATGGATGGCATCGCCGTGCTGGACGAGTCGGCCTTGACGGGCGAGGCAATGCCGATCCGGCGCCGGTCCGGCGAGCCAGTGACGAGCGGCACGACAAACGCTGGCGATGCGTTCGAAATGGTCGCCTCCAGCGCGGCGAGCGACAGCACCTATGCGGCAATCGTCAGGCTAGTGGAGGCGGCAAAAGCCGCCAAGGCGCCTATCGTTCGGCTTGCCGACCGTTATGCCCTGGGGTTTCTTGCGGTCACGCTGCTCCTCGCCGGCGGCGCCTGGGCCATAAGCGGGGAGCCGGTCCGCGCGCTCGCCGTGCTGGTCATTGCAACGCCGTGCCCGCTCATTCTCGCGGTCCCGGTGGCGATCATCGCCGGAGTTTCCCGTTGCGCCGGCAAGGGGGTGCTCGTGAAAGGCGGAGGCGCGCTGGAGATGCTTGCGCGCATCAAGACAGTGATCCTCGACAAAACAGGGACGATTACAGACGGCCGGGCCCACCTTATCGAGCTCAAGTCCCGCACCGATCTCGACCCTATGGAAGTGCTGCGTCTTGCGGCATCGCTGGATCAGGGCTCACATCACGTGATTGCCCGTGCCTTGGTCGCTGCCGCAAGAGAGCGGGGCCTGCAACTTGTTGCACCATCCGGAACTCGGGAATCGGCGGGTTCCGGCGTGAGCGGCAACATAGATGGCCACGAAATCGCAGTGGGCGGCTGGGGCTTCATCAGCGAACGGATCGATGAGACCGCCTTCTCGCGAGACATACGGACGTGGATCCGGAGGGATGGCGTCGTCTCGGTGCTCGCTGCCATGGACGGAGTTCTCGCGGGCGCGTTTCTCCTCGCCGACGAGGTCAGGCCAGAGGCCGGCAGCGTGCTGCGGCAATTGCGGGAGGCCGGCGTTGAACGGATCGTGCTTGCGACTGGCGATCGCACCGAGCTGGCGGAGAGCCTCCAGTCCTTTCTGAGACTGGACAATGTTGCCGCCGAATTGAAGCCGGAAGACAAAACCCGAATTGTGGAAGCGGAAAGAGCGGCAGGACCGGTCATGATGGTCGGCGATGGCGTCAACGACGCACCAGCGCTCGCAGCCGCCGACGTCGGGGTAGCCATGGGCGCGCGCGGGGCGGCCGCCTCCTCCGAAGCGGCGGACGTGGTGATTCTGGTGGACCGGCTCGATCGCCTCGTCAGTGCCATCCGCATCGCGCACCGCTCGCGCGGCATAGCCCTCCAGAGCGTCTATATGGGTATGGCCTTGTCAGCCGCTGGCATGATTGCGGCCGCCTTTGGCTACTTGACGCCGGTTCAGGGCGCACTGCTGCAGGAAGCAATCGACATCGTCGCCATCTTGAATGCGCTGCGCGCCCTAGGCGACCCCATGCGCGGCTGGGGGAAAACGACGCGTTTGGAGCATGCGGAGCTCCTGAAGCTCGAAGCCGAGCATCGTGCCCTGATGGACGTTGTGGACGAGATACGCCATACAAGCGCGCGCATCCAGGACCTCCCGGAAGATGAATTCCGCAATCAGATTGCGGAGCTGGACGCCCTGCTGCGACATCGTCTTCTTCCGCACGAACGACAGGACGACGAGGAGGTCTATCCCAGGCTGCGCAGGCAGGCAGGCGCGCCGGATGCTCTTGCCGGCATGAGCAGAACTCACATGGAGATCCAGCGTCAGGTCCAAAGCCTCACTTCGCTTCGACAAGCCTTTGGCGAACATGGGTCGAGCCCGGCACAGCGCTACGAGATCCAGCGCCTGCTGCACGGTCTGGAAGCTATCACTCGCCTCCACTTTGCCCAGGAGCTGGAAATCTATCGATCGCTCGAGCACGAGTAATCCAACGAATAGACGCATCGGCCTGATTTGCCGAACATCTCATCGATTCCTTTTGAGGCATGTCAAAGGTATCGCGCCTCAACCTCGCTAAGATCCGGCAAATTGGAACTGCGGGATGGCGGCCCTGGGTCGGATCGGATGGAGATTGTCAGCGACCTCTATCGCTGCGCGCCCGAGAGATGTCGAGGGGATTCGTGGCAGCGCGTTTGCTTCCTCGGCGTGCCGCCCAAGGTGGTTGAAGCTGCACCGGCGCAGGACCGAAAACGGGTAATGGCCATTGTACACAGTGACGAGCCTGTTTCGAGGGGCTTCCCCGGCATGAAGATCGATAGTGCGCCCGATCTCCACCCCTTGCCTTTCGAGGAGATCACCGCGCCACCCTGGTTGTCTCGGCCGAGGATGATCTGTTCAACACGCTTCCCGCAGCTAAATTCGCGGGCGCCCGTATTCCTGGCGGGAAGCTGGTCGTCTACGACACCGGCGGCCATTTGCTCGTTGGACGTGGCGCATAGGTTAAGGGAGCGGTCTGCGACTTCCTTAGTTGGACAGGAACAATGCGCCCTCGGGCTCCGGTGCAATGGAATACAAGAAGGGCGGCTTTCCCAATCCGCTGATGGCCGGGCTCTCCGCCCGCGTAATTGCCACCATGGGCATGCCGGTGCTTCTCTACCGGTGGTACTTCGGCGCCTATGGCGTTCGGAGTTTCGAGCGCAGTATGTTGGGCTCCGCCGGAACAAGCCTATCCGTGAGAGTTCGTTTGCCGATAAGCAGAGGCGCTCTCACTGGCTCGACGAGATGCGAAATTACGGCAGACGGGCACGGTGATTTTTACTTCCAACGGAACGCGATTGAGATCGACTTTGAGCTTGATCAAGGAGTTTCCGTCCGCGCGAAGCATAATGCTGGAGTGAACGCCGCTTGGTTGGCTCGGCTCGCACTTGTGCTGGGAAGACAAAAATGCCCTTAAAGCTGCTCAGTGGAATGATGAAGGCATCGGGAGACGAGGCGCTTCTGATCATGGAAAGAGACGTTGGAGGCGACGAGATCGTTCTTGTCACGAAGGAGGCCCTTCTTGATATAGCCGATCCGCCGCTCTGCAACGAGTGTCGACTACAGCAATACGTCACCGTCTTCAGCGACATCGCGTCCAAGAAGTTCGATGGCAAGGAGCTCGCGCCCGACGGGCGCGTGGCAGTAACCGCGACTGATGTGTCTGTTTGGAAAGTTAGTCACCCGGACGCGACTTGAGATCTATCGATTGCGATCAAGCTGGTACGAGTTGCTGGTCACGCAATAGGACACACCTGCCATGAAGCGAATATGTGGTCTGCAATGTGCTGCTACGGTTGCCCTCCTTCTGATCGTCACTCGCGAGAGCGCCGCGGTCGATCAACTCCGCGGCCGCGCCCTCGCCCACCGCTGGTGCAGCGAGTGTCACGTAGTTGCACCGGGACAAAGTCACGGCTCTGATACTGTTCCGACGTTCGCTCAAATTGGCGAATCGGAACGTTTCGACGAGAGAAGCCTCTCGGCATTCTTGGCTACGCCTCACCACTCCCGCATGCCGAATCTATCCCTGACACGTGCCGAGATTGCCGATCTCGTTGCGTACATAAAGGCGAGATAGCCCTAGTCACCTGGAACTAAAATTCACTACATTGTATGCTTGGCCTCTTCATTGGAGGTTGAGGCATGGCAAATGCGACTGGCCGACCAACGCCCCCATTGGTTTTGAGCGAGGCGGAGCGGGAATATCTGGAGCGACAGGTGCGCAAGCATCGTGTTGCACGCTCCCTGTCGGAGCGGTGCCGGATCATTCTTCGCTGTGGCGAGGGAGTTCCGAGCAAGGTCGTTGCGGACGAGCTCGGCGTGCATGAAC
>Ga0209282_1000076_pt1 | contig 77289 bp, 73 predicted proteins | sample Mtrugardesep15_FD_187529 | JGI IMG/M metagenome (GOLD analysis project Ga0209282, IMG submission 187529) | Root nodule microbial communities of legume samples collected from California, USA - M. trunc garden sep15 (SPAdes) (version 2) | ecosystem: Host-associated > Plants > Roots > Nodule...
GTAAGCGCCTCACGAAGACCGTTCTTGCCCCTGTCCCATAGATCACGAGATGCTGTCTGCTTTGAGGATGTTCCGTTACCCAGTAACGCACAGCGAGGTCGTTACTGGGTAACGGTCGCAAAGGAGAAGCGAGATGGCACAAACGACGGCACAGCGGCAAGCCGCCTACCGAGCAAGGCGCGTGACGACAGGCAACGATGGTAACGGAGAGCGTCGGTTGAGCATGTGGGTGACCACGGAGGCGGACTTTGCCCTTGCTCGCCTGGCGCGCCGTTACTCGGTAACGAAGCGAGAGATGCTGGAGCGGTTGATCGTGCGGGCTGACGACGCGATTGTCCGCAGACTCGATCCGGACTCGCCTGATTGGGACACGTACTTCTTCGCTCGCCGGGCGCCCAGCCACGTTACCGGGTAACGGAGTGTTTTGTGCAGGCGAGTGGGGGCGCTTCCACGCCGTGAGCCGTGAAGCGGGGTCATTCAGACGGCAGCAGTTGGTCAGGCGCCTGGCGGCGCGGTGGGCAGGTTCCGCAGGTGTGCGTGGGCACGCCAGGGCAGCAATTCTTCAACGCGGTTGATCGGGTGATCGGCAATGCCGGTCAGCACATGGCACAGGTAGGCGCGCGGGTCGATGCCATTGAGCTTGCACGAGGCGACCAGCGAATACATGGCCGCCGCCCGTTCGCCGCCGCTGTCGGAACCGGCAAACAAGAAGTTCTTGCGGCCCAGGGCGACACAGCGCAGCGCGTTCTCGGCGATGTTGTTGTCAATCTCGGCGGTCCCGTCGTCGCAGTACAACGTCAGCGCATCCCACTGGTTGAGCGTGTATTGGATCGCCTTGGCCGTCTCGGATTTTGCCGACAACGTCTGCAGTTTCGCCCTGAGCCAGGCGCCGTAGCGCTCAAGCAGAGGGCGGGCTTTCTCCTGGCGCACCCGCAGCCGCTCAGCCGGCGGTTTGCCGCGGATGCCGGCCTCGATGGCGTAAAGCTCACCGATACAACGCAGTGCCTCGGCAGTCGTTTCGGACGGCGTGCGCACGTGAATGTCGTAGAACTTGCGTCGCGCATGCGCATGGCATGCCGCTTCGCGAACCGAGCCGTCTGCAAACAACTCGTTGAAGCCGGCGTATGCGTCCGCCTGCAGAATGCCGCCAAATCCGCTCAGATGGCGCTGAGGATGCTCCCCCCTGCGGTTGGGCGAATATGCGAACCATACCGCAGGCGGTTCTGCCGAGCCTGCCCGGGTATCGTCGCGCACATAGACCCACAGCCGGCCAGTTCGCGTCTTCTTGTTGCCAGGCGCAAGCACGGGAATCGGCGTGTCGTCGGCGTGCAGCTTGGTACCGGCTATCACGTAGCGGCGCAAGGCCTGCACCAGCGGATCGAGCAATGCCTCGCACATGCCGACCCATCGGCCCATGCTGGCCGGGTCCAGCGTGACGTTCTCGCGTGCGGCGATGGCCGACTGTCGGTACAGCGGTTGATGGTCGGCATATTTGGCCACGAGGATGTCGGCGAGCAAGCTCGGGTGGGCAATGCCGCGCTCGATCGGCAAGCTCGGTGCCGCCGGCTGCGCGATGTGCCGGCAGCAGGCGCAGATCTTCTTGCGCCGGACGGTGCGAATGACCTTGAACGCCGCCGCGATACGGCCAAGCTGTTCGGACACGTCCTCGCCCAGCGGTTGCATCTGGCCGCCGCACTCGGGGCAACTCGCCTCGGGCTCAAGCACCTGTTCCTCGTGCGGCAGGTGGTCCGGCAGGGCTTCGCGCGAAGCGCGCTGATGGCTGGGCGCCTTGCTCTCGCCGCTTGCCGGCGCTTCGCGAACCTCTGCCGCACCGCGGCTGCCAGTCAGGTCCTCCAGCCGGGTCTCCAGGCGTGCAATCTCCCGGTCCAGTTGCTCAGATCTGCGACCGAACTGCATGCGCTTGAGCTTCTCGATCTGCGCCTTGAGTTGTTCGATTTCCAGATCGCGCTCGACCAGATCCTGCCGCATTCGCGACAGCGACGCCTGGGCCTCGAGCAACATGGCTTTGAGGGCATCGATGTCGTCAGGAAGGTCGTTGGCATCCGGCATGCCGCGCAGTTTACGCAGGTGCCGCGCCGTTTACAACAGCGTTTACAACATCGACAGCGGCTCGGCCGTGCGGCGCGGTTGCCGCCAGTCGATCCCCTCGAGCAGCATCGACAGTTGCGCGTGTGTCAGGTGGATCTTGCCGCTGTCGGCCTGAGGCCAGACGAAACGGCCGCGCTCGAGCCGCTTGGCGAGCAGCCAAAGTCCGTCACTGGTGGCCCAGAGAATCTTGACCAGGTCCCCTCGGCGGCCCCGGAAGATAAACACGTGGCCACCCAGCGGGTTTTCCTGCAGCGCGGTCTGCACCTTCGCGGCCAGGCCATGGAAGCCGCAGCGCATGTCGGTCGCTCCCGCTGCCATCCAGATGCGCGTGCCCGCCGGCAAGCCAATCATCGGGACAGCTCGCGAATCAGCAGGCGCAGCATATCCGGCGCCATCTCGCCGCGAATCCGCAAGCGCGCACGGTCGAATTCAATCTCGCAGACATTCTCGGACGGCTGTGCTGCACTGAGCGGCGCCGCCGGCGTATGCGCGGCCGCCTCGGCGACGATGCTCACCGGCAACAGTGCCGGCACCGTTGTCTCCTGTTTCGTCGCTACGCCCTCAGCCGACGTCGGCAACCCGTAAGCTCCGTCCAGATAATGCCGCCGCCACTTGAACAGCAGGTTCGCGTTGATATCGTTGCTGCGCGCGACCAGCGCCACCGACGCGCCTGGCTCAAATGATTGTTCGACCAGCCGCCGTTTGAACTCGGCCGGGAAGTTCGGCCGCTTGTACACGCCGCCAGCACGGCGCCCACTCAACGTCTTGTCCACTTTGGTGTCCGCAATAATTTGGTGGGCACCAAATTACCCAAGACCTCAATCAGTGCGCCAGAACGGTCTTCGTGAGGCGCTTACCTTGTAGCGTACGCGGCTTCACAGCTTGGGAAAGGAAAATACCAAGTTGGGACCCGAGGATGATAGGGCCTTTGTTTGCGAAATGGCTGGCGAGAAAATTTTCGAGAGTCGCCAATTCAGTCAGCGAAAGCACGGGGGAGAGATACATTTGGCATCCACAAACGCAATCACCTCAAGCGTCTCCGCTTGAGGTGATCGATATGTTCTGCTCGGGATATCAATGTCGCAGCAAACGCCGAGGAATTCGTTCGCTCCGGGAAGGCTGACTCCTTCCACGCGCCCACCGCATAATTTGCAGCTCCTGTCGGATATGGGCACACCCCTTCTTACCACTCTTGACCGAGATGCCAAGCTTCAAGAGGGGAAATTTGCCGTAGCTGCAAATTTCACTATCCATGCGCGACAGTTGCGCGCGTAGCTACCCCGCGCAACTAGTCTCATTGTTAGCTGGTTACGCGACAGATGGAATGATTGTGCGGGCTCCACCGCCCACTGTCAATGAAAATTGGCAAGCGAGTACTAGGAGTTTCTTGGGGCATGCGCGAGTCGCTCTAACGGGGGTTTGGAGGTCGCCCCACAAAAATGACTTGTAAGGCTCAATAATTGAGTGAATGATGTAGTGGGCCGCTCCTAAGGTGATGGGGCGTTTCGCACCCGTCAACGTCTACGAGGCGTCCCTTGTGACCATTTCACTTTGGGTGGAGCCTTAGTCAGGTTGGCCTGGCATCAAGTGTTGACTGGGGTAATCCTAATACTGTATATATATACATGCCTCCCTTTGCCTCGTTCAATGTCCAGATGGTCACAGACCGACGGTTCGTTGGGGAGAGGCGGCGGGCCGACATCTGAGTGTCGTCTAAACGAAGAACCAATAACGACGCGCGGCAGGTATGCAAGTATTCCGATTTGTTGACCTCTTTGCAGGCTTGGGTGGCTTCCACCATGCGCTCGCTCGCATGGGCGGCCAGTGTGTATTTGCCGCTGAGTGGAAGGAACACCTGCGTGAACTCTACGAGACCAACCACGGGCTCAAGCCGGCTGGCGATATCACTAAAGTTCATCCGTGGGATGTTCCGGACCACGACGTTCTTACCGCGGGCTTTCCTTGTCAGCCTTTTTCTAAGGCCGGTGAGCAACTCGGCTTCGAGTGTACGGAGCAGGGCAACCTTTTCTTCAACGTCGCCGCGATTCTGAAGGAGAAGAAGCCGACGTTCTTCATCCTTGAGAATGTGCCGAACCTACTCAAGCACGACAAGGGGCGCACCTGGGCGGAAATCCAAAAGATTCTCGGTACAGGCGAAGATGGTCTTGGCTACAACATTCGCGCTCAGCGACTGTCGCCTCACCATTTCGGCATCCCACAGATTCGTGAGCGCGTCTACATCGTGGGTTCGTTGCTGCCGCTCGATGGCTTTGCGTGGCCCGAGATCAGCAATGCCGAAACGAACATTGGCACCGTGCTCGACGACAATCCCTCCGACGCGAAGCAACTGTCAGCGCAGGTCAACGAGTGTCTGGAAATTTGGGACGAATTTCTGAAGGCTTGCCCCAAAAATGTGGAGTTGCCATCCTTCCCTTTGTGGTCAATGGAGTGGGGGGCGACCTACCCGTATGAGACAACAACACCGCATGCCCTGAAGAAGTCTTACGGTATGGACGGTCTAAAAGGCTTCAAGGGCAGCCATGGCATTAAGGTCGGCACCCTGAAATCTCTTGACGGACGTTGGAACGCATTGCCCAGCCATGCGCGAACAGCAGATGTTGCTTTTCCGAAGTGGAAGCAGGGCTTTATCCGGCAAAACCGCCAGTTCTACGAAGACAACAAGTCGTGGATTGACCCTTGGTTACCCAAGATTCTGAAGTTCCCATCAAGTTTGCAGAAATTTGAATGGAACGTCAAAGGCGGTAAGCACAACATCTGGGACTACGTTATCCAGTTTCGCGCATCGGGTGTGCGCGTCAAGCGGCGCACTACCGCCCCGAGTCTCATCGCAATGACCGACACGCAGGTGCCCATCATCGGCTGGCAGAAGCGATACATGACGCCCTTGGAATGTGCACGTTTGCAAAGTCTTCACGACCTCAAGGAGCTTCCTAAGAGTGCAAGCCAGGCTTTCGCGGCTTTGGGTAATGCCGTGAACTCTAATGTGGTGGAGATGGTTGCGCGGGCGTTGTTGGCAGTTCTGCCAGAGCCTAAAGGCCGCAACAACCTTCGCAAGACCGAATCGGTCGTAGCCTGATGAGATCGCTGCCAGACGCCGAGTTCACCGGGCCGATTGAGATTCGCCCCGAGGTCACGATGCTCTCGGTGCTCCGGCACTTGAACTACAAGGCTTGGTTTGCTATCGCGGAATTCATCGACAACGCGCTGCAGAGCTATTTGGCCAATCGCGAGGCGCTAGAGGCCATCCACGGTGCCGACTTCCGCCTCGAAGTCGATGTCCGTATTGATACCAATGGCCCCGGCATCATCGTCGTATCCGACAACGCCGCAGGCATCTCGAGGGCGGACTTCCCACGAGCTTTCAGAGCTGCTCAGGTGCCAACGGACCGGACTGGTTTGTCCGAGTTCGGTATGGGCATGAAAAGTGCGGCCTGTTGGTTTGCCGAGAGATGGAGCGTTCGCACCAAGGCCCTCGGCGAGGCGCTCGAGCGAACCATTCATTTTGATATTCGCCACATCGTCGACAACAAGATTGAGAGCCTGAACACCGATACTCGCAATGTCGGCAGCCCTTCGGCTCACTACACTGTCGTCACCCTGCGTGGCCTGCATCATGTCCCCCAAGGCCGCACGTTGGGAAAAATGAAGGACCATCTGGCGAGCATCTATCGCGTGTTCCTCAGAGATGGTCGGATGACGCTGAGGTTCAATAATGAGCAGTTGACCTACGCCACGGCCCCCATCCTCAAGGCGCAGAAGTACACTGCGCCCGGTCTGCCGGCTCAGGGGGCTGACGCCAACCCTGTCGAGTGGCAGAAGGACATTGCACTGGACTTTGGCAAAGGGCAGCGCGTCACAGGCTTTGCGGCGTTGCGAGAAACAGGCTCGACGCCTTTTGCTGGCTTCGCGCTGTTCCGCCGTGACCGTCTCATCGAAGGCAGTCACGACGAGACCTACCGCCCGAGCTTCATCTTCAAGCAGACTAACAGCTACCCTTATCAACGTTTGTTTGGCGAGTTGCACGTCGAAGGCTTCGAGGTCAGCCACACGAAGGACGGCTTCCGGTGGGAAGAGTATGAAGATGTCTTTCTTGAATGTCTGAAGGCGCAGTTGGAGGCAGATCCTCTGGACTTGCTGGCGCAGGCGGAGAACTACCGCGCACTGCCGTCGAAGAAAAGTATTCAGACAAGAGCTGACGCAGCCACGGCCTCCGTGGCAGGTTACATCGAGAAGGACGTCGCGCCGGTCCTCGTCGAGGCTAAGGTAAAGCCAGCTGATGCTCCACCGCTACCTCACACGCTCATTCCGAGTGCGCTGCAGGCATCCGAGCGGAGCGTATGTGTCAATGATGGCCTCTGGGATTGGGTCATCACCATCCGCACGACGGTCGACCCAGCACGCGAGGACTGGGTATCGCTGGCCAAGCAGGATCCCCGGCCTGGCGACTTGGACGATACGCGACGACTGGTCGTCGAACTTGCGCTTGCTCACCCGTTTTCGAGCGAATTTCTCGGACCGAACAACGAGAATATCGAACTGTTGCTGAGAGTTGCCACGGCGGTTTGCATTTCCCTGGTCCTCGCAGAGGACCATACGGCAGAGCCTCCTGAAGTCGTACTACATCACTTCAACCAACTGATGCGTGGTGCGCTGAGTCATGCCGCGCTGAGCAATCCATGACCGCCTCCATCAAAGTGCTTAAGACTATCAAGCCGCCCCTCCGATGGGTGCCTGAGCAGCGGGAGTTCACACGTTCGTTCCTGGAAAGCAAGTCTCGGGATCCCAACGGCCCGAGCTATGACGACCTCACCGAAGGACCGGAGTCGGTTCTGCAAGAAGCGCAGCGCATTCTCGGGCGGTGTCTTCCGCCAACCGAGCCTGGCACCGCTGAGACCGGTTTGGTCGTCGGGTATGTGCAGAGCGGCAAGACGCTGTCCTTTGAGACTGTTATTGCCCTGGCACGCGATAATGGGTACGGCGTAGTCATTGTTCTGGCGGGCACAAAGAACAACCTGCTTGACCAGTCCGAGGAGCGTCTTAAGAAAGATTTCGGAATTGACGACGGCGACGACCATTGGTATCACCTGAACAACCCGACAACCGCTCATAGGGCGCAGATTGAGACGCGAGTCACCGCTTGGCGGAAGAAGCCTACCAAGAAAGCGCTACTCTTCACTGTCCTCAAGCACGGCGGCTGGCTCGAGAAGCTCGCCACCGTGCTGAAGAGCGTCAACTTGGACGGCGTGCCCAGCCTTATCATCGACGATGAAAGTGACCAAGCAAGCCTGAACACGAAAGCAGCTCGGATCAAAGCGCGACTGGCGGCTATCACCGACGTCAGCACTACCTACAAGTCCATCTTACGGTTGCGCGCGGTATTGCCCCATCATTCGTACCTGCAGTACACCGCCACTCCGCAGGCGATGTTGCTGCTTGCACAGACGGACTTCCTTAATCCGAACTTTGCTGAACTAGTCACCCCCGGAGACGCATACACGGGCGGTATCGCCTTTTTCAAAGGCGATCCTGGGCTAATCGTGGACATCCCCCTGGCGCAGGTGCCAACACCGACGCGTCCCCTCGCAAGTCCTCCAAAAACTCTGCTTGAGGCGTTTCGGCTGTTCTTGTTGGCGGCAGCACATCATTCGCTGACGCGCCAGCGAGGACCGAAGCCGAAGGATAGGAACCGATCAATGATGGTTCATCCGGCCGTCGCCACCACTTCACACAAACAGTATAAGACGTGGCTCGACAAGGGACGGAAGACGCTTAAGGCGACATTGGATAACCTTCACGCCAGCGATCCGGCCGCAGCTGAAACGTACTTCAAGAAAGAGTACGACTCTCTGCTTGCGACTTTCCCCGACATTCGACCGTTATCCGAATTGATAGCGGAACTCGTGGAGGAAGTGTTCGACGAACTTGAAATCGTCGAGATCAACGGGACGAAGGACGCTGAAGAGAAAATCAACTGGAAGGCAACTCGTTACTGGGTACTCGTTGGGGGGGCAAAGCTCGACCGTGGGTACACGGTTGAAGGGCTATGCACGACCTATATGCCCCGTCCGCTAGGAACCTCGCCCGCGGCAGATACGCTCCAACAGCGTGCCCGATTCTTCGGCTACAAAGCATCGTATCTGGGCCTTTGCCGCGTTTACGTTCAGGGAACCGTTAAGGCGGCTTTCACAGAATATATTGAGCACGAAGAATTCGTGCGTGCGGCGTTGGCCAGCAATCGAGGTGAACCTTTATCTAAATGGCGACGCGACTTCGTCCTCACGGAACTACTTAAGCCAACGCGGGCCAATGTTGTTGCTCTGGGGACGCGCCGTATTCCCGTCAACGGCTGGCTCGTGCCGGCGGCCATGCAAAACGACGACGATGCGGCGGGCGCCAATCGAAAGCTCCTTGCGGCGGTGGTACCAAAGTGGGTGAAGGCCTACGGAGCATCCGTCAATGCAGCCACGGTCCTGTCGGGCACTACTAATTCGCCACATGACGTGATCGAAGCCGTGCCTCTGAGAGCTGTCCTTGAAGATTTTCTCCTTGAGGTGCGTGTCCGAGATGCCAGAGACGCTGAAGAGCACAGTGCGATGATTATTGCGCTGGCGTCGATGCTCGCCACTGATGACACGCTTAAGGTTGATGTCTTTTTGATGAATCGGCTGGTAGTTGGCTATCGGACTCGAATCGCCGGCCATGGTTTGGCAGCGGACCATCGCTATGCGCCCATCAACCAGTATTTCAGCCAAAGCGCTGGTACGTTGAACGACCGCGACCACTGCTTTAAGGATCGCGTCAGCCTACAATTGCGTAGGTTCGATTTGGGCACGCATCAGCGAAATCAAAGCTCTGCGGACGTCAAGGACGTGACGTGGTTTGCTCTCAATGTTCCGACTAAGCTACGCAAAGCACTTCTCATCGAGGAGCGGAACTGAGGTGAGCCTCATCGATGCTTTTCAGGCACTGCCGACTGCCACCTCGGCCGTCGACTTCATGGCCCTTCCGCTGCCAGGTCCTCGGACTGATTTCCTTGCAAAGGCCAGCGACGGCGCTCCCGTTTTCTTGCTGCAGGACTCGAGGCCGGCGATCTACTCGCCAGCTATTGAGCTAAAGCATGTCTCCATTCAGTTCCACAGCACGTGCCGTGTGACCACGGCCGGTGGCGCGGTAGAGGACCACTTCGCAGTCATCTCCTGCGCTGCCGGCGTTCCTGAACTCCATGAGGTGTTTATCCGCTGTCTCGCAGCGGCGGTTGAGCAACTGCCGGTCGTGGCTGGCACCTCGGACCTACAGCGTTGCGTGCAGTCACTTTTGGATCTGTTTCACGCGCTCAGCCGCCCGAGCAGCCGCGAGCTGACCGGCCTATGGGCCGAGCTATTTATCATTGCCAAGAGCAAGAACGTAGCGCAGGCTCTGCGTGCTTGGCACGCCGACCAGTTCGAACGCTTCGACTTCTCCTCGCCGTTAGGATGCCTCGAAGTGAAGGCTACGGCCAGTGGGTCGCGTCAGCACGAGTTCGCGTTGGAGCAATTGCAGTCGCCAATGGTTGGGGCTGGCTACGTCGCGTCGATCCTGCTTCAAGCACAAAGCGGTGGTGTTGGCGTCGTTGACCTGGGCAAAGAGATTGAGGCCTGCATTCCGACAGAGCCGGAACTGCGTCAAAAGCTGTGGGGAAACATCGCCACGGCTCTCGGAAGCGACTTTTCGGAGCGCATGGATCGCTCTTTTGACGTTTCGTATGCCGCCCGCAATCTCGCCGTTTATGCCATGGGAGATGTTCCGGCACCTCAGAGGCCAAGCGACCCGCGCATTACCGCGCTGCGATTCCGAGTTGACCTATCTACAGTGACGTCCTCACTGGCTGGAAGTGCAAGAAGCATCCTCGACGCGCTGTTCTGGTAGCCTTTGCGGTCGCAGTGGGGGCGACTGCTCTTGGGAAGAACGGCGGTTCGGCGCAAGGGCTCTCAGTTGTTGATTCGCACTTCATCATTCTTATAGCTTCAGTCTGTCGCCCCATCGCAGGTCTACTAATTTGCTATGTCCAAACGCAACTATGTGCGTTGCGCAGCCGGCGGCGAAGAATCCGCTTCAGGGCCAAAGGGGGGCCTAATAGGCGACGCCAGTTGCCAGCTCTTTCAGGATCCTTGCCACCATAGCGGGCCTGACATGGAAGAGGGCAAGGAAAAGCCGCAGAAAAAGCCACAACCGATCCTCGATTGATCAGTCGCCCAAACATGGGTTGGCAGGCAAGGCTGTGCCGTTGATAATGGGTGCCAGGCCCAGCCTACGAGGTCACCCACTGGTGGCCGCCAGAAGCCCGCGTAAGCGGGCTTCTGTTCGCCTGGCGAGGAAGGACCCAATGATGAAACAACCACGTCCTCCAGACGAGCTATTGCGCGAAGATGTGCGGGTGCCGCTGGGCATCGAGGTTACCGATGCGGCCAGGCGACTTGGCATGTCGCACGGCGCTCTCACGTGCGCCGCAGTCCAACTATTAGTTCAGTCTGGCCGATGGGCGCGACTAGCCGAAGGTTGTGCCCTGCAGCCAGACCAGGAGTAGCCAAGATGGAAATCCGTTCCATCCAAAACGAGCACGAATATCAGCAAGCACTAGAGGTCGCAGCCGCACTGGTCGACTGTCCACGCTCATTGAGCGCTATGAGGCCCACACTTCCCGCTGGTTCGCGGGACCGAGGCGCTTTGACGTAGCAGGTGCCGTTCTCAGGAAACTAGCCCGGGGTCACCGCACCGGGATCAGGCACCCCGGCGAACTGTTGCGCGAGGACGTGCTGCAGCCGCTTGGCATAGCCGTCACGGAAGCGGCCCAACGACTCGGCATTCCGCGCTCGATGCAATCGCGCGTCATCAATGGCCATGCCGGGAACTAGACGGGCAACTGGTCGCCCGTCCTTCATCAGAACGACCTCTTGCCCAGCTGCAGCAGCTTCGACCAACTCGGAGATGTTCGCGTCGCGGATGTCGACTTCCATCGTGAGCTCCTCAATGATGTCAAACAGTGCAATTCAATGAATTGTTTGACATTCAAATTCATTCATTGGTGCCACGCGCCTTATACACGCCTCAAGAACATAACAGGATGGCCGTTGTAACACACATGCGGGGCATGTATGTTACAACGGACGCCGGGGCCATTCGGCGCTTCGCTTCTCACAGCCCCGGCTCATTCTGCAATGGGGGAGCTCCCCTTTACCCCCCGGTCGGCGCAACATTTCGGATTGTGTTTGCGCAAACTGCGGCACGCCTACTAGGGTATGAAGGAGATCAAGTTGCCGTTTGAAACACTGGGGGTGGAGCCGCTCGACGCGGTTCTGAATATGCGGCTCACGTCGGTGGAAAAGGCCAAGCTGAAAGAGGATGCGGACCTTGCCGGGTTGAGCATGTCCGAGTTGGTTCGGCGCCGCTACTTTGGCAGGCCGATCGTCGCAAGCGCGGATACCTTGATGCTCAAGGAGCTGCGGCGCATCGGTGGCCTGCTGAAGCACGTGCACAACCAAAGTGGCGGAGCCTACAGCAGCGACACGGCTGGTGCACTAGTTGCGATCAAAACCTACATGGAGCAGTTGAGCCATGGTCGGTAAGAAGATCCTGAACTCGAAGGACAAGAGCAAGGCCGCGAGCATTCGCGACTTGGTTGATTACATTCGAGCGCCGGAAATGGTGAATCCAGAGGAGAAAGTGATTTATGCCAACGGCCGAGGGTTCATCACAGATAGCCATGCCGCGCAGCGCGAAGAAATGGTCGCACTTGCGTCGGAGGCGGTGCGCAGCAAGAACCCGGTTAATCACTACATCTTGAGTTGGCGGGAGGGCGAGCAGCCAAGCCTGGCTCAAATCGAGGAGGCGGTTAGCATCTTCATGGCTGAGCTTGGGGTGGGGGATCATCAGGCCATCTATGGCCAGCACGCCGACACGGACAATATTCACTTGCACATCGCCATCAATCGTGTGCATCCGGACACGTTGGAAGTAGTCAAGATCAATGGTGGGTTCGACATCGAGGCTGTGCACAAGGCCCTAGCGCGGATTGAGCACGTTCAAGGCTGGCAACGCGAGCAGCGCGGCCGCTACCGCGTGCGGGACGGCGGCGAACTCATTCGGGAGCACCTCGTTACGGACACGCCAAAGGCGCGCCAACCTGGTCAGCGCAAGCGCGACATGGAGAATCGGACAGGCGAGAAGTCAGCGGAGCGAATCTGTATCGAAGAAGGCGCCCCGGCTATCGAGCGGGCGCAGTCGTGGGAGCAGCTTCACAGCGAGCTGGCCGAGCATGGGATGCGTTACGTGAAGAAGGGCAGCGGCGCGATAGTTTTCGTTGGCGAGGTTGCCATAAAGGCCAGCAGCGTAGACAGGGGCGCCAGCCTAGCCAAACTGCAAGAGCGGCTTGGTTTGTACCGGCCGCCGCAGTACCAGGCCCAGTTAGCTGTCCGGGAGCCAAAGGCGATCAAGCCCGATGCGCCGCGCTGGCGGGAATACATCACTAGGCGGAAAGAGCACTATGCGAACAAGGCGGCAGAAAAGCAGGCCCAGGACCAGCGGCAGCAGCGTGAGCGACACGAACTGTCGGCCCAGCAACGGGCGCGCCGCACAGGGCTCTTCGCAGGCAGTTGGCGTGGCAGGGGCGCTGCCCTGAATGTCCTGCGAAGCGTGATTGCCGCCGAGCAGGCCGCCGAGAAGGCCTTCATGAAAGAGTTGCACCGGCGGGAGCGCGATGCGCACAACTGGCGGTTCCGACCCTATCCAGACTTGGAGGCTTGGTATCGGCTGCAGGGCGAGCCAGAGTTCGCTGAGCAATGGCGGTACCGAGCAAGCTTGCCGCATTGCATCGAAGGCGAAAGCGACGGATCGCCCACGCCGCGCGATATCCGCGCGTTCACAGCCCAAGTTGTCGGCCTACAGGTGCATTACACCTGCAGAGAGGGCGTCGCCAATTGTCGGGTGGCTTTCGTGGACAAGGGCAGGCGAATCGACGTGCACGACTGGCGCAATCGGGCTGCGACGCTAGCCGCGCTGCAGCTATCGGCGCAGAAGTGGGGCAAGTTCACAGTGAAGGGGTCAGACGAGTACAAGGAACTGTGCGCTAAGCTGGCAGCAGAACACGGCTTCAAGCTCATCAACCCAGAGCTCCAGGAGATGATCCAAGGGGAGCGGCAACTGATAGGGCTGGAGAGATCGAAGGTGACCAAACCACGATATGAGGCAGGCCGTGACCTGGAGCCTTGACGAGACCTTGGAGAAGGTTGGGGATCATGGACGATCGTACGGAGCGAGTTCAATCCGAGATCCGGAGCCTGCTGCTCCACCAGCGTGTTGCCGAGAAGCTGGCCGCTAACCCAGCATTGCTCGGCTGTGCTGTTGTCAATTTGGACCGCTGGCGTGATGCTGATGCCGGAGAGTCCCCCGATCGCCAGGGATGGCGTCGGTTGCTCGACGGTCGTCTTGATGACGTGCTGGCGGTATTAGTTGACCCGGGAGAACGAGGTGTCCGAATGCGGAAGGCTTCGCCATTCCCGGGCGTTTTGACCGAAGACGAGCGGCGGAGCATCATTGAGGCGTGGAAAAGCGGGGTACCCAACGCCGAGTGAGAACGATCCGCAACGGATCGCCCCTGTTGAGCGCGTTCCATTTTCCACGGAGAAGAGCGTGCGACGCGTTAAGGTCCTATCCCTTGTCGCTCAGTCGAACTATCGACTCGCGGCGCAACCCGGAGGTGACAACGTGAGTACAAAGGCGACGCTGGCGCACCATGCGGGCGACCTGTCCTGGCACCTTTACGAGGAAGCCTTTGAGGCGGGCGTCGTGTACTTGGAATTGCAGGGCGTGGCTGTGGAGTTGATCACGCGCAAGACTGCCGGCGCAGATGTCGTTCTGCGACTGCCGATAGAAACAGCCAAGCAACTTGGCCTGCATACGAGGGTGCCGCCAGAGCGTTGGGCGGCGATCAAATGAAGGTCTACCTCGATGACGAACGCGATACCCCGGCGGGATGGATCTGTGCCAGTTGGCCAGACGAGGTTATTTCGTTGCTGGAGACAGGCTCGGTCGTGGAGATAAGCCTCGACCACGATCTGGGCGATGACGAGCGTGGGACGGGGTATGACGTCATCCTCTGGATCGAGGAGGCTGTCGCTCTTCGCGGTTTCATCCCGCCGAAGATTTCCGTGCATTCGGCGAACGCTTCAGCTGCGGAGCGGATGAGAGCCGGCATCGATGCCATCGAGAAATTGGTACGCGAGCGGGCCATGCAACAAAAGCGGCGAGAAGCCATAGCTCCTTCCCACTCGGGAGACTTTGGGCTCTGATGCACAGAGTGCGGTCTGATTTTTCCCGATTGGGAGGGGCTACACGAAGTACGTGTTGAACTCGGACATTTGCGTTATGCAACTTGCATAACGTTTGAAAACAAGGCCTCGGGAGAAAAGTATGGGGAAACGCCTTCTTCGATCCCACACTTGGAAAGGTGTTACGTTGCGCGCCGGCCTGCATCTCTGGTCCAATCCATCGCTGCGCGGCACCGACGCCGCAATCCCGATCGTCATGAGTGCTCCGACCCTGTTCGACCTGGTAGTGCTCGCGGAGCAAAAGTCGGTAGAGGAACTAAAGGGGGTGAACGATCGGCTGTTGGCCCAAGGCGAGATCACTGAGCGCCAGCATGCCCGGACCAACGATTTCTTGAATCGAATCGAGCAGGTCAACCATGGTCGTCCGTGAGATTTGAGCTACGTTGCTACGTGTTGAACTCGGACATTCCTCAACCAATGGCCCGTACCACTAGGGTAAATGGCAACAACACGGCCTTTTCTACTTCGTGCGCGAGCTCAGGGTCTGCCACCAGCCCAGCCGGCATCTTTCCCTGATTTGCACGTACCGCCGTGATCAGCTCAACAATCGAAGGGTCGGGGCCGTCGATCACGAAACGCATCAGGTAGTCGCGCCGCATGCGTAGACGGAGGTTGCGGCGCCGTAGCGCGCGCCGCTTATTGCGGTCAGCTGCCAGCGACATTCGATTCCTCCTGTAGCAGGATAAGCTTGGCTCGTAGTTCATTTTGAGCGAGCGACGACGATAGGCCTACTTCTCCGTCGGTCTCGACCAAGCGCTCGCGCTGTGTGTCAGCCCACCCGTCCGCGTCGTCATCAATGGCCAGCCAGTTGCTGGTGCGGACGCCGGCGCGGGAAATGTAACGCGCGATCTGCTGGTACCGGCTCAACTCGACGAACCATGATATGTCAGTGCGGTGCGCCCCCTCGGCATGGCGGCCCATAGCGGAATGCCATGTGCCGCCAATCACCTTCGAGCGAAGCTCCAGAGGCAGGAAGTTGCAAGCTTTGCCAAAGCCGAGTACCCGTACCCACGAAGTTGAGAGGATGATCTTGATCTCCGGATACGGGCGCAACAGCTCAACCAAAACCGGTGCCCACATGAACAGCTCGCCTTCGGCTTTTAGCACTGGGCATCCACTGATCAGATAGGCGGCGTCGGGATGCAAAACGCCGTCGTAGTCTAGGAAGAGAAACGATGAAGCAGCCATAAATCACTTCTCGTTCAGGTGGGTTGTGGTTAGGCGCCTGGACGGCTGCAACCAGCCTCAGCATCGCTTCTAAACTCTCGGCTTTTAGCCGAGCTCTCGTGTAATCAATAGCCGCACGAGCTGCGCAATGGAGATGCCTAGTTCGGTCGCGCGCAGCTTTAAGCGTCGATGCACTTCTGGATCCAGATCGAGGTTCAGTCGGACGGGCTTGGGCGGCCGCTCACCTGTTTGAGATTGCACCATGGCAGCGCCGGAGACAAATTCAGCGGTGGAGGTCGGCACGGCGGCATCGCTTATGCCGCCGGCTGGTTTGATCTTGAATTTACTCAAATCAATTACTCAACTCAAAGAACTCATCGACCAGCAACTGGATCTCTGCGCGGGCGGTGGCGTTGTCGAGTTCCACCACTCCCTTTCCTCCCAAGAGCGCGTCCCGGTACACCTTTCGTTCGCGGATGACCGTATCCGCGAGCTTCAGTTGGTCGAACTCGGTCAGCAGTTCACGGGCCTCCTCCACCTCGCGGATCGTAGGGTTAGATGGAGCCATCGACAGCACGGCCGAGGCCTTGAGTTCCGGGTTCAGGCCGCGCGCCAGGTGAATCAGTTCATTGACCTTGGGCAGCGTTTCCAGATCCGCCTGGCTTGCCCTCACCGGTGTCAGCAGCAGGTTGGCGACGACCATTGCCGAGCGCATTTCCCGCGAATCCCGACCACCTGCGTCGACAATCACGACTTCGTAACGCCGCGCCAAGTCCCGCAGCGTTGCTGAAACTTCCCCCGTGCGCTGCACACACGGGACATGTGGCTGGATTGCAGCCTCATCACGCCGTTCTACAAATCTGGCGCAGGTAGCTTGGGCATCGGTGTCGAGCAGCACCACGTCGACGCCGCTGTGTGCCAAGTGGATCGCGAGGTTGCTCGCAATCGTCGATTTGCCCACCCCGCCTTTCTCGGCCGCAACCAGAACAATCATTGCTGTGCTCTACTTTGAGTTGAGTAATTGAGTTGAGTGAAGTTGGCTTTCTAATTTTGTAACTCACTGATTTTTCGCGATGCTCTAGTAGAGCATCGAAGGTAGGGCAGGGCACCCAGTCGCTTTCTGACGTTCTAAGGCGCTGATTTTTTGGAATTCTCGGCTCGGGAATCGCTGGGACCCTGCGTCGCCAGTTGGCGCTGAACAGCCGCGATCTTTCCCAGCACCTCACAGGTCCGCTCGTATTGAAGCGCTGCAATCTCGTCGACGGCGTAAAGGGCATCATTGATCTGCCTGAGTTCGTCGACGGGCCTACGCCGGGCCAATTCGACAAGGTCGAATAGTGTGGGCGCGGTCATGACGATTGCCGCTTCGGCATTGGTGCCGCGCAGAATCGGGTCGGACCAAAGGTGCGTGCCGGCACTGAATGTGATGCCATGCCAAGTGAAGAAAGGCCTGCCAGGTGGTGGTAAAGCGTCGGTCGGTGGCTGTCGACTTGTAAACATGGGGGCGACACCGCGCATATGACTCCTTCATCGTCTGCAGTGAGGGACGTGGTTTGCGATGGCATTGAACGGTCTGGTAATCCAGATTCGAGAAATCGCCACGATGACTACCCTGGATGACGTCAGGCCGGCACGGATCGCCACATCCATAAGGTAGGAAACAATCCACCGCATTTCGAGCGCAGAGCCGAATCGTCCCTACGGGCCGGCGCTCTCCCCGCAAACGGGTCCCCGTGCGCCTCGATTCGGGCGCGACGGTGCGCGCGATGCGGCGCTGGTCCACTGGGTGCTCGACTTGCAGGGAAGGGGGGTATCCGGGGTTGGGGGGTATATCAATCCCGCTTGGTTGGGCAAGGTCCGCAGTGTGCGGCAAGGTGGAAAAGCGGTGTGTCAGATGTGGGCAACCCCAGCGGGGTTGTCCATGCCTGTCCACGGCTTTTCCACCGGTCCCGGCGCCAGCCGGGATGTCCACACGGAGGGCTGCGTAAGCCTGTAGGTACTTTTCCACAGTCGGTTGTTGGTAGATAAAAGATAGAAAGAAGGTAGAGGGCAAAAGGCCACCATTTTCCATAATTAAATCAATGTGTTACGGCGAGTGGCTGGAACGCTATGCCACCAAAGCGGAACGCTATGCCACCAAGACGGAACGCTATGCCACCGGTCGGGGAACGCTATGCCACCGGTTGCGGAAGCCAAAGTGCAAGTTGCGGCTCGCCCTTGGTGCTGCTCTCAATGCGTCCCCTGCTGACGATCCCCAGCCGCTCTAATTCTCTGACCGCCGCCTCCAGCGACTGCCTGAACTTTCGCATGGGGCTGGCGCATTCCATTTGTGCCTTGAGTCGCTCCAAGTTGAACCGCTGCACGGGGTCGGAGGATGTCGCCACCAGTCGCTGGAGGGTTTTGGCCATGTCCAGACTGCGCCCGATCTGCATTCGCCTATCCCAGTCGATCAGCGAGTACTCTTGATTGCCGAACAACTTCACCCACCTAGCGTCCATGGTGTAGGTGTAACTCTCGGTGTCCTCGTTGTAGGCGAGCGCCTTTATGATGTTGAAGGACTCCATGTGGCCGATCTTGTACCGGGTCGAACCGTCCGGTTTTTTTGCCTCTAGGAATAGGGTGCCTTCGCGCAATGCCTTCAACCGTCGGTGCAGCCATTTGTATTGAGTGTCGCCGATGCCTCGCTCTGGCCGGATCTTGCGAATGAGTTTTTTCCGATTCAGCGGAACTGGCGTATCTAGTTGTTGCTTCTGAGCGAAGTAGATTAGCGCCATGATGAGGTCGCCATCAGCCTCGTCCAGTTGCTCTCCGGTGTACTCCAAGACGCAGTCCCTGCGGCTTATCATTACCGTCTGCCTGTGGAACTTGCGCCGTCCACGAGCGATTGGCGCAATAAGGCTGGAGCGATTCAGGTGGTTGGGCATCGCGCCAATATCGAACCCCGGCAGGAACAATTGAAGTGGTGTTGGTGGCGCTTTGGCTTCTTTCTGTGCCGCAAAGCGTTTCGAATACTCGTGCGCACGGCGCAGCGCTGGTGACGCTACCTCCATGGCTCACCGGCTAGAAAGGCGTGTTGCTGCCCAGCGCTGGCGCGCCAGTTGTTCTGCTTTGGTGGGGCGCCCTCGCGGGCGCTTTGGGGGAGGCGGCTCTGCGGGTCGGTGAGCCTCAATCCAAGCCAGTACCTCGTGTTCGTACCAGCAAAGACGCCTGCTATGTGGCATCTTGAAAGGACGCGGAATCATGTCCTTGTCTTTGTATTGCTGGCTTGTGGCGTACGTGCGTATGGAGGTGGCACTCTTACCGATCAGCGTGGAAAGCTGCTCAATGACGAGGATGCGGATGGGGGACGGGCTGCTGGCCGGCGAGTCAGCGTGCGCTTCCGTCAGATGAGGAACGGGCATGTTCATCCATAGTCGGATGGACCGATAGCGGTCCTTGCAGCGATCTATGGATTAGGTGGTATCTCAACCTTATGCGCTGAAACTCTAGGGGAGGAATGGCACACAGCGCCCGTCCCAGCAGCATACGCGCTTGCTCGCGCTCACGACCTGCGCCTGTAACTACGCGCACTCAGGGGTTCGGCAATCGTGTGTGAGTTTCACGCTATCGCTTTTTCGCGGAGGGACTTGCTGGCTCATTCCTATGCTCACCGGGCGAGGGATACCAACCCACTCACCACACCAGCCACACGACGGATCGTGAACAACAAGATAAAGTAATTTGACGTCACCCGTCAATGGCTTCCGCTTGGGACGCTGATGAGACAGCGAGCCACCGAAATTACTTTGAATTGTTGTGAATAGGTGTACAAAGTAAAAGAGCCGAATCAACGAAGTCGTTGATTCGGCTCTGAAATCTGGTCGGGGTGAGAGGATTCGAACCTCCGGCCTCTACGTCCCGAACGTAGCGCTCTACCAGGCTAAGCTACACCCCGATTTCTTGTTACTGCTAGGGTTTTTTCGCGCTGACTTGTCGGTGCGTTGTTACGACTGACGTTGCAGCGAGAAAGCACACAAGTGTATCAGCGTTTCCTTCAGTTGGGAAGGGGGAAATTGCATTGCCGCCTTTTCCGCGGCTTCTGCTTCGCGCTGCGCGGCGGCAAACGTCACCTCCAGCGCGCCGCTGGCATGGATGGCCGAGAAGACTGCATCAAAGTGTTCCGTGCCGCCCTGGACGATGGCCTCGCGCGCGAGTTCGCGCTGTTCCGCGGTGCCGTGCTCGAGCAGGTGGAGCAGCGGCAGCGTGGGCTTGCCCTCGCGCAGGTCGTCGCCGGCGTTCTTGCCCATCTGCTCGGCGCTGGCCGTGTAGTCGAGCATGTCGTCGATCAGCTGGAATGCCGTGCCGATGCGGCGGCCGTACTCGGCCGCGGCTTCTTCCATGGCGGGGTCCGCGCCGGCCAGCACCGCGCCCAGTTCGGCCGAGGCTTCGAACAGCTTGGCGGTCTTGTAGCGGATCACCTGGAGGTAGCGCTCCACGGTCACGTCCGGGTCGTGCATGTTCAGCAACTGCAGGACCTCGCCCTCGGCAATCACGTTGGTCGCATTGGAGAGGATCTCCATGATGCGCATGCTGCCGGCCTCGACCATCATCTGGAAGGCGCGCGAATAGAGGAAGTCGCCCACCAGTACGCTGGCCGCGTTGCCGAACACCGCGTTGGCGGTCTGGCGGCCACGGCGCAACTCGGATTCGTCCACCACGTCGTCGTGGAGCAGCGTGGCGGTGTGGATGAACTCCACCACAGCGGCGAGTTCGTGATGGCGATGGCCCTCGTAGCCGAACGCGCGCGCCGAAAGCAGCAGGATGACCGGACGCAGCCGCTTGCCGCCCGCGCCGATGATGTATTCGCCGATCTGCTCGATCAGGGGCACTTCAGAAGACAGGCGGCGCCGGATGACGGCATCGACGGCGCGCATGTCGGCAGCGACCGGGGCAAGCAAGGCAGTGGCGGAAGACTGGGACAAGATGGAATCACCGGTTCGCAAAACCGGTGGATTATATGCGATCGCGGTGTCGCCATGGCCGCTTGCATGCGGCCAGAACGGCCCGGAAGGGGCGGCGCCTATCTATAATGACGGCATGAACAAGGCCCCTGCCTCCCGCAGGCAGGTCCGCCGCACCGCCTGGTGGGTGGCGTTTGCCGCCCTTGCCGGGTTCCTGCTCGCCGACCTGATCTGATCCGCATTCCGGCGCGAAGTGCGCCAGTCGCCGCTGCGCAACGCTCCGGCAGGCTATGTATTTGTTTCCGTTGGCTTTTCTTTGACCTTTCCGTATCGCGCCCTTTGCGCTTTCTGGAAAACTGGTCTACAATCGCCGGTTCCTTCGGTTGGTTTGCGCTGTATACGGCGAGCCGCCGGACGGCAAAGCAGCAAGTCGGCGCACGAAACGGCGCCGGTCCCGTGAGATACCGGGGCAGCATTCAACGTTTCATTCACATCGAGAGGTTCGACAATGTACGCGGTCGTAAAAACCGGCGGCAAGCAATACAAGGTTGCTGCTGGCGAAAAACTTAAAGTAGAACAGATACCGGCAGACATTGGCGCAGAAATCACGCTGGACCAGGTGCTCGCAGTGGGCGCCGGCGACCAAATCAAGTTTGGCACGCCGCTGGTGAGCGGGGCTTCCGTCAAGGCTACCGTGATCTCCCAGGGTCGTCACGACAAGGTGAAGATCTTCAAGATGCGCCGTCGCAAGCACTACCAGAAGCGCCAGGGCCATCGTCAGAATTACACCGAACTGCGCATCGAAGCCATCGTTGCCTGAGCATTGCTCGGACAACAGGTATTCAACGCAATCAGGTAAACAGGAGTTAAGACATGGCACAGAAAAAAGGCGGCGGTTCCACGCGGAACGGCCGTGATTCGGAATCGAAGCGTCTGGGCGTGAAGGTGTACGGTGGCCAGGCCATCAACGCCGGCGGCATCATCGTTCGCCAACGCGGCACTCGCGTGCACGCTGGTGATAACGTGGGTATCGGCAAGGACCACACCCTGTTCGCACTGGTGGACGGTCACGTGCAGTTCGCCGTCAAGGGCGCTGCCAAGAAGCAGCAAGTCAGCGTCGTTCCGGCGGCCTGATAACAGCCTTTGCAGCCCGAAGGCCCCGCAACACTTGCGGGGCCTTTTCATTTCTGGCATGAATAAAGCCGGCCCGATCCATCTGGGAAGACCAATATGAAGTTCATCGACGAAGCCCGAATCGAGGCGATTGCCGGCAATGGCGGCAACGGGAGTGCGTCGTTCCGGCGCGAGAAGTTTGTGCCCTTCGGTGGCCCCGATGGCGGTGACGGCGGGCGGGGCGGCAGCGTGTTCGCGCAGGCCGACCGCAATATCAACACCCTGATCGACTACCGCTACTCCAAGAAGCACGTGGCCCGTAACGGCGAGAACGGCCGTGGCGCGGATTGCTACGGCGCTGCCGGCGAGGACGTCACGCTGCGCATGCCGGTCGGTACGCTGATCATGGACATGGACACCGGCGAGGTCATCGCCGACCTGACCGAGCACGGCCAGACCGTGTGCCTGGCCGAAGGCGGCATGGGCGGCTGGGGCAACCTCCACTTCAAGTCGAGTACCAACCGCGCGCCGCGCCAGCAGGTCGACGGCAAGCCCGGCGAGCGCCGCATGCTGCGGCTCGAACTCAAGGTGCTGGCCGACGTGGGCCTGCTCGGCATGCCGAACGCAGGCAAGTCGACGTTCATCTCGCATATCTCGAACGCGCGTCCCAAAGTGGCCGACTATCCGTTCACGACGCTGCATCCGAACCTCGGCGTGGTCCGTGTGGACCACGAGCAATCGTTCGTGGTGGCGGACATTCCCGGCCTGATCGAAGGCGCCGCCGAAGGTGCCGGGCTGGGTCACCAGTTCCTGCGCCACCTGCAGCGTACGGGCCTCTTGCTGCACATTGTGGACATCGCCCCGTTCGACGAGAACGTCGATCCGGTGGCCGAGGCGCGTGCCATCGTCAACGAATTGAAGAAGTACGACGAAACGCTGTACGAGAAGCCGCGCTGGCTGGTGCTGAACAAGCTCGATGTGGTGCCGGATGAAGAGCGCGCCACGCGCATGAAGGACTTCGTCAAGCGCTACAAGTGGAAGGGGCCCGTGTTCCACATTTCGGCGCTGACTGGCGAGGGCTGCCGTGAGCTGATCTACGCGATCAAGGACCATCTGGCCGCGATCAAGGCCGAAGAGGCCGCCGCGCTGGCCGAGCCCGATATCCGTCTGGACGACCGCCTGCACAACGTGGCGCCCGATTCCGGCGCTGGCGATCAGGGTGATCAGGGCAACCAGGCCTGACGCCTTGCGGCGAGGGCTAGCCAGTACCGCAGAATAACCAGAACACCCCGGCACCCGGAGACAGGATCCTCGCCATGCAATCGGTCATCGCCCAGGCAAAACGCATTGTCGTCAAGGTAGGCTCGAGCCTGGTCACCAATGATGGGAAGGGGCTGGACCACGACGCCATCGCGCGCTGGGCGGCCCAGATCGCCAAGCTGCGCGGCGCCGGCAAGGAAGTGGTGCTGGTCAGCTCCGGCGCCATCGCCGAGGGCATGCAGCGCCTGGGCTGGGTGCGCCGGCCCAAGGAAATCCACGAATTGCAGGCCGCTGCCGCCGTCGGGCAGATGGGGCTGGCCCAGGTCTACGAAAGCCAGTTCGGGCGCTACGGCATCCGCACCGCGCAGGTGCTGCTGACCCACGCCGACCTGGCCGACCGGGAACGCTACCTGAACGCGCGCTCCACGCTGCTGACGCTGCTCTCGCTCGGCGTGGTGCCGATCATCAACGAGAACGACACGGTCGTGACCGACGAAATCAAGTTCGGCGACAACGACACGCTGGGCGCGCTCGTCACCAACCTGATCGAAGGCGACGCGCTGGTCATCCTGACCGACCAGCGCGGGCTGTACACGGCCGATCCGCGCAAGGACCCGAACGCCAGGTTCGTGGACGAGGCGCTGGCCGGCACGCCGGAACTGGAAGCCATGGCGGGCGGCGCCGGGTCGTCGATCGGGCGGGGCGGCATGCTGACCAAGATCCTGGCGGCCAAGCGCGCGGCGAAGTCCGGCGCGCACACCACCATCGCCTCGGGCCGTGAGGCCGACGTGCTGGGCCGGCTGGCCGAAGGCGAAGCCATCGGCACCCAGTTGCTGGCGCCGACCGGCCGCCTGACCGCGCGCAAGCAGTGGATGGCAGATCACTTGCAGCTGCGCGGCCGGGTGGTCATCGATAACGGTGCGGTGGAGAAGCTGACCAGCGGCGGCAAGTCGCTGCTGCCGATTGGCGTGGTGGAGGTGCAGGGCGAATTTGCGCGTGGCGAGGTGATCGCCTGCGTGAGCCCGGCTGGCCACGAGGTGGCGCGCGGCATCACCAACTATTCGAGCGCCGAGGCGCGGCTGATTGCCCGCAAGCCTTCGTCCGAGATCGAATCGGTGCTGGGCCACCTGAACGAGCCGGAGCTGATTCACCGGGACAACCTCGTACTCGTCTGATTTCTGACGACGAACCGAGGCAAGATGAAGCAAAACGGCGAGGCCCCAGGGCCTCGCCGTTTTGCATTCCAGCCTTGCCGAAGCGCCGGGTTAGCGGCGCGGCGCGTAGGCGCGCAGGTCCTTGATCATCTTCTCCGGGCTGCCGGCCACGGTGCGGCCTTCGCAGAAGAAGTCGGTGGCCAGCGCGGCCGGGTAGGCGTTGCGGGCGCGGGTTTCCATCCGATACCAGGTGTCGCGGTCGTCGGCCCGGTTCGGAATCCAGGCCGTGGCGCCCTGCGGCAGGGTGGCGTAGAGCTTGCGCTCGAACGCGTCGCAGCGCATGCCTTCGTAGTTCACATTGCGTCCGCCGCCGGGGCTGGTGATGACCACGGTGAAGCGCACCACCTTGTCCGGGCCCACGCTGATGGACTTGCTGTCCACTGCGAAGCGGAAATCCCCGCTGCCGTTGACCGAGAACGGAATCAGGTCCGCTTCCTGGGGCAGCGCCGGCAGGCCGGTGTCGGCCTCCTTGAATACCTTTTCCTCGAACGGGTTGACCCAGGTGGACTCTTCCTCGGGCAGGCCCTTGCTGGTGGTCTTGCAGCCGGCCAGCGCCAGGCAGGCGGCGGCGAGCAACAGACCGGCGCGCACGCGCCGGCCGGTGAAACTAGTCATCGGAACTCCGTTGGGTAGGTGCCGGGCTGGCCGGCGAAGCGGGCACGGCTTCCTGGATCGCCGTGGCGGCGGTCTCAGGCACGACGCCGGACACAGCCATTGGCTCTTCCGGGCGTGCGTCGTCCCCATGCCGGCCCTCGCCGCCATGGTGCCCGTTGTGGCCAGGATGGCCGTGATTCCCGTGGAAACCATGGTGACCATGGGTGCCATAGGGACTCAGCGGCGCGCGGCCACGATTCAGGAAGCGCGACAACTCGGTCAGCGCCATCTGGTAGACATCGCGCTTGAATTCGATGACCGCGTCCAGCGGCACCCAGTACTGGCTCCAGCGCCAGGCGTCGAATTCGGGATGGTCCGTGGCACGCAGGTGGATGTCGCAATCGCGGCAGACCATGCGCAACAGGAACCAGATCTGCTTCTGGCCCTTATAGTGGCCGCGGATTTCGCGGCGGATGAACTTGTCCGGCACCTCATAACGCAACCAGTCGCGCGTGCGACCGACGATCCTGACGTGCTCCGGAAGCAGGCCGACTTCTTCCTGCAGCTCGCGGTACATGGCCTGTTCCGGCGTTTCGCCGTACTTGATGCCGCCCTGCGGAAACTGCCAGGAGTGTTCGCCGATTCGCTTGCCCCAGAAAACCTCGTTGCGTGCGTTGATGAGGATGATGCCGACGTTCGGGCGAAAGCCTTCACGATCGAGCATGACTGCACCTCGAATCCTTTAGAATTACGTCGATTATAAAGGAAGCGCGCGGGTCGGCCTGACGCCGGGAATGCTGGTTTTCCCCGAGCGGGAAGGGCAGTTTCCGGCGCGTCCCGCCAAATGAAATGCCGCGCCTGGCCAGGCCGGCGCTGCCGGGCACTGCCCGACTCACGAGAAAGCAACGGATGAAAGCCTCGCAATTCTTCATTTCCACCCTCAAGGAAGCCCCCGCCGACGCGGAAATCGTGTCGCACAAACTCATGATGCGGGCTGGCATGATCAAAAAGGTCGGCGCCGGCATCTACAGCTACATGCCGGTGGGGCTGCGCGTGATCCGCAAGGTGGAGAACATCGTCCGCGAGGAAATGAACCGCGCCGGCGCCCTGGAACTGTCGATGCCCGTGATCCAGCCGGCCGAACTCTGGCAGGAGACCGGCCGCTGGGACAAGATGGGCCCCGAGCTGCTGCGCCTGAAAGACCGCCACGAGCGCGATTTCGTCATGCAGCCGACTTCCGAGGAAGTGGTCACGGACATCGCCCGCAGCGACATCCGCAGCTACAAGCAGCTCCCGGTGAACTTCTATCAGATTCAGACCAAGTTCCGCGACGAGCGCCGGCCCCGCTTCGGCATCATGCGTGGCCGCGAGTTCACCATGAAGGACGCCTATTCCTTCGACCGGGACCTGGACGGCCTGAAGGGCTCGTACCGCAACATGTACGACACCTACACGCGCATCTTCCAGCGTTTCGGCCTGGAATTCCGCGCTGTGGCGGCCGATAACGGCGCCATCGGCGGCTCGGGCTCGCACGAGTTCCACGTGATCGCCGATACCGGCGAGGACGCCATCGTCTACTGCCCCACCTCGGAATACGCCGCCAACATGGAAGCCGCCGAGGCGCTGCCGCTGGACGCCGCCCGTCCCGCGCCGGCCGAGGCCATGGCCAAGACCCACACCCCGGGCAAGGCCAAGTGCGAGCACGTCGCCGAATTCCTGAACATGCCGCTGGTGCGCACGGTGAAGTCGATCGTGCTGGCCAAGGACACCGACGCCGGCGCCGAGATCTGGCTGCTGCTGTTGCGTGGCGACCACGAACTGAACGAGGTCAAGGCGTCGAAGGTGCCGGGCCTGCTAGATTTCCGCTTCGCGACCGAGAACGAGATCGTCGACACCTTCGGCTCGCCCCCCGGCTACCTCGGCCCGATCGGCACGAAGAAGCCGGTGAAGCTGGTGGCAGACCGCACGGTGGCCAACATGGCCGATTTCTGCTGTGGCGCCAATGACCGCGACTACCACTACACCGGCGTGAACTGGGGCCGCGACCTGCCCGAGCCGATCGTGGCGGACCTGCGCAACGTGGTGGCCGGCGACGCCTCGCCGGACGGCAAGGGCACGCTGGAGATCTGCCGGGGCATCGAGGTGGGCCACGTGTTCATGCTCGGCACCCGGTATTCCGAGTCGATGAGCGCCACTTATCTCGACGAGAACGGCAAGACCCAGCCGATGCAGATGGGCTGCTACGGCATTGGCGTGACGCGGATTCTTGGCGCTGCCATCGAACAGAACTACGATGAGCGCGGCATCATCTGGCCGGCCGCCATCGCCCCGTTCGCGGTGGTGGTCTGCCCGGTCGGCTACGACCGCAACGAAGCCGTGCGCGCGGAAGCCGACCGCATCCATGCCGAGCTGCTGGCGGCCGGTGTCGATGTGATCCTGGACGACCGTGGCGAGCGCCCCGGCGTGATGTTTGCCGACTGGGAACTGATCGGCGTGCCGCACCGTGTGGTGGTGGGCGACCGTGGCCTGAAGGAAGGCAAGGTCGAATATCAGGGCCGCCGCGACGCCCAGGCCACCCCGGTGGCCGTGGCTGACGTGGTGGGCCATGTGCGCACCCAGCTGGCCAGCTGAAATCCGCTGTTGAAGTAAGGAAAAGGAAGCCGATGCACGCGTCACGCCTGTTCACCCCCCGCCGCTGGTCCGTGCTGGCCGGCGGCCTGCTGCTGGCCGTCGCGGCGGCCACGGCCCATGCGGGGGCGCAGAAGGAGGAGGCGCTGGCCGACTCCGTGCGCGGCGCGCTGGCGGCGGCCATTGCCGATGGCAGGCCCGTCCGCCCGGCGTTCGCCTCGGGCGGCGAGCGGCTCGGCTACCTGAAATGGCTGGGCGAGATGTCGCGCCGGCTCGAATCCCGGATTCCCGAGCCGCAGATCCGTGTGGAACTGATCGAAACGGTCTACTACGAGGCCAAGCGGGCCGGACTGGAGCCGTCGCTGGTGCTCGGGCTGGTCCAGGTGGAAAGCGGCTTCCGGAAATATGCGATCAGCTCGGCCGATGCACGTGGGCTGATGCAGGTCATGCCGTTCTGGGTGCGTACCATCGGCGACAGCGACGTGCGCAAGCTGTTCCACCTCCAGAGCAACCTGCGCTACGGCTGCACCATCCTGCGCCACTACCTGGACCGCGAGAACGGCGACCTGTTCCTGGCGCTCGGCCGCTACAACGGCAGCCGGGGCCGGCCGGAGTACCCGAACGCCGTGCTGGGCGCGTGGAAGCGCTGGCAGTATTCGGAATCGACGGTGACGATCGCCGGCGACCCGGGCGCAGCCGCCGTGCCGCCGCCGGCCACCTCGCGCCGCCTGCCGCCGGAGTCCCCCGCGCGCAACCCGTTTTCGCCGCAGCGACTGGCCAATCCGTCATGACATTCGACTCCCGCACCGACGCTGCCGGGGCCGCCGGGCAGGGCTACCACGCCTCCTCGCCGGAACTGGAGCGCTGGCTGGCCCGCCATATCAAGCAGGGATTCAACGCCGATGCGCTGGTGCTGTCGATGCAGCGCGCCGGCTACGACGCGACCTTCGCCCGGGCCATGGTGGCCGATGCGCTGGGCCAGCCGCACCCGGCCACCACCGACGCCACCAAGGCGCCCGCCGCCCGGGTACGGCCGAAGTCCGACATGGTGGGCCCGGACCCCGCCGGCAACGCCATCCGCGACGCGGGCCGGGACATCCCGGTGCTGTTCCGCATCGAGGCGCCGCGCGTGATGCTGCTCCAGGGCCTGCTCAGCGAGGCCGAGTGCGACGCCCTGGTGGCGCTCTCGCGTGACCGCATGCAGCGCTCGTCCGTGGTCAATCCCGCCACGGGCGACGAGAACGTCCACGAGGCCCGCACCAGCACCGGCGCGATGTTCCAGGTCGGCGAGCACCCGCTGCTCGAAGTGCTGGAGGCACGCATCGCCGCCGTGACCGGCGTGCCGATGGAGCACGGCGAGGGCTTCCAGGTGCTCAACTACAAGCCTGGCGCCGAATACCAGCCGCACTACGACTATTTCAATCCGAAGAATCCGGGCGAGGCGCGCCAGATGGCCGTGGGCGGCCAGCGCGTGGCCACGCTGGTGATCTACCTGAACAGCACGCCGGCTGGCGGCGCCACCACCTTCCCGCGAATCGGGCTGGATGTGGCCCCGGTCAAGGGCAATGCGGTGTTCTTCAGCTACAAGCTGCCGGACGGCACGCTGGACGACCGCACGCTGCACGGCGGCATGCCGGTGGTGTCAGGGGAGAAGTGGATTGCCACCAAGTGGCTGCGCGAGCGGCCGTACCGGGTCGGAAGCTGAGTCCGACGGACGGCCGCGCGCCGTAAATCAGGCCAGTCCGGGAGTCAGACCAGCGCGCGGATGGCGCCGAGGTTGCGCCAGTAGCCCTTCACATCCATGCCGCAGCCGAAGACGTAGCGGTCTGGCACCTTGAAGCCGCAGAAGTCCGGGTGCATCGGCTTGGCCTTGAGCAGGGTCTTCTCGCACAGCACGGCGGCGTGGAATTCCTTGGCGCCCATGTCGAGAATGCGCTCGCGGATGGCCGCCATGGTCTCGCCTTCGTCGAGGATGTCGTCCAACACCAGCACCACCCGGTCCTTGACCGACTCGCGCGGCGCCACGCGCCATTGCATCTCGCCGCCCACCGTCTTGTTGTTGTAGCGCGACAGGTGGATGTAGTCGAATTCCAGCGGAAACTGCAGCTTCGGCAGCAGCATGCCGGTGAAGACCACCGCGCCGCCCATCACCGACAGCACGAGCGGGAAGGCATCGCCCATGCGCGCGGTGATGTCATCGGCCATGCGGTCCAGCGAATCCTGCACTTCCGCGGCGCTAACGATTTCCTCGGAGCTGGCCCAGAGTTCGCGGGCCTGGTCTGCGGTCATCATCATGTCTCTGTCCTTATATCTGTGGGTCTGGGCGATGCTTAGCGGTTGAACAGGCCCTTCATGCCGCCCTTCATCCCGCCCATCTGGCGCATCATCTTCATCATGCCGCCGCCCTTGAGCTTCTTCATCATGCCCTGCATCTGCTCGAACTGGTTCAGCAGGCGGTTCACTTCCTGCACCGGCACGCCGGCGCCGGCCGCGATGCGGCGCTTGCGGCTGGCCTTGATCAGCTCCGGCTTGGCGCGCTCGGCGGCGGTCATGCTGTTGATGATGCCCTCCATGCGGCGCACCGACTTCTCGGCCTGATCCATATTGGCGCCCTGCGCCTGCTGGGCGAACTGGGCCGGCAGCTTGTCCACCAGGCTGCCGATGCCGCCCATCTTCTTCATCTGGCCGATCTGCGCCTTGAAGTCCTCGAGATCGAACCCGCCGGTCTTCTTGATCTTCTTGGCGAGCTTCTCGGCGGCGTCCATGTCCACGCCGCGCTGGGCTTCCTCCACCAGCGCGAGGATGTCGCCCATGCCCAGGATGCGCTGGGCCATGCGGTCGGGGTAGAACGGCTCCAGGCCGTCGAGCTTCTCGCCCACCCCCACGAACTTGATCGGACGGCCCGTAATGTGACGTACAGACAACGCGGCACCGCCGCGTGCGTCGCCATCGAGCTTGGTCAGGACCACGCCGGTCAGCGGCAGCGCGTCGTTGAACGCCTTGGCGGTGTTCACGGCATCCTGGCCGAGCATGGCGTCGACCACGAACAGCGTTTCCACCGGCTTCAGCTCGGCGTGCAGCGCGGCGATTTCCGCCATCATCGCCTCGTCGATACCGAGCCGGCCGGCCGTATCGACGATCAGCACGTCGTGGTAGTGCTTGCGGGCCCAGTCCAGCGCCGCGCGGGCGATGTCCACGGGCTTCTGGTCCGGCTCGGACGGGAAGAAGTCGGCGCCAACCTGCTCGGACACCGTGCGCAGCTGGGCGATGGCGGCGGGACGATACACGTCGCACGACACCGTCAGCACCTTCTTCTTCTTGTTCTCCTTAAGCCACTTGGCGAGCTTGCCGGAGGTGGTGGTCTTGCCCGCGCCCTGCAGGCCGGCCATCAGGATGATCGCCGGCGGCTGGACGTTCAGGTTCAGTTCGCCCGATTTCTGCTCGCCCGGCTTGGGGTCGACGGCTTCGTCGCCGCCGATGACCGCGGTCAGTTCGCGCTGGACCACGCCGACGAGGGCCTGGCCCGGGGTGAGGCTGCTGACGACTTCCTCGCCGAGCGCCTTTTCCTTGACGCGGGCGACGAACTCGCGCACCACGGGCAGCGCCACGTCGGCTTCGAGCATGGCAAGGCGCACTTCGCGCAGCATCTCGGCGGTGTTGGCCTCGGTCAGTCGGGCCTCGCCGCGCATGGTCTTGACGACCCGCGCCAGGCGTTGTGTGAGGTTATCCAGCATGGCAGTGGGGAGAGGTTCGGCTCGTGATTCGGCGTGGATGGGGCGCGCGCGTGGCGTTGTCGTGAGGCATCACGGACAAGGGCACGAGGGACAGGCCCTAGGGTAAACTGCGCAAATGGCCATTGTACTGTATGCCTTGACGGCACTTCTCTATTGCGGCCTGGCCTTTCACGGCTGGGCAACGCGCAACCCCCGGCTGGCGGCCGCTGGCGGGGGAGCTGTCGGTCATCCGGGCCATCCGGGCCCCGGCGGGCGCCCTGGCGCCGCCACGGCCGTGCTGATGGCGCCGCCCGGCGATGGCCGCGCGGACGGCCAGCCCGCATGGTGGCACGCCGTGGTGCTCGGCGCGCTGGTCAGCCACGGCATGCTGCTGCACGAAACCATCTTCCCGGCGGACCGCATGATGTTCGGCTTCGCCTTCGCGCTCTCCGCCATGCTGTGGCTGGGCGTGGGCATCTACTGGATCGAAAGCTTCTTCTTCTCGCTGGCCGGGCTCGGCCTGATCGTCTTTCCGGTGGCGATGCTGGCCGGCCTGATGCCGCTGGCCTTCCCGGGCGCGCAGATCCTCGGCTACGCCGCGCGGCCGCTGTTCAAGCTCCATTTCGTCATCGCCAACGTGGCCTACGGGCTGTTCACGCTGGCGGCGTTCCACGCCTTCCTGATGCTGCTGGCCGAGCGCCGGCTCCATGGCTTCAACCGGCCGGGCAGCGCGGATGCGTCGTCCGGGCAATGGCTGGGCCGCTGGCTGGACCTGCTGCCGCCGCTGCTGACGCTGGAAAAGCTGCTGTTCCGGCTGATCGCGGCGGGCTTCGTGCTGCTGACGCTGACCATCCTGTCCGGCTTCCTGTTCTCCGAGCAACTGTTCGCCCGGGCCTTCCGCGTGGACCACAAGACCGTGTTCGCGATCCTGTCCTGGGCGATGTTCGGCGGCATCCTGGTCGGCCGGCATTTCCGGGGCTGGCGCGGGCGCACCGCCCTGCGCTGGGTCATCGCCTCGTTCGGCATCCTGCTGCTGGCCTACGTGGGCAGCCGCTTCGTGATCGAAGTGGTGCTGCACCGCCTCTCCTGATCTCCTGATCGTCATCGCCCCATGGCAAGAATCTTCCTCCTGCTGGCCGTTGTGCTGGCTATCATCTGGTGGCTGCGCCAGCGCGCGGCCGCCAGCGACGCGCACGAGCAGCCGACCGCCCGCCCTGGCCCGGCGCAGCGCAAGACCGAAGGCGCGGCATCGTCCGAGCCGATGGTCCAGTGCGCCCAGTGCGGCGTGCACCTGCCGCGTGGCGAGGCCATCGGCTGGAACGGCCTGCACTACTGCCGGCGCAGTCATCTGCCCGATGGCTCGGAGATGTCCGGCCATGGCGACACCGACGCGCGCCCATGACCTCGCGCCGCTCGGCCTGGTCCCGCCTCAACGGCTGGCGCGTGCTGGTCGAGCTGTGGCGCCAACCCGAGCCGCCTGAATTCCACTGGCGCCTGCTGCGCTATTTCTGCTGGACCCGCGCGGCCGTGGCGCTGCTGCTGGTGGGCTACGTGTGGCTGCCGCTGGAACGCGCCGCGCCGGATCCTGGCGTGGCCGCCGGTGCCGCGGCCACCCTCGCCGCCAATCCGCGCATGGCCGCCGCGCTGCCGGTGGTGCTCCCCTACCTCTGCATCGCCATGGTCACGCTGGTGGGCACGCTGTGGCGCCGCCATTTCCATGTGCGCGTGCGCGTGCAGGTGATGGTCGACCTGGCGCTGCTGGCCGGGATCTTCGCGGTGGTGGGCCGGCTGGGCAGCCACGCCGAAGGTCTCGCCATGATCTTCCTGCTGCCGGCGCTCGAGGCCGGGGCGTTGACCAGCCTGATGTTCGCGCTGTTCACGGCGGCGGTGTCGGCGCTGGTGGTAATGGGCCAGCCGTTCCTGCAGACACTGCTGGTGCGCCAGGCCGATGCCAACCTGCTCGGCTCCGGCCTGTTCGGCCTGGTGTTCATGATCGCCGCGCTGGTGATGTACATGCTCGCCAACCGGCAGATCGCCCAGGAGCAGATTGCGCTGGCGCGCGAGCAGGAACTGCGCCTGCAGCAGCTGGTGAACCGGCTTATGGTCAACGACATGCAGGACGGCGTGATGCTGGTGCGCGCCAACGGCGTGGTGGTGGCCGCCAACCCCGCGGCCGTGGTGCTGCTGGGCGTGCAGCCGCACGAGCGGATCCGGGAAGGGCAGGTGCGCGCCGGCGAGCGCGACAAGGTGCTGTTCGACCTGCGCCGCATCCCGCGCCTGCAGCCGCTGATGGAAATGCTGCGCGACTGGATCCAGACCAATGACGATGTGCCGCGCATCCTGCAGCTACTGCCGCTGCCGTCGCGCCCGTCGGCGCTGGGTGGGCCGATGCTGCATACCCGCCTGCGGCTGCGCTTCGTGCTGCCAGGGCTGGCCGGGCTGCGCTCCACGCTGGGCGGGGCGCTGACCGCGCCGAGCGCGCTCGATACCGTCGGCTGGAACGACATGTCGCCCGAAGGCGCGGCCCGGCTGCGTCTGGCCATCGCCCAGAACGAGGCCATGGCCTGGAGCCCCGAGGACGAGACGCTGCTGCGCAGCGAGATGCGCGACACGGTGCTGGTCCACATCGAAAGCTGGGAACGGATTGCCGAGCAGGTGCAGCAGGAGAAACTTGCCGGCATGGGCCGACTGGTGGCCAGCGTGGCGCACCAGATCCGCAACCCGCTCGCGGCCATCAGCCAGGCCAACGAGCTGCTGGCCGATTCCGGGGCGGGCGAGGGCAATATCGACGCCCGGCTGCTGCGCATCATCAGCGACAACGTGCGCCGGCTCGATCAGGTGGTGTCCGATGTGCTGCAACTCTCGCGCCGCCCCCGCACCGGCCACAGCGCGGTGGAGCTGGGCCAGGCGCTGCCCGAGATCGTGGAACGCTGGCGGCTGGAGATGCGCTCGCGCGGCGGCCCGCGCGCCGATATCAACGCCAATGCCATCCGCCTCGCCGTGGACCTGCAACGCCCGGTGATCTTCGATGCCGCGCAACTGCAGCAGGTGCTCGGCAACCTGCTCGATAACGCCTGGCGCTATTGCAGCCGGCTGCCGGGCGCCATCCGTCTGCTGGCCCATGCGCTGGACCAGCACCATGCCGAACTGATCGTCTGGAACGATGGCGCCGAGGTCACGCGCGAGCAGCAGCGCAGCCTGTTCGAGCCGTTCTTCACCAGCAACGCCCAGGGCACCGGGCTGGGCCTGTTCATGGCGCGCGAGCTGTGCGGCGCCAATGACGCCCAGGTGCGCTACGGCACCATCGCGCTGGAACCGTTGCTGGATCGCACAGGGCTGCTCGGGCCCGGCGCTCGCGATACACTGCCGGCCAAGGCGTTCGTGCTGACGATGCGGATCGAGACGCCCGACGTTGTAACGGCCGCCCAGGCCTGATCCGCCGCCCCCGCAACCCAACCCCCACGCCATGTCCGCCAGACCGCCCGTTCCCGATCCGATTCTCGTCATCGACGATGAGGCCGACCTGCGCGAGCTGCTGGACATCTCGCTGCGCCGCATGGGGCACGACGTGGTGATGGCCGGCTCGCTGGCCGAGGCGCGGCTGCGCCTGGCGGAGCGCCGCTACAGCCTGGTGCTGACCGACATGCGGCTCGGCGACGGGCTGGGCATCGACATCGTGCGGCAACTGTCGGCCTCGCCCGAGCGCACGCCGGTGGCCGTGATCACCGCCTACGGCAGCGCCGACAATGCCGTCGATGCCCTCAAGGCCGGAGCGTTCGACTACATCGCCAAGCCGGTGTCGCTCGACCAGCTACGCACCCTGATCCTGAACGCGCTGGGCCGCCAGCAGCGTGGCGCGGCGGAGGGCGGCGCGCGCAGCGCCGAGGCTGCCGAGGCCGCTGAAGCCGCCGACCGCGCCGCCGGCCTGCTGCCGGGGCTGTCCCCGGCCATGCAGGACGTGCGCCGCTCGCTGTCGCGGCTGGCGCGCAGCATGGCGCCGGTGGTGATCAGTGGCGAATCGGGCAGCGGCAAGGAGCGCGCGGCGCGCGCCATCCACGCCGTGAGCGCGCGCGCCGCGCACCCGTTCGTGGCCGTGAACTGCGGGGCGATTCCCGAGACGCTGATGGAGTCGGAATTCTTCGGCTACGTGAAGGGCGCGTTCACGGGCGCCGACGCCGAGCGCGGCGGCTTCTTCCACGCCGCGCACGGCGGCACGCTGCTGCTGGACGAGGTGGCGGACCTGCCGCTGACCATGCAGGTAAAGCTGCTGCGCGCGTTGCAGGAGCGGCGCGTGCGCAAGATCGGCGCCAGTCGGGAAGACACCGTGGACGTGCGCGTGATGTGCGCGAGCCACAAGGATCTGGCTGCGATGGTCGCCGCCGGATCGTTCCGCCAGGACTTGTACTACCGCCTGAACGTGCTGGAGCTGCGCATGCCGACGCTGCGCGAGCGGGGCGAGGACATTCCGGTGCTGGCGCAGGTCATCCTCGAACACCTGGCCGTGCGCTACGGCGATGCGCGCCCGCGCCGGCTGTCCGGCCCGGCGCTGGCGCGGCTGGCGGCGTACCGCTTCCCCGGCAACGTGCGGGAACTCGAAAACCTGCTGGAACGCGCCTACGCCTTCGCCGAATCGGACGAGATCGCGGTGGCGGACCTCGGGCCGCTCGAAGCCGGCGTGGATCGCGCCGGCCTGCTGCAAGGCGCGCCCGTGCCGGTGCCGGAGACCGCGCCGACCGGTTATGAGACCTGGGGCAGCCCGGCCTGGTCGGCGGCCAGCCTGACGGCGCCGGAGGCGGGGGGTGCCGTGGCCGAGGCGCCGCCGCCGCCCCAGCCATCCATCGATCCGATGGTCGATGCGTTGCGCGACGTCACGTTCCCCATCGACCTGCCGGCCCGGCTCGAGGCCCTCGAGCGCGAATTGATCCTGCGCGCGCTGCGCCAGACCGGCTTTAATCGCACCACGGCCGCGCCGCTGCTGGGTTTGAATTTCCGCCAGCTGCGCTACCGCATCCAGCAACTCGAGATCCGCGACGAACGCGAAGGGCGCGATGGCCGGGAAGGGCGCGACGACAGCGAATCGATGGCGGAAGGCGAGGGCCGCGATGGCTGACGTGGCCGCAGACTGGCTGCCAGACGCCGACGGCTGGGTGCCGGCCGCGCGCCGCGTGCCATCGCCCAACTTCGACACCCGCCCCGAGGGCATGCCCGTCGACGTGGTGGTGCTGCACAACATCAGCCTGCCGCCGGGCCAGTTCGGCACGGGCGACATCGAGGCGTTCTTCCAGAACCGGCTCGACACCGCCCGCCACCCGTTCTTCGAAACGATCCGCGACGTCCGCGTCTCCGCCCACTTCCTGATCACCCGCGAGGGCGAGTTGGTGCAGTTTGTGGCGTGTACGCAACGTGCCTGGCATGCGGGCCAGTCAGCCTACTGCGGCCGCCAGCGCTGCAACGACTTCTCCATCGGCATCGAGATCGAAGGCGCCGACGACCAGCCCTTCACCCTGGGCCAGTACGACACCGCCGCCCGCATCGTCGCCGCCCTGCGCACGACCTACCCGATCACCGGCATCGCCGGCCACAGCGACATCGCCCCCGGCCGCAAAACCGACCCCGGCCCGCACTTCGACTGGGACCGATTCGCCAGACTGGCCGATGTGACGCCAGCGCTGCTGCCTTATCGACGGGGTGGTTCCTGACCCGCCGCCCCCTTGTGCACGATGCCTCATATTCAGGCATTCGCCCGCGTGACAGCGATGTGAAATCCCCACACTTGGGCCGCCTATCGGCGACTCGCCACGATTAAAAAATTTTAGAAAATTTGTGCGGTGGCGCACGGGCCGCCGCCATCCCTTGGCGTAGCGCGGCTTGCGGGAATGTGGCGCCGCCGCACACCCCGTCCCCAGACCGGCATCTGACTTGTCAAGACTGGTCTTTCCGATTCGTTTCACTATACTTAGCCCAGTTTTTCGCAGTGACCACTATATCTAGTGGTACTACCGGGGAACCGGCCGAGGTGTGAAGCCTGCGCCGCAATGGATTGCGACGCCGGCGCCACAGTAGTGACGCGGCCGGCGGTATCGCAAGAGTCCCTAGCAGAATGAACGCCTGTGCAGTTTGGTTCTCGCCCCGGCAAGGCCGGTGTCGAGTGTCTTCTGAAGCGCATTTTGCTAGGGACTTTGTCACTTCATTACAAGGGTTAAAACAGGAGTTACCTCATGCAAACGGCCCAGAACGAACAACAAAACACGGGATCGGCTGGCGTTGTCGGCGCCGCCGGAACGTCGCAGCAGACCCCCGCCGCTGCCGGCGCCAACTATCAGGACTACAAGCTCATCCGCCGCAATGGGGCCGTGGTGGCGTTCGAGCCGAACAAGATTGCCGTCGCCGTGACCAAGGCCTTCCTGGCCGTGAACGGCGGCCAGGGCGCTGCCTCCGCGCGCGTGCGCGAGATCGTGGAACAGGTCACCCAGAACGTGGTGCGCGCGCTGCTGCGCAGCCGGCCGAACGGCGGCACCTTCCATATCGAGGACGTGCAGGACCACGTGGAACTGGCGCTGATGCGCTCGGGCGAGCATGAAGTGGCCCGTGCCTACGTGCTGTATCGCGAGAAGCGCACCCAGGAGCGCGCGCAGGCCAATGCGCAGACCGTGGCGCGTGTGCAACAGGGCGTGGCCTTCAATGTGAACGACAACGGCGTGAGCCGCGTGCTGGATCTGGCCGCGCTGCACGAGCTGATCGACACCGCCTGCAGCGGCCTGGGCAACGGCGTGAGCGCCGAGCCGATCCTGAAGGAAACGCTCAAGAACCTGTACGACGGCGTGCCGCTGAGCCAGGTGTACGACTCCGCCATCCTGGCCGCGCGTACCCTGATCGAGAAGGACCCGGACTACAGCCAGGTCACCGCCCGTATCCTGCTGCACACGATCCGCAAGGAAATCCTCGGCGGCGAAGTGACGCAGGCCGAGATGGGCTCGCGCTACGCCGAGTACTTCCCGAAGTTCATCGCCCGCGGCATTCAGGCCGAACTGCTGGACGAAAAGCTGGCCACGTATGACCTGGCCCGCCTGGGCGCGGCGCTGGACGCCTCGCGCGACTTCCAGTTCAACTACCTCGGCCTGCAGACGCTGTACGACCGCTACTTCCTGCACGTGGAAGAGCAGCGCATCGAAATGCCGCAGGCCTTCTTCATGCGCGTGGCCATGGGCCTGGCGCTGGAAGAGCGCGACCGCGAAGCCCGCGCCATCGAGTTCTACCAACTGCTGTCGTCGTTCGACTTCATGTCGTCCACGCCCACGCTGTTCAACTCGGGCACGCGCCGCTCGCAGCTCTCGTCGTGCTACCTGACCACGGTGTCGGACGACCTGGAAGGCATCTACGAAGCCCTCAAGGAAAACGCGCTGCTGTCGAAGTTCGCCGGCGGCCTGGGCAACGACTGGACCAACGTGCGCGCGCTGGGCTCCCACATCAAGGGCACCAACGGCAAGAGCCAGGGCGTGGTGCCGTTCCTGAAGGTGGTGAACGACACGGCCGTGGCCGTGAACCAGGGCGGCAAGCGCAAGGGCGCCGTCTGCGCCTACCTGGAGACGTGGCACCTGGACATCGAGGAATTCCTCGAACTGCGCAAGAACACCGGCGACGACCGCCGCCGCACCCACGACATGAACACGGCCAACTGGATTCCGGACCTGTTCATGAAGCGCGTGATGGAAAACGCCGAATGGACGCTGTTCTCGCCCGCCACCTGCCCGGACCTGCATGACAAGGTCGGCAAGGCGTTCGAGCAGGCCTACGTCGCCTATGAAGCCAAGGCTGCCAGCGGCGAACTGAAGCTGTTCAAGAAGGTGCCGGCCATCCAGCTCTGGCGCAAGATGCTGGGCATGCTGTTCGAGACCGGCCATCCGTGGATCACGTTCAAGGATCCGTGCAACATCCGTAGCCCGCAGCAGCACGTGGGCGTGGTGCACAGCTCCAACCTGTGCACGGAAATCACGCTGAACACGAACGAGAGCGAAATCGCCGTGTGCAACCTGGGTTCGGTGAACCTGGTGGCCCACCTGAAGCAGGAGGCCGACGGCACCCACGTGCTCGACCACGCCAAGCTCCAGAAGACCATCCGCACCGCGATGCGCATGCTCGACAACGTGATCGACATCAACTACTACGCGGTGGACAAGGCGCGCAATTCGAACCTGCGCCACCGCCCGGTGGGCATGGGCATCATGGGCTTCCAGGACTGCCTGCACGTGCTGCGCACGCCGTACTCCAGCGACGCCGCCGTGAAGTTCGCCGATACGTCGATGGAAGCGGTCTGCTACTACGCCTACGAGGCATCGAACGAGCTGGCGCAGGAACGTGGCCGCTACAGCACCTACGAGGGTTCGCTGTGGGACCGTGGCATCCTGCCGCAGGACTCGCTCAAGCTGCTGGCCGACGAGCGCGGCGGCTACCTGGAAGTGGACATGTCCTCGTCGATGGACTGGGACAGCCTGCGCGCCAGCATCAAGCAGCACGGCATGCGTAACTCGAACTGCATCGCGATCGCCCCGACCGCGACCATTTCGAACATCATCGGCGTGTCGGCCTGCATCGAGCCGACCTTCCAGAACCTGTACGTGAAGTCGAACCTCTCGGGCGAGTTCACGGTGGTCAACGACTACCTGGTGCGCGACCTCAAGGCACGCGGCCTGTGGGACGAAGTGATGGTGGCGGACCTGAAGTACTTCGATGGTTCGCTGGCCCGCATCGACCGCATTCCGCAAGACCTGCGCGACATCTACGCCACGGCCTTCGAGGTGGAGCCGAGCTGGCTGGTGGAGGCCGCGAGCCGCCGCCAAAAGTGGATCGACCAGGCCCAGTCGCTGAACATCTACATGGCTGGCGCGTCGGGCAAGAAGCTGGACGATACCTACAAGCAAGCCTGGCTGCGCGGCCTGAAGACCACTTACTACCTGCGCACGATGGCGGCCACGCACGTGGAGAAGTCCACGGTGTCGCGCGGCTCGCTGAACGCGGTGTCGTCGGGCAGCGACGGTGGCGTGTCGGCGCTGGAAGCCGCCGCCGCCTCGGCCCCGGCCATGCCGGAAGCCGAAGGCGCGGTCTGCACCATGCGCCCGGGCGACGCCGGCTTCGACGAGTGCGAAGCCTGCCAGTAAGCAAGACGTAACAAGCCCCCCAACGGTTTGCACCCCTCGCCCGCTTGCGGGAGAGGGGCCGGGGGAGAGGGCCGGCGCCCCCATGACGCGGGCGCCAGTGCTGGCCACCGCCAGCCATCGACGAATAACGGAGAAATAACATGCTGAGCTGGGACGACGACGTTCAAGCCAAGCCGCAGGCTGCCCCGCAGCCCGCGCTGCAACCTGCCACCCTGGCCGCCGCTGACGAGCAGGGCGCACTGCCGCCGGCCGCCACGCAGCCGGGCATCCTGGGCAACAACCCGAACGCCGCCGCCGTGCAGAGCGAGCGCCGCGTGAACGCCGCCGACAAGCGCGTGATCAACGGCTCCACCGACGTGAACCAGCTCGTGCCGTTCAAGTACAAGTGGGCGTGGGAGAAGTACCTGGCCGGCTGCGCCAACCACTGGATGCCGCAGGAAATCAACATGTCGCGCGACATCGCCCTGTGGAAGGACCCCAATGGTCTGACCGAGGACGAGCGCCGCGTCATCAAGCGCAACCTGGGCTTCTTCGTCACGGCCGACTCGCTGGCCGCGAACAACATCGTGCTGGGCACCTACCGCCAGATCACGGCGCCGGAATGCCGCCAGTACCTGCTGCGCCAGGCCTTCGAGGAGGCCATCCACACGCACGCCTACCAGTACATCGTGGAGTCGCTGGGCCTGAACGAGGCCGAGATCTTCAACGCGTACCACGAGGTGAAGTCGATCCGCGACAAGGACGAGTTCCTGATCCCGTTCATCGACACGCTGACCGATCCGTCGTTCAAGACCGGCACGCCCGAGAACGACCAGAAGCTGCTCAAGAGCCTGATCGTGTTCGCCTGCATCATGGAAGGCCTGTTCTTCTACGTGGGCTTCACCCAGATCCTGGCGATGGGCCGCCAGAACAAGATGACCGGTGCCGCCGAGCAGTACCAGTACATCCTGCGCGACGAGTCGCTGCACTGCAATTTCGGCATCGACCTGATCAACCAGATCAAGCTCGAGAACCCGCACCTGTGGACGGCCGACTTCAAGGCCGAGATCGCGGAGCTGTTCAAGCAGGCCGTGGACCTGGAATACAAGTACGCCGAAGACACCATGCCGCGTGGCGTGCTGGGCCTGAACGCGCCGATGTTCAAGTCCTACCTGCGCTTCATCTGCAACCGCCGCTGCCAGCAGATCGGCCTGGAGCAGCTGTTCCCGAACGAGGAAAACCCGTTCCCGTGGATGAGCGAGATGATCGACCTGAAGAAGGAGCGCAACTTCTTCGAGACGCGCGTGATCGAGTACCAGACCGGCGGGGCGCTGTCCTGGGATTGAAGTGATGGTGCGCTGACATCCCGGCGAGACAAACAGGCAGGCGACGCGATTGAGCGTCGCCTGTTTTGTTTTGTGGCCACCCGCCGCATTTTTCAGAATCGGCTCACATACCCGGGCCGGAATGCTCCCTACCATCGTCGACAGAGAGGTTCGCTTTCCCTGTCCGATGGACGTTCCAACTAGGAGTTTTCCGATGCAAGCCGTGGTTCTGCACCACCTGGGCGATATTCCGCGCTTCGAGACCTTCCCCGACCCCGACACCACGCACTGCGAGCGGCTGGTGGGGGTGAGCGCCGCCGCCATCCATGCGATCGACCGGCAGGCCGCCGCCGGGATGCACGCCAGCAGCCCGCTCACGCTGCCGGTGGTGTGCGGGGTGGATGGCGTCGGTCATACGGCCGGCGGCGAGCGCGTCTATTTCAGCGCCACGCGGCAGCCGTTCGGCGCGATGGCCGAGTTCGCGCCGGCGGACTGGGTCGTGCCGCTGCCGGACGGCCTGCCGGGCGAGTTCGCGGCGGCGCTGGTGCGGCCGGCGCTGATGGCGTGGCTGCCGCTGGCGCACCGCGCCGAACTGGAGCCCGGCGAGACGGTGATGGTGCTTGGCGCCACCACGGCGGCCGGGCGCATGGCGGTTCAGGCGGCGCGGCTGCTCGGCGCCAGGCGGGTCATCGCCGCCGGGCACCGCCAGGAGGCGCTGGCCACCCTGGAGGTGGATGCGATGATCGACCTGCGCCTGTCACGCAACGCGCTCGAACACACGTTCTCGGCCTATGCGGAGGAGGGGATCGACGTGATCCTGGACTACATCTGGGGGGAGCCGGTGGAGTTGCTGGCGGCCGCGCTGGCCCGCTCGGACCACGTCGTGCCGTCTCCCGACGACCGCGGCGTGCGGCTGGTCTCGGTGGCCGAGCGGCCCGGGGGCGACATCGTGCTGCCCGCCCAGTCGCTGCGCGAGTCGCGGCTCCGGCTGATGGGCTACGGGCCGTCCAGCTACCCGCCGCTGGACTATGTGCAGGCGTACGTGGAGGACATCCTCATGTACGCGCTGGATGGCGACCTGCGCCTCGACGTGGAGACCCTGCCGATGGCCGAGGTGGCCGAGGCATGGGAGCGGGCGGGGCGGCAGGACCGGCGCATCGTGCTCACGCTGGACGAGCGCGAGGCATGAGGGCCAGCGCCGCCGCCGGAGGCGGGCGCAGGCCTTCCGGTCCCTCCGGGCCGTCAGGCAGCCTTGCGGACCTCGGGCTGGCTTGCGGCGCTGCCGTCGGCCTTGCGCTCGCCGCCGAGCGCGTCGGTCAGGTCGCGCAGCAGGCCGGCCAGTTCGCCCGCCATCAGCGCGAAATCGGCGTCGAAGCGCTCGGCTTCGTCATGCAGCGTGCTGTCGGCCTGTTCCTTGATCACGTCCAGCGGCGCCACGCGCTTGACCGCCAGGTTCTCGGTCAGCACGAAGGACACGCGGTCGTTCCAGGTCATGGCCAGCCGCGTGCAGCGCTTGCCGGCGGCGATATGGCGGCGCAGGTCCTCGGGGTCGAGCGGATGGCGCACGTAACGCACCGTGGCCTTGGATTCGGCGCTCGATTGCAGCTCGATTTCCTGGTCGACGGTGAACCCGGCGGGCGCGGTGTCAGTGGACAGCCATTCGGTCATGGCCGCCACCGGCGACTGGTTCACGTGCAGGCCCGCCACCGGCAGCGGATCGATGGCTTTGAACAGCATGCCGCGCACTTCATCGGCCTTGGCCGTGGCGGCGGCGTCGATGGCCAGCCAGCCGTTCACGGGATCGATCCAGACGCGGGTGTCGCGGCGGATGCTGAAGGCGCGCGGCAGCAGTTCCTCGGTGATCTGTTCCTTCAGTTCCTTGAGTTGCTTGCGGCCCGGCTTGAAGCCCTGCTGCTCTTCCAGCTCGGTGGCGCGCGCCTTGGTCACCTGATTGACCACGGTGGCCGGCAGCAGCTTCTTTTCGGTACGGAGCACCAGCAGCATCTGCTTGTTGACGCAGTGCACAAGCTGGCCGTTGTCGCGCGGAGATGCCCAGCCCTGGGTTTGCGGTTCCAGGCTGGTGCCGGGGAAGAAGGCGTGTTTCGCCAGGCTAGCCTCTACGTCTTCGGCGCTGAGGGTCCACGGGGCGGTGAAGCGATGAATCTGGAGATTCTTAAACCACATGAGTATTCGGCCACGAGAACGGAAAGGGTCGAATTCTATCTGGTTGAGCGGGCGGTGCCGAGAAATGGCGGGAAATGGGGCGGGAAATGGGCCGGCAAGAAAAAGGCGCGCACGGCGCGGAGGTCACGCTCTCCGCGTCAGTGCGCGCCATGCCGCCGGGCCAAGCCGGCGGTGTCGGTGCGGATCGCAATGCGAATGCAAAGCGATCTCAAATATCGAGCTTCGAGATCTTGGTGCCTTCGAGGCTCAGGCCGGCCATCAGACCCGCGTTGGTCATGGCGAAGCCGACAATCGGATGCTGGGCCGTATTGGTGTCCAGCTGCCCGTTGGCGCCAATGGTGGCCAGTGCCACGGTGGCGTCGGCGCCGACCTGCCATCCATTGCTGCGCACGAACTTGTCGTACGAATCCTGCGTCAGGAACATCAGCACGAACGCCTTGGATTGCGCGCCGATCTGCCAGCCGATGGACCCCGAGATGGCGCGGTAGTAGCCGCGATTGGCGCCGCCGGAGCGCAGCACCCCATCGCCATACTCGCCGCCCACCACGAAGCCTGCCGACAGCAGTTTCGGGAAAACCAGGATGCCGCGTGCCTTGTTGCCAAGGTCCTGCGACCCCTTGACCGTGGAATACAGCCGATTCAGCGTGTCCGTGGCGCCGGCGTCAATCTCGCGCCGTTTGGCGGTCTTGTCGCCCGAATCGCCCGGGCCCGTGGTAGTACAGCCGGCGAGCGAAAGCGCGCCAAGGGACAGACCGGAAACCGTGACAAGACCGGCACCGCCAGCGGACAGGAAGGTTCGACGTTTCATTATTTCCTCCAGGAGGGTGGTGTGTTGCAACCGCCTCTAAAGCATAGGCGTCAAGCGCACATTGTTAAATGCGATTTTGTCTGACACTGGGCAGGAGAGACTCTGACACGCGGGCTGACATACTTTCTTGCAAATGCGCCAGCGCACTTTAGGAACCGCCCGCCCGTGCGGACGGTCTGTCGACCATGAAAAAGACATTCGCCCCCCTCTCTCCCTTGATTTCCTTCGGCGCGATCGTGCCCGTGGTGCTGCTGGCGGCGTGCGCGTCCCCGGCCTCCGTGGAGACCCCGAGCCAGAAGCAGGAAGTCGCCACGCTGAACTCAGGCTGGCAGGCCGAACGGGCCAAGTACATGGAATGCGTGCAGGACAAGGCCGACGACGGCGCGAAGGGGAAGGGCACCTCGAAGGATGTGGCCGCCGGCGCCCTCGACGCCTGCAAGGCGCAGCTCGGCGTGATGCACGACGCCTTCCAGTCCTATCTCTCGGCCCAGATGAGTTCGGCGCACGGCCAGACCAGCGCCCGGCAGGCGGCTGACCGCGTGACCACCGACACCCGCGAGAAGGCGCGCACCTACCTCACGCGCTACGTGGAGGTGGAGCGCTACAAGTCCGGCCAGCGCTGATCGCCGGGTCGGACGCTCCCATCCCCCTATATATATAGTCAGAGCATCGCCAGCGGTTCGGCCCGGCGTGGCGGCGGAAACAGCTTGTCGAGTTCGGCAAGCTGTTCTGCTGTCAGGGGGTGCTCCAGCGCGCCGAGGTTCTCGCGCAGGCGGTCGCGGCTGCCGGTCTTGGGAATGGCGATGATGTCGTCCGAGGCCAGCAGCCAGGCCAGCGCCGCCTGGGCCGGCGTCATGCCGTGCGCCTTGGCAAAGCGCTGGAGCCCTGCATGGCGCAGCAGCCGGGCCTGCTCGATCGGGGAATAGGCCATGACCGGCACGCCGCGTGCACGCTGCCATGGCAACAAATCGAATTCGATGCCGCGCCGGCTCAGGTTGTAGAGCAGCTGGTTCGCCGCCACTTCGTCGCCGCCCGGCACCTCCCACAGCTCTTCCATATCGGGCAGGTCCAGGTTGCTGACGCCGAATTGTCGGATCTTGCCGGCCTCGCGCAGCGCCAGGAACGCCGCCATGGTCTCCTCGAGCGGCACGCCGCCGCGCCAGTGCAGCAGGTAGAGGTCGAGCCGGTCGGTGCCCAGCCGGCACAGGCTGCGCTCGCACGCGGCCACCACACCCTCGTGGCTGGCGTTGTGCGGGTAGACCTTGCTGACGAGGAACACCTCGTCGCGCCGGCCCGCGATGGCCTCGCCGATCAGCGATTCGGACAACCCCTCGCCATACATTTCAGCGGTGTCGATCAGCCGCAGCCCGAGGTCCAGCCCGAGCCGCAGCGTGGCGATTTCCTCGGCCCGCGTGTTGCGGTGATCGCCGATATTCCAGGTACCCATGCCCAGCGCGGGCACGCGCTCGCCGCCGGGCAGCGTGACGGTCTTCATCGATTGGCTCCGGTGTCATGAGGCGGCGTGCCGGCCACGCCGCGCCCCATCACACTAGTTAACAATGCCGGCCGGCACAAGAGCGCCGGCGCGGCAGAGCCACTCAACCGTGCTGGTGCCGGTATTCCTGGCTCAGTCCGCCATAACCGTAGGCGGCCGCGCGGGCGTCGATGACGTGGATATACGACACCTTGTTCACATCGCCAATCACCTCGGAGAGCGCGGCGAACGTCTCCTTCAGGTACTGCGCCTTCTCGGCCTTGGTGTTGGTTTCGTCGGTCACGCTGATGTCGAGCTGGAAGGCGTTGCGGCCGTCGCTGCGCTCGGACAGCGCCTTGCCGCCGATGATCCATTGCTCGCGCGGCAGGTAGCCCACCGTGACGGCGATGACGTTCTCTTCCTTGCGCAGGATGCGCTGGGTCAGCTCGGCCACGGTGGCTGCGGCGCGGCGGGTCAGTTCGGCGTCGGGCTGGCCGGAGATCTGGAGGTTGATGTGGGGCATGGCTGGCTCCTTGTTCTGGATGGTGCGAACCGGAAATCGGTGTCGTGGAAACTATCGTAGCGGTCGCCGTTACATCGGAAAAGCAGGAATATGCGATACCATCCATCGGTAACACCGAATCGTAAAAATGCGAGATAGTGGGGTGTGACCAGGGACGGGAGCAGGCGCCATGCGGGGATTCGAGACCGATCAGTTGAAGACTTTCGTGACGGTGGCCGACAGCGGCAGCCTGTCTGCGGCGGCGCCGCGCCTGTTCCTGTCGCAGTCGTCGGTCAGCGAGCAGTTGCGCAAGCTGGAGGAGCGCGCGGGCGTGCCGCTGCTCACGCGCGGCAAGAAGGGCGCGGCGGTCACGCCGGCCGGTGCGCGGCTGTTGGAATACGCGCGCCGCATCCTCTCGCTGAACGACATGGCGATGCAGGAACTGCGCGGCCGCACGCTCGACGGCGAACTGCGGCTTGCCGTGACCGATTACTTCCGGCCGGGCGAGATTGCCGGCATGCTGCGCCGTCTGCGAGACCGCTATCCGTATCTGAAACTGCACGTCACGGTGATGAAGAGCGCCGCGATCGAGGCCGCCGCTGACTTGGACACCTTCGACATCGGCCTCAGCATGCGGCTGATCCGCGCAACGCGCGCCGAACGGTCAGAGCGCTGCGATCGTGCCGGCACGCTGTTGCGGCGCGAAGGGCTGGCCTGGGTGGCCGCGCCGGAGATCGCCGAATCGCCGCAGCCCACGCTGCCACTGGTGCTGCTGCCCGACACCTGCTCGATGCACCAGTTCGTGGTGCAACTGCTCATGCGCCGGAAGCGCGCGTTCGACATCGCCCACTCGGCGTCCGGCGTGGCAGGGCTGCACCTGGCGCTGGCGGCGGGGCTTGGCGTGTCCTGCCTCAATGCGTCGGCCATCGGGCCGGGCGTGATGCCGCTCGATGCCGCCGCCGTCTCGCGCTGGCGCCTGCCGGCACTGCCCGATGCCGAGTTCTACCTGCTGCCCGCCCGGCGCGGCGAGAGCGAATTCATCGGCGAAGCGCGCCTCGCGCTGAGCGAGCAGCTCGGCTGACGGCTGTTATCGTTCGACGTAAATGCGCCGCAAGCGGCGCAAATATGCCTGACTTTGCATATTCTTCGCGTGATGCGTTGACCTCGCGTCCCCCACTAAATGATAATGCGTCGCATTTTCGTAAAAATATTACAACGCATTACAGGGAAATATGAGTCAAAAGCCACATGCGGTGCGGACTGCCGTCCTCGCACTGTTCGCTGCCCACGCCTTGCCTGCCGGCATCGCCCACGCACAGTCGGAAACCCCCGCGCCCGCGCCGCAGGAGCTGCCTGCGGTCACCGTCAAGGCGGACGTCAGCCGGGAGCTTGGCGCCGGCTACAACCCGCCCAACGCGGTCAGCGCCACGCGTACCGAGGCGCCGCTGCGCGACATTCCGCAGACCGTCAACGTGGTCACCAGCGAGGTCATGCAGGACCAGCATGCCAACTCGATGCAGGACGTCCTGAAGAACGTGCCGGGCGTGAGCTTTTCCACCGGCGACGGCCAGCGTGACCAAGTGTCGATCCGTGGCTTCTCGGCCATCGCCGACCAGTTCGTGGACGGCATCCGTGACGACGCGCTGTACTTCCGCGACCTCTCCAACGTCGACCGCGTGGAAGTCATCAAGGGCCCGGCCGCCGTGCTGTATGGCCGGGGCTCGTCCGGCGGCCTGATCAACCGCGTGACCAAGAAGCCGGGCATCGACGTGGCCGACTTCAGCTTCAGCTACGGCTCGTGGGCCGACAAGCGGGCCGAAGTCGACGTCGGCAAGGTGTTCGGCAACGGCGCCGCGGCGTTCCGCCTGACCGGCGCGCTGGAGGATGCCGACAGCTACCGCTCGCAGCAATTCCTGCGCCGCTCGGCGATCGCGCCGTCGCTGGAATTGCGCCTCGCGCCCCAGACCACGGTGTTGCTGCAGGCCGATTACCTCGAGGACAAGCGCGTCACCGACTTCGGCATCCCGGCGTACCGGGGCCGTCCGGTGAACGTGCGGCCCTCCACCTACTACGGCGCGGCCAACGCGCGCGATGTGGATACCTCGGAGTCGCGCGTGTACTCGGGCACGGCCACGATCAACCATCGCTTCAATGAGAACTGGTCGATCCGCAACGCCACGCGCTACTACCATTACTCGCTCGACCGTAACAACACGCTGTCCGGCACGGTCAACGAGGTGGCCCAGACCGTGTCGTTCAATCGTTCCAATGTGTATCGCGAAGAACACGGCTGGTTCAACCAGACCGACCTGACGCAGAAGGCCACGCTCTTCGGGATGCAGCACGAACTGCTCTACGGGGTGGAAGTCGGCCAGCAGAACAAGGACCTGGTCAACTACTCGCGCAACAACGTGGCCACGGTGAACCTGTTCAACCCGGTGCTGCCCGTGCTGCCGCTGCTGGTGGGCGGCACGCCATCGGCCAACAACCTCGGCATCTTCAAGACGCTCGGCCTGTACACGCAGGACATGATGACGCTGACCGAGCACTGGAAGGCGCTGGTGGGCGTGCGCTACGACCGCTTCGAGCAGGAGACCATCGAGCGCCGGCCCGGCCAGCCCAACCTGGCGCGCACCGACAACAACTGGAGCCCGCGCGCGGGGCTGGTGTGGCAGCCGTCGAAGGTGCAGTCCTACTACCTGTCGTGGAGCAAGTCGTTCCAGCCGTCGGGCGAGAACTTCTCGTTGGCCGCCAACAACGCCGAACTGGCACCGGAGACCACCAACAATACCGAGTTGGGCGCCAAGTACGACTTCCTGGACGGCAAGGCCAGCACCACGGTGTCGGTGTTCCGGCTCGAGCGCAGCAATATCAAGGTAGCCAACGCCACCGGCACGGCCCTGATGCCGATCGGCGAGCAGCGCACCGACGGCGTGGAACTGAGCGGCGCCGCCGAGTTGGGGCAGGGCTGGAAGGTGCTGGCCGGCTATGCTTACCTGGATGCCACGGTGACGAAGTCGACCGCCGCGCTGGAGGGCAAGCGCGCCACGCTGACGCCGCGCCACTCGGGCAACCTCTGGCTGACCAAGTCGCTCGGACATGGCTTCGGCGTGGGTGGCGGCCTGAACCTCGTCGGCGCGCGCATGGCCGATCCGGCCAACACGGTCACGCTGCCCGGCTATGTCACGGCCGACATGATGGCCTGGTACCGCCGGGGCCCGTTCGAGGCCCAGCTCAATGTCTACAACCTCTTCAACCAGGGCTACATCGTCTCCGCGCACGGTTCGAGTCCGAACCTGAACATGCCCGGCGCGCCGCGTAGCGTGGTGGCCACGCTGCGGTACCGGATGTAAGCGGTGCCGGCCTCGCTGGCATAGCAGAAAAACGAAAACGGCCCGTCGATGCGGGCCGTTATCTCGTCACAGCGTCGTCACAGCGTTGTAATCGTTACTCGGCGGTCATGTGCGCGTTCTTCGCCAGCCGACCGAGCCGCTCGCGCTCGGCATGGATGAACGCGACGAAGCTCTCCACCGAGCCGCCCGCCGGCTCGATGCCGTTTGGCAGCAGCCGCTCGCGGATCTCCGGCGTCTGCATGCCGGCGGTCAGCTCCGCATTCAGCCGCTTGATGATCGCCGGATCCGTGCCCTTCGGCGCGAAGATGCCGGCCCAATGGCCGATCCGCACTTCGGGCAGGCCCTGCTCGGCCGTGGTGGGGATGTTGGGCGCGGCAGCCATGCGCTTGTCCCAGGTTGCGCCCAGCGCCTTGAGCTTGCCGGCCTTGATCTGTGGCAATACCACCACGCTGGCCTCCGAAGTCGCCGCCACCTGGCCGCCGATCACCGCCGTGATGCTCTCCGAGCCGCTCTTGTACGGCACCACGGTCAGCTGCGCGCCCTTCTCCTTGAGCATCTCCTCGACGAAGTGGGGCGTGCTGCCGCTGCCGGCGGTGGCGAACGGCGCGCCACCCTGCTTCTTCGAGTACTCGATCAGATCCTTGAGGTTGTTCACCGGCAGCGACGGCGACGCGACGATGACCGACGGGCTGACCGCGATCAGCCCAACCGGCACGAGGTCATCGGGCGCATACGGCATCTTCGTGCGAATCAGGCTGTTGGTGACCGTGCCCACGGCGCCCACCAGGAAGGTGTAGCCGTCCGGCTTGCTCTTGGCGACGTAGTCCGCGCCGACCACGCCGCCGGCGCCCGGCCGGTTCTCGATCACCACGGGCTGGCCGATCCGCTTGCTCACCGCTTCGGCCCCCGCGCGCGCGACGAGGTCGTTGGCGCCGCCAGCCGTGAACGGCACGACGAACTTGATCACGTGGTTGGGCCAGGCGTCGGCGGCATGGGCCGGGGCGGTGCCGCACAGCGCGGCGGTGGCGAGGGCGAGGGCCATCGCCCCGCCATGGATGGGGATACGCATGCTTGTCTCCGGTATCTGTTGTGGTGTGTACCAACGTCGATGGTACCGAATGCGGCTGTCAATTGCCTGACGGCGGATCAGCGCAGCGGGGAGGGCGGCCGGCGCCCGGGGCGGGCGGCGGCGCTATTCATGCTGTGCACAGTGTGACGGCAAGGAGGGAGAGGAGGGCGAGGACGGCGTGCGGGAACCGATGACGGGTCAATGATCGCGTTCCCAGGTCTGGGTGCGGCCGATCAGGCTGATGCCGATGAAGCCGCGCACGTTGAGCTTCTTGCCGTCGTCCGCCAGCGCCATCTTGCACTTGTAAAGCTTGCCGGTCTCGGGGTCGAGGATCTCGCCGCCGGTGTACTCGTTGTCGCCCGTCTTGCGCAGGCCCGTCAGCAGCGTCATGCCGATGACCGGCTGGTCCTTGCGGGCGTCGGTGCACTTGTCGCAGACCTTGGGTTTGCTCTCGGCGGTCTCCACCAGGCTCTTCACGAGGCGCCCGCTGTAGACGCCGTCCTTCTCGGTGATCTCGATCACGCCGCGCGGCTTGCCGGTGGCGTCGTCGATGGTCTTCCACGTGCCGGCCGGCGTGGCCTGCGCGAGCGCGACGGTGCTGGCGGCGAAGGCGGCCGCGAACACGGTGGCGCGCAGCAGCGTGCGTGGGAGGGAAATGCGCATGAGGGTCTCCTGGTTCAGTGTGTCGGGATGATGCGAAGGTGTCGCGACGCCAATCTACTGGCGCGCGCGCCGCGCCGCAATCACCACTGCGCGTTTGCGTACGCACCAGCGGTGCGCCGCCGTCCCCCGCAATCGACCGCCGTACGGGGGTTTGCGGGATTATGCCGTGCAGCATGCGACGCCGCGCGGCGAGGCCGAAGCATTCCTCTAAGGGGAACTCCGGGGTCGTCCGGGCGCCTGCGGACGCTCCGCCGGTACCTCATCGACACCCCATCGGCACGCTGTGTTCTCTGACCACGCAGCGCTGTGTCGCACGCACGCGGTGCGACGCTGCATCGGGTGTGTCGCGGGTGGTGTCGCGCGCTGTCGAAGCGATGCCGGCGCGTGTCGATGACGTGTCGAAGCGTGTCCAAACATCGTCATCGCATCGAGGACGGTGACAAACCGTTGCGTTGACGCATCACTCTTTCGTCGTACTCGCGCAACTGTCGGATCGACGCACGGCGGTGTCGGCGCATGTCCGACGCGATGACATCGAACCCTCGCGCATCGATGCGCGTGAAGCGTGCCGAGCGAGCGCCAGAGCGTCGCCGTGCGAGGCCATCGCGGCGTGCGCGTGCGCGGCCAGCATGCCGTGGCGAGGCACCGTGCGCATTACATGCCATCGCCGTGAAAGCCAACATCCATGCGGCTTTCCGGTGGATCGCGCGGCGCGCCGCCGTGCGTGTTGACGGCGCGTTCGGCAGCCTTCGACAGTGTGCGATCGAGGGCGGCGAGGTGTCACGCGAGGCTGTGCGACGCAGTGCGCGACGCCATCGAATCGACGCGCATCGACCTCGCGGAGGAACTTCGGAAGGCGTGTGGAAGTCGAGATGAACAAGCGTGTCGATGATGCTGTCATCGCGATGCGTGAGCGAAGTAGATCGACTCGCTCGCGCACGCAAGTTTTTTTGCACTTTTTTCTTAACATCATCGAACAAACGAATTATGATTCGCCTTGACAAGAGTCTCAGTTCATTGCATCGACGTATCGCAGCGACAAGCAACAAGCAACAAGCAGAAGCAACGATGATGGCGATGACTCGATGCAGTGAATGCGGGTAGCCGAGGAGCACCAGAACTTTGACGCAGACCAAGCCGAACCGGCTTCTCAAAACGCGTGCAGTCTCCTGTAGCCCAGTGACGGGATGGGCGAGCTACCCCCGAATGATTGCCGTCTGCCGTGCGCGAGGCCATGCCCGCACCGCAGGCCTGCTGACCGATATCTCCTCTTTCCTGGTCGTGCGCCGACATAACGGGCGGCGCGGGCCAATCGAATATTCCAGGGCGCGGCATGCCCCGGACACCCGCCTGCAGGCTGGCTTTGCCGCCCGCGGGGGTCCGTTGCGCTGCCGCTTGAACGCCGCGTGTCGCGGCATCCCTGTCACCGAATTCATTAGCGTGCGACCGAAGCTGTGCCGTGCGCCGATGAATCGCTCGCTCGACTGGAGTCACGCGGTATCGCGCTTCGGGTCGGTCGGGTCGCCATCCTAGGTCATTCGATATTTCACGCTAGTGAAGGAGTTATCCATGGCAACTGCTGCAAAGAAAAAGCCGGCGGCTAAGAAAGCCGCCAAGCCGGCCGCCAAGAAGGCCGTCGTGAAGAAGGTCGCCGCCAAGAAGGCTGCTCCGGCCGCCAAGAAGGCTGCTGCCAAGAAGGTTGCAACGAAGAAGGTTGCTGCCAAGAAGGTAGCCGCCAAGAAGGCACCGGCAAAGAAGGCCGCTGTGAAGAAGGTAGCCGCCAAGAAGGTTGCAACGAAGAAGGTTGCAGCCAAGAAGGTAGTCGCCAAGAAGGCAGCCCCGGCCAAGAAGGCCGCGGTCAAGAAGGTAGCCGCCAAGAAGGCCCCGGCCAAGAAGGCCGTTGCCGCCAAGAAGCCGGCCGCCAAGAAGGCTGTAGCCAAGAAGGCCGCTCCGGCCAAGAAGGCTGCACCGGCCAAGAAGGCTGCACCGGCCAAGAAGGCTGCTGCTGCGAAGAAGCCGGCTGCTGCGAAGAAGCCTGCTGCTGCCAAGAAGCCGGCTGCCAAGAAGGCTGCTGCGAAGAAGCCGGCTGCCAAGAAGGCGCCTGCTGCCAAGCCTGCCGCGGCTCCTGCCGTTGCACCCGCTGCTGCTGCAAAGACCGCGCTGAACCCGGCTGCGGCCTGGCCGTTCCCGACGGGTACCCGTCCGTAATCGCTTCGCCTCGTGCGAACGATCACAACTGGGAAGCGCCAGGGCACGCATCGCGTGCCGCACTGACCGGATACCTCGTATCCGGTCCGCAAGACAGCTGTCTTGCCGACCCGCCGATGGCATTCGCCCGGCGGGTTTTTTATCGCCCAAAGAAAAACGCCGCGGCCCGGAGGCGCGCGGCGTTGGGGTCGGGCACGGTGTGCCCGGTCCGGGTGCGTGGTGCGATCAGTGGGTCACGCGCGTCACGCCGCCCGAGGACAGCAGGCGCACGCGCTCGCCGGGTCGGAACGCCTCGTCGGCTTCCTGGGTGATGGCGCGCATCTCGCCGTTGTCGAGCTTCACCGTGATCTCCAGGCCGCGACGCTGCTGGATCTTGTTCTCCGCCGCGCTGCCGGCCAGGCCGCCGATCACTGCGCCCAGCAGGCCCGCCGCAATCGCGCCGTTGCCGCCGCCGATGGTGCTGCCCGCCGCGATGCCGCCGATGGCGCCACCGGCCAGCGTGCCCGCGCCGGTCTGCCCGCCCTGGATCAGCACCTCGCGCACGCCCTCCACCACGCCGTAGCGCACGGTCTGCTCACGCTGGGCCTGGCCCGAGGTGTAGACGCTGTTGGAGTTCGACCAGCTGGCGCAGCCCGAGACCAGGCTTGCCGCCACCAGGACGGCCACGCCGCCGGTGCGGACGATGTTCGGCACGATGTTTCTCATGATTGACTTCCTTCCCGTAAAGACCCGCGCTCCGCGATGTCGGCGGATGCCGGCCGGGCGCCGCCGCCTTGTGGGCACGGCGCCGGGCAGCGTCCGGGTTACGCGTAGCGGTAACCGAATGCGGACTGGAACCGGTTGCCAATGTCCTCGCGCGAGAGCCAGTGGTTCTGCGGCCCCTGGCGGGCGATCTTGAGCGCGCCCATGAGCGAGGCGAGGCGGCCGGTGGTTTCCCAGTCCAACCCGTTTTCGATGCCGTAGAGCAGGCCGCCGCGGAAGGCGTCGCCGCAACCGGTGGGGTCGACGACCTGTTCGGCGGGCACGGCCGGAATGGCGTACTGCTGGCCATCGGCAAAGATGCTGGCGCCGCGCTCGCCGTGCGTCACGATGAACGCGCGAACCTTGGCGGCAACCTCGGCGCTGGTCCAGGCCGTGCGGGACAGCAGGACCTGCGCTTCGTAGTCATTGACCGTCACGTAGCTGGCGAGTTCAATGAACTGGCGCAGGTCTTCGCCGTTGAACAGCGGCATGGCCTGACCCAGATCAAAGATGAACGGAATGCCGGCTTCGGCGAACTGCTGCGCGTGGTGCAGCATGCCCTCGCGGCTGTCCGGCGCCACGATGCCCAGGGCGGGCTGGCGGCCGGCCGTCAGCGCATCCTGCACGCTGTTCAGCTGCGACTGGCTCATCGCGCCCGGGTGGAAGGCGGTGATCTGGTTGTTGTCGAGATCGGTCGTGATCATCGCCTGCGCGGTGAAGGTGCCCGGCAGCGTGCGGATGTGATCCGTGACGATGTCGAGTTTGCGCAGGTAGTCCAGGTACGGGCCGGCGTCCTCGCCCACGGTGCCCATCACCACTGGCTCGCCGCCGAGCATCTTGAGCGTGTAGGCGATGTTGCCGGCGCAGCCGCCAAACTCTCGCCGCATGCCCGGCACCAGGAACGACACGTTCAGCATGTGGATCTGGTCGGGCAGGATGTGTTCGCGGAAGCGCCCGTCGAACGTCATGATGGTGTCGTAGGCAACGGAGCCACAGATCAAGCTGGCCATTCTTCCTCGCAATCGAATACGGATGATACGGTTGAAAAAGACGCCGCCCGTGCGGAGACGGGCGGCGTTCGTACTTGTCAGATACCGGTGATGCCGAAGGCCTCCGGCAGCTTACTTCAACGCGGCCAGGGCGGCGTCGTAGTTCGGTTCTTGCTTGATCTCGGGCACGAGTTCGCTGTACTTCACAGCGTTGTTTTCGTCGAGCACGACCACGGCGCGTGCGGCCACGCCGGCCAGCGGGCCGGTCTTGATGTCCACGCCATAGGCGTTCTTGAACTCGGCGCCACGCATGGTCGAGAGCGGCACCACGTTGGCCAGGCCTTCGGCCGTGCAGAAGCGGCCCATGGCGAACGGCAGGTCGGCCGAGATGGTCAGCACCACGGTGTTGTCCAGCGTGCTGGCGGCTTCATTGAACTTGCGCGCGGACGCCTGGCACACCGGCGTATCCAGGCTCGGCACGATGTTCAGCACCTTGCGCTTGCCGGCGAAGTCGGCCAGCTTCACATCCTTCAGGTCCTTGCCCACGAGGGAAAAGTCGGGGGCCTTGTCGCCTGCCTGGGGAAACTTGCCGCCAACTTCGATGGCGTTGCCGCCGAGGGTCACATTGCTCATGGTCACTCCTGTACTGGGATGGGATGTTCGTCCGCGCTGCCCGGTGCGAACCGGCGGCGCGGCGGGGCGCTGGATATCAGGGGTAGAAGATCAGCACGCGGTAGTTGGCCGCCGTCTGGTCTGTCCGGAATCGTACCCGAACCGGCAGCTCGCTGCCCGCGCGCAGGCCCAGCGTTGCGAAGGCACGCTGCGCGGGCTCGAGGTATTCGGTCGGTTGCAGCACGCGGCGCAGCAGCAACTGGTCTTGCAGGTCGGTCATCACCAGTTCGATCGCGGGCAGCGCGGTAGTGGCGCGGCCCTGGTTACGCATGGTGACGGCGAGCTGGTAAACATCGGTCGCCTCGTCCTGTTTCTGAAGCTGGGAGCTGTCGATGCGCAGCGCTTCGAGGTCGCGCCAGGGCGGCACCTCGCAGCCAAGTGGCTCACAGGCGGCCTCGAGCAGCGGACGCAGCACCGGCACGCGGCCGGCCAGCTGGCTGCGGCCGAGGTAGGCGCCCTGCAGCAGCGCGCCGATGGCCAGCAGCACCACGGCGATGCGCACCCAGACGCGCTTGCTGACAGGCACGACCACCTTGGCGCGTGCCGGGCGCGCGCGTTCGCGGTCACGCGCGTGGCGCAGGAAATCGGGGGCGAAGACCGGGCCCGGCGATACCTCGCGGCGGATCCAGTGGCGCGTGGTGGATTCGCGTGCGATGGCATCGGGCGTGCCCTCGCGCGACGTATCGAGCGCATTGGCGCTGGCCGACGCGACATCGTCCTCCCCTTCACGCGCGAATTCCTCGGCCGGCGCCACGGTGGGATCGGCGGCACGCAGGTATTCGCTCGCGCTGCGTACCGGCTCGGTATGCGGGAAGGGGTTGGTCGGCGGCAGCGGCTCGGCCGCCTCCGGCGTGGGGCTGGGGGATGGACTCAAGGACGGCACCGGCGGCCACGCGGCCCTGGCGCTGTACGCGCCGGACGGCGGCGGGCTGGCCGACGCCGGGGCGAATGCCGCAGCGGGGTCGAGTGACGAGTGCGCCGGCACGGCCGGGGCGGGTGCCGCCGGGGCAGGGGGAGGTTCGCCAAAGGCCGAATGATCGAGGGTCGGCCAGGGTGCCGATGGCGCGACAGGCGCGGGCGCTGCGGCTTCCTCTATGGGCTCGGGCTCGGGCTCGGGTTCGGGTTCGGGTTCCGGCTCGGGCGCAACTTCCGCCACGGGCTCCGGTTCCGGTTCTGGCACAACCACCGGTTCCGGCTCGACTTCGTCCTCATGTTCCGGCGCCAGACCCAGTTCCACCTCCGGCTGCGGCGCCGGTGGCGCCTCGGGTGCCGGCTCTTGCCGTACCGGCGGCTGCTCGGCCTCCGGCATCATCATGGTCGGCGAATCGAGCGCCGGCACGTCATAGCCGGGATCGAAGCCCGGATCGAACGGCGTTTCCTGCGCATGGGCACGCGCGTTGGCCTGGGCCTGCTCGGCATGGGCCAGCGCAGCGGCCACGCTCGGGCCGGCAGTCGTTGACACCGTCGTCGGCACCGGCGCAGGCGTTGGCGCGGCAGCCGAGGCGGCCGGTACCGGCACTTCAATCAGGTGTTCGCGCGCGTCGAAGACGGTATCGCACTGTCCGCAGCGGACCAGGCCCTGGCGCAGGCGCAACTGGTCCGCCACAAGCCGGAACGCGGTGCGGCAGGCCGGACAACGCGTGACAAGCTTGGCGGCAGCCATGGTGTCGAATCAGGAAGGGTTGGCGGAGGAGCTGGCGGCGTCGGCGCGGGTGCCGTGCAGGCAGACCCAGCCTTCCTCGCTGCGCCAGACCGACATGGCCAGCCAGGGCGCATAGGCGGCGGCCACTTCGTCCGCCTGCCGTTCCAGCACGCCCGAGAGGATCAGCCGGCCGCCCGGGCGCACGCGCGCACTGAGCATGGCCGCCATCAGCTTGAGCGGATTGGAGAGGATATTGGCCACCACGAGGTCGTAGGTGGCGTCTGATACGGAATCCGGCAGCGCGAAAGTGGCCGCCACCTGGTTGCGTTCCGCGTTGTAGCGCGACGCCTCCACGGCATTCGGATCGATGTCGATGCCGAGCGTATCGCCCGCACCGAGTTTCTTGGCGACGATGGCCAGGATGCCCGAGCCGCAGCCGTAATCGAGCACGGTCTCGCCGGCCCGCACGTTCTGCTCGAGCCACTGCATGCACAGCCGCGTGGTCGGATGGCTGCCCGTGCCGAAGGCCAGGCCGGGGTCCAGCTCCAGCACCACGGCGTCCGGCTCCGGGGCGTCGTGCCACGACGGCACCACCCAGAGCCGTTCGCCGATGCGGATCGGGGCGAACTGCGACTGGGTCAGGCGCACCCAGTCCTGGTCTTCCACCGCGCGCAACGCGTAGTCCGGCACCGGATCGACATTCAGCGCGTTGGCGGCCGCAGCCACCACGAGCGCCGGGTCGGTCTCGTCGTCGAACAGGGCCACCACGCGCGAGCGGTTCCAGGCCAGCCGCGTCGGCTCGAGCCCGGGCTCGCCGAACAGCGGCTGCTCATCGGGCGTGTCGGCATCGGCGTCTTCCACCGAGACCGACAGCGCGCCGAGGTCGAACAATGCGTCGGACCAGGCCTCGGCCTGCTCCTGCGCAATTTCGATCACACATTCCTGGAAAGCCACGTGATTCCTTGCTGCGACGATGCCGGCCGAGGCGGGGCCTCAGGCCTTCTCGCCCTTGGCCACGGCCTTCTGGGCCAGGCGGTGTTCAAGATAATGGATGCTGGTGCCGCCTTCGACGAAGTTGGCATCGAGCATCAGTTCGCGGTGCAGCGGCACATTGGTCAGGATGCCGTCCACCACCATCTCCGACAGCGCGATGCGCATGCGGGCGATGGCCTGGTCACGCGTGGCGCCGTACGTGATGATCTTGCCGATCATCGAATCGTAGTTAGGCGGCACGAAGTAGCCATCATACGCGTGCGAGTCCACCCGCACGCCGGGGCCGCCCGGCATGTGCCAGGCGGTGATGCGGCCCGGCGACGGCGTGAACTTGAACGGGTCCTCGGCGTTGATCCGGCACTCGAGGGCGTGGCCCTGGATCTGCACGTCCTTCTGGCGGAAGCGCAGCTTCTCGCCGTAGGCGATGCGGATCTGTTCCTGCACGATGTCGATGCCCGTGATCATCTCGGTGACCGGGTGCTCCACCTGCACGCGCGTGTTCATCTCGATGAAGTAGAACTCGTTGTTCTCGTACAGGAACTCGAACGTGCCGGCGCCCCGGTAGCCGATCTTCTTGCAGGCCTCGGCGCAGCGGTCGCCGATGCGCTCGATCAGGCGGCGCGGGATGTGCGGGGCCGGTGCTTCCTCGATCACCTTCTGGTGGCGGCGCTGCATCGAGCAGTCACGCTCGCCCAGCCAGATGGCTTGCCGGTGCTGGTCTGCCAGGATCTGGATTTCCACGTGGCGCGGATTCTCCAGGAACTTCTCCATGTAGACCTCGGGGTTGCCGAAGGCGCGGCCGGCTTCCTCGCGCGTCATGTTGACGGCGTTGATCAACGCGGCCTCGGTGTGCACCACGCGCATGCCACGGCCACCACCGCCGCCAGCGGCCTTGATGATGACCGGATAGCCCACGCGGCGCGCGGTGGCCAGGATTTCCTTGGGGTCGTCGGGCAGGGCGCCTTCGGAGCCCGGCACGCACGGCACGCCGGACTTGATCATGGACTGCTTGGCGGACACCTTGTCGCCCATCAGGCGAATGCTGTCCGAGGTCGGGCCGATGAAGACGAAGCCGGACTTCTCCACGCGCTCGGCGAAGTCGGCGTTCTCCGACAGGAAGCCGTAGCCCGGGTGGATGGCCTGGGCGTCGGTGACCTCGGCGGCCGAGATGATGGCCGGCATGTTCAGGTACGACAGCGGGGACGGCGCCGGGCCGATACAGACGGCCTCGTCGGCCAGCTTGACGTACTTGGCTTCCTTGTCGGCTTCCGAGTACACCACCACGGTCTTGATACCCAGCTCGCGGCAGGCGCGCTGGATGCGAAGGGCGATTTCGCCCCGGTTCGCGATCAGAATTTTTTCAAACATGGTCTCTCTCTGCGAGAACGGGTGCCGGCCCGGCAAGTCGGGCCCCGGCGCGGGGCCGGTGTTGCAAAGCAGGGCGCCACGCGGCGGCCTGAAGCGTGCCAAGCATGGGGGAGCAGGGGCGATGCAGGCCCGCCCCGATCCCCGTGCCGGGGCCGATGGGGCGCGGGCGACGGGGGCGCGGCGGGCAGGCTCGCATCAGCCGATCACGAACAGCGGTTGGCCGTATTCGACGGCCTGGCCGTTCTCGACCAGGATTTCCTTGATCACGCCGGCCTTGTCGCACTCGATTTCGTTGAGCAGCTTCATGGCCTCGATGATGCAGACGGTCTGGCCTTCCTTGACGGTGTCGCCCACGTTCACGAACGGGGCGGCGCCCGGCGACGGTGCGCGGTAGAACGTGCCGACCATCGGCGAGGTGACGACGTGGCCCGACGGAACCTGGGCGGCTTCCGGTGCGGCGGCCGGCGCCATCGGGGCGACGGGGGCAGCGCCCGGCAGGGCCTGCATCTGGGGCATGGCCATCGGGGCGGCGATCACCTGGGGCGGCGCCTTGACGATGCGTACCTTGCCGTCACCTTCGGTGACTTCCAGTTCCGAGATGCCGGATTCGGCCACCAGGTCGATCAGCGTCTTCAGCTTGCGCAGGTCCATCTTCTTATCCTCCAGAATCGGGTTGTCCGGTCTCCTCCCGAGGGAAGGAAACGGCGGCGGTGAGTCATTGATTGGTCTGCCGCGCTGGCCGCGAGGCAGGGTCCGGGCATTCCTGATGCTGTGCCGACGCGCGGGCAGCCTTCAATCGCCCGGGGCCGCGGCCGTCTGCCCCAGCACGTATTCCAGCGCCAGCAGGTAACCCTGCCAGCCCAGGCCGCAGATCACGCCCACGGCCTGATCCGAGAAATACGAGTGATGACGGAACGGTTCGCGGCGATGCACGTTCGACAGATGTATCTCCACGAACGGGATCGCCACGGCGGCCAGGGCATCGCGCAGCGCCACGCTGGTGTGCGTATAGGCTGCCGGGTTGATGAGGATGAAGTCCACCCCCTCGCCGCGTGCTGCCTGGATACGATCCACCAGCGCCCCTTCATGGTTGGACTGGAACGTATCAAGATCCAGGCCAGCCGTGGCGGCGCGTTTTGCCAGCGCATCGTTGATGTCGGCGAGCGTCGTGTGCCCGTACGTCTGCGGTTCGCGCGTGCCCAGCATATTGAGGTTCGGTCCATGCAGGACCAGCACCTTCCGGTAGCGCGCGGCGCCGTTTTCGGCGGGAGTTGAAGACACGGTAGCTCGACCAGATCAACGAAATTGCGCGGAGATTACCGTAGCTTAGAGGGATTTGTCTAGCACGCGATACAAGGCCACGTGGCGTGGCCGGCGCATTTCAGAGTCTTCTCACGGATTTTGGTGTCCGCGCGCTCAGACTGGGGTGGTAGTCACCCCATTGAGCGGAGATCCCGGGCAGTTGGGCCGTGTTTCGGCCCAGAAGCCCGATTTCACGCGCCGGGCAGCACCTTGCGCAGTTCCTCGGCGTGCACGCGGCCCATCTTGCGGTATTTCACCGAGCCGTCGGGGTTGATGACCACGGTATAGGGCAGGCCACCCTGCGCGTTGCCGAAACTGCGCGACAGCTCGGTGCCTGCGAACCCGGCCACGGCCAGTGGATAGGCCACCGGCACCTTCTTGAGGAACTGCTGGATATTGCTGGCCGAATCGATGCCGATGCCGACGAATTCGACGTTGCGCTGGGCATATTCGCCATGCAAGGCCGTCAACTCGGGCATTTCTTCCACGCACGGGCCGCACCAGGGCGCCCAGAAGTTCACCACCAGGGTCTTGCCGCGCAGCTTGGTCAGATCCAGTTCCACCCCGGCGGGGTCCGGCATCTTGGTCTGGAAGAAGGTCTCGACGGCCTGATCGGCCACCGGCTTGGGAGATAACACGAAATGACCGACGATGGCGCCGCCAGCGGCGGCCACGATGGCAACGACGAGCCACAGGCCCAGGCGGGAGCGGCGGATGGGGGTGGAGCCGGGTGCGGAGGCGGTCATCTGGGGGCGCTATCTATATAGAGAGGGTTCGGAGGATCAGGGCGCGGGCGGTTCGGCCGGCTCGGGGGTGCTCAGGGCGCGCACGGCGGCCAGGTCGGCACGCGCGACGCGCCCGCTGGCATCCGCCCGCACGGCGCCGCGTTCATCGATGGCATCGTACAGCGCAATATGAATGCCGACCGGCGCGCCAAGTTCCGCGCGGACCTCGCCGGCCAGCGAGCGGCATTCGCGCGCCGCCGGCCATTGGCCGCGCCACAGGAAGCTCAGCGTCTCCACGTCGCCCCGGCCGGCGAAGTGCCGGCTTTCGCTGGTGTCGAAGTCCACGCCGGCGTTGAGCAGGTGCAGCGCGACGTCCTTGGGACTGTCGCAGAAGCATTGCAGATAGACATCGGAATGCTCGGTGGCCGTGCCGTTGAGCACCGCGCCGACCAGATAAGGCCGGAAACTGGCCAGGTCCTCCATCGCCAGCACGGCCAGCCGGCGCAGCAGCGCAAGGATGCGCGGCTGGCTCTCGGCATGGAATAGCGCCTGGTACGCGCGGACTTCTTCCTCGATCATGTCGTTATCAGGCAGCCATTCGCCGGCAACGCGCATGTCGCTGAGCAGCTGCTTGGCAGCCTTGCGCTTGGCGGTGGCGTAGTCGGCGCCGTCCTCGGCGATCATGCGGGCCGCGGCCTGGGCGATTTCCTCGCGTACGCGGGTCGGGTCGGGGATGTTGCGTCTGGACATGCCGCGATGATACGCCGCTTGCCTGGTCGTGGTGCCGGGCTTGGTGCCGCGGCCGGGTGTCGCAGTCCGGACGGAGGGCTCGGGTACAATCGACCGCTATCCCGCCCGGCGCCCCGGGCGCACGCCATTTCCCCCGACGCATCCCATGCATATTCACATCCTCGGCATCTGCGGTACTTTCATGGGCGGCCTTGCGGTCCTCGCCCGGCAGGCGGGTCACCGCGTGACCGGCTGCGACGCCAACGTCTACCCGCCCATGAGCACCCAGCTGGAAGCCCAGGGCATCGACCTGATCGAAGGCTTCGACCCGTCCCAGCTCTCGCTGGAGCCGGACCTGTTCGTGATCGGCAACGTGGTGTCGCGCGGCAATCCGCTGATGGAAGCCATCCTCGATCGCAATCTGCCGTACGTCTCCGGCCCGCAATGGCTGGGCGAGCACGTGCTCAACGGCAAATGGGTGCTGGCGGTGGCCGGTACGCATGGCAAGACGACCACCACGTCGATGCTGTCCTGGATCCTTGAGGACGCTGGCTATAACCCGGGCTTCCTGGTCGGCGGCGTGCCGCAAAACTTTGGTATCTCCGCGCGACTGACGCCATCGGACTTCTTCGTCATCGAAGCCGACGAATACGACACAGCCTTCTTCGACAAGCGCAGCAAGTTCGTCCACTACCGCCCGCGCACGGCCATCCTGAACAACCTCGAGTTCGATCACGCCGACATCTTCCCGGATCTTGCCGCCATCGAGACGCAATTCCATCACTTGGTGCGCACCGTGCCGGGTCAGGGCCGCATCCTCGTGAACGGCGTGGAGCCGGCGCTGGCGCGCGTGCTGGAGCGCGGCTGCTGGAGCGAGGTCGAGCAGTTCGGCGTGGGCGACTGGAAAGAGAGCGATGCGCAGGCGCCGGCCCCGGCGGGCAAGGATGCCTTCGATGTCTGGTTCGGCGATGCGGTGCAGGGCACGGTCGTCTGGGACCTGCAAGGCACCCACAACCGCATGAACGCGATTGCTGCCATCGCCGCCGCCCGCCATGTGGGCGTGACGCCGGCGCAGGCCATCGAGTCGCTGGGTCGCTTCGCCAACGTCAAGCGCCGCATGGAAGTGCGCGGCGTGGCCAACGGCATCACGGTCTATGACGACTTCGCGCACCATCCCACGGCCATTCAGACCACGCTCGACGGCCTGCGCCGCCGGGTGGGCAACGCCCGCATCCTGGCTGTGCTGGAGCCGCGCTCCAATACGATGAAGCTCGGCGTCATGGCCGCGCAACTGCCGGCCAGCCTGGAAGGCGCCGATCGGGTGTTCGGCTACGGTGCGCCGGCGGGCAAGGACGCGCTGGGCTGGAACCTCGGTGAGGCGCTGGCACCACTTGGCGACAAGGCCGCCGCCTATCAGGACCTCGGCGAACTGGTCGCGGCGGTCACGGCAGCCGCCCGCCCCGGCGACCATGTGCTCGTGATGAGCAATGGCGGCTTCGGCGGCGTGCATCAGAAGCTGCTCGACGCGCTCGCCGCCTGATCAAGAATGGACAAGGGTCCGACGATGCTGCTGTATCTGCACGGCTTCCGCTCCTCGTTCAAGGCGCGGCTTGTGCAAGAGCGGATGCGCGCCTGGGGCGTGGAGAAATATTTCGCCTGCCCCACGCTCAATGTCTCGCCGGCCCAGGCCATCGCCCAGGCCGAGGCCGCCATCCGGGGCGCCCGCGCCGGGGGCGAGACGGACATCGCCATCATCGGTTCGTCGCTGGGCGGCTTCTACGCGCGCTGGCTGGCCGAGCGCCATGGCTGCCGTGCGGTGCTGCTCAATCCGGCGATCCATCCGTGGACCGACCTGGAGAAGTACCTGGGCGAGCAGCCGCTGTATCACGGCGGCGGGTCGGTCGTGGTGGAGCGTAGCCACCTTCAGGAATTGCTCGATCTGCGTGTCGAAAAGATCACAAAACCGGCGCGCTATTACCTGCTGGCGGCGACTGGCGACGAGGTGCTCGACTACCGCGAGATGGTCGAAGCCTGCCCGGGTGCCCACATCCGCATCATCGAAGGCAGCGACCACGGCATCAGCGAGTTCGAAGACTACGTGGACGACGTGCTCGCTTTCTGCGGCTACGGCCCCGGCGGCAAGCTGCCCGCCTCCCGCCCGGACCCGGCATGAGCGATCCGCTGTACCGGACGCCGCGCACCGGCGCGTGGCGGGCGCATTTGCCGTTCGATGCCGACATCCCCTTCAACCTGCGCCGCTGGGTGATCGGCGAGGGCTCGCTGACCGCCCGGCTGATGGCCGCCTCCGCGCAGTTCCGCGTCAAGCGGCTCGCCCAGTCGCTCCAACGGCCGTTTGCCGATGAATGGCGGACCATCGGCCTGATCCGGCCCGTGCCGGCCATCACGCGCGAAGTGCTGCTTATCTGCGACGATGTGCCGGCCATCTTCGCCCATACCATCGTCGATCCGCACCACGCGCCGCGCGACTGGCCGTTCCTGCGCGGCTTAGGTGAGCGCCCGCTCGGTGGGGCGCTGTTTATCGATCCGCGCGTGCGGCGCGAGCCGTTCCAGTTTGCGCGGCTGCGTCCGGAGCATCCGCTGCGGCAGGCCCTGGCCCGCGTGGTGCCGGCCATGCAGGATGTGCCGATGCTGCCCGCGCGGCGCTCGGTGTTCCGGCGCGGCGGCGGCACCATGCTGGTGACCGAGGTCTTCCTGCCAGACCTGCTGCGCCGGCCTGCGCCGGCGGCGGTGCGGTATCATCCGGAGTCCGACCGGCCACATCTGCCGGACCCATTGCCATATGGCGGCCCACGGCGCCCATCCATCACGGGCGGTCCGTCGACTCTGCCCGGGAACCCGCTCCCACGCTCACGCGGTGACGGCGCCCGGCATTTCTGAAAGTACCGATCCATGCAGTTGCTGTTTGAAGAAGGCGGCGAAATTCGCGCCGGCACCGTGCTCGCCCAGCAGGGCGAGGCCTACCAGGTGGAATTGCCAGCAGGCAAACGCACCAAGGTGAAGGCGCGCGACGTGCTGCTGCAGTTTGCCCAGCCGTCGGCAATCGAAATGGTGCGGCAGACCGGCGACCTGACCGCCGACATCGACCTCGACTTCCTCTGGGAATGCGCGCCGGCCGAGGAATTCGGCTTTGCCGAGCTGGCCGCCGAATACTACGGCGCCGATGCCGGCCCGGTGCAGCAGGCCGCGCTGGCCATGGCGCTGCATGGCAACCCGGTCTATTTCCGCCGCAAGGGCCGTGGCCGCTACCTGCGCGCCCCGGAAGACCAGCTGCAGGCCGCGCTGGCCGCCGTCGAACGCAAGAAGCAGCAGGCGCTGGTGCAGGCCGGCTATGTAGACCAGCTCAAGGCGCGGACGCTGCCGGACGCGTTCCGGGGCAAGGTGCTGCAACTGCTGTTCAAGCCGGACAAGAACAGCCTCGAATTCAAGGCGATGGACGCCGCCTGCACGGCGCTCGGCATGACGCCGATGCGGCTGATGGTGGCCGTGGGCGGCGTGTCCAGCCCGCGCGCGCTGCACGAGGCCAAGTTCCTCTCCGAATGCTTCCCGAAGGGCACCGGCTTCCCGGACGTGGACGTGCCGGAGCCGGGCGGCGACCTGCCGCTGGCCGACGTGCAGGCGTTCTCGATCGACGATGTGACGACGACCGAGATCGACGACGCGCTGTCCGTCACCGAACTCGACGGCGGCAAGCTGCGCGTGGGTATCCACATTGCTGCGCCGGCGCTGGGCATCAAGCGTGGCGATGCGCTCGACGCCATCGCGCGGCATCGTCTGTCCACGGTGTACTTCCCGGGCGACAAGATCACCATGCTGCCGGACCCCATCGTGGAGCGCTACACGCTCCAGGAAGGGCGCACCTGCCCGGCGCTGTCGCTCTATGTGACGGTGGACCCGAACACGCCGGACGGCATCGCCATCACCGCCAGCGAGACCCGCGCCGAGCGGGTGCCGATTGCCGCCAACCTGCGCCACAACCTGCTCGAGGACGTGGTGACCGAGGCCGCGCTGGCCAACGGCACCGGCGACTACCCGTTCCGGTCCGCGCTGACGCACCTGTTCCACCTGGCCAACCACCTGCATGACGAGCGCCAGCGCGCGCGCCTCGCCAGCGGGCTGCGGCCGGAGTCGCACAACCGGGCTGACTACAACTTCTATATCGATCAACTCGAAGGCGGCGCCGAGCGCGTGCGCATCGAGCAGCGCCGCCGGGGCTCCCCGCTGGACAAGATCGTGGCCGAGCTGATGATCCTGGCCAACAGCACGTGGGGCAAGCTGCTGGCCGACCACGGCGTGCCGGGCATCTATCGCACCCAGAAGGCGTGGGGCATGCACCGTACGCGGATGCAGACCTACCCGGCGCCGCATGAGGGGTTGGGCGTGGCGCAGTACGCGTGGAGCACCTCGCCGCTGCGCCGCTACGTCGATCTGGTGAACCAGTGGCAGATCCTGGCGGTGGCGCAGCATGGCGTCACGGCCAAGCTGGTGGCGCCGTTCAAGCCCAAGGATGCCGACCTGCTGGCCGCTGTGGCGGACTTCGAAGGCACCTATGCGGCCTATGCCGAGCACCAGTCGACGATGGAACGCTACTGGTGCCTGCGCTGGCTGGCCCAGGAAGGCCGCGAGAAGTTGATGGCGACCGTGCTCAAGGAAGGCGCGGTGCGCTTTACCGAGATTCCGCTGGTCACGCGCGTGGCGGAACTGGCGCAGGCGGCCCGGGGCACCCAGGTGCTGCTCGAGATTGCCTCGACGGACGAGATTTCGCTGGAAGTGTCGTGCCGCGTGCTTGAGGTCTTCGCCGGGGAAGGCGAAGTCCCCGAGGAAGAGCTGGAGAGCGACGAGGAGGCGGCGGAAGTGTCGGCCGAGGCCGCTGCCGAGGCGGCGGCCGAAGATGCGGCGGAAGCGGCTGCCGAGGGTGGCTCGGAAGGGGCGCCGGAAGGCCAGGAAACCCCGGCCGGGGAGGGCGCCGAGCCCGCTTCGGACGACGAGGCGTCGGCGCCACGCGACACCGGGGCCGGCCCGACGGCCTGACCCCTTCGGAAAAGCAATCCGCTCCCTTACAATCGAAGTCTGATCCGGCCAACCCCGCCTGCGGTGGGGTGGCCGCCCTTCGTATTTACTGTCTGCATTTCCGGACGCTCCCGCCCACCGCCATCGTGAACGCCGTTCTTGTTGCTCCCCGCCATCCCCTGCAGTGGTGGCATTCCAGCGGCACGCTGGCCAAGGCGCTGGCCGTGTCGGTGGCCATTCACGCGCTGATCCTGATGGTGCGGATTGCCGCGCCCGAAGTCTTCGAGATCAAGCGGTCCGATCCGCAGCTCGACGTGGTGCTGGTCAACTCCAAGTCCGCCGAACGCCCCCGCAACCCGACCGTGCTGGCCCAGGCCAACCTGGACGGCGGCGGCGACCACGACGCCCAGCGTGCCACCACGCCGCTGCCGGCGCAGACCGAGTCCAAGGATGGCGACCTGATGCGGCTGACGCAGCGCCGCATCGAGCAACTGGAAGAAGACCAGCGCCGGCTGATGACGCAATCGCGCGAAGCCGCGCCGAGCGTGCGCAGCCAGCCTGTGAAGCCGGGCGAACAGCAGCAGCCGGCCCCCACGCGTGGCCAGGACGACCGCACCGCCGTGACCGAGATGGCACGGCTGGAGGCCGAGATCGGCCGGAACCTGGAGCAGTACGCCAAGCGGCCCAAGCGCATGCAGCTGACCGCGACCAGCGCGCAGGGCGTGGACTACGCCCAGTATTACGACCGCCTGCGCCGCAAGATCGAGACGCGCGGCACGAGCGACTTCCCCCAGCGCAATGGCAAGCCGCTGTACGGCCAGCTGATCCTGGTGATCAACGTCAACCGGCTCGGCAAGCTCGGCTATAACCGCGACGGCTACAACGTCGAGTCCATCGACGTGGCCAAGAGTTCGGGCGACCCCGCGCTGGACCGCCAGGCCGTGGCCATCGTGCGCGCCGCCGCGCCGTTCGGCGCCTTTACCCCGGAAATGCAACAGCGCCAGGACATCCTGGAAGTCATTTCCACGTTCAAGTTCACGCGGAGCGGGCTCGACGTCCGCCTGCAACCCCGTTGATGACCACAGACCTGACTTCCCAGCCGAACCCGCCCGTGCAGCAAGACCGCTACGTGGTGGTGGGCAACCCCGTTTCGCACAGCCGCTCGCCGGCCATCCACGCCGCCTTCGCGCGCCAGACCGGCGAAGCCGTGCAGTACGACCGCCTCGAAGCACCGCTCGGCGCCTTTGCCGACACGGTGCGCCGCTTCCTGGCCGAAGGTGGCCACGGCTTCAACGTGACCACCCCGTTCAAGCTGGAAGCGTACGACCTGGCCGACCGCCTGACCCCGCGCGCCGAAGCCGCGGGCGCGGTCAATACGATGTGGATCGAGGACGGCCTGATCCATGGCGATAACACCGACGGCGTGGGCCTGGTCCGCGACATCCAGGACAACCTGGATGTGCTGCTGGAAGACAAGCGCATCCTGCTGCTCGGCGCCGGTGGCGCGGCCATGGGAGCGATGCTGCCGCTGATCGAGTGCCGTCCGGCGCGGATCGTGGTGGCCAATCGCACCGCTTCCAAGGCGAGCGATATGCTCGAGGAATTCGTCGAAGCGGCCGACCAGTACAACGTGGAACTGTGGGGCGGTGGGCTGGACGCGCTGTCCGCCCTGAGCGAGGAAGAGCGCTGCGACGTGGTGATCAACGCCTCGTCGAGCAGCCTCCAGGGCGAAGTGCCGCCCGTGCCTGACTACCTGCTGGGCGAGGGCGTGCTGGCCTACGACATGATGTACGGCGCCCGTCCGACCGTGTTCCTGGCCTACGCCGCCCAATGGGGCGCGCGCACCAGCGACGGCCTGGGCATGCTCGTGGAGCAGGCCGCCGAGGCGTTCTACAACTGGCGCGGCGTGCGGCCCAACACTGTCCCCGTTCTCGCGGAATTGCGAGCCGGGCTCCAGGCCGAAGCCGCCCGCTGAGGCCACCCGGCTTGGCGCGCCAGCGGACTTCCTCCCGATCGCCGGCGCGTGCCGGCAGCGCGGCCAATCCGCTGCGCTGGCTCGGCTATCTCGCCGGCTGCCTGGTGGCGGGCGTGCTGGCGATGCAGCTCTACTTCTTCCTCCAGATTGCCGCGTGGCAGGTCGTGAACCCATCGTCCACGACCTTCATGCGCGCCGAGCGCTGGCGGCTCTGCGGCGCCAATGTCTGGAGTTGCGGGGTCGAGCGCGAGTGGGTGCGCTACGACGACATCTCGCGGCACCTGAAGCGCGCGGTCATCGCCAGCGAGGACGCGGATTTCGTCAATCATCCCGGCTACGACCTCGACGCGATGCTGACCGCCTGGGAGCGCAACAAGCAGCGCGGGCGCATCGTGCGCGGCGGGTCGACCATCACGCAGCAGCTCGCCAAGAACCTGTTCCTGGCGCCCGAGCAGCACTACCTGCGCAAGGGCCAGGAGCTGGCCATCACGTGGATGCTCGAGTTCTGGCTCGACAAGCAGCGGATCTTTGAGATTTACCTGAATTCGGTGGAGTGGGGCGAGGGCGTCTTCGGTGCCGAGGCCGCCGCCCAGCACTACTTCCATACGTCGGCCGCCAAGCTAGGCGTCGGGCAGGCCGCGCGGCTCGCGGCGGCGCTGCCGGCGCCGAAATGCTTCGACAAGAAGACATATTGCGCCAACGTGCACGTCAACTTCCGCGTCAAGGCGTCGATCATCGCGCGCCGCATGGGCGCGGCCACGTTGCCGGACTAGCGCGTCCGGCAACGGGCGCTGGCGCTGGCACTGACTTCAGCTCAGCCAGCCCTTGCGGCGGAAGTAGATCAGCGGAATCGCCGCCGACACGGCCATCAGCGCGATGGCCCACGGGTAGCCCGCGGCCCAGTCCAGTTCCGGCATCAGCTTGAAGTTCATCCCGTAGATGCTCGCGATCAACGTCGGCGGCATCAGCGCTACCGACACCACCGAGAACAGCTTGATGATCTTGTTCTGGTTGATGTTGATGAAACCTACCGTCGCATCCATCAGGAAGTTGATCTTGTCGAACAGGAACGCGGTGTGGTTTTCGATGGAGTCGATGTCGCGCAGGATCTGGCGGGCCTCGTCCTGCTGCTCGGCGGACAGCAGCTGGCTGCGCATCAGGAACGACACCGCGCGGCGCGTATCCATGACGTTGCGGCGAATGCGGCCGTTCAAGTCTTCCTCGCGGGCGATGGTTTCCAGCACGTCGGCGGCGGCGGCATCGGTCACGTTCTCGGCCAGCACCCGGCGGCTGGCTTCCTCCAGCCGCTCGTAGATCTCCTCGATGGAGTCGGCGGAGTACTCGGCGTCGGTGGCGTACAGGTCCATCAGCACGTCCTTGGCATTGCGCACCGAACCCGGCCGCATGCGCGCGCGCAGGCGCACCAGCCGGAACACCGGCAGATCCTCGTCGTGGATGGAGAACAGCACGTCGCGCGTGAGCACGAAGGCCACGCGCACGTTGCGCGACGCCTCGTCCTCGGCCAGCAGGAAATCGGTGCGGATGTGGATGTTCTCGTCCTCGCCCTCGAAATACCGGGCGGACGCTTCCAGGTCACCGAGGTCCTCGAGTTCCGGCAGGACGACGTTATAGGCTTCCTTGATCCATGCCAGCTCCTCGTCGTCGGGGCTGACGACGTCGATCCAGATGGGCTTGTGCTGCAGCAGCTCATTGCGCTCGTCGACCTGCTCCTGGGCAAGCCGGCCTTTCTGCAGGACGAACAGGTTGATCATCCCTGGGTTCCTTGTTACTGATGGCGCGGTTGTCGATGCATCGAAGACAGGCGCAGGCAAGGCAAGCCAGCCGGGTGACCATGGCGCGGCCACGGGCAAGCGTGATCGCGCTGCGGACGGCCGCAACAAAGCGGCGCGCGGGCAAGGCGATGGCGTTTGCCTGGGTTTGGCTGGCTGGCCGGGAGAGGGAAGATCCGAAGCGCGACACGGCAGTCAGGGCGACGGCCGCAGGGGGAAACGGAAAGACACTCACCCGCAGGTGTCTGCGGGCAAGGACGGCGATAAGCAAGGGCAGGGCCCCGCGGATCGTCGTTACGCAGCCCGCAGTGACATGGCATCCGACGATGTCGCGGTACGACCGCGGCAACTCGAACACCCGATGCTACTGCCCACGTACTTTCTCCGGGATTCTGATGGCCGCGAGTGTAATCCAACGCAGGGGGGCTTGTTAAGCGAAATCTCATCCCGCGCGCTACCCGTTGCGCGCCGCGAACGCCGCCCTACGTTTGGCTTACAGGCGGCGGCGCAGCAGCGGGGCCAGCATCACCGAAGACAGCGCCGCGAACATCAGCACGATGGCCGCGTAGTCCTGCCAGTGCGGCGTCTCGCCGAGCAGCCACATGCCCGAGAAGACCCCCACCACGGGGATGAACATGATCGACAGGCTGGACACCACCGGCGGCAGGCTGCGCGCCAGCGCGAACCAGACCAGGTGGCAGTAGGCGAAGACCACCACGGCGTTGTAGGCGATGGCGCCCCATTCCACGGCCGTGGGCATGCGCCAGCCCGACTCCAGCAGCAGCGTGCCGAGGCCCAGGAAGGGCAGGGTGATGGCCAGCATCCAGAACGTGAGCGCGCCGATGGGAATATCTACCTGGGTCCGCTTCATCAACTGGGTGCCGAGGCCCCAGCCGGCCGCCGCCACCAGCATCAGCAAGGTGCCGGCCGGGCTGCCGGTGAGCGCGGCGATCTCGCCCGAGAGCAGCAGCACCGTGCCGGCCAGCGCGCAGGCGATGCCGATCCAGGCGGACAGGGCGATGCGGTCCCGGAACAGCACCAGCCCCCAGACCACGGCCCAGATCGGCATGGTGTAGCCGAGGATGGCCGCGCGGCCCGAGGACAGCATCTTGACCGCGCAGATCGCGAACAGGTGCCAGATCACCATGTTCGGGATGGCCAGCTTGATCACCATCGGCCAGCTGGCGCGCGGTACGTGGAGGGATTCCCCGCGCAGCTTCAGCGCCAGCCCCAGCGCCGCCAGCCCGCCGGCCATGCAGAGCAGCCGGAAGCCCATGGCCGGGAAATGGGCGACGCCCACCTTCATGATGGGCCAGTTGATGCCCCAGGCGAGCGTGAGGATGACGAGCAGGACGATGCCGCGGCGATCGAGGGTCATGGGAGGCGAGACGGGATTTGGCGACGTAGCGAGGTCGCTCTTATTAAGCGGGAGCGCAAAACCCGAAAACGATAGCACGCAACGGGTAAAATTGCGCCAACGCCATATATCGTGCGCCGGACCGCGCTGCCGGCGCCCCGCGACAACCGGCCGGCGCGCCGCCGCGTTATCCTTGGATAACGTCCGGCCCCCGGGCCTTACCCAACATCGAGCATCCCATGACTTTCACCGAGCAGCTGTCCGCCGCATGGCAGCGTAACGATTCCCTGCTGTGCGTCGGCCTCGATCCGGACCCGGCCAAGCTGCCGCTGTCCCTGACCAGCACGGGCGGCGCGATTTTCTCGTTCTGCCGGGAGATCGTCGACGCCACGGCCGACCTGGTCTGCGCCTTCAAGCCGCAGATCGCCTATTTCCATTCGCAGCGCGCCGAGGACCAGCTCGAGCAACTGATCGAGTACATCCACGATGCCCACCCGGGGATTCCGGTGATCCTGGATGCCAAGCGCGGTGACATCGGCTCCACGGCCGAGCACTACGCCGTGGAGGCGTTCGAGCGCTACCGCGCCGATGCGGTCACGGTCAGCCCGTACATGGGGTTCGATTCGATGTCGCCGTACCTGGCGCATCCGGGGCGGGGGGTGATCGTGCTGTGCCGGACCTCCAACCCGGGCGGCTCGGACGTGCAGTTCCTGCAGGTCGACGGCAAGCCGCTCTACCAGGTGGTGGCCGAGGCCGCGCGCGAGCGCTGGAATACTAACGGGCAGATGGGACTGGTGGTCGGCGCCACGTTCCCGAATGAAATCGCCAAGGTGCGCCAGATCGTGGGTGACATGCCGCTGCTGATTCCGGGCATCGGCGCGCAGGGCGGGGACATCGAGGCCACGGTGAAGGCCGGCCGCACCGCCGACGGCACCGGCATGATGATCAATTCCTCGCGTGCCATCCTGTACGCGAGCCGTGACAAGGATTTCGCCACGGCCGCCCGGAATGTGGCGTTGCAGACGCGCGAGACCATCAACCGCTATCGTCACGGTTAAGCGACGATCAGCGTAATAGCCGCCGGAGCGGGCAGCTTACTGCTCGTTTCGGATCAATTCGAAGAGGCCGCGCATGGCATGCTCCGCGGCCTGGCGGCGGATCTGGGCGCGATCGCCCTTGAACCGCTGCGTCTGCGTCAGCGTGGTAACGCGGTTGCTCCAGCCGAAACAGACCATGCCGACGGGCTTTTCCGGCGTGCCGCCGCCCGGGCCGGCCACGCCGGTAATCGCCAGCGACACCTGCGCGCGGCTGTTCAGCAGCGCGCCCTCGGCCATGGCATGGGCCACTTCCTCGCTGACCGCGCCATGATCGCGGATCAGCTTCGCCGGCACCCCCAGCATCGTGGACTTGGCTTCGTTCGAATACGTGACGAAGCCGCGCTCGAACCAGCCCGACGACCCGGCCACATCGGTGATCGCGGCCGCGACGAGGCCGCCGGTGCACGATTCCGCCGTGGCAAGCATCAGCGAATGTTCCGCAAGGACGGATCCGGCCTGGATGGCAAGCTGGTCAAGCAGGCGACTGACGGACATATCGACGAATCCTTATTTGACGATGCGATGCCCGCTCAGAACGAGCGCCAGAGCGCGAACACGAGCAGGGTGTAGAAGGCCGCGAAGATGTCGTCGAACATCACGCCAAACGCGCCGAGCAGGCCGGGGCCCTTGAGCGTGCGGTCGTAGTAGGCGATGGGTGCGGGTTTGGCGATGTCGAACAGGCGGAACCACAGGAACGCCGCGAACTGGCCCCAGAAGCCGGTGGGGGTGACGAACAGCAGCACCAGCCAGAACGCCACGATCTCGTCCCAGACCATGCTGCCATGGTCATACACGCCCATATCGCGCGCGGTACGCCGGCACGCCCAGATGCCGACGAGGAAACCGCCGGCGATGATCCAGAGCCACGTGGACGGCTCGATCCACATCGAGATCACAACGAACGACAGCCAGCCGTACAGCGTGCCGACCGTGCCCGGGCTGACCGGCGACAGCCCCGAGCCAAAGCCGAGTGCGATGGCGCGTGCGGGATGGCCGAGCATGAAGCGCGCGGTGGGGCGCGTGACGCGCGCGGTTTGTCCCGCTTCCAGCGTGACGGGGGGAACAGGGTCGCGCGGCGCGGCCCCGGGAGGATAGGCGGACATCAGGAGTTGGCTCGTCTGTCTTGCTTTTGTCATATGGCGCGCGGCGGTGGCTCCCGCCGAGCGCATGGCGGCATCATGACATGGCTCGTGCGCGAAGTGTCAGGAAGCGAAGTGGTCGAACGCGGTGCCGCTGAAGGCGTAGGGATTGCCGTCACCATCCACCAGGCGCAGGCCCGGCTCCGGTGTGATGCTGCCGGCACGCGTCAGCGGCAGGCCGAGTTGCCGGGAGATGCCGGCGATGGCTTCGCGCGCGCCGACGGGCGCCGTGAAGCACAGTTCGTAGTCATCGCCGCCGGCCAGTACGCATTCGCGCTGGCGCGCCAGCGGCTGGGCGCCGAGCACTTCGGAGCGAGGCAGCGCATCCACGTCGATGATCGCGCCCAGCGCCGACCGGGTGAGGATATGGCCGAGGTCGCCGATCAGCCCGTCCGAGATATCGAGCGCGGCATGGGCGATGCCACGCAGCGCCATGCCCAGCGCCACGCGCGGGGTGGGGGTGTCCATGCGCGGCCGGATGATCGTGAAATCCGGCTCGGGCAGCAGCCATTCGCCCCGGCAGTCGCCCAGCGCCAGGCGGGCGTCGCCGAGGGTGCCGGAGATCCAGATATCGTCGCCGGGCCGCGCGGCATCGCGGCGCAGCGCCTGACGGCCGGGCACATCGCCGAACACGGTGATGCACAGCGTGAGCGGTCCCTTGGTCGTATCGCCGCCGATCAGCTCGCAGCCGTGGGCATCGGCCAGCGCCAGCATGCCGGCGGCCAGTTCGGCCAGCCAGGCGGGGTCCGCCTCGGGCAAGGCCAGCGCGAGCGTGAAGGCGCGAGGTTCGGCGCCCATCGCGGCAAGATCGGAGAGGTTGACCGCCAATGCCTTGTGGCCGAGCGCACGCGGGGGCACATCGGGGAAGAAATGGCGGCCGCTGACCAGCATGTCGGTGCTAATGGCCAGTTGATGGCCCGGACGGCCCTCGATCAGCGCGCAATCGTCGCCCACGCCCAACGCGGCCTTGTGGACTGGCCGGGTGAAGAACTGGCGGATCAGGTCGAATTCGGAAAGCGGGGCGCTGGCGGGGTCCGGCATGGAGGATGGGGGTTTGGCGAAAAAAGCCGTGGGAGATTACCGGTGGTCAAGCCCTTCGGCATGCGGCATATTGTACCGAAACGCAAAGCTGCCCCGCGCAAAACGCTTATTGTGAAATAATATTTCACAATATAAAATGCGCAGTTCAAAAAGCAGAGACAGCGGGTACGTGGAGCCGGCCCGCTCGGTTTTCCGCGAATTTCAGTGCGGCTCCACCGATCGGAAGATGCGCAGATGACCAGTCCTCAGCAGTCCCCGTCCCAAGACGATCTGAAACAACAGCAGCGTGAGGCGCTGCGCAAGGCCGCGCTCGAGTATCACGAGTTTCCGACCCCGGGCAAGATCTCCGTCACCCCGACCAAGCCGCTCTCGAACCAGCGCGACCTGGCCCTGGCTTATTCGCCAGGCGTTGCCGCCGCTTGCGAGGAGATCGTTGCCGATCCGGCCAATTCCTTCCGCTACACCGCGCGTGGCAACCTCGTTGCCGTGATCACCAACGGCACGGCCGTGCTGGGCCTGGGCGACATCGGCGCTGCAGCCTCGAAGCCGGTCATGGAAGGCAAGGCCGGCCTGTTCAAGAAATTCGCCGGTATCGATGTGTTTGACATCGAGATCGACGAAAAAGACCCGCAGAAGCTGGTCGATATCATTGCCTCGCTCGAGCCGACCTTCGGCGGCATCAACCTTGAGGACATCAAGGCGCCGGAATGCTTCTACGTGGAGCGCACGCTGCGTGAGCGGATGAAGATTCCCGTCTTCCACGACGACCAGCACGGCACCGCCATCGTGGTGGGCGCGGCGGTCATCAATGGCCTGAAGGTGGTGGGCAAGGACATCTCCGAGGTCAAGCTGGTCGCCTC